>JAABUS010001887.1_pt1 | contig 42524 bp, 30 predicted proteins | sample 5560161 | NCBI WGS metagenome assembly JAABUS01 (sample SAMN10711885, study PRJNA513376) | rock metagenome | isolation source: Antarctica rocks | place: Antarctica: Victoria Land, Trio Nunatak nord | collected 2016-01-04
GGGGAGGGAAGGAGGGGAGATGGGAGGAGGGAAAAATGGGAGGAGAAGGAAGAATATGACTTCAAGGGATGGATATGAAGATGGGGTTATCTCATGCACTGGCAGGGGGGTCATCGTTGGTGCAGATGGCAGATGGTTCGCCCCCTTTCTGCGCCGTTGTTCCCGAAGTTCAACACCGGAGTGCTCTGTCCGGTCGAAAGACGCTAACGCTCTTTTGCTTTGATACACTGCTGGTCAATAGTCCCTTTGTTATCCCGTCATAACGTCTCTTCAAGACGTGTCGAGAGCGTGTCCCCCAGAGAATGGGATGGAAATTCTTCCAGCTTAGTTGCTTGTTTGGGTATCTAGTCGCTCACGCTGAATAAAGCAAATAAGAGAACCTTTTGAACAGAGGAGCATAATGTACAGATCTTTGAAAGTCCTCATATCGACAGTAATCCGTGCTTGGGTATGCCGTTTGTCTGGTGCCCATTGGTCATGCTATCGAGCATGTTGTCAATGCCGTTGACATCGAGCTCGCCCTTCGCCAGTAAGGCTTGATCTGCGACTTCTGATCGTATTCCGGGCTTTGGTGCAGCCGAGGCCTCGGGTTCAGTACGTGGTGGAGCAACTATAATGAAACGATGCTCTCCAGTGATCAGGACATTGCTCTGCCTGGGATCGCTCGCTGCAGAATCGGAAGTTTGGCGTTGGGGTATCAACGAAACGTCATTGCGTAGTTCACCACCAAGCTGAATATTATTGAGGTCTTTGGCTTGGCCTCTCGCCCCTTTGCCGAACAAGTTCCCAGAACCTTGGACTTTAGTTTGCCAATGCGTGAGAAGACTTGGCAGGATCGATATCGAGTTTCCATACCATAGTAGAAGAGTTTCATCATCTGCTCGATGGTCGAGCCCATCCGGGATTGGGAGTAAGGATACCCCGCCACGAGTGGGCCTCACGGATTTCGCCGCAGGGCCTGTGAAGAGTGTTTCCTGCCTGACTTTCCGAGTCCCGGGCGTCATTGGCGCAAGTCTCGATCTGCTTTCGGTAGTCGCGGAGCTCTTAGCCGATTCTCTTGCGGTCGACGAGCTACCAACCCGGCCACTGATTGCGAATTTGGAAAGGTTCACTCCGGCAGGGGCTTGCCACGAGTCGGTGTCTTTCTTGTCCTTCGGGCCTGCAGCCTCAAGATCCCAGATACCCCATTCTCCGTCAGCCAGAAGCACGGCAATGGCCTTGCCACCCAGAACCCATTGGGCATTGAGAATGTCTTTGCGCCTTGGTAGGCCGTTGCTAGTGGACTCATAGTTGGTGTACAGAGAGATGAGCCAGGATCCTCGTTTGGCGTCCAAGTCAGGTTGGCAATCGAAGATCCGTGCGACGCCGTTGGCGTTGGTGAGAAGCAAGTGGGAATGACGCGATGCAGGGTAAAGCGAAGTATTGAATTGTATTGACATAGCGGGAGAAGCGAGGGATTGAATACGCCAGGGCACACTGGCTTTGGATTCCTTTAGATCAATGCCGCTGCCGTCGTCGAGCAATGGGACACGATGGATCAGGAGTAGGCCAGAGGTGTCAGTGGAATGCGACGCAACCAGCACATCCCAAAGCTCTTCGTCACCTCGTTTTCCCTCACGAGAACAGATTTTGTGGCGGGCATGTGAGCTTGTACGCGAATGTGTTGACCCCTCTGGCTCTGGATCATCCATTTCTATGTCACCCTGTCCTACGTCTATATGAGGGCTTAATGAGACCGAGACCCCTTCTGGAATTCTTTCGTGCCCATTGCCGCCTGAAAGTACAAGCATTTGCTCTCTGAACATACCATTCCCGGTCATTGGCCCTGGAAGATCCTTCCTTAGCTCCGGTCTAGCTTTGCTCTTCGACGAGGGCGGCGTGAGTGGGAGGCTGAGAACCCGGACACTACTATCAGCGCAAGCAACTGCCATCAGCATTCTTCCTAGCAGCATCTTCGGTAACGATCCTAGGCTACTCAATTGTAGATCCGGAGGTAACTGCGGGAAGGTCAGATGTAGAACATCTGTGCCCAGTGGAAGCTCGAGCGTCTGGATTATAGGTTCGTAAGGTTGAGACGGGTCGAATTCGCTCTCGCCCTCTTCGAACTCAGGTTCGTTTATGTGTTGTGGGCTAGGCTTTGTGGGAACGTCTTCATCATCAGAGTCCAGGATAATCATAGCGTCGCTTGCGCCATTGGCTTTTGGCGGGGACGACTTCTTCTCCGGCTCTGTCTTAGATGATTTCAGGGGCATTCCTCCCCGCCAGATGAGTAGAAGACCACCTTCGTGGCCACAGACAACGATCGTGGAGCCATTGGGCGAAGGCACCGGATAGACTTGCGCTACATGGATGCGGTATGGTTGGTCGTAGCTGCGAACTCCGTGTCAGCAAGACAATGCGGCCGACGATGATTGTTCAAGCATACGTAAGCTGAACCAGGTCGTTGAGTTTACGGACTATAGGTTTCATTGTGTAAGTCGAAGTTGAAATGATTTGATGATTTGATGATTTGATTCGATGAGCTAATGCTCCAACCGAGACACTGGGTTTAGTCCTACGACATTGTATATGTCATTTCTTGAAAGGTCTAGTGGTCTCTCACGTTGTCGAAGGGTTCGCACGTTCTGAATGGGATCTGTGTCATCCGCTATGTCTTGAAAGCAGAGCTTGAGGTTCAACACAAGCAATGCGGATGAACGGCCCGAGGAGCCGGAGTCGCGTGCTTTTCCACGCGCGCAACGATCTAGTATCAACAAGGCTCGGGGCATCGATTAGATCTATACCTGATGGCGCTAGCTCTGGCGAGGTGCTGATGGTGGTGACACCATGGCCTCAGTGACCTCCTTGGGCATTCATAAGCCTTCCGCCCTCCCGTTCTTGGTTTCGGAGGGCATTTTACCTTCCGAACCGCCAGAGAACCTCTACGAATGGCGGACCGTACCGGATCACTCAGCGCGAAAGAATCATGAAAGGCAGGAAGAGGAGCTACTCATCACCGAACGTTGTGTGGTTTGGTCTCGAAATGGTGTGGTCCAGAGAGTATTCCGCTTCGATGTCGAAGAAGAAGCCGTGACCGAAGCCGTTTTTACACATTTCCTCGTCAACGCTGAGAGAGTGTCTGCTCCTGGTGCAATTGATGAGAAGGCGCTGTGCAGTGATCGTGTAGATGATCTACAAGCACTCGGTCTGGATGCCGAACGGCACGGACCAGCAGGCCTCGAACAGAATGTCGAGACTGATTCACGGGCTCATTATCGTTCTGGAGAGGAGCCGCGGAGAGTGGACGGCTCATCTGGCCGAGAAGACCCAAAGAATAGCAAGGCTGCTCGCAGTCGAGCCCTTGTAGTCATTTTCACGACGCAAGCCCATATCTTCTTCCTTTCCGGTACTAGTCACGTCGTACATCTGCCCTTTGAGGTAGATGGAGCTTTTCCACTGCCTCATGGAATTCTATTGCAACGACGTGTATCTCAATATCCAACTGTGCCTGAAACATCTAGCCTACCGTCGGTACCGCCAAACTCTTTCGCACGTTACCAGTTAGGTTCTTCTCTCCTATTACCGAGCTCACAGGGTCAGTCCAGTCTCGCAGACTTGCAGGACAACCCAGATATAAAAGACCCCTTGCTGCCTATGTTGAGTACTATCTTGCAACAAGCCCACACTAGCAACGACGACACAGGGCTACCAAGGCTATATTGCTTGACCGATCCATTAGCTGAGATAGGCACTGTAGTGACTCATGACAAAGGCCGGGTGACGAGAACCTCGTTACTCCGGAGTGGTCTAGCAGGGACACTTCTTGATACTATTGATCCGAGAGAGACTTTGCTCTATGTCTCGGCAGATGATGAGTTAGGCGAAAGCACAGACCACAGCAAAGGGGGAGCACCACTTGTTCTGGCCGTTACTCAACATCAAGAGACACGAAACCTCACAATCTGGTCCGTTGAACAAGTCGCTGAGGTATCTTCAATGAGATCACAACGCCGTGTTCCATCAGGCTCTAGTGGTAATGTCTCTCGGCGGCGTAGCTCGTACGGACCAGGTGCAAGCACAGGAGCCAATACCCCGATCGCGAGGACCGTAAGCATGGGAAGGGAGGGTTTCGGACCTACGAAGTCGAGAGTAGCCCCAAGCAAAGACGTCCTGTCTGATGATAGCTTCAACGATAGTGATCGTGATTTGGTGTCCCATTTGGACTCTGCTCTAGAAAACCCTAACGCGACGCTCAAAGCCTCTCGACGAGTCAGTTCGCTACTGGCCCGGGCGGACCTCTCGAGCAGTCATGATAAGACAGCCTTTTCCGACTTGGTAAGTGGTCATCCGGCTGGTAACGTGACACGACGAGGTGCTTCGTTTGGATCACACGGAATGAGACTCAGCTCAGGCTTGAACACAGGCACTGCACTTCCTCGCTCAAGGGCGTCTTTCGGGGTGCGCTCGAGCATTGAACCTCCTCTTGTGATCGTGCCACCGCATGAGGAGATGCTTGAAGACTCGGACGACGATGATGATAAGGGTGGGAAATTTGTCAGTCCAAGCGACAACTTAAGAGGTCTGCGAAAAGGAGTGATCATGAGCACGATTCACACTGTCCTTCACAACGATTCCTACCATACATCAAACACCATATCCAAGGTCTTCGTCCTGAGGTCTCCAAACCACTGTATACGGACCAAAGCCCACCAGCGTCATTGCTTTGTATGCCTAATGAATCCAGATGCCGGTACTCTTACAACAATCGAGATTGAAATCATTGATAATGCTCCAACGGTCGGCAGCACTAAGCAAGGCAAAAGACACCAATCTTCCGAGAACGCTGCAGGCAATCGACATATCAGGGTCGTGGACTCCAAACAAAACTCCGGTCTCACAGACGCATGTAAAGTCCGCAACGGCGGTTGCAGTCGGATGTTGACATTAAGAGACTATGCAGACGGTGGGTCAGGACTGGCACTTCAGGCTCCATGGGCTCCACCTGTCAGTATACATTTACCAAAAAAACTCAATGTCTATGACCCATACCGAATAGCAAGTGGGGTTTCCCTAAAGCAGAAGCGCGAGGGTGGTTTCAAGCGCGTACTAAGCCAGGGCCCATCAAGGCTGGCCAAATTCGAGCACGACGGCCAGACGGGGATGGCTGACGTGGTAGATGCCGAAGGTACTAAGCACCGTATCGAGATACAGCTGACACCGCACAATGCTCTTGTTCGCAAGATGATTTTGCTGTGTGATTCGGTTTTACCAGATATTACCAAGTCTGGGGACTGTATACTTACGCTCTGGTGGAGCGCGATGTCCTGGCTCCGCTCTCAGCCAGAAGACGAACTCGATATGGAGTGGACTGCCTTTGTTCTCGTCCTGTTTTCAATAGCGGTAGGCTTCATTGAGGATCGACGGTCAGAGACAACGTCCAGACAGAAACGAAAAGGTGGGCTGTTACGATCAAGCAGTGGCGCGAATACGAACTTAGAGAGCTGGGAGGCTATGTTGACGGAAGAAAGAAGTATGTCGGGCGTTTCACCCATGTGGATGGAAGGCGAAGCGTGGCAGTGGACGACAAAGCAGAATAGTACCTCGGTGCAATCGCGAGAGACCTCTTCAACGAGAGCAAGATCGTCTCGGCCTACAACTACCGTTCTCCCATTGCAAAAGAAATGTCCCTATCTCATACATTGCCTATCGTTGGCTCGAGGGTTCAGACTGTCCATCCACGAATCACCTGTCGCTCGAGAAGGCTTGCTCTCAACGGCAGCGACCATTGGAAACGCACGGATGATGCTCGCTACTCTACTGATAGGGCTGCATCTTCTTCGAGAGGAATTGAAGCTTGAGAACATGGCTTCTGATGCACTACATGGAATCACACCCATGCTAGCACAATTAGGCGGATGGCTGGGCTGGCCAACATGGGGCTTCAAACATACCGCGGTTTACGTGCTGGAAAGTACCAATATGGCTTCGTGGCTATTTGATGAATCCGTGATCCATGGGGATGGAACGCCAGCTGAGCCATTTCAGCCGCCATCTATTTTGCAGTCCATTGAGTCAACGACATTGGATGCCGTTAGAAGGCCGTTCGTTACCCTTCTTGATCTGGTTGGGGGCTCAGAGTCGAGTGATACTCCTTTGTTCGCTGAATCGAGCTCATCCAAGCAGCTGATGAATTTGACACCGAGAACTATTATGATTACAAGTCTGCTCACTTCAAGGTCCAAAAAGGGCATGCTTGAGCGCCTTGACGAGATGTCTTCTTGGGGTCTTAACCTATCAATATTAGAAACCTTGCCAGAAAGCGTGGCTGTCCCCTTTCGAGCCGCAATGTCCTTTTGCCAAGCTCAGCCATCGCCGGCTCTGGGAAAGCATATGCTCGAAATGATAGGTAGAGACGACCTGAACTTACTCGATGAAGAGGGTCAAGCCAGCAAAACTCAAGGAAGATCAGCTACCGCGCCTGTAAAAGAGATTATGCGAGATATCCACACAATTTGCAATTCCACGCTGGAGGTCGAGACAGTTGGCGCATACGACGGAGCGGCCGAGATAGATAGGCACTCGGTCACTCGCATGGTTTACAAAGAAGATCAAAGGTTTGCCGAAGCCACGAAGCTTCTACATCCACTGAATGCACCCATAGCCCAATGCGTCCCCGAACCGGAATGGTCAGACACAGAGCTGTTGGAGGCTCAGCAGGAATTGGCGAAGACTATAGCCGTAAGAACATTATCAGTGTCGCCAGGCCGAAGTTGTCTCTTCTACAGTGCCCGCCTGCCTTTGTTGACTGAGAAGTTCCCTATACACGGGTATACCCTGAGCTGCGTCATGAGGCCCTCCAATACTACTGTTACCGCAGACAAACTGGTTTACACAGAGGATAAAGTCTCATGGGCATTCTTCCATGCTGGAGTCGAGGCAGGTTTGAGCATCGCCAGAAATGCAAAAGGCATCGATACTTCCTGGATCCTGTTCAACAAGCCTCAAGAGTTGAAGAATAGGCACGCTGGCTTTCTGCTCGCGCTGGGTCTCAATGGTCATTTGAAGTCTATCGCAAAATGGGTAGCCTTCAAGTATCTAACGCCGAAACACACGATGACCTCTATTGGCCTTCTCCTAGGACTTGCCGCATCATATCTTGGCACCATGGACACTCTCATCACACGCCTACTCTCCGTCCATGTAACCCGGATGCTCCCGCCTGGCGCTGCAGAGCTGAATCTTTCCCCATTAACGCAAACAAGTGGTATCATGGGCATCGGACTTCTTTACTGCAACACACAGCATCGGCGAATGAGCGAGATCATGCTTTCAGAGATGGAGAATGTCGACGAGGAAGACCCTTCAAACCCACAAGACGGCCTGCGAGACGAGGGATATAGGCTCGCTGCTGGCTTTGCACTTGGCTTCATCAACTTAGGCCGAGGCAAAGATCTGAAAGGCTTGCACGATATGCACATTGTCGAACGACTATTGGCACTAGCTGTGGGAACCAGAAAGGTCTGGCTTGTGCACATTCTAGATAAAGGAACAGCTGCCGCCGCTGTTGCTATTGCACTCATCTTCATGAAGACACAGGATGCAGTCCTTGCGCGAAAGATTGATGTACCGGATACTATCCACCAATTTGATTATGTTCGCCCTGATGTGTTTCTGTTACGAACAGTGGCTCGGCACCTTATTATGTGGGATGATATACGCGCAAACTTTGGCTGGATGAAGAACCAACTACCTACGGTGTTTCAGTACAAAACCAAGCTCACCAGCTTACGGTCGTTAAACAGTGAAGATATGCCCTTCTTCAACATTGTTGCCGGTCTATGCTTGAGTATCGGCCTTCGCTTTGCCGGAACTGGGTCTTCCGAAGTTCGAACCCTACTATGCCACTATCTCGACCAATTCATCCGCATCTGCAGACTCCCTGTCCTGAACTATGATAGCAAACTCGCCCGTACAACCGTCCGCAACTGTCAAGATGTCGTCGCGCTCGCTGCAGCCTGCGTCATGGCTGGAACTGGCGATCTCCACCTCTTCCGCCGGCTGCGCGCCCTGCATGGTAGAACCGAAGTTGACATACCGTACGGTAGCCATCTGGCCGCCCATCTAGCAATCGGTATACTGTTCCTAGGAGGCGGTACCCACACCTTCAGCACCTCCAACCTAGCCATCGCGTCGCTCCTCTGCGCCTTCTACCCCCTCTTCCCAACCACCGTCCTCGACAACAAGTCGCACCTCCAGGCCTTCCGCCACTTCTGGGTCCTAGCAGCCGAGCCACGCTGTCTCGTAATCTACGAAGTCGACACCCACCGGCTCGTCCCCCTCGCCATCACCGTCACACTCAAGGACGACTCAGAGCTCCCCATGACCGCCCCCTGCCTCCTCCCCGAGCTGCCAACCATCGCCAAAATCCACACCAACGACCCAGAGTACTGGCGCGTCACCCTCGATCTCGCCGGCAACCAAGCCCACCTCCAAGCTTTCAAGCGTCACCAAAGCATCTACGTCCGTCGGCGCGCCACCTACGACGCGCACGCCTCCATCTTCAGCGCCACCATGCAGGCCCTCAATGACGCCCAGTCCGCACACCGTCTCGGCAGGCAGATCTTCGAGTGGGTGTTCACCCTCCCCACATTCGCAAACTTCGATAGAGCGGAACGTGCGCTGGTGCTGCCTCCAGACTCTGCGAGTGCGGTTTATAAGACTACGAGGGGGACCGTGGTGGATGATCGGTTGGTGCTGGAGACGGCGTGCTTGGAGAGTGGGAAGAGTGAGAGGTTGTGGAATCTGAGGCTTTTGTTTGCGTGGGCGGAGGAGGTGGGGAGGGAGGGGGGGCAGTGGGGGTGGTTGGGGAGGGAGGTGGTGGAGAAGTTGAAGGCGAGGTTGGTCATGCGGAAGAGGGGGCAAATTTCTTGAGAAAGGGAGGGGGTTGGTTCGGCATGACGAACTACCAGCGTGCATTAGCAGGGATATGTGTGTGATATACCTTTAGTTTTACCAAAGCGGATGCCTGGAAGACATGGCTGTTGGGCTCCGAGGTGGCAAAGAGCTTTCTTTCGGAGCATTTGCTGCCAGGACGCTGGTGTCGCGACCGAAGCTGGGATGATTCATGGTACTACCACTTGAACGCTGCATGCATTTCCCTAATGTTTCCCTCATCGAACGTATTTATCTGTTCCTCGCTGCATCATCGCTCGCGATCCCATCCAGAAAACTCAGTGAGCATGATGAACCCGTCTCGATAGACATCATGGAGGCTTGGATGAGTATAGTGAGACGTTGATGTGCATGGCGTCCTTGCAGGTAGCGATTGGGTATATGTTGACGATGATTGTCTTGCGGTTGCAGTGCCTCAACAATGTTGGTTGAAAGATATTTTAGAAGGTTAAGATTGTATTCTATTGAGGTGGACTATACAGTATGTTTCTACGCTATCTACATGCCGGGACATATGTCGGCAAAGATAGCTTGAAGCGTTGATATGTTCAGTCACTCCAGCTTCGGTATGCATGTAATTACAGTTCTTCCTAACTGAAAGGCGTTTGCTTTATACGCGACTGGGGATATACATAGCATCAAGAGACGTGGACTCCGGATAACTCATGGGATCGCCTTCCGAACTGTCGTGCTGGGCGAAAAACTCCGAGAGCGAAGGCCTGAACGGCCATCTCGCCCATGCGAGCGTGAGTTTGTGCAGCAGCTCCGGTGACAGATTCCTGGCTCTGAGTTCTTCGATGTCGTATCGTCCGCCTTTGAGCGGATCTCTCAGCTCGGCGACTTTTGGCGCCAGCGCTTCGAACGCGCCAGGCGCCAGCTGACCGAGGGTCTTCAGGTTTTGGATGCCGGAGTAGAACATGTGGGTTGAGAGGTAGTCGTAGAGGATGGTCTGTTCTTCGGTCATGGGCCAAGGGCTTGGGGCTAAGGGTCGGAAGTCCAGGAGTGCCAGTTTGTGGGGACCATGGAATTCTGCTTCTTGAGCGAGGAGTGGCTCTGCCTCGCGACGGTCCCACATTAACAGAGGGGGGTCCAAGGCAAGCGCCCTTCTGTCGTCCCCTATGAATGCGAATTTGGCAACGAAGCTAGGCTCCTTCCGGTCCAAAGTAGTCTTGAGCTCGTCGCGTATGCGATCTTGCTCCTTCTCCTTCTCCTCTCGCTCGGCTTGGTTCGGGTTCTTGTGCAGGATCTCGGTCTGTATCGAGTCAATCTCTGCTTCTTGTTGTAAGAGGCTGTCTAGGACGGTCTGCTGCTTCTTGCCAAGCCCCACGTTGGAGCGTAGCTGTCTGTATCGCCGATATTCTGGCGTCAAGGAGTGTCCTTTCTTGTGCTGACGGACCTCGTGAGGACCCGGTGGCCCTTCTTCATATTGGGGGAATTCGCCTGCGTCAAAAGCTCTTTGAAGCTTCAGGAACTCCTTCTGCCAATCTCGACCTAAAATGGGTGAGACCTGTGAATGATCGTCCGTCGGATCCATTGACTGTGCAACCTCCCTCTGCATTTCATCCTGGCGATGGATGGGAATTGTTATCCCCCTGTCTCGCATACGCTTGGCGACCTCTATACCGTTTTGCATATCAAGCGCTGTCTCTCGACGTTGCCTGCCCCGGCTGCCACCGCCTACAATTTCTTCTACATGGCAATATGTCTCGAGCTGCAGCGATATCTTTTTGCGGGTACTTACTGTCTGCGGAATCAGAGCGTTCTTCTCGTTATCATCCAGCCATAGTAGCATTCGGACTGGTCCTCGAGAGTGAAGCCCCGCACCGCTGCGTAGAGCATTCATGAAGCTTAGAATCCTGTAATGCGAGTTTAATTTTCCAGCGTTTTCTCTCCTCGAAGCTTTTCCGCGCGCCATGTTCACCAGTAGGAGAATCGAGTGGTTCGGCGCATTGCTTTGAGCGGAGTCGGGCGTTTCCCCGAACTCCGGCAGTAGACCATCCTTGATATAAGTACTGAGCGCAAAGGCATCACGGTACAGCCAGTCTCTCAGATGATACCTTGAATTAGGGGCGTCGACAAGGGTCTGAAGAAACGGCTGGTGGAAGTCGCGAATCGGCTCTACCAGGATATGACTTCGAGGTTTGAGAAAGTCATGAAGCTTGGATGAGAACACCCCCGGACCAGGGTGGATGTCTATGATAGAGCATCCTCTAAGAGGCGTCAAGGAAGGGGCCAAGCGTTGAATGACATCGTCTGAATAATGTCAGGTTATGAAAGCTTGCAGGTGTCGTCAGCCATACCACACAGATCTGAACTGACAATGTTGACTTCATTGGTTGAGCCTTTTAGGCTTCTGGCTTTCTGTATTGTCTTCACAAGCGATCCTATAGCCGGTGTGCGGACGATGCGGCCAGGCATAGGACCTCAGCTGCGCCGGGAGACAGATGGAGTTCAATGGGCGGTGACTGCCATACCAGAAGTCAATATCCTAGAGTCGAGACAACGTATAAGTCTTCACCATGGTGTACAATGGCTCAGAGGCTCGACATGGACGATAGAAAATAAGGTAATCTTTGGTACCTGAGGCTAAGGTGATGCACCCTTGGCGTCAATGTATTGTGCCCCTGCTACTACTTATCGATAAGGTTGGAAGCTTCGACATTGACTTGACGGGCTTTGCGAATTACCTTAGTGCGTTATTTGTACCTGACTTCAGTGACTGCAGCCTGACTGATTGTTCACGTTGAAAAGGGTATCGAACTAGTATAGGAATGATGGCTTCTCTCTCCTCCTCCTCTACACATACAGACTTGCGAGTGCCTATCAGCGGAAAATAAATCGAGATCGAACCTGACAAGAATGGCAGACACCACAAATGGGGTCGAGGAACCCACGGCTTCGCGGCCTATGAACGTAGAGCAGATCGTTCAGAAGGCTCAAAGCTACGATTACAACCCCCTGATTCCACTCAAATACTGGCTGAGAACAGCTGGCACATTGTTAAAGGAGGTATGCTCATTTCACTGCTAACTATAGAAGCGGTCTACTGACTTCGGTACGTAGGCAGAAATCTACGAGCGCGAAGGCAATGACCAGCAGACCTATCTACTTCTCTTCAGACATGCACAGCTCGTCGTCAACAACTTATCAGGTCATCCCGATGTCCGGAAAAGCGAGAATCGCCAGGCTCTTGCCCAAGCCAACAAGGAGGTACAAAGCAGCCTGAAGAAGCTCGAGGTCCTCAAACCACGCATAAACAAACGCTACGAGCGGTATGAACAATTACAGCGAGACAGAGATACCAGGCGAGCGTCGCCAAATGCGACCCTCTCAAACCATCGTCAAGATGAGCGGCGTGGCAGCCACACGCCCCTATCATCAGATCCTGCCGTAGCCGGTAGTATTGGTGCTATTGCGGCTGGGGAAAACAGGGATCTGGCTGTCAAGTTGGCCCATACCGAGATTAGACGGCGAGCTACAGCAAGAAAAGCAACACGACAAGCCGGAATATCAGAGGCGGAAGAGCAAGAAAGACGAGCTGCAGGCTTGTGGGGCAACTGGGAGGAGGCTTTCGCCAGGGATGATCAGGGCATCGATCAAGACACCCTGAGCCGTCAGATGCAGAATGTCCGCCTGCAGGTTAACGGCTCCGTAAGCGGACGTGATGGGGAATCTCCTCGTCCATCCTTCGAAAACCACAATCCAGGATACCGCTATCCTACGGTTCCAGTTGCGCACGACTTTCAAACACCCCTAATACTATCCAGTGAACGGCCTGCGTCGCGAGGCTCGGAGTACGCCCCAGAAGTACCGCCAAAGCGTAACGAGCCTGCACAACAAATGGCGCTTGTGCCAGCAAGACCGGCCAAAGAAGAGCTTAATCCAGACGATCCACCCTCCGGAGCTGGAACAGCGACGCCGCCGCAACGTGATATGAAGCCTTCGACTTTCACATTCAAGCCGTCAGCATACCTTGAGAACGGTACGCCACTGAGGACCATATTTCTACCACCAGATCTCCGTCACCGGTTTCTATCACTCGCACTGCCGAACACACGTGCTAACCGCGAAACCTGTGGCATACTGTGTGGGACCTTAATCTCTAATGCCCTTTTTGTATCAAAGCTTGTAATCCCCGACCAAAACAGCACCTCTGATACGTGTGAGATGGTCAATGAGAGCGAGCTTTTTGACTATGTCGATGGAGAGGACCTGATGGTGCTGGGTTGGATTCATACGCATCCGACACAGACTTGTTTCATGAGCTCTACAGATCTGCACACGCACTCTGGATACCAAGCGATGATGCAGGAGAGTATCGCCATAGTCTGTGCACCGAGTAAAGGAGAGTAAGCGTATTCTTTGATCTTTGTTTGCCGCAAAGCTGACAGAGCCGCAGCTGGGGCGTCTTCCGCCTCACAGATCCGCCTGGAATGAAGTCGGTACTGAACTGCACTCGGACGGGACTCTTCCATCCACACGATGTTGATAATCTTTATACACCAGCGCTGAGACCTGGGCACGTGTATGAAGCCAAAGGGTTGGAGTTCGAGGTCGTTGACCTTCGACCAAGGTAATAAATTGGGTATGCTGCGAGCGCACGGAAGTGTCGAATCCGGTACTACCATACGAGGCACTTGATGTGATCTGGCTTTGAAAGGCTGTAGCTCCTCCAAGCCCGTCTGGCCTCCAGAACGATTTGCTGGTTGCTATGGAAGGACCTTGAAGGTCACCAAAAAGTATGTAGCAGCATGTTCCAGTATCAGCTTACACCTGTATTGATCCACGACCGCATCAGTTGTTTCTGCTAGCACCGCTAGCCTCGTTGCGTGTCGCCCGGGTTGCTTCAGCTTGCTGCCGTTTCTCCGACTTTTTGCGATCGATGACCTCGACAACTCTTTGCATGCCTTCCCGTTCGAGCTGCCTCCTTCTTTGGCAAAATTCGTACATCACGGCTGAGCCGAGGCAGAAGGTACCGACGGCCCAAGTGCATGCTCCGAACACCGGGACTGTGTCCGTTAGATCTTGTCAATACCAAAGTGGCTCCAGACGCACCACCCATAATAGCCCGTATGCCACCCACTGCAAAACCAGCACCGATGCCCGGTAAGAAGGCATCGCGCACGCACGGCTTCTTGTGAATCTCTTTGAAATCATCGACCTTGACGGCCTTCAGAGCGTCTGCAATATTGGCGTCCCTTACTTTACCCCCTGCTGTGTTCAAATTGCCTCCCGGTAGTTCGTTCGCATTCTCTGGCGGTGCATCGCTTCCGTTTGCCGGAGACATTGACGACGATAGGGCTAACAAACTCTCGTAGTTGGGGCGAGGCAGTGGGGTCGAACGATGGTCTTCAAGCCTTGACCGTACCGATACTTCTGCCGTCACTTCGGGATCGATATCAAGACCAATGACAGTCAGACAATGGCGACGAGATTCGATGTCTCGGACGGATTCACACATTAGGAACTCTCAATTCCAGCGCTAAAGAATGGTTTGACTTGGCGCCAAGTTTTGTCGCGCCCTTTACGCGTCCCACTTTACGCGACCTCTTCGACGTGTTCGGACTGTGTGTTTTCCCGCAATATCGTGGAAACAACTCGAGGTTGCAATACCGGCCCGGGGTAAATATATGCCACTGTTGTTAACCTGGCCCGTCATGCCAGCCCACAAATAAGGAGACATGAGCCCAATTCCATAGAAGTCAAGCGCCTTCTCGTCCGCCAGCGGGCTCCTCACCCAGGATATCCCACCTACAATGCCTTCACGGAAGCCAGACCGAAGCTATGGGCGTACCTTCCGCTCCGCCAAGTCAACTTTCAGACCTGCGCGCACGAAAACGATCGACCCCTCCACACTACGTGCCAGCGAGGCCACCTCCCAAGATGCAAAGATCCAGGCTACACGGCTGGCGCACACCATCGATGAGTCTATGGAATTCGTGCGCTATGAGTCGGGAAAAAAGAAGACGGGCTGGCTGTGCAATATGCACAGCACCACCATCGAAGATGAGAGAATCCCCGGCGGCCGTGCCGGCGTTGACTATTACTTCATCGAGGAAGATGGTGGAACCTTCAAGGCCACGGTCGAGTACGATCCTTATTTCTTGATTGCTGTCCGGAAAGGCAGAGAAGCGGAAGTAGAGGAATGGTCCAGGAGGAAGTTCGAAGGTCTGATAAAAGCGGTCAAGCGAGTCGGAAAGGAGGACCTGCAGATGCCGAACCATCTGCTGGGCTACCGGAGAACCTTTCTACGACTAGCTTTCGAAAACGTCAATGATCTGCTGGCAGTCAGGAGGGCCATACTGCCACTTGCAGAAGCAAACAAAAAGACCATGAACGCGATGGATACATACGCAGAGGTTGCCAGGCAAGTTTACGTATCAAGATTGCCGGAGCCGTATGCTGACCAAAAGCAGTACAAATGCTGGCTTCGACTTCTACGACGATAGACGAGATAACGATTTACGACCCAAAAGCATCGCAGATGCAAGTGATTTTATTGTTGATATTCGAGAATATGATGTTCCCTACCACGTGCGGGTCGCAATTGACAAAGGTCTGGTGTTTGCAGACTAGCACTGGAGCACTACTAACTGCAACAGACATAAGGATTGGGAAGTGGTATACGGTAGAAGCAAAGCATGGCGTCACAAATTTAATATGCATCGAGGAGCGTTTACAAAGAGCGGACCCCGTAGTGCTTGCATACGACATCGAAACGACGAAGCTGCCTCTCAAGTTCCCTGACGCAGTCATAGATCAGATCATGATGATCTCGTACATGATTGACGGTCAAGGTTTTCTGATCACTAACAGAGAAATTGTCTCGGAAGACATAGCAGATTTCGAATATACACCTAAACCCGAGTACGACGGGCCTTTCCTGGTTTTCAATGAGCCGGATGAAAAAGCCGTTATTGAGAGATTCTTTCTACATATCAAAGAAGCAAGACCAACTGTGATCGCGACCTACAACGGCGATTTCTTTGACTGGCCTTTTGTCGAAGCTCGGGCGAGTGTCCTCGGGATTGACATGTACCACGAGATAGGGTTTCGGAAAAACAACGAAGACATTTACCAGAGCGATTACTGTGTCCACATGGATTGTTTTGCCTGGGTCAATAGAGACAGCTACTTACCGCAAGGCAGTCGTGGTCTCAAGGCAGTAACTGTTGCGAAGCTCGGTTACGATCCTGATGAATTGGATCCCGAACTCATGACAAAATATGCCAGCGAAAGACCACAGACACTAGCCGAATACTCCGTGTCGGATGCTGTCGCAACATACTATCTATACATGAAATATGTGCACCCTTTTATTTTCTCCCTATGTACTATCATCCCGTTGAATCCAGACGATGTTCTGCGCAAGGGCACGGGAACACTGTGCGAAATGCTGCTCATGGTTCAAGCGTATCAAAAAGGTATTGTCCTACCGAACAAGCACAAAGAGCCGCCAGAGACTTTCTGGGACGGGCATCTGCTCGAGTCAGAAACCTATGTTGGGGGTCACGTCGAAAGTATCGAAGCTGGTGTTTTCCGAAGCGATATACCCGTGAACTTCGCGCTGGACACGAGTGCATTCGATGAGCTAGTCAGAGATCTGGACGCGGCTCTTCGATTTAGTATCGAGGTTGAGGAGAAGAAGAGCTTGGATGATATCACCAATTATGAGGAAGTCAAGGCTGAGATAGTCAAAAAGCTGAAGGATATAAAAGCAACGCCCAACAGGAGTGAAAGACCGTCTATCTATCATTTGGATGTCGCTTCTATGTATCCCAATATCATGACGACGAACCGATTGCAACCCGACTCCATGATACAAGAATCGGATTGCGCTGCTTGCGACTTCAACCGACCAGGCAAGACCTGTGATAGGCGGATGCCGTGGTCCTGGCGCGGAGAATTTCTACCGGCCCAGAAGAACGAGTACAACATGGTAAGGCATGCTCTAGAAAATGAACGCTTTCCGGGTCGTTTCCCCAAGAGTCCGGCCCGTACCTTTCAGGAGCTGGGTGCGGAGGAGCAAGCTAGCATGGTCAAAAAGCGTCTTCAGGATTACAGCAAGAAAATCTATCACAAGATCCACGAGACCAAGACCATTGAGCGCGAAGCTATCATCTGCCAGCGGGAGAACCCTTTCTACGTTGACACCGTGAGGAATTTCCGTGATCGGCGGTACGATTTCAAGGGAAAGCAGAAGGTATGGAAGAACAAAACTGAAGCTTTGAAAACTTCCGGAGCGTCTACAGCAGAGGTCGAGGAAGCCAAAAAGATGATTATTCTATTCGATTCGCTACAGCTTGCGCACAAAGTCATTTTGAACAGCTTCTATGGATACGTCATGCGGAAAGGCTCGCGATGGTATTCAATGGAGATGGCAGGTGTCACTTGTTTAACAGGCGCCCACATCATCCAAATGGCAAGGGAACTCGTCGAGCGAATTGGACGGCCTCTTGAGCTTGACACGGATGGTATCTGGTGCATGTTGCCCGCTACATTCCCCGAAAATTTCGCGTTCACAATGCGCAATGGGAAGAAGCTTCCGATTTCATATCCATGTGTTATGCTCAACCATCTCGTGCACGGCAGGTTTACGAATCATCAGTATCAGGAGCTGGTCGATGCGCGAACCTTCCGATACGAAACACACAGTGATAACTCGATCTTTTTCGAAGTGGATGGACCCTACAGAGCCATGATTCTTCCAACATCCAAGGAAGAGGACAAAAATTTGAAGAAGCGATATGCGGTGTTCAATCATGACGGCAGCCTAGCGGAGTTAAAAGGTTTCGAGGTCAAGCGAAGAGGAGAATTGAAGCTTATCAAAATCTTCCAGACACAGATATTCAGATTCTTTCTCGAAGGGACCACTCTGGGTGAAACTTACGCCGCTGTCTCTAAGGTCGCTAATCGTTGGCTCGACGTCCTGTATCAGCATGGCTCGACCTTAGCGGACGAAGAATTGATCGAGTTAATCTGTGAGAACAGAAGTATGTCAAAGTCATTAGAAGAATATGGCACGCAGAAATCGTCATCTATTACCACAGCCAAGCGACTCGCAGACTTCCTTGGCGCACAGATGGTCAAAGACAAGGGCCTCAATTGCAAGTACATTATCGCATCGAGACCAAAAAACGCGCCTGTGACTGAGAGAGCGATACCGGTGGCCATTTTCTCCGCCGATGATCAGGTGAAACGATTTTTCCTACGAAAGTGGATGCGGGAAGATCCAAACGACATGAATCCTCGAAGTTTGATCGATTGGGATTATTACCTAGAGAGATTGAGCTCGGTGATCCAAAAGCTCATTACTATTCCCGCAGCACTGCAAAAGATTAGAAATCCTGTCCCCAGGGTTGGGCATCCAGAATGGCTTCAACGCAGAATCAATGTCAAAGACGATAGGTTCAAACAGAAAAAGATGACCGACCTCTTCAATAAGACCCCATTGGCGGAAGTCCCTACCAATATACTAGATCATCGTTTGCCTACTGACCTGGAAGATTTCGGAGCATCTCAAATAGCCCTCAAATTGAGAATGAGGCAGGCCAACAATCTGCAAAAGCGGAAAGCACCAGAGCCACCGATTTCAGCGAACACGGATCCCTACGCTAGTCTACCTTCGAAGATGCCTTCAATGACAGAGGACTATGAAGGCTTTTTGCGGTATCAGAAGAAGAAATGGAAGATTCAGAAACAGGCACGGATACGCCGGCGGCAGCTTTTTGGCGAGCGAAGCAATGTTGCATCAGACTCCCTGGGTGGCTACTTCCGTAATCAGGCGGAGATACTATTCATCAATACATGGCAAATCCTGCAACTGCGCGAGACGGAGTCCCCCGGCGAGATACGGGCATTCGTATTGATCGACCAGAAAGTTCATAGCCTGGCTGTCAAAGTTCCTCGGCAGCTGTATTTGAACTTGAAGGGGCTTGAACTTCCAGATGTCGACATCAAAGGATGCACCGTTGAGAAGGTTACCCATACGTTACCCAACGGCCACCCATCGGTTCACCTCTTCAAACTCACGATGTCAGAAGAAGTCTACCTCCATGAAGCCGAGAAACTGGCGATACTTTTCAACCACCCTAGCGTCGAGGCGGTTTACGAGAAGGGGGTGCCGCTGACCGTAAGGGCAGTACTGCAATTGGGCAGTCTCTGTACTTTCGATGAGAACCAGAAAGGTGTGCTTGGCAAAGGACTGGACCAAGGCTTTGATCTGAAAACGCTGCACCGGACTCCAGGCCAGCAACCATATCTCTTAGGGTCCGAGATGGCTTACATATACCTCTACCATCTAGTTGCAGGCGCTCGACAGGTCTTCGCAGTATTCTCAACGCTCAGAGCCCAAGCGAAAATCATTGTGCTCGACCGGTCAAAGGATACGCAAGGTCAGCCCAATGCGGAGAAAATCTATTCTGACCTTCTGGAAAGGCGGCTGCAGGATAACAACGGCAAAGCATGGCAGAATTCTTTTCAGTATCAAGACAAAGTTCGGTTTCAAACGAGTCAAGTTACGACTAAAAGAAAAGCATACCTTGAGCTTGGCGACACCGTCAAGAAGATGCGAAATGATGAGAGTAGGCCTACGGTACTCGTTGTGCAATCTCCCCAGAGACGCCTCCTACTACACGACCTTCCAACCCTAAAGGATCTGCCTGTGCTTCCGCTCAAAGTCGAGATCTCGGATAGCAACCTGCCACCTTTAGGTTGGCAGGGTTTCGTGGTCAAGCGCTTGATAAGTCATTATCTTGCTCTGGGCTCCTGGATCAGTCATCTTGTCGAGCTCGCAAGATATGGAGATATTCCGTTGTGCAACTTGGAAAGAGACGACGCCAGATATCTCATTGACATCGCCTACGCACGACGGTTGCAAAGGAGCAATGTTGTCCTTTGGTGGTCCGGTGGGCCCCTGCCCGATCACGGGGGCTACCAAAAAGACAACGTGCTGGGCGCCATGGAGACCGTAGAGATGCCAGCAGTGAATAACCCGGGAACGTACTCTTCAGTCTGCATCGAGCTTGATGTTCGCAACCTGGCAATCAACACCATTCTTACCTCTTCCCTGATCAATGAGCTTGAGGGTAGTGACTCTGTTGCTTTCAATCCGGCGCCGCCCTCGGAAGATGACGCAGATAATGAGGCCGGCGTACTGCACTCCGATAATGCCTTTACGTCCGCTGGAGTCACAGTGCTGCGGGAAATGGTGAAGGCGTGGTGGACCGAAGCCTGCAAGGGTAGTAATATGGCCGACATCATGGTCCAGCATCTCGTCCGCTGGGTTGAAAATCCGGATTCATTCCTCTACGACCGCTCTCTGCACTACTACGTGCAGATGATGTCCCGAAAAGCTTTTCAACAACTGATGACCGACTTCAAGCGAGTAGGCTCACATATTGTGTTCGCCAATGCCAACCGTCTACTACTCCAGACCACGAAAGCAGAGGTCGGTAACGCATACGCTTATAGCCAGTACATCCTCAAGTCCATCAAAGCCAAGCCTCTGTTCCACTTCCTTGATCTAGACATCAAGGAGTATTGGGACTACCTTGTCTGGGACGATGAGTACAATTACGGCGGAAAGGCATGCCAGGAAGTCGTCGACGCCGAATCACAAACCCTGGATACGATCATGCACTGGCAGCTCAACACCTTCCTCCCGACCCAATACCAATCCGTCTTCCACGACTGGGTCGTCGAGTTCATCGATCTAATGCACCAGCTCAAGCGCCCCCGCCAGCTCGCAACCAACAGCGACATCCCAATCTCAGACTCAACCATCAGGTTAACCCAATTACCCGCCCGCCAGCTCTCCTCCCAAGACGACAACGAAGATAGTTCCCTCAACAACGAAATCCTCTCCAAACCCATCTCCAAGCCCCTAAAACGCCAAATCCTGACCCTCCTCTCCCGCCACCGCTCCGAGCTCGCCCACCCCACCCTCGCCGCCGACCACGCTTTCCCCCTCCTCCCCGGCTCCCACCTCAACCTGACCAACACCCACCCCGTCCTCCAACTCGTCATCTCCATCATGCACGTCTACTCCCTCGACCGCACCACCCAACTAGAAGCCCGCCTGCTCCGCAAGGACCTCCTCGCCTTCTTCGAAATCAAGGAGTTCAGCCCGCAGGCCCGCTTCCGGAACCCTAGCGCTAGCCTCAAGCTCGAGCAGCTGATCTGCGAGAACTGCACCATGGCACGCGATCTCGACCTCTGTCGCGACGAGGACGTGCTTCCCCCACCACAATTTCCGGATCATCCCTCTGCGGCAGCGGCGGAGGCAACGCAGCACAGGGCGTGGACGTGTCAGACGTGCGGGCATGAGTACAATAGGTTGGTGATTGAGGAGCGGTTGATTGCGAGGGTGCAGAAGGCGCTGGTGGAGTGGCAGACGCAGGATCTGAAGTGCAGGAAGTGTGCCAGGTTGAGGGTGAATGATTTCATGGAGCATTGTAGGTGTGGTGGGGAGTGGACGGGGACGGTGGAGAGGGAGCGGGTGGTTGCGGACCTGAGGGTGTTGGAGAGGGTTGCGGGGGCGTATGGCATGAGGATGTTGGGAGGGGTTGTGGGCGGGGTCTTGGAGGGGATATAGATAGGATAACTGGTGTTGGATGCACATGTTTGCAGTTGGTTTTAGCGAGGGCGTTGGATATGGGCGGCTGTACTCGTATTGCATGGAAGAATGAACGGCGTTATTTACCTCGGCCATTGGCTTCTCGGCAACATACCAACTCGCTACTACATTTCATCCGAATGTCTTGAGAAGACTTTAATGTACAGTCGATGGATCCAGTAAATTGTCCACGACTTGCAGCCAACCACATTTCTCTACCGTCCATCATGATGGCGCGCATTATTTAAATCAACCAAAACACCACCAATTCAAGCAGTCAAACAAGGCTTTGAGGTCCAGTTGAACCTTGGATGAAACCGCCAAATTCAGTTGCTCGTAGGCCTGACGTTCAGGACTTATCGTCAGTATGTACGGATTGCTTTTTGTCTCCGTATTGTAGGTTGAGCGTTCGATCATGGACCCAACCAGAGCTTTTTGTCGTTGTTGTTCCATTTTTTCCATGTCCCTTTCTGAATGGCTCATGTACAGCTTGCGGCACAAGCTTGCGAGATCCTGCTGGGTTTACGAAGTTTTGCATGTTCGGTATGCCGGCTCAGCTCTTGATCTCATGGCCATTACGAACGTGACATGGCAGCAACGCAACTCCAAGTATCTCCCCATGGACCCTTGATCGGTGGACCTCTTCAAGATTCTTCAAGTCTAACGGGCCATCAGCCTCCACTATTCAGAAGGATCCTCTCCTTCCATCAGCTTTCAAACCCACCCGTCCACAGCCTCCGACCTATCCGGCTTCTTATCCCCACCATCAGCAATCCCAACCCATGACCCGCAAGCTCGAGAAAAGCCAAAAGATCGACGCTGTCCAATCCAGTCCCCTCGCCTTGAAAATGACTGAAGAAGTGGGGGATGGATGATTGACGTCCCAGTTCTCCTGCTCCATGTCCTTGTAGAGGCATGCTGCGAAGCAAAACGTACTTGGCCTCGATACCCTTCAGCTGCTGTGCCATGTCTTTTGCGTGACTGGTGAGGTCGATGAGGCTATGCTTGACGTTCGATGGGTGGTCTTCCTTTCTATCTTTCGATAAGGCGTGGATGGCTTGCCACTGCTTTGGGACTTTGCCGAGTGCTCGCGCATCTCGCGTCGGAAGATTCTCGATAGTGTCCAATGGGCTTGGTGAAAAGGTTTGGCGAGTGGTAGCTTGTAGCCGTGAAGCCGGGTACTACAACTGAAGGCATTATGTGCTGATAAGGCAGTAGATTACCAGGAGGTCGTAGATCGAGACAGAAGAACAGTGAATTGACCGAAGAGGGGAGGGTAGATTGGTAAGAGACCGAACTTAAGGTATTCTCTATAGCATGGAAACGGACTTAAGGTATGATGTGAACAGGCGAGACTCACTTGATGTAGACTGGGGATGATCCAAACCTTGCATTGACTTAGCTAGTCATCATAGGAATTTGACCAACAGCAAGATTTTTCGAATCTGGGAACAAGAGAAAGGATCGAGATAAAAATGAAACAGTGAAAGGGGCTATCCCATCAAAGTGCCAAAGACTTACTACTTATTCCCCATGCATATTATTCAACGCTTTCACAACTTCAAGTTGCGCGTTTTGCCCAGACTAGGGAAACCACCAAGTCGTAATATCGTGGTCCCTCTGCAATTCATCGGGACCTACTCAGAAGTTTTACACAATGAAATAATACCAGGCGAAGACACAGGAGCGGTTGCAGATTCAAGATTCAATCGGCTCCCTTGATTGACTCGCTATGTGACCAGACAGCTCTGGTTGTCCAGCATCCATCTTGTGACTGGACAGCAGAGCTGGGATGTAGTGACAAACAAGGTGTGTTCGGAATCCACAATCAAGGACATATCGACATCAAAAAGGATACGGAGTCTGATCCGGTAGAGAATGATCGCCTCGATGATTCTGTGTCTTTGGATTTTCGGATGAAATGAGAGCCAAGTGGCATTGAACGTCGGCCAAGAAGCCCAATTTTTATCCGTAGTTTGAAAATGTGCTTGGAAAGGCGCGCGGAAGATCGCTTTGACCAGGCAGATTCGTATTCCATAATATATACAATGGATATACGCTGTAGACTTGCAGATACTCCAGCGCCGGTAGTGTTGGTATTGTCATAATCGTTGCTTCGAAAAATGCGGCCTATTTCTTGAAGCCTGAGCCGCCGCGGAATTGATCCTTGAGCTCTTCCAGATAATGATCAAGGTATTTCTTGCCTTGTTCGCCTGTTTCTGTAGATGGCAATTCGTGTCAAGACACGATATTAAGACCATCAATGACGTGACTGACTCTGTATATTGGTGCCACCCATGTCTTCGGGATCAGGCCCGTGCTTCATCTGACGGACCCTCTTTTGTGCCTTTTCGACGATGCGGTGGAACACAGGACTAGCGAGGAGCTTTTGCGCGATGTAAACACACAATCATCGTGTTATGGCAACAGTACCGACCCGTGTGACAAGCCATCCCTAGACAGGACTCTGTTAAATAGTTATGCTGGGAGGCTGACGGAGGGCTTTACCTCCAATATGCGCAGCCATGGGCTCATGGCAGAGGGACCGACATGAATGGTTGATATTGACTCGCTAAGTATCAACCGATATTAAACAATATTCTACCTGACGGAATCGATGGTCATGAGTTGTCAAGATTGCGAAGGAGAATGGAGGGAGGTTAGACCGAGGCGAACGATGGTGTGGTGGCGAAACAAAGTCTATTTGCGGAAACAAGGCCTCATCAGAGGTCAACGGCAGCCTTGCGCTCGCATGGTCAGGAGGGATAAGAGCGTGATCATTGCAGTCCAAAGGACGGAATCCTCAAGTTCAGCAATCGTGCTCACTGGAAATTTGCTTCTGAATCCCCGGCCTACGATACATCACCCTTTGTACTCCCTACTTCATTGCGCTGTCTTGCCCTAGCTCCTTGCTTGCTCAGTCTATTCTTATGGAAAACCTCATTGCGTTTTGCTGTCATTGATTCATTCTATGCTGAAGTTTGCTCGGTACGCAAACGATAGGCAGCTCCGTCATTCGTGCTCTGTCACCTGTGATGAGTCTTAATCTTGGAACAAGATGATGCTATAATTCAAAACGGTATTCACCTTGGAGAAATAATTCGGGTTTGGTATTGCAATGTTGCTTAGTGCTTTAAGACCTCAGAAAACAAACATGTCTCGTTGCTCATGACCAAACCGCTACAAAATATGCCGTCGCCTCTGGGAAGAGTAGGCAGCTCGTTTGCAGCAAAGCGTGCACGGTCGCAGGATAGCAGGCGTTCAGGAACTTCTTCTCCAGTACCGAAGGCTGCGAAGACCGAAGAGAGCCTAGAAGACGCGGATTTGCCCGCGTTTCTGCGGCAGACAAAAGCTGGTAGGCTGATGCAATCGTGCATACGCCATCTTGCATGATGCAGGTGGGCTTAGAACACCGACTAATGATATGCAGAGATCAACGCCAAGTTTCAGGAACTTGAATGGCAGCAGCAGATGCGAATCGCACAAGGACGTACTGATCCCTCATCGCCATGGACGCAGGATACAAGCAGCCAGGTCAGACTTCGAAACCGATATTTGAATGTCCAGCCATGGGACAAGTCTCGCATACACCTCAAAGTCGCCGAGGGCAAGTTAGACTACATCAATGCCTCGCCCATATCCTTGCGAGACCAGAAATCAGGCATTGAAACAATATGTATTGCGACTCAAGTAAGTTGATCACCGTTCCCGACGACGTCCGGGGCTTTCGTTGATCAATAAACTCTCAGGGTCCCAAGCAGACTGGCTTGAACCATTTTTGGCAAATGATTTGGCATGAAACATCAGACCCAGCGGTCATTGTGATGCTCACCCAAACAGCCGAGGCCGGAAGAGAAAAGTGCTCGCAATATTTCCCGCTGAGCGAAGAAGCCGTGACCTTCGAAATAGAAAGTACTGACGAAGATGGATCTTCATCAGAAGGCCAGGTGCAATTGACGGAGACTAATTTCGATGAAGCATCGCGAACAACAAGTCGCAAGCTTGCCATGACCGTAGGCGAAAACAGTAAAACGGTCTGGCACTTGCTCTTCAGCGGCTGGCCTGATTTCGACATACCTGAGAACGAAGATCGTGCTGCACTGCTCGAACTTCTGAAGCTGTCAGTCAGCAAAAACGGAGCAGCAAGCAACCCCAGAATCATTCACTGCAGTGCAGGGGTGGGACGATCGGGTACATTCATTGCGCTCGAGCATCTTCTGGCCCAGATCGAGAGTGAAGCAGTAGCAGAAGCCCGCGAGGACGAAGACATGATCTTTGATGTGGTGAACCGTTTAAGGGAGCAACGAATGACGATGGTGCAGAGCGACACGCAGTACGGCTTTCTGTACGATGTCGTCCTCGAACAGTACAGAAAATGGCAACTGAAGAAGGCTTCCGGCAACGGGACGCTTTCGCAAAGACTTCAAGACCTAGCTAAGGACGTCAAAAAAAGCGTCCTTTTCAGGTCACGAAGCGTGGACAATGTGAATGAGAAAGGCAAGGAAACACCATAATATGGTCTATCGTGTTTTAGCGAGTCTGATTTTCGCATTAGACAGGCCTCCAGCTTCGATACGCAGTGGTGACCTCGCATGCTAGGCGTTAGCGGGATCTTTGGGTTTCATGACTGGCGTTGGCGGTATGTCACTCGCTCACAGAGTGTTATAGGCATCATTCGGCGCACAGAGCGGGCTGTCGGTTTGATATTTGGCGTTATGTGGTTAAGGGGTGTAAGAAGATGAAGGTTATCATGCTGGCGTGCCAGATCTACCGCATTTACGGCTACGTAGTTCCAATATGTGTAGCAGGCGGGAATCGTTCAGTGGCACGTAAGGTATGGTGTGTTCCAGCAGCTGATTCGAATATTCTGTGCTCTTGTGCCAAGTCATCACTATTCCTGCACTATCATTCACGCAGAACCGCCTTCGGTTGACGCCCAAGTGCCAAACAGCATAACATGCAGTTTCCCTTACATCTCTCAACTCGCTGCCTGCGCTGTCTTAGCCGCATTGGCCGCTTGTTGCGGGTTGATTTTCTTTCCATCCTTGTTGAACCGGACTCTAGGAGGAGGGGCTCGGTTCCGACGACCCTCTCGTGAACGGACACTGCATGTTTGTCAATAACGAACTTTCCGGTGTGACCCGGAGACGGGTACTAACCGGACAATCTTGCCGTGGATAGCACAAGAGACGCAGTATTGTAGCTTGAGGTACATTTTCGGCACAGCGTATTCGGGAAAGACAGAGGCGTCCGAGATATCACCTGCGGAAGTTTCAAAGCCATCAGCATGGTGTGTTGCCTTGAGAGCCTTCCGAGCTTATTGACGTACGGATAGCGGCTGACTCGACCATGTTGCGGATGGTGAATCTCTTTATTGCCTTGTCTTTGGGCGTACATCTTGAGCAGTTGGAGCAGCGAATAGGCTTGACGTGACCGCGTCCCTTCTTGTTGCGACCGCTGTACCCTGTGTGTCAGCTATCCAGCTTGTTCGGTATCTGATAAATTCTCGTACTTTGATGCGCGCTTCTTGACCATGGTGGATGTTCTGCATCTACCAGTTAGTGTTCGATAGACGCCAGAGAGCCAAGGAATAAGCTCCATAAATTTCTGAGGGTTTAGGCGCACATACCGAGAGTCGTGATCGTTTTGTTCTTCAAGATCGATCCAATGTCGAGAGTTATGGGGTGATGCCACAATCGGTGTGGCCCTCTCGTTTATCTTAGCGTTGATCTTATCTATCCTATCGGGTATGCGCTATGGGTTTATTGACAGGACACCCGTCGCTATGGAGCAACACTGCACATGAAGTGTCATGCAGCCGCGGTGAAACAGTCGAATCAGAACGAAGGCTGAGACTGTGCGAGAACTGGATCCGCACGCATTGGCTTGTTGACTAAACACCGCCCAATATGTCTGCCGCTGGAGGAACCTTAAGAGGCACTCCAGGCCGAGGCCAAGGAAGAGGACAAATGCCTACTTTCGAGAACAGCCCATCAAACATCCCGATTCCCCATTCTCGGCCCAAATTGGAGTCTCATCAGAGCTCAGCCATGCAGAGTGAGGCTGGAACTTCAACATTGAGTGCCAGCCGGCAAAAGCAGTCGAAGCGAGATGAGGTAGGACACCATCATCGACTCAGAAAAACGTTGGTAGGAGCTGATGAGTTTCAGGCAATTCGCAAGAAGATGGAGTCGGACCTCAACAAGAAGAAGACCAATGCCCCCAGAGCTCGACATACTCGCAAGGCTCCCCCGGGGACAGTGCTTGCTTTAAAGCCTAGCCAGGCCCTACAGATAAAGCCAAACACAACAGTTGCTGAGGCAGCCCAGTTGATGGCCGCAAAAAGGGAAGATTGCGTGCTGGTTACTGACGATGACGACCGAATAGCTGGCATATTCACAGCCAAGGATCTAGCTTTCCGTGTAGTGGGAGCCGGTATCAAGGCAAGAGATGTTACCATTTCCGAGATCATGACGAAGAATCCTTTGTGTGCCAGGACGGATACCAGTGCCACGGACGCCTTGGATCTCATGGTGCGCAAAGGGTTTCGACATCTCCCGGTAATGGACGAGAATCAAGATATCTCCGGGATACTAGACATTACGAAGTGCTTCTACGACGCCATGGAGAAGCTTGAACGTGCTTACAGTTCCTCGAGGAAGCTCTATGATGCACTCGAAGGTGTACAGTCCGAGCTTGGATCCAGTCAACCCCAGCAGATCATACAGTATGTTGAGGCTCTGAGGCAGAAAATGTCCGGACCTACATTGGAATCGGTCTTGAACGGAACGCCGCCTACTACAGTCTCTGTACGGACATCGGTGAGAGAGGCCGCAGCGTTAATGAAGGAAAATCACACAACGGCTGTTCTGGTGCAAGACCAAGGCTCAATTACGGGGATTTTCACCAGTAAAGATGTTGTATTGAGGGTTATTGCACCAGGATTAGATCCTGCAAACTGTAGCGTTGTCCGGGTCATGACTCCACATCCTGATTTTGCGCCAATGGATATGAGCATACAAGCGGCCTTGAGAAAGATGCATGGTAGGTAACCAAAGCTCATCAGGAGACGTAGCAGCTAAACACGCCTAGATGGACATTATCTCAATCTGCCTGTCATGAACGAACCAGGAGAAATCGTCGGCATGGTCGATGTTCTGAAACTCACATACGCCACGCTTGAGCAGGTATATTTGGGTCAGCTTTTCTAGAGATCAACTGCTTATTATATAATAGATCAATACTATGTCAACAGGCGACAACGAAGGTCCAGCATGGGGCAAGTTTTGGCTGTCTCTGGACAACGAGTCTGAATCGATGGTATCAGGGGACGGTGGCAGCCACCGGCCCTACACTCCAGGCCTTCGATCAGCCATTTCTCCCGACATCGCCCGACCGTTCGTGGAACGTGTAGATAGCGTGCAGCCACACGAGTCAGCGTCGCACAATGGAGATGAGTCGCCAGCAGAGGAGCCCGAAGTTCCATCTTCGACTTTAGAAGATTCACCCTTCTCCTTTAAATTCAAAGCCCCCAGTGGCCGCGTTCACCGACTGCAAGTTGTCGCATCCGCTGGCATGTCTGACCTTGTCAGTAATGTGACGGCAAAACTCGGCGGAGAGGTCGATGCGGTTGGTGGCGAAGCCGCTGTTGAAGACGGCAAATTAGGCAAATCAGGCTACGCTCTGAGCTACCTTGACAACGAAGGAGATACGGTCTCGATCACCACCGACCAAGACTTACTAGACGCTATCTCACTAGCCCGCAAAACCCATCGCGACAAGGTCGACCTGTTCGTCCACGACCCGGAGAAGCCGCCAATGTCAGCGACGGTCGATCCTCATCCAGCCTTGGCAAGGCCGCTGACACCGCCACCTTCCGATGTCAAGAGTCGACGAAAGCTCGCTGACGATGATGATGAGATGGAGACCCCAGTGAAAAAGGAGCGAAAACCTGCCGCGCGGCAAGCAAAGCAACAAGAGCAACTGCTTGCCGGTGTGCCCAATGATCTTCTCCTACCAGGAGCCATTGTCACGCTGGCAGTGGTCATCGTAGGGGTTTTTGCTTTTAGCCGTTCGAACAAATAACAGCTATTCTTGCGGTTTCTCGGAACATCGACTTACTCGGCATAGTCGCTACTTCTCCAAGTCTGACGATTCCTTCTGCACTGGACTCTTGGTAGAGGGATCATGGCCGGGAGGCGCAAATGCTTGTGTTTGTAGTTTGTAGCAATCAGCTATTAGCAGTCAAATAGCCGAAGTAGAATCCCTTTTCAAGAGAAGGTTCGCCGGACATCGAAGACGGTGAAGCCGGAACTTGCACCGAGCCAGAAATTACGCCTTGAGAACAATTATCACGAAGAGTGCAAGGAATCTATGGTTGACATCGATGCGCAGGGACTGTCTAATGTCTACACAACATCATGCTGAACAGATCGATCAGACGTAAATATCTCGGGCATAGGACATGCGTGTTCTTTGGCATACCTCACGGTCTTTCGTTGTGAATTCGCGTAGGGGTGTAGGGCTTAATTAGAGGGGGGTAGGCACTCTCGTGCTACTGCAGCTTCCCGCTTGCGCGAACTCTTGCCCCGACACTTTTTTTCTGTCAACGTTCATGAATGCCCGCCCAAACAAAACAACAAGTCGCGCGAGGGCATTATTCATGCGCTCACCAGAGCACTGGCCTTGCTTCTGTGTTTGCCACGTCGACGACTATGCAAATGCTGTATGACTCTCCAAGAATTCAGTGCCTAACCTACCCTAGACACCACCAGTATTTCGGTGCGGTCAACTCCGCGTCCACTCGCGTGCTTTAGGAGTGAGCCTATTCTCTTACATACAGCTTCATTACCACCACAGCCAAGCTAGGCAGCTAGACAGAAGCGATGTCTCAATTACCGCCCCAGATCCACGCAGCTTTGACTCAGCTCCTTGACGGCTTGGCCTCGCCTGACAACAAGACGCGCGCGCTCGCAGAGGAACAACTCAACACCGAATGGGTCGCTCAACGCCCCGATTACTTACTAACTGGCCTGGTAGAGCAGATGCACAGTTCCCCCGAACCATCGGTATGAAGTCACTGCTTGCTGCATCACCTCGAAAATTAGTCCGTGGCTGAACCTCATTTCATGCAGACAAGATCATTTGCAGCTGTACTTTTCCGGCGTATCGCATCGAAAGCCCGGAAATCTCCTGGAAGTGATGACTCGAAGGAGTTGTTCGGGACATTACAAAATGCAGTCAAAGAGGCAATACGGGCAAAACTATTGGAATGTCTGCAGAACGAGACGCTGTTGCACGTAAGGCACAAGGTCGGCGATGCCGTTGCGGAAATCGCGCGCCAATATACCGATTCAGGTACACATTCAACACCATCCTGAGTGTAATCGATGAGGGGACGTGGCTGACCGGTCACACCTAGACGAGAACTGGCCAGGGCTTTTACAAGCTCTCTTTAACGCAAGCCAGTCGCCGGACGCCGGTCAGAGAGAGAATGCCTTCCGCATATTTACGGCTACCCCGGGTATAATAGAACAGCAACATGAGAGTACGGTCTTGGGAGCCTTCGCCAAAGGATTCAAGGATGAAGATGTCTCGGTGCGCCAATCCGGCCGTTCGTCGAGGAATTATATGTTGACAGATCAGGCAGGTCAGACTAGCGGCGATGGAAGCATTCGCATCGTTCTTCGGTTCTTGCCCCAAGAAAACACAGAAGCAATATCACAAGTTGATACCAGATCTCCTCAACGTTCTTCCGCCCTTGAAGGAGGCCGGCGACTCAGAAAATCTTACCCAAGCCTTGATGGCCTTGACCGAGCTCGCCGAAGAGGCACCTATGATGTTCAAAGACCTCTTCTCCAACCTCGTCGCATTTAGTGTTTCGGTCATCCAGGATAAAGACCTCGACAATCAGACGCGGCAGAATGCGTTGGAGCTCATGGGCACTTTTGCCGATTATGCGGCCAACATGTGCAAGAAAGACCGATCATACACTTCAGATATGGTCACTCAGTGTCTAAGCCTGATGACTGATGTTGGCGCAGACGACGATGATGCGTCAGAGTGGAATGCCGCCGAAGATGTATGTGCCTACGTTAAGAGAGTGCAAACCTCGTGCTGATAGTGGCATAGCTTGATGCTGAAGAAAGTGACTTGAATCACGTCGCTGGGGAGCAGGCTATGGATCGACTCGCGAACAAGCTTGGGGGCCAGGCCATACTACCACCAACTTTCAATTGGCTTCCTCGAATGATGACTTCCCAAGCCTGGCGAGATCGACACGCAGCACTGATGGCGATCTCCGCAATCTCTGAGGGCTGTCGGGATCTAATGGTCGGCGAACTGGACAAAGTTCTAGATCTAGTGGTACCAGCTCTGCGAGACAGTCACCCACGAGTTCGATGGGCCGGTTGTAACGCACTTGGCCAGATGAGTACCGATTTTGCTGGTACCATGCAGTCAAAATACCACAACGTCGTCTTGAGGAACATCATACCGGTACTGGAATCACCTGAGCCCCGAATTCAGTCTCACGCGGCCGCCGCGCTTGTCAATTTCTGCGAAGAGGCTGAGAAGGCCATTCTCGAACCCTATCTCGATGATCTTCTAAACCATCTGCTCGTCCTACTACGTAGCCCAAAACGATATGTTCAAGAACAGGCCCTCTCCACAATTGCAACCATAGCCGATTCTGCCGAAACCGCTTTCGACAAGTACTATGCCACACTCATGCCACTCTTATTCGGCGTCTTGAGAGAAGAGCAGTCGAAAGAGCTTCGGCTCCTCAGAGCGAAAGCCATGGAATGTGCTACCTTAATAGGTAGGATTACATGAGTCCCCTCGCCTACCCAGTAGACCAGGTAAAGCTAACCTTTCGAAGCACTGGCCGTCGGTAAGACCAGGATGGGTCAAGATGCGCTTGATTTGGTACAAATTTTGGGTAACATTCAAGGTATGCTTGCTTTGGCATTCCCCTCAACTCCGTGGCTACTGACACAACTCCAGCAAACATCACTGATGCAGACGATCCACAATCACAATACTTACTGCACTGCTGGGGGCGTATGTGTCGTGTCCTTGCTGAAGACTTCATTCCATATTTAAGCGGAGTCATGCCACCTCTGATGGAGCTTGCTAGTGCGAAAGCTGACATACAGCTTCTCGATGACGACGAGCAAATTTCGAACTTTGAACAGGAGGAGGGTTGGGAGCTTGTACCCCTCAAAGGCAAAGTCATCGGAATCAAGACCTCGGCTCTGGAAGAGAAGCACATGGCTATCGAGCTGATCATGATCTACGCACAGCAATTGGAGGCTGCGTTCGAACCATACGTCGTGGAAATACTCGAAAAGGTCGTTCTGCCTGGCTTAGCATTTTTCTTCCACGACCCCGTTAGAGTTGCTTCAGCAAAAAGCGTGCCAATGCTTCTGAACTCATATAAGAGAGCGCACGGCGATAGATCACCTCAGATGGCTAAGCTTTGGGCGTCAACAGTCGAGAAGATACTTGAGGTTCTGAGCGCAGAGCCGGCCATTGATACTCTCGCCGAGATGTACCAATGCTTTTACGAATCCGTCGAGGTTCTTGGCAAGAACTCCCTGACCTCAGCACATATGTCAGCCTTTATTGACTCCGCGCAATCAACTCTAGAAGACTACCAAAAGAGGGTCAAAAGACGTGATGAAGAGACTCAAGAAACGGAAGAGGACGAGGAACTGTCCGAAGATGCCATGATAGCCATTGAGGACGACCAAAACCTTCTATCCGACATGAACAAAGCCTTCCATACGATATTCAAGAATCAGGAAACATCATTCCTACCTGCGTGGTCTCGCCTTCTCCCGTACTACGACGCTTTCATTACAAGCCGTGCTGATTCCACACAGCGTCAGTGGGCGCTATGTATCATGGACGATGTGCTCGAGTTCTGTGGTGATCAGAGCTGGAGCTATCAAAATCATATTCGGCAGCCACTCATTAACGGTATACAAGACGACGTCCCAGCAAATCGGCAAGCTGCTTGCTACGGTGTCGGCATAGCAGCACAGAAAGGTGGCGCTCCATGGTCAGACTTTGTGGCAGAGAGTTTACCGGCATTATTTGCGGCTTGTCAACGACCCGATGCGCGAGAAGACGATCATGTGTTCGCAACTGAGAACGCTTGTGCAAGTATTGCCAAGATCTTGCAGGCAAATCCGAGCAAGGTAATGAATGTGCAGGAAGTCCTAGCCCATTGGATCAATACTCTACCAGTAATCAATGACGAAGAAGCTGCACCATACGCCTATATGTTCCTCGCGCAGCTTATAGATCAGTAAGTCTCACCACCGAACCATGGGCTCCGATTTTCAATTCTCTGATGCGTGTGCGCAGACGAAATCAAGCCGTTGTTGCTGCTGCTAGCCCGGTCTTCCAAGCCATTGTCCAGGCTCTTGAAGCCGAAACAATACAGGGCACTACGGCGCAGCGAGTTGTCGTAGCTTCGAAGAAGCTTGTCCAGATGGCAGGCATTGATGCCAATGGTATACTATCAACCCTGAGTCCGGAGACACAGCATAATGTTAGGGCATGGTTTGCTTCATGATATGGAGGCAGAGTTTGATCTTGGCCAACGTGTTATGACGATGGGTCTCTAATGTGGGATGAGAAATACGGCGTGATGTACGGGCGCTTTGGACAAGAGCATTCGCATGTTCAGGGGGCTCACTGTGGAGAGGGATCCTCTGCCGCGTTCAGGCCCAGTTTTGTGATGCAAAGAGCCAGCATTGTAATCCTAGATTTGAACGGTTTCCGAGAAGAAGTAGCTGGGGAGAATCAGATAATAATTTGACTTGTCTGACCAACGAGGCTTCTCGTTCTACCCACTGTTGCCAAAAATAGCCAGGCACCCAGTGAAAAAGCACCATCTTTATTGCCCTCGCTTGACCCTAGCGCCGAGTGCCAAGACATGCCTATCACTTCACGGAACGCGTTGAAAAATTCCGTGATTTGAAGTCATACTTTACTGGCAGACTACAAACCCAAGAGAACTGGATCCGGGACCAACAATCGTGGAAAGAAAGAATCTGTCAATTCGCTAGCTTCAAAATATCAGGCCTGGGCACAGCTGTCCGAGAAATACAAGCTCCAATGAGCTTGCAGCCTGTCCGTGGACCTGCGAGTAACAAGGCGCCATAATGAGTTTCGGGGGACAGACTCCTACAATCATTGTCCTGAAGGAAGGCACCGATGCGTCACAGGGAAAGGGCCAGATAATATCAAACATCCAGGCGTGCCTCGCAGTACAAGATACTATCAGAAGCACGCTGGGGCCATATGGCGGTGACCTGTTAATGGTCGATGCAAATGGCAAGCAGACCATCACGAACGATGGCGCAACGGTTATGAAGGTCAGAATTGTCCAGATAATCATTTTTCGTCAGCTAGCTAATCAGCACAGCTCCTCGACATTGTTCATCCTGCAGCACGAATTCTTACAGATATAGCCCGCTCACAAGATGCTGAGGTTGGCGATGGTACAACATCGGTGGTCGTCCTTGCTGGGGAGATACTCAAGGAGGTCAAGGAGCACGTCGAACAAGGTGTCAGCTCGCAAACCATCATCAAAGGTCTGCGGAGAGCGTCAGCCATGGCCGTAAACAAAATTAAGGAAATCGCCGTCAGTACGAATGAAGGCAACAAGCGAGAGACGTTGAGAAGATTAGCTGCTACGGCCATGAGCAGCAAGTTAATACACCGAAATGCAGACTTCTTCACTAAGAGTATGACCCGCTCCTCTGATAGATCGCGCAGGAGCCAGACGGTGCTAATGCCTCTCATAGTGGTCGTCGACGCTGTTCTCTCCCTGGATCAAGAGGATCTTAATGAGAAGCTTATTGGAATCAAGAAAATTACCGGAGGTGCCTTGCAAGACTCCCTGTTCGTTAACGGGGTAGCTTTCAAGAAGACCTTTTCATACGCTGGCTTCGAGCAACAGCCGAAAACTTTCACGAACCCAAAGATCGTCTGCCTGAATGTGGAACTCGAACTCAAGAGCGAGAAAGATAACGCAGAAGTTAGGGTGGACCAAGTCTCCGAATACCAGGCAATTGTGGATGCCGAGTGGCAGATTATCTATAACAAGATGGAGGCCTTGTATCAAACAGGCGCAAAAGTAGTTCTGAGCAAATTGCCAATTGGAGACCTAGCTACTCAGTCCGTGACATCTACGCATGCCCTCATAGTGAGCTAACATGCGAGCAGATATTTTGCCGATCGAGATGTGTTTTGCGCAGGCCGAGTTTCTTCAGATGATCTCGAGCGTGTGGTCCAAGCGACCGGCGGCACCATATCGTCGACGTGCTCAGACATTCAGCCTCAACATCTGGGAACCTGTGAGCGTTTTGAGGAACGCCAAATAGGGAGCGAGAGATTCAATTTCTTTGAAGGCTGCCCAGCAGCCAAAACGTGCACCTTGGTGCTGCGAGGTGGGGCTGAGCAGTTCATTGCAGAGGTTGAAAGGAGTCTGCACGACGCTATCATGATCGTAAAGCGAGCGATACGCAATAACAACATCGTTGCAGGAGGTGGTGCTTGTGAGGTATGTTTCTGCGCGGGAATTGCAAGCTCGTTTTTGACGTGCAGCTGTAGATGGAGGTCTCGGCATACCTCCATAAATTTGCGGACCAGAACGTCCCGCGGAAACAGCAGGCAATCATCAAGTCCTTTGCCAAAGCTCTTGAGGTCATACCGCGACAGCTGTGCGATAATGCAGGCTTTGATGCCACGAACATCTTGACACGTTTGCGGGTCGAGCATCGGAAAGGTAATGTTTGGGCAGGCGTAGACTTCGACAATGAGGGCGTCAGGGACAACCTTAAAGCATTCATTTGGGAGCCAAGTCTCGTCAAGGTCAACGCCATCCAGGCGGCAGTTGAGGCGAGCTGTCTGATTCTCAGCGTTGATGAGACAATAAGTATGTTCTCGACTCTTTCTGCAAGCAACGAAGCGAGTCTAATGAAAGTTGCAGAGAACGAGCAGTCGGAACAGCCACAGGCACCGCAACGAGGCCTACCACCAGGCGCTGCTCAACGAGCGATACGTGGCAGAGGAAGAGGAATGCCGCGGAGATGACGACAAATGACGAGCTCCACGTGAAAATGCTCAAGCGCGGTCGAAATAAAGTGTACCATACCAAGAAAAAGCTTGCGAATATCATCACGAACTCGTCAAATCCACGTATTGACATGCTCGTCCACTATCCTACCTGGCGTCAGTTGTTTGATTTTTTGGCTTCCCCCCCCTCATCTCCAACGCCACCACTACTAGGGGTTATTCTCCCTTCACCCTCCCCTTCTCCACTCTCATCTCCACCGATGTCATCCCACGCCTCATTATCCTCATGCGCTTCGACAACGCCAACCTCCTGTCCGGCCAATTCAAGGTCCTCTTCCCCATCTTGCGGTACGACTCCGTAGCCCTTTCTCCTTCTTTTCCTCTCAAGCATTCGCTTGTGGTACAACAAGCACAGGCCTAGCGCTGCCAGCGATCCGGCGACATTGGCCGCTATGTTGATGGGGTCGAACGTGCGCCCTGTCAGGATACCCTGTGCGAGTTCCGAACCCAGGCCAAGAGAGAAAGTGACAACGAGTAGAGTAAGGTTGAGGACACGGCGGCGGGTGGTGTCGAGAATGAAGTAGAATGCGATCGTCAGGAGGAAGAAGGTGATGAAGTGGAGAATCTTCTCGTTGACTTGTGGGATCTGGAGGGCGCTGAGGCCTAGGTAGGCGGCAGCTAGTGTGAGAAACACGAAAGCACCTTCAATGGTCTTGTTAGTTGTGATATATTCGTGGGCAGAGCGTGGACTGACCAGCGAACGGGTATCGTACTCGCATGATCGCTGGATCGGCAAATCGCGGAGACTCAAGTCTTTCAGTGAAATAGCATGATCGATGCGCGAGTAAGGCGCTGGCAATTGATGCTCGGCAGAGCGTTGAGTCAATAGCAGTTGAACGGGGAGTGAGGTGGTTTGAAGAGCTGTTCGTTGCGCCGCAGTCCAATAGCTTGCTGACTCATCCGGTGGTCTGGCTGTGTCCCCGAAACAACGGGAACTGCACTCCATCCCAAGCAGATGAGCGCACCCAAATCTCGACAACTTTGCCATCGATTCACCACCTCCAATCATCTCCAAAACCCCCCAAATCTCCCCTACCATCTAGGCGACCCAATGTCTACCTCGCAATGTGAATTTTACTAGGCCGCGATCCATCATCGACGCCGTGCGACGGTGCTCCCACCGTGGAGCGACCCCCCCCTGCTTGGGCGAGGGGCCATGAATTGAGCGATGTCTGCGCTCAGAAACAACTTCACCCACTCCCACTCCAATATCGGCTCCCAAGTGCGTGATGCGCTTCAGATAAACGGCTTCCCTGTCCATCCTGCTCGTTCCAGATCACCCAATGCCCTTCACCCCTTACACCTGACCAGTACTCTTGAGAGCGAGCTGGGGGCCGAGGATGATCCGAAATCATCAATCTTCAAGGACTTGTTACAGAAGAGCGAGCAGCGATTCGAAGCACTGTTTGGTGGGGGAAACATATCGATCGCTGAAAAGCCCACAGAGGCTCAAGATGTTGAATCACGAGATGACTGTCTTAGGGAGGAGGCGCATCATCCCAAAGTTGTTATTCCGTCAAAGCGGCCTGCCCGAGCTATAGATGAAGATAACTATGACGACGAAGACTCGGAGGGCGAGGATGACGCCCCCGCGAACGTCTCGCCACTCAAAGCTAAGAGCACTGGCATATGCGTGCCTCCAGCTTTACCGTCGACACCTATGCGGAGGAACCTGTCCTTTGGCTCAGCAGCGAACAGCGTCAAAGGCACGCCGTCCTCGAACACTGGCAAGAGCTCCGAGGATGTTAGGAAAAGACTTGAAGAGGATAAGAAAGCGACTGAGGATGCGGCTAAACGGAGCTTCTACACGCAATTCCATACCATCGAGAGCGATAGAGATGCTATGCTTGATCAGAAGAAGCTGGAAGAGCTTGACCGTCAGGTAGATGTAGACATGAACGGTTCGGGTGGTCATGGAAACAGTGCGAACCATGCTTTGGGGAATGGCCAGCAAGGAACACTAAGCCAAGCCAACCTTGGGGCCTCGAGTCTAACGCTTAAGCATTTGATTGCCCGTATCGATTCCAAGAGAAACCAAGTCAAAGCTTCAGACGCCGAGTTGAGGAGTTTGATGAGCGAAGTCAGGAAGAACCGAAGCAAGTGGAACAACGAAGAGAAAGTTGGGCAAGAAGAGCTCTACGAGGCCATTGAGAAGGTTCTGAGCGAGCTGAAAGCCATGACCGAGCACTCCACGGCCTTTTTGACAAGGGTCAACAAGCGGGAGGCTCCTGACTACTATAATGGTATTGTTGATTCATCGTCTCCCAGTGTAACCTGCTGACGATCGCTCTTTCCAGTCATCAAACATCCGATGGATCTTGGCTCTATGACCAAAAAGCTTAAAGGTATCCAGTACAAGTCCAAGCAGGAATTCGTCGATGACCTCAACCTTATCTGGGCAAATTGCCTTAAGTACAACGGTAACCCAGACCACTTCCTGCGCCGCCATGCTCTGTTCATGCGTAAAGAGACGGAGAAGCTTGTACCTCTCATTCCTGCCATAGTAATCCGGGATCGTGCGGAGGTCGAAGCCGAGGAGCGACGGCAGCAACAAGCCGATGCAGACCTTGATGGTGGTGAGGAAAGCGACGAAGAGCCGATCATCGCTTCTAGAGGCCGCAAAGCACCCGGGAAGAAGACAAAGAAAGGCACTGCTCCACGCAAAGCTCCGACGGCAGCTCTCGAAGGCTCACCAGCTGCTGAAACCAAGCCACCGTTGCACTCTCTAGCGAATGGACTGGGCTCACATCTAAAAAACGAGGCTCGGAGAGCCAGCTCCGAGAACAGGGAGGGAAGCCACAAGGACTTCTCAACGCCGCCACCTGGAACACATACTCCAGCGGGTGTCAATGGTGTGGTCAACCACGATGCAACAAGCGTTCATTCTGACGGTATGGATATTGATAGCATAGACTCTACACTCAATGGCCATGGTCAGGCCGCTGGACCGGCTGGCGAAGCAGTCGATCATGATGATGCTGAATACAAAGCCTGGAAACAGGTAACCAAAAAAGACCGTGCGCTCGTAGCTGCCGACAGACATCGTCTATTCAAGGGCGATAAGATTAACCCGGACGAACCTGCTTTGCTCCGAAGCAAGGTGGGAATGAGATCATGGTTACGCAAGCAGAAGCAGGCATTGGCCGACGGCGTTCTTGGACGACAGAGAGCCGAAGCCGAAGTGACAGAAGCCGAAGAGGCAGTCCCTGGCGCAGAGACTCTAGCTGAAGGCATAGAAGGTGAAGAGGAGCGGATGCTCCCCGACTACTATAACACTCTAGGTGGAGTACCCGACCTTTCAACCCGAACCCGATGGAAAGAGGACAACGAGGGAAAAGTCCAAGACCCGTCAGAAGAGTTCCTCCGCATAATGCCCCAAGGAGCTTTCGTCTCCGCCGAAAGTGCTCTGACCAAGAAGATCGCGGACAACATGCGACAGGTGCAACAGACACGGAAGGTATGCTCAAAGATCGCGGTTGTCAAGCAGATGCAGATACAGGCCCAGGTAAGTCTAGACTTTTGTTTAGGGGGAGACCGGATATTCTAACAAGACCGTAGATGTATCATGGCCAATTCCAGAAACATGAGCCGGCGCCTCTCATCGAACAGGATATTGAACCCCATGTCGTGTCCGACGACGGTCCAGTCGCATCGCCCTGGGTGACCCGAGCCGCTCTCCAGCGCTCGATAGGCAAGCTATGCTTCCATGCAGGCTTCGAGGAATTCCAGCCTTCCGCGCTCGATGCACTCACAGATTTAGCGCAAGACTTCTTCACCAAGCTCGCTGCATCTCTGTTGGACTACTCGCAAGCGCCAAAGACCGCTGTGCAGACGCCCGTGCCCGGCACAACAGGCGAGACGCATGTCACTTGGGAACCTCGATTCAGCATCGAAGAAATGATTCTCCACAGCCTCCAAGATAATGGCACCGATCTTGACGCTCTCGACACCTATGTCTCCGAGGACACCGACCGTGCAGGAACGAAGATCGCAATCATGCACGACAGGATGAAGTCCCATCTCGCCGATCTCCTCCGACCTGCCCTCCAGGACGCCGGCCCCGACGGCGCAAACGCCTTCAACGACGGAAGCGAGCAATTCGTAGGCGGTGATTTCGCCGGAGAACTAGGGGAAGACTTCTTTGGCTTCAAGGAGCTTGGTCTCGACGTCGAGTTTGGCATGGGCTCCTTAAGCGTGCCGCTGCATCTGCTGCAAAACCGCATGCACACGGCCAACCAGGCACAGAACCAAGGGTATGCTCCCTCCTCTAATACCCATTTTAACCTTCCTCCTGTCCGAAGTACAGCACTACCACGTGCCCCAGCGCCCTCTCCACATCCACCCCTTCCTTCCTCCCAGCCCCACCCCTCCTCCCACCCCTCACCCTCGAAACGCTCAAACCCCAAATCGGCCTCATCCAAAACTTCTTCCTCGCAAAGCTACACGCCCAGAACGACGCGCCCCTCGTCGAAGACGACGACCTGCCGCAGAAACAACGCCTCCCGAAACCGCGCCTGCCGCCGACAGGCAAGATCAGCAGTCCGCGTAAACGGCCCGTCAAGGAGCCGGGCCCGGGCAAGGGGCATCCGCGGAAGAAGATGAAGCTTGACACGGAGGCGGGGAAGGATCTCGCTGCCGGCAAGGAGATTGCCAAGGTGGGGGAGAAGGAGAAGGAGAAAAGCCCCGTAAAGGGGGCGAAGGGTGGGGTGGGGCTGGAGAGGGATGCGAGTCTTCACGGTGGGGGGAAGGTGGTGGAGGTGGGGAAGGAGAAGGAGAGGGAGGTGCTGAAGGAGAAGGAGAAAGAGAAGGGCGAGAACAGTGGGATGATCTCGCCGGAGAGTCTTGAGGCGACGTAAGTAAGTCGGGTTTTTGAGAAACATCTCCAGGCGTCGCGACGGGAGATGGAAGCTACGTGGGTTTTTTCTTTTTGGGGTGGGCTGGAGGGGTTTTACGCATGCGTCTGGAAGAGGGTCAAGGTTCAATGCTGGGGATGGGGCGGCACGATTTTTCATTGCTTTTGAGTTTTAGGCTTGTTTGCCGCCTCGATGTGAGATACCTAGAGGCATTGGGTGGTGGCGTTATCAAAGATCTGAGATTGGGGGGGGACGATTGTGTATAGTACGCTGCTTGTTGGTCGGTGGCCCCGGGCCTGCTATTGAAACGTTTTGCTCGAACAGTGCGGCTGGTTTGGGATGTGGCTTCCTCTCTCCATTCCAGGATTCTGGGCCATTGGTGACGTTTCTTCTTCTTTGGGGCGGCTTGTCTTCGCTTGGGGGCCTTGCCATGCGCTGCCACCACTGGGGTGCCAAGAGTGAATACTTTCGCTTCTGGGCTTCCTTGGGGGTGCGCCGTGGCTGTTGCTTCTTTCCTCTGGTTGTTTTTTTGGCCGCTTGAGGGGGGGGTGATGGGTTGGCACTGCGAATTTCAGTCCATTTGCCATCTCTTGGCCAAAGATGTTTTTCTCCAAGCGTGCAGAGACAGTTGCGTTTCTTGTCCGAGTACGTACAGGCAAGCCCTGGAACCAGCATCCAGGGCTCTGAAAGGGGGCGTGCTGATGCCAACATCTGCGCCGTGCTTTACTGTCTCAACAACCCCGATAAAAGAAACGCAACGATCGGACGCGCACAACGACTGGCATTGGAGACGGGAGGATGCTCCTCGCGCTGCAGGTGCGAGATGCTTTGCTTGGAGATTGGCAACGGTATGAGATTGGTGGCGATGGGTTGCGGGAGGGGGATTATGCGCTTCGGATTCGGTGGGTTGAGAGGGTTTGTTTGAGGGGGGGGGGGGATGATAACTGAGGGGGGGGGGGGGGTTGGGCGGC
>JAABUS010001888.1_pt1 | contig 42507 bp, 39 predicted proteins | sample 5560161 | NCBI WGS metagenome assembly JAABUS01 (sample SAMN10711885, study PRJNA513376) | rock metagenome | isolation source: Antarctica rocks | place: Antarctica: Victoria Land, Trio Nunatak nord | collected 2016-01-04
CTCTCATATTTGACACGTCAATAAGAACGGTTCAAGGGGTTATGCCGTGGCTGGAACGATTGTCTCGTCTTCGAACTCGTCCGGGGAAGGCGCGCCCTCGACATCGAGACGAGGCAGGATCCGGTCGAGCCAGGCCGGGAACCACCAGTTGGCGTTGCCGGCAAGCGACATGAAGGCGGGAACGATGACCATGCGGACGACCAGGACATCGATCAGGATGGCGGAGCCGAGGCCGAGGCCAATTTCCTTGATGGCGCGTGAATCTCCGAGGATGAAGGCAAGGAAGACGCAGGTCATGATCGCTCCGGCGGCAAGCACGACGCGACCGGAGGCACCGATCCCGTGCCGCAGCGCCCAGCTATTCTCCTTGCGATGCGTCCAGGATTCGTGGACCCGGCTGATCAGGAAGATCTCGTAGTCCATCGAGAGACCGAACAGGATACCGAAAAGGAAGATTGGCAGGAAGGATTCGATCGGTCCGGTGCGGTCGACGCCCAGACGCTCATTGATTCCCCAGAGGCCCTTCTGGAAGACGAGGACGATCACGCCATAGCCGGCGAAGAACGACATCAGGTTGACGACGGCGGCCTTGAACGGGATCAGGATCGAACGGAAGACGGCCATCAGGATGAGAATGCTCAGCCCGGCAACCAACGCGATGTAGATCAGAAGCCGACTTGAGGTCGCGGTTGCGAGATCGGCGAATGTGGCGGTCGCACCACCGACATAGACCTTCAAGCCGCTATCGCCGACAGCCTGAGGGATCACGTCGTTGCGAAGCCTCTCGATCAGTTTCTCGGTTGCCTTGTCCTGCGGCGCGGTAAGCGGAATGACCTGGAGGATAGCGGTGTTGCCATCGGCATTGGGGGTTGGTGGTGAGGCGAAGGCGACACCCTCGGTCGTGCCGAGCGTCTTGGAAAGCGCAGTGACCGCCGCGAGATCGAGCGGCGTGCCGTTTCCGTTCTCGACCACGATCAGGAGCGGTCCATTGGCACCGGGACCGAAGCCCTGGGCGATCAAGTCATACGCCTCGCGGGTCGTGCTACCGGCCGGATTGGTCCCAGCGTCCGCAGACCCCAGCTGCGCATCGAAGACGGATGAATAGGCCAGTACGCCGATGATCACGAGCCCGCCAAGCAGCCAAACCGCAGGCGCCTTCTGGATGCGATTGGTGTGCTTGTAGCCGAAGGTGTTCTCGATCGGACGATGCTTGTTGGGGATGAAGGCCCAACGATCCATCGTTGTGCCGAGCAGACGGAGAAGCGCGGGCATGAGGCCAACGGCAATCAGCATGCTGACCGCAACGGCGATGGCACCACCGGTCCCGAGGAACCCGATAAAGGGAATGCCGATAGCAAAGAGGCCAAGCAGGGCGATGACGACGATCGTACCGGCAAAGAGCACCGCACGACCGGCAGTATCGGTCGCGGTGACGACAGCTTCGTTGACGCTGCGGCCTCCCGCCCGTTCCTCACGAAACCTGGTGATGATGAAGAGCGCGTAATCGATGCCGACACCGAGTCCCATCATGGAAAGCAGCGCGGTGGTGATGGTCGAGAAGTCGAGGAAGCTGGCAAGGATGGTGACGATCAGGATGGAAATCCCGACACCGGTAGCGGCGGTGATGATCGGCAATCCCATTGCCACGATCGAGCCGAACATGATGAGCAGGATGATGACGGCGGCACCAACGCCGACGATCTCGGAGATACCGGTTTGCGGCAACTCCTGAACGACCTGGCCGCCGACCTCGGTCTGGAGACCGGTTCCACCGGTGTCGATGACCAACGTCTTCAGTTCGTCGATACTCGCCTTGGGAAGTTCAGCTCCTGGCATGTCGTACTGAATGGTGGCATAGGCGATCTTGCCATCCTGGGAGATGGACCCGGCATCGAACGGTGAAGTGACGTTGACCGCGTTGGGGAGCAACTTCGCCTTGGCCACGAAGTCATCGATCCGGGTTTTGGTGGCAGGGTCGGTTATGACCGTATCACTCTTGAAGACGACCTCGGCGCTATCTCCCGCCGCCTGTGGGAAGCGAGCGTTGAGGGTATCGATCGCCTGTTGCGATTCGGTGTTGGGAACCGAGAACTTGTCGGCAAGTGATCCGCCGATGGTTATCGACAGGATGACGAGCACAACAAGTGCGATAACCCAGCCGCCGACGACGCGCCACGGATGGCGTGTCGTGAATTCCGCCCAGCGACGCAATGGTCCTGAACGTGCAACATCTGAAGACATAAGGTGATCACTCCTTGTTTGCAACTACATTGCCGAGGGATTCTGATGCGGAAATTCTGGTTCCTGCATGGACACCAATTTCACAAACGCGTTATCATACTAAACGGTCACTCAGTGAAAGGCAAGAGGGGGTACCCAATCGTGTGGTCAGTTGCACGACCAACCCTCAACCACCCCTTGCGCAGAAAACAAGACATGGTGACATTCATGTGGAGTACAAAGACATGACGGTGTGGACAAGCAAGAAACAAGCACCCAAGCAAGGGGCGGAGCTCCTGCTGGATGTCGCACAGCGCCTGTTCATGGAGGATGGATACGCGCATGTCTCCATGCAGCAGATTGCCGAAGAAGCAGGAATGACGAAGAGCGCTCCCTATTATCACTTTCAGAACAAGGAAGATCTCTTCACAAAGGTGTCGATCCAGATTCTGCGTGAATTGAAGGAACGTATCAACGACGCCTGTTCCGACGAAGGCACCCTCGAGCAGCGGCTGAACCGGGTGATCGTGACCGTCGTGAATTCGACGACCGGCAATCTCGAGCAGTGGTTTGCAGACTTCTACCGCAAGCATTCTCACGAGCAGGCGATCGCCGCGCTCAGGGAAGCGCTCGAGATCGAAGACATCACCCAACTGCTGAACCCACTCTTCGCAGAGGCCGTCGCCCAAGGCGAGATAACGCGCGTCTCGGCCGATGACGCATCCCGTGTCTTTATCAGTCTGATGATGATGAAGGTGAAAGATCAAACGTATCGACAGCTCATGGGAAGTGGGAGGGCGGGAGAGATGGAGCACGCGACGGCGGTGCTGGTGGATATCTTTCTTCACGGGGTGTCTTGAGAGAGGTTGGTGCGCCGCGGCTGCCCGACGCGGCTGCTCGACGCGGCTGCCCGACGCGGCTGCCCGACGCGGCTGCGTGAATGACAGCAAGGCGGCCGCTCGAGACGGAAGCGGGGGCGGTGCCAGATGCATGACGCAGCGTCGAGGCGGGGCCGCCTGTTACAAGGACCCGAGAGGAACAGAGATGAAGGAAACGGGGAAGGCAACGTTGCCTTCCCCGTTTCTCATGCAGGTTGAGCGAGCTGTCAGAAATCGTGTCTAGGTTGGCGAGAAGTCTATACGCACCTTATCGAGACAGGAGGCATCGACGGTACCGCTCGGATCGTTGAGGAACTTCGTGGCGATTTCGACACCGCACGACCCGCTGGTACTCAAGGGATCATGACCGGCGATCGGGCTTTCCACGAGTGTGCTGTTGGAGAGTGTCTTCGTCAGTTCCTCGCCATAGCTATGAGGAATGATCGGGTCGAACCTGCCGATAACGATCAGGGTCGGCACATCGCTCACGACCGGTTCGTTCTCGATCGCGGGTGAGGTCGGCAGGTTCCACGCCTTGCAGACGGCGAAGGTGCCGCTGACGTCTTCATCGACGCTCCCGGCAAGGACCTCGGGTCGAACGTTGGCATCCTTGGCGGCCTGCCTTATCTCCTGCGCGGAGGTGAAGGGAATCTCATCCTGACAGATGACCGAGTAATACAGCCCGGTTGCAATCCCTTCGCCGTTGAGGGCGAGGATCGGGAGAAGCTGGGAGAGCAAATCGTCGTTGCCCTCGGCTACCGTGCCGATCAAGGGAGCGATATTCGGGATGAAGGGACCAATGAAATCGAGCTGGTAGATCAGATTCATGAACGTATTGCCGTCGATCGGAGCCTTATCGGGTTTGCCGGTGGTTGGATCTGTGTAGGAGACGGTTCGTGGATGCTCGTTGAGCGCCGCGACGGTGGTGGAAAGCAGGGTGTCGAGATCGGGGAACGCCGCGTTGCATTGCAGATCGGCCTTGCAGCCGGCGAAGGTGGCGGTCAGTGATTCGTCGAATGCAAGGAGCTGGCCACGCAGAAGGTCCGCCTGAGGAGGAACCGGAGAGTTCAGGATCGCACTGTGGACAAGCTGTGGATAATTTCGCATGACCTCGAGGGCGAGCCACGTTCCATAGGACGTGCCAACCAGATCGATCTGCGCCGCGCCGAGTGCCTGGCGAACCGAATCGAGGTCGGACGCGCTTTGAGCGGTCGTGAATGTCGCGAGATTCGCGCCCTCGTCGGTGAGCGCTTGTGCACAACTGCCATACGCGCCAACAGCGGTCTGATCGGTTTCAGCTTGCGCGGTTGCCGCAATGTCGGCTACCGCCGTAGCAGTGGCGGCCGATGTGAGATCGGCGGGGCACAGGAGCGACGGTTCGGAATGACCGGTACCACGCTGATCGATCAACACGACGTTGTGCGTATCGAGGAATGGCGCCCATGTCGCGATCGGGTTCTGGACCTTCTTGCTGAATTGTCCCAGCTGGTCTGATGCTCCCTGACCGGGACCACCCGCCAGAACAAAGAGGGGGATGGCGGAAGGATCACTGCTCGAACTCGAGATTTGCGTGAGGAACAGCGTGATCGTCTTGCCCGTGGGATTGGCATGATCCTCCGGAACCTGCAGGGTACCGCAGTGAAAGTTCTTGCCTTCGACGAGATCGGTAGGAACCTGTTCCTTTGTAAACGGGCAATCTACCCGTTGGATTTTGGCAGTACTCTCCGCAGCAGGAGTGGCAGCAGTCACTTGGGCGTTCGCACCAGCGGCCGATGTCATGGTGATCTGCGCGCAGGTGGTGATCAGAAGCGCGAGGACCAGCGTCCAGCGCGGGACGGTCCGATATCCATTCATCACGACATCCTTCATTCACCGGCGATCACAGGGACAATCGCCGGGACGCGTCCAGGTTCAAGGCGTGAATGTCATGATCGCACGCTTTGGCGGTGGCATTCAGAGCCGAATGCCTTCACGCACGAAATTGGCCACATCATTGGCTAATCGGTCGATTCGAATCACCCCCGACGGACGCTGGAAGGTGGGGCGCGACGTACGGTATGCAAAGGTCGTCCCTCGCGTTGCTCAGACGCACCTGCTGGGATGAGGGCAGGGGCACGTTGGGGAAAGGTGTTATGTGGGCGAGAAGTCGATGCCGAGGTCGTCCAAGCAGGATGCATTGACTTCGGCCCGCGGGTGGTTCAGGAACGCCTGGACGATATCGATGCCGCAGGTACCGCTTGTCGAGAGCGGATCGTGGCCCGCTATCGGACTTTCTACGAGCACACCGTTGGAAAGTGTTTCCAGGGCCATCTCGCCATTGACGGTCGGGGTGATCGGATCGAACTTGCCCGTCATGATCAACGTCGGGATCGTGCTGACGACGGGTGCGGATTCCACCGCCGCCGAGGGGGCAAGATCCCAGGCGGCGCAGAGCTCAGTGTAGCTCTCCGCAGACGCCTGCTCGTCATCGATCACATATTGGCTGATTCCGGTCTGCTCCGCTTCGGTCAGGATCTCGTCGATATCGAGAAATGGAATCTCGTCCTGGCAGTTCACCGCGAAGTGGAGTGCCGTACCGATCCCATCGTCTGACGACAGCATGATCGGCACGAGTTGCGAAAAGATCTCACCGTCACCCTCGGTGACGGACCCGATCAGTGGAGGGATGAGGGAAATGACCGGTCCGCTGTAGAAGAGATTGAAGACCAGGCTCAGCAGATCCTGACCGGTGGCGCTGGACTCGACCTGCTCCCCCGAGGTGGGGTCCTCACAGGTCAGCATCATCGGTTCGGCATCGAGCTTCCTGATCGTCGATTGAAACGTACGCTCGAGGTCTGGATAGGCGGCATCGCACTGCGGATCGTCCGCACATCCTGCAAAGACGCCATCGAGTGCGTTCTGGAAGCCCATCATGGCACTTTGAAACAGGTCGGCCTGGGGTGGAAGGGGCGAATTGAGCACGACACCGCGGATGCTGTCCGGGTGATAGCGCACCATCTCGAGCGCGAGCCAGCTTCCATAGGAGACGCCGATCAGATCGACGCGTTCGGCACCGATTGCCTGACGCACGAGATCGAGATCGGCGGCGCTTTGGCGATTGTTGTAGGTTGCGAGATCGATCCCCTCGTCGAGCAGGGCGTCTGCACAGTCACCGTAGTAGTCGGCGGCGGTAACGGCCCGAGCTTCATCGTCGACCGGCGCGGCTATCTCCAACTGGTCGACAGCGGGTAATGGATCGATACGATCCGCAGGACAAACGACCGCCGGTTCGGTGCGGCCGGTCCCACGCTGGTCGATCAGGTACGTATCGCGATCCATGAGCAGGGGTGTCCAGCTCGCATACGAGCCCCAGGTCTTATCGGAAAACGCGCCAAGGATGTCCGAGCCTGCCTGACCGGGTCCTCCGGCAAGAAGAAAGAGTGGCGTCGCGGACGATTCGGTGCCGGGAGTGGTGATCCTGATGACGAAGATATCGATGCTGTCGCCCTCGGGATCGTCGTGGTCCTGAGGAACGGTGACGCTGCCACAGGTCAGGTCATATCCCATGGTGAGGTTGGCGGGAACCTTGTCCGGCGGGAAGTCGCAATCTGCCTCCGCGAACATGGGTCATGGGACGGATTGGGATACGTCGCGGGTGGGATATCAGATTCGGCAGCCGTAACAGCGGGTATCGATGCGATCTGACTCACCGTAGCGAGCAGCAACGCCGCGACCATACCCCATTGGCGGAGAAGCAGGCACAAACACATGTCCTAAAATCCTTGCTATCCCGGACATGGTGATGCCGGGGCATATGAAACAGGACAAAAATGTGACACGCCACATCTCCGGCGCGACAGATTGCATCGCCAACTCGTCTCAAGGTGCCGGTCAGATCCGCTAGGCAACGGTTTCGACCGTCTTGCGTGAGACGTTGAGGTTCCATCCGATTCCCTATGATACCGACCGAGATCGATGCGCGCCCGTTTCGGGAGAAGCCGGTTGCGGGGATGCAGCCATTCCCGCATCAGGAGATCTGCAGCTGGAACCCGATGTCCACCTGAACGACGCACACCGCGCGATTTCTCACCGGGACCACTCATTCCGGTGATGCCTCTTGCGCATGCGGAGATGTTCCTCGCATCGACTGATGTCGAATGTACTCCTGTGTACCATTTCTTCCCGAATAGTAGATTCCAGAACCGTCCCGAATCATTAGTGATTTGTAGGGTGTTTGCCAACGGTGCTTGTGTCTTGCCTGCCGAAACGCGATCGCGTCAAGGTGCCTGTTCCGAATCGGATCCGGCCAGTCTGGAGCGGCTTGACTCGCGATTTTCCCATGGGCGGACATTGAGAACATCACGCAGATGCAGCTGTGTACACGGCATCCGGTTGCACGGGATGTGAACCAACGCCGCAGCCTGTACCGCTGCCCGCGACGCTGTCCGCAACGCTGTCCGCAACGCTGCAAGTGCAGGTTCTCCGCTTGATCGGGTGGACATTCCTGCGGGAAGTCCGCCCTTACCGTTTGCCGTTGAATACTGAGTATTCAATCGGATTCCGTAAGCCTCCCCCGCTCGTTTCCACGATCTTGCAGACGGGTTTTGAAATGTTTGGCGCAGTTTCTCCTGTTCGATGCGTTCGTAGTATCAGATAAATAGAACATGCGTTCTTTTATCAGGATGGACGATTGCCGTATCGACGAGGAGTACCGGATCATGACGTCTCCCACCTCATTTGCGTCCCCCACGTCTCCCCCGCACCCCCAAGAGCCGGAACCGGATTCCGACTCTACAGCCCAGCCTGACCAGCCGGACCTGCCTGACCTGCAAGCGGCGACAGACGCATCACCCAACGTCATTGCCCCTGCATCGGAGGATCCTCACGACCTGGCTCCCGCGGCAACCACGGCGGAAGACCTGCTGGTGATCCGCGATCTCCTGCTGAAGGCGTATTCGGATGTGGTTCCGGACATGGTGATCGGTGATTCGACCGCATCCCTGCTCGCCAGTATCGAGCGAGCGCGTGAGGCCTACGCCCAGGTGCTGGCAAGGATCGAGGCGAATTCGATTCCCATCCGATCAGAAGGGTCTTCGCCGCCAGCGATCCCGGCCGGTGGCGGCTTGCCGCTCCCGATCGATCCCGACCGGCTGCCGGCATCGGAGAAAATCCGGCGCGGACTCTCGTCAGGGCGTCGTCTTTCCTGACCTCCTGACCTCCTGACCTCGCTCATCTGCTCAACCTGCCCTACCTGCCTGACCGGATTCGCCGGACCGAACCTCTTTCCAGACACCAGACAAGGGAAGCATCACCATGGCCCTGACCAAAACCGAGGCGGCAAAATTATCCAACGACCTGCTCGTGCGCGGTGTGATCGAGACGATCGTCAAGGAATCGGCGATCCTCTCCTACCTTCCCTTCATGGAGGTAACCGGCACCGCCGTTCGCTACACGCGAGAGGCGAGCTTGCCGGCAGCCAGCTTCTACATTCCCGGCGACACCTGGTCCGAAGCCACTCCAACGTACAGTTCCCAGCTTGCCGAACTGAAAATACTTGGCGGCGACGCCGATGTCGACAATTTCCTGCAGGCGACCTACGCCGATTCAAACGATATCGAAGCGGAGGTCATCACATCCAGGGCCAAGGCGATCGCCCACAAGTTCAGCGAGGAAAACTGAACACAAAAGGATCACTTTCTGACGGCACGATGGGCAACGGGGCCATGGTGAGTTCCCAGCGGGGATTGTGATCCACGCGGAAGACGCGAACCGACACGCCGAGAGCTTCGAGAATAAGTCGCTTTTCCCTATAGGTCAGGGTTTTCAGATTCGTCGAAACGCGTTCGCACCAGGACATCACGCTGGCCAGCGCTTCCGTGTCGGCGTCCCGTGCTCCTGCTAGAGTGGTGAGGCGCCCATGCTCGGATCTCAGTTCCTTTGCCTCCTGACCGAGTTGCTTGAGTTCTGCGACGAGTGGCGCTTCGACATCTTCATCCTCAAGATATGCGATGAGGTGAGCGAGGCGTTGTCGCCGCTTGTCGATATCTTGCAGCCGGCGTTCAAGGGCTTGGATGTCTGCTCCGAACGGATCCTGATTCCTACGGTGAGCAACCTCGCGGGCGATAATGTGCGGATCGAGGAGCACCAGCTCGACTCTCTCCCACACAGCTGGATCGAGAATATGCGCCATTACGCCAAATGACGGACACTCATGGCGCTCCCGCCCTAAAGGATGGCATCGATACATATGCGGCTTGTCCTTGCGTCGCGTCACTTGGAGCGGATACCCACAGTATCCACATCGACCAATACCACAGCGCAGAAGCGTTGCCTCCGGATTTGCATTATGGCGTGGCGATGCCGCACGGTTCATGTCCAGACGGGATTGGACGGACGTAAACTCACCCTCGGACACAATCGCGGGCGCGATATCGCCAGGAAGCTCGACCCATGACGATCGCGGTTGATAGCGAACACTATTTCGCCCTCTGACTCGTTCTACCTTTGTCCGGTACGCAGCTGGATGTCCGGTGTAGACGGGATTCTTCAATATTGTATGGAGTGTGGCGACTTCCCACCGTTTGGCACGGCCCGTTGGTGTTTGAACCCCTTCACGTGTCAGTGCCTGCGCCGTCGCGCGCAGTGTATTTCCTTGGAGAATCGACTCGTAGATGCGTCGTACGACGGGATACTCCTCGTCATTCACCACGTAGCCAGACCGCTTGGTATCTCGCCACATGTAGCCATAGGGCGCCTTCTGGCCCGGGATCGGTTTGCCACTCTTGACGCGCGCCTGCACTCCGCGCTGTGTTCGCTCCCTGATTTTGAGCCGTTCTATTTCTGCCACGAATCCTCGAACACTCTGAAGGAGGCGTCCTTCAGCGGTGTCCGCGAGTTCTTCAGTAACCAAGGCAAGGCCGACACCCAGATGGTCCCATTCACTCAAGAGAAAACCGAAATGGGCTTGGCTACGACTCACCCGATCCAAAGCATAGGCAAGCACCATATCGCAGTCTTTCCCTCGCACCGCCTCACGTAGGCTTGCTAGTTGCGGGCGCTCAAAGAGTTCGGATCCGGTATGAATCTCCCGAAAGACGCGTACTACCTCTCATCCCTGCTTCGTGGCATAGTCGCGACAGCGAGTTTCTTGGGTTTCTAAGCTTGAGTTGTCTTCTTGGGCGGCAGTGCTGACGCGGCAGTAGATAGCGACACGTGGATGGGTAACGATCGAAGTGGAATCGTGGGGCACGAAAGGGCTCCTTACCATGTACTGGAAACCGGGTAGGGATGAGAACATTGAGAGCAGATGGAATGATTTCATAACGGACCATAAATCTCATTGTAGGAAGTTTCTCGCATCGACACAGCTGCTTCGTCGTCCGCACCTTGTGCATGCGCTCCTGTTCCTGCTAAACTACAAATCAGAACATTAGTTCTATTCTGATCGGTGGTGCTGTGGGTCATACGATCGTCGGCGAACTCCCCAAGACTATGAAGTGGAATCAGGTGATTGCTCTCCTGCAAGCGCCTGAGGTTGACCCGGCTGCCGTCGCCAGCGCAACCATGGCCGCGGCCGAACGGCGCTTGCTCTCCCTCCGAGGCGATCCTTCGATCACTTACTGCTTTTGGATGCTCACGCGGCTCGCCAGCGCCGCGCGTGGTCCTGATTTCCACGCGGATGTTGCCCTGCTCGGCCTTAGTGTCCGTCCAGAGGATCATGTCCTCTCCCTCCTGGCAAAGGTTAGTGATCGCGTCCGTGAAGAACTCGTTAAGTTTCCGGAATCCGGTCCCTTCGGCGATTTTTCTGCTCTCGCGTTGAGGAGCACTCTCACTCAAACGTTGGGTGCTCAGAATCTTCCTCTGCTTGGAAGTTCGGTCGAGGATCTCGCCCGTGTCTTCCACCGTCATAGTTCCGCCACCCAATTTGGTGAACTGGCGACACGCTTCTTTGGAGACTTCTACACACGAACGTTGCGCTATTATATTGATCGAGCGATTCCCACGAGTCTTGGACCGGATGGCGGACTAGGGAGCCTAGCAGACGCCGAGCGGTTCCGATTCGCGCTTGACCTCCACGCGCGCGAATCAGCTCGAATCGTGGACCGGTTCGCGGCTGAATGGTTTGTCAAGCACAAGGGAACACATGGCGGTGCAATCAGCCGAGAAGACGTCCAAGGTTTCAGTGCCCATGCCCTACGGAAGCTGCGGAAAGAACTGCAGGTGGATGCAGCATGAGTGGGATCTCCACGCTGCAGGCGCTGTTTCGCTGCGATGGGGCCGGCGTGCCGGCCGATGTTGCGGCGCAATCGTGGGATCGACGTGAGGAGATTACCTCAGTTGCGGACGATGGGGAAACGAATCTGCGGCTCGATACGCTGGCGGCGAAACTCGGCGGTCACGTTCCCGAACGCGCCCAGGATCTGGTCTACATCGCGAGTTACTGTGCTGCGGCTGACCAGCAGATCAATCGGGGGTCGAAGAACGTCGATATTCATCGTGAACAGTGGCGGAGGCGGCTGACGCTTTGTATTCCGGTCGCGGACATCGCATTCTGGAGCCGGTCCGACGTCACCCTTGCGCTCTCGAATGCCTTGTACTTCGCCACTGAAGACACCTGGTCGTTTGTATTTACCGAGCGTACGCGGACCAGCAACATGCAGCTGAGCATCAACGAGCTGGACGACCGATCCTTGATGGGGTCGCCGGATTGCGTGATCCTTGTTTCCGGCGGAACCGACAGTCTGTGCGCGCTGGTTGAGGCGATCGGCGATCAGGGGTTGCATCCGATTGCCGTCAGTCATCGACCAGCGAACCAAATTCATAAGTGGCAGACGGATCTGCTCGATGAGGTGCGGCGGCACTTCCCGCATTGGAACCTGCCGCATGTCAGCTGCACGATGCATCGTAAAGGACAGGATGACGCAGATCCCTCGCAACGCACACGACCATTCCTCTTTGCGGCATTGGGCACGGCGATCGCGGTCTCCTATGGTATCGACCGCGTGCTGCTGGCTGACAATGGCTATGTAAGCATCAATCCCCCGATCAGCAGCGAACTCGCCGGAGCCCTTGCGAGCCGCGGCACTCACTCCACCCTGCTGCGTCTGTTGACGAATCTCAACAGGCTGATGGCGGAGCCCGGAGAGCCAGTCGTTCAGGTTGAGAATCCGCTGGCATATCGCACCCGCGCGGAAGCCCTGAGAATCCTGTCTCGCTTCGAAATGACGAATCTGTTGTCCCTGACTCATACGTGCGGGAAACATCGCAATCGTCCCCGGCATCAGCCACACTGTGGCTTCTGTTCCCAGTGCGTCGATCGTCGGTTTGCAACTTTGGCCGCCGATCTTGCCGCATTTGACCCGGCCGACACCTATGGCGTGAACGTCTTTACCGATGAGCTGGCGGTAGGCGGAGCGCGCAAGATCGCGATCTCCTATGTGCGATTTGCACGGGAAACGCGTAATCTCGAGGACGAGGAATTCGTCCTCCGTTACCCGGAGTTGATCGCCTGTCTCGATCCCGATGCACCGAATGCGCCACTGATGTTGTCGAAAATGGCTGATCTCTTGCGCCGGCATGCTGCCGAGGTTCTCGCGGTGGTGGGCGATCAATATCGCGAACATGGTAATGCCTTGGCTCTTCAGACCTTGCCCCCCATGTGCCTGCTGCGATTGCACGCTGCAATCGGACCCGATGGAGTGCCGACGTCGATCACCGCCACCTCGGATGACCAAGGGGGTACTCACAAACCGCGCTGTGAGATCATCCTCCAAGGAGATTTCTGCCATATCATGTTCGATGACGAGAAGGCGACGGTACACGCCTTGACAGGGATGCGACAGCTCGCACGATTGCTCAAGGCCCCTGGACGGGAACTGACGGCCCTCGATCTGAAGACGGGATCGTCCCCCACTGCACATCCTGATGGGCGACTTCACGATGATGGCCTGTCGACGGGTGGGCATCGTGATGATCCAGTACTCGACGACGCCGCACAAAAGGATTACCGAGCCCAGGCAGCCATCATCGGCGACAAATTCAAAGGGGACATCTCTCCAAGCCAGAGAGAGGAACTGCTCAATGAGCTTGGATGGATTGAGGGTGAACTCAAACGGCACGTTGGGTTGAAGGGTAAGTCGCGAAGTCACAACGATCCAGCCGAGCGGGCACGCACATTGATAAGCAAGAATATCCACAAGTCGCTCGCCGAGATCGAGCCAGTGATGCCCGGGTTGCATGCACATCTGAAAGAATCCCTCCGTCTCGGTACCGTCTGCTGTTACGAGCCGCGTCCTGTCCTGACCTGGAAGATCGCCGCCTGAGCAGACCAGCGCCTTTCTCCCATTGCGTGAACGCGGAATTCCCGGCGGTGAATCGAGTAGTCACCGCCGGGAATTCCGCGTTCGTCGTCGTGAACTTCCCCATCACGCCTCTTGTTCAGAGGCAGCGGTACGAGCCAGGACCGTTATCACGGGATCGCGATCCTGGCAGCCGGCCTACCGCTACCCTTGCCCCAGGAATGCCTGGAATCGGAGGCGATGAAGCATGACTACGTCACACAGCACTGCTCAGGTCGGAACCGCCACGAAACGCAAAATGGACGGCATCTTGCCGCTGGCCGTGCGTCAGCGACTCTGGGACCAGATCTGGGTGTGGTTGCTCGCACCCCCGGCGGCGCCAAGCGACCGCAGCCTCACCCACACAGACACGGAAGCCGCCCCGCATGAGGGACGCGTGAGATGACGACCACCTCTTCATTATCTGAGATCCATGCGCTTTACGCGCGCGGGTGGTCCCTCGTCCCTATTCCTTTCATGCAGAAGGCTCCGGGCCGTCAGGGATGGCAACACCTGCAACTACGCGCGGACGAACTCGCTGCGGCCTTCCGTGCTCCCACAAACGTCGGCGTTCTCCTCGGGGCACCGTCGGGCGGCCTGATCGATATCGATCTCGACAGCCGGGAGGCGCTGATCGTGGCCACTCGCCTGCTCCCCGCGACAGCGTTGCGGTCAGGCCGTCCTGGCGCCCGGAACTCGCATTGGTACTTCCACGTCGAGGACCCGATCGCAACCACCCGGTATCGCGATCCACTTCTTACCCATCGCGACGCGCGCGCCATGATCGTCGAACTGCGCTCGACCGGCTCCCAGACGCTGGTCCCACCGTCGGTCCATCCATGCGGCGAGCAACTTGACTGGGAGGGGCATGGTGAGCCGACACGAATCGATGCGGCGGTCCTCGATCACGCCGTGCGGAAGGTCGCGGCGGCATCCCTTCTGGCGCGGAACTGGCCGTCTGAGGGGAGCCGCCATGAGACTGCCCTTGCCCTTGCTGGTGGCTTGCTGCGCTCAGGATTGACAGAACAGGATGTCAAGGTTTTCCTCCATACGGTCTGCGAGGCAGCTGCCGATACCGAGATTCCGGATCGGCTGGCAACCGTCCGTTCAACGGTGCAAGGGCTCACTGCCCGCCGGAACGTCACGGGTTGGCGTCATCTGGGCGAATTAATCGATCCCAAAATCGTGAGCGTCGTACGCGACTGGCTCCACGTGACCCAAGAGCGGGACGAAGCTTCTCCCCCATCTGAACCTGGACCAAACGCAGCTCAAACCGCACCGGCCTCATCAGCACCGCAGCGAAAGCAGGAACCATCGCAAGCGACCCGGATCGTCGAGCTCGCGTACGAGGCCGGGGTTATGCCTTTCCGTGACCCTGACGGCGATCCCTACGCCATCATTCCGATCGCGGGACATGAGGAGGCCTGGTCGATCCGCGCAGACGGGTTCAAACTTCATCTCGCACAGCTTTACTATCGCGAGAACGACAAAGCGCCTGGCAGCCAGATGCTCGTCGACGCCCGCAATATCCTGGAGGGCGATGCGCGTTTTGCCGGTCCCGTCATTCCGGTCGCGGTCCGGATCGCGGAGTCTGCAGGAATGCTGTTGCTCGATCTCGGCGACCCCTCCTGGCGGGTCGTCTGTGTCAGTGGCACGGGTTGGACGATCCGCGAGGCGGGCGATGTCCCAGTCCGATTCCGCCGACCGAAAGGACTCCAAGCGCTGCCCCTTCCCGCACAGCCTGGCGACATCACGCTGCTCCGGCCCTTGCTCAACCTCGACGATTCGCGTGATTTCGTGCTCGTTGTCGGATGGCTGCTCGGTAGTCTCTATCCGCTCGGCGCGCGTCCCCTCCTCCAGGTGCTAGGGGAACAGGGCAGTGCCAAGTCCTCTGTCGCTCGAGTGCTGCGCGGATTGCTCGACCCCAATCTTCTTGCCCTGCGAGCCGCGCCCAAAGACGAAGGTGACCTTTTGATCGCGGCTCGCAACAACGCGCTGCTCGCGTTCGACAATCTCTCGTCGTTACCCCGCTGGTTCAGCGACGCACTCTGCCGGCTCGCCACAGGAGGCGGCCTCTCCAAGCGCGAGTTGTATACCGATGTCGACGAGATTCTGCTCGATGCCCGTCGGCCAGTACTGCTGACCGGCATCAGCGAAGTTGCCACGGCCAGCGATCTGCTCGATCGGGTAATCACGGTGACCTTGCCACCAATCCCGGCCGACCAGCGGAGGACGGAGCGTGGTCTACAGCAAGCGATCGAGCGGGCCAAGCCGCAGATCCTCGCTGGCATACTAGACGCCGCGGTCGTGGGGCTGCAAAGGGTCGAGGATCTCGTGCTGCCGGACCCACCGCGGATGGCCGATTTCGCAACGTGGGTCGAGGCATGTGCACCTGCGTTGGATTGGGAACCGGGCCGGTTTCTCGCGGCACTGCGTGACAACCGGCGGCGCGCCGACAGCGTGGCTATTGAATCTGTACCGATTGGTCCCGCGCTGCTGGCTCTGATGGAGATGGTCGACCGATGGGAAGGCACCAGCAGTGAACTCCTCCTGCGTCTGGGAGGGCTTGTGCCCGAAGCGGTGCGTCGTGAACGGTCCTGGCCGGCCCAAGCCAATCAACTTTCCGGTATGGTCCAGCGCTTGGCGCCGAATCTCCGCCAAGTGGGGATCGACGTGCGACAGCGTCGTACCGGTGGACGACGACTAATCACCGTCGAGCAACGTCCATTTGCAAATATCGAACAAGATTCGACGAATGACTCTAATAATGCCCATTGCCGCAGCTGTGATAGTCTGCTCGTCGGCAATCACGATCTCTGCCCGGTGATATGTGCCCGACGTGGAGATCTGACATGAGCCGATCCTTGTGGCGTTGCCACAATTCAACGTGTGCGTATCCGCATGGAGCCACCTTGGGACGCATCACCGACGATGGGGGGCTCGTCCTCGATCCCGGCGTGCGCTCGTTTGTCGCATATCTTGACACTCAAAGGGTGCACGTCACCTGCCCCCATTGCGGGATGAAGCGAGAGTTCCGCGGACCGAGTGTCCGCCGTGCGGGGTGACAGGAGATACAGCGGGATCATGGCTCGCGAGCGGCGACATGCCCACGCTCCCTATGGGGTGTGACGCCACGGACCGGACTTTGAGAAGGAGAGGGAAGATGATTCGTCGGCACCGGGTACGCGATCTCGCGGACGTTCTTCATGCTGGTGACGAAATACACACGTGGCCGTCTTTGCAACACGGCTCAAAACCAGATCAATACCAGCTTAGCAGTGTTTGCTTGATCGTTCGCTTTCATTGCCTTGCTGATCACGAGTGAGGTCAACGCACTCGCCTGTGGACCTCTCCAATATCTCTCCTGATCGCCTTGCCGGCGAAGGCCAGCAGCGTGCCGTCCGTGCCGGAGGTGACGATGTATAGCGTACTTTGTCTTAGTGTCCAGGCGCTGGACTTGACTAGCGTCACTGTTGTGTTTTCCTCCACCCCTAAAGGACGTACGGAACGATCGTCACGTAATCTTGGAACGCCCGAGAGATGAGTACTATCGCGTGACGATTCCTATCGTCATCCACCGTCACTTGTCGTCACAACCCTTGAAGCACAATGACCTAACAGTCCCAGCCCCTCAAATGTTCCCCGATTTGGTATACTTCAAACAACAATCAAGTGGTGGACGCATGGGCCGCCGGCATCGAACAGACAGCTGTTCGGCCGGCGGCTTTTCGTTTTGGAAGGACCTGGAGCATGACCGCATCACTGGAGACCCTGCAGCCCGATCCCCGCAACGCGCGCCGGCATTCCGCGGAGAACCTCTCCCTGATCACCGGGAGCCTGCGCGCGGTCGGTGCTTCCCGCTCGATCGTGATCGACGAGGACGGCGTGATCCTCGCCGGGAACGCCACCGTCACCGCCGCCCGCGCAGCCGGGCTCACGCAGGTGGAGGTGATCGATGCCGATGGCGATACCCTCATCGCGGTCCGTCGCACCGGTCTGACCCCGGAGCAGAAGCGGCGGCTCGCCCTCTTCGACAACCGCACGTCCGAGCTCGCGGAATGGGACGGTGATGTCTTGCGCTCCCTGGCTGACGACACCGACCTCGGGGACTTTTGGTCGAATGATGATCTCGCGGCTCTGCTCGGGCAGGCGCCGGACATCACCTTCCCGGAATACGACGAATCGGCTGCCGAGGAGGTTGCCCATGTCACGTGCCCGGAATGTGGCCATACCTTCCACCGCTGACTACCGGCAGCTGCTCAGCTTGGCGTGGCAGGATGCGCTCGCTCCCCGTACCGACGATGCCCCCACCGTCGTCAGCCTCTTCGCCGGTGGGGGCGGATCGTCCCTCGGCTACCGGATGGCGGGGTACCGCGAGCTGCTGGCGACCGACTGGGATGCGCGGGCCGTCGAGACGCTCGGCATGAACCTCCCTGATGTGCCGACCTGGCAGCCGATGCGCGGAACGGGCTCTTCCAACAGTACGTCCGGATCCTCGCGGCACTCCAGCCACGCGCCTTCGTGATGGAGAACGTCGCCGGCATGGTCCGCGGCAAGATGCGCCTCGTCTTCGTCGCGTGCCTGCATGAGCTGAAGGCGTCCGGCTACCGGGTCTCGGCGCGGGTGCTGGACGCCATGTACTTCGGGGTTCCCCAGCATCGACAGCGCCTGATCGTCATCGGCGTGCGGGATGACCTGGCGCCCGAGCCGTCGCATCCGGTAGCAGTCACCTGGCCGATCCCGATCAGGGTCGCCCTGGAGGCGGCGCGCCTCGTGGGGGAGGTCGAGGGCGATGCCCCGACCCCGGGCCTGAAGGACGCGTACGGGCGCCTCTGGCCCGATGTGCGACCCGGGACGTGTGCGTACCAGCTGATCGGCAAGGGGTTCTCCAGCTGTATCAAGCCTCACCTGGATCGTCCCTCGCCGACCCTGACGAAAACCCAGACCGGGCGCGGCTTCGCCACCATCGTCCACCCTGCCGAGCAACCGGCGCTGTCGATTCGGGAGGCGGCCATGATCGGCTCGTACCCGCCCGCGTTCCGCTTCAGCGGCTCCTATCAGGAGCAGTGGGCCCGGATCGGCAACGGCGTGCCGCCGTTGTTGATGCGGGCGATCGCCGAGCATCTCCGCGCAATCGTGCTTGATGGTGTTGTCCGTCCGTCATCGGTGGGGAGTGCCTGAAAATGCCGGAGAATCAGACACTTTCGACCAAGCAGCGCAAGGCCCTGGAGGCATTGCTGCAGACCGGGGAGGTCTCGCATGCGGCCACCGTGGCCGGGGTCAGCCGGGACACGATCTACCGCTGGATGAAGCAGCCCGCCTTCGCATCGGCGGTCCGGCACGCCGAGGCACAGGCGATCGACGAGGTCTCCCGGGTCCTGATCCGGCTCTCCCGCTCGGCGGTCGGGACGCTGGCCGCCGCGATGGCCGACCGCGAGGGACCATTCGGACCACGCATCCGCGCGGCCGACATCACGCTCAGCCGCCTGCTCCAGGTACGGGAACTGGCGGTGCTGGAGGCGCGGCTGGCCACGCTGGAAGCCGCCGCGGGAATCGATCGGGGCACGCGATGAATCGACACCGCCTCGCGGCCCGGCTGGAGGCGCTGGAGGTGCGCTCCCGTCCCGCGTATCCCGCCGACCTGATTCGACGCCTGGCCAGGGAGTCTGGTGTCTCCGAGGCCGAGATCGTGGCCAAGGCGGACGCGCTCGTCAGGCGATTCGCGGACGCCGGGGCGTCCTCGCCCGGGGCGCGACTGCAGCTGGTGGCCGACGATCGCGGCATCTCCATCGAGGACCTGGAATCGGAACTCGCGTCGATGGGCGTGGCGATCGGATGAACAGGACCCTGCGACGACGCATCGTGGCGCTGGAATCGGTGGGGGTCGCAGGGTGCGAGACGTGTCGAACCTGGTACGGCACGGTCCTCCGTGACGACGACGGCCATGTCAGTCGCCCGGCGCAGTGCCCGGTGTGCACCCGCGTCGTGCCGATCACCTGCGAGCTGCACATCGTCGGTGTTCCCCTCGACCTGCCATGAAGCAGGGGACGAAGCGACGTCTGGCGCTGATCGAACGGGACCGCCCTCGCGCATCCGGTCGCGGCCATTGGGCAGGTGCGAATCGTTGCCCTCGGAGAGAGTAACGACGAGTCCCAGTCCACGGCCTGGTACGTCACGCGAAGGAGGGACTCCCGGCGGGAACGTCCCGTGCGACCCTCTCGCCCGGTGACCATCCGGCCGTTTGTCGGACATCGCTCTCTTGGCGGAACTCCTCCTTCGAAACGGGAGAGAACGCCGCATTGATTCGTTGATTCGTTGCATCAGAGCCGGAGGGAACTTCCCTGAATGCCCTACCAAATGGGAAGAGACCTACGCGTCCCCTCTTGGGCGAGCGTCCGGCTGCGTGAGGGCGGCATCGAGGACATCGCGCGACAGCGAGAGCGGTGGCTGCGTCCGCGAGACCTGGGTGAGGTGATCGTGGCGCACGGGGGTTCCGGACTTCGCCAGGCCGCGACTGAGCAGGTACCCGATGGTCAGCGCCGTCGCGAACCCCCATCCCCGGTCGGCACTAATGACCTCCACCATGGACGCCGCCAGCACGGCACCCGTCATGATCAGGAAGACGTACAGTTCCGTCGTCCGGTAGGCCGGCTTGGTCTCCCGGGCATCGGTCTGTTCTCGCCGGGTCTCTTGCCATACCAGCTGCTTCCTGGGTTGTTGGTGCCTCGTGCCCACCCCACCGGTCCTCCTGAATCCCCGTGACCATCACGTCGGTCGTTGATTTCTCCGCCAGCATGAACCATCCTCCGGCCTGACCCCTGTGCCGAGCTGTCACCGGACCCTATACTGGTGGCCAGGAAGCTTCGCGGTTCGTCTGGGTGGAGGTCTGTCGTGTCCCGCATCGTCTCATGGTGTCTCGTCGTCGTGGTCGTCGTTGCCGCAACAGCGGCCCTCGCACCATCCCCATCCACCGCTGCCCAGGAGGCGGGAACCCTGACCCTGCATCTGGGCACGCGGCGCGTCATCGGCACGGCGTCGTCGACCAATGTCAAACCGGAACGGCCGGCGGAATGCTCCTCCTCCTGGGCGGGGCTGGTTGGCTTGCGGAAGCGACCAGAGATGTTTGCCACGATAGCCTAGATAAACGGATGGGCATCAATGGGAAAACACGCCGGGCAAAATCTAATCTCTGTGACTGCAAGGAATGTGGGTTGGCAATTAGTTGGCGAGTTCTTGCTCAACCCATGCCTGCGACGCAACCGCGCTCTTCGCGATAACCGCTTCCTCACGGGCCGAGCCTTCGATGTGGCCGCCCTCATCCAGGCGGCGCTGATATCCCATTACTCCGGCCGACGCGCTAGTGATCCGTATCTGGCACGTCGATCCGCTCCTGGATAAACTCAATCGGGGCCCCTATTGCGACTCCAGACCGGAGGCGTCACAGATGACCTCGAGGCGTTCATCCGACGCTTACATATCGACGACTGACCCGTCGACGTCTAGGCGGGTGATCACCGGCAGTGGCCGGTATGGGTACCGCTCGGCAGCACCGTCGACCAAATCCATGCCAATCCCAGGGCCCTCCGGAATCATGAGATAGCCCCCGTCGCGCGTCAGCGGCCGTGTGACGATGTCGCTCTTTGGAGGAATGTCTTCCCCGAGCGGATATTCCTGCAGCGCGAAGTTGGGGATGCACGCCGCAAGCTGGAGACAGGCAGCCGTGCTCACTGGTCCCAACGGATTGTGCGGGACGACCTGTACGTAGCGCGCCTCGGCCAGGGCAGCGATTTTCTTGGCGCCACTGATGCCGCCGCAGAGACAGACATCGGGCCGCACATACTGCACCGCCCCGCGTGCCAGCAGCATGTCGAACTCGAAGATCGTGTGCAGGCGTTCGCCGGTGGCGATCGGAATGTGTATTTTTTCGGCGATTGCTGACATCGCATCCAAATTGTCCGGCAGGGTGGGATCCTCGTAGAAGAATGGATGGAACGGTTCGATCCCGCGCGCCAGCACCACGGCTTCGGCGGGAGTCAGGCGGCGGTGGATTTCAATGCACAGATCGACGTCATCGCCCACCGCCTCGCGGTACTGGCGCACGGACTCGACGGCCTCACGGATCATGTGGACATGGGTGCCAGATGCCGGTTGATCGCGGGGTGCATCGGTGAACGGCGTGAGGTGGCCAACGGCGGTAAACCCCTGCTCCTTGGCCGCGATGACGCCCTGGACCAGCTCGTTGCGACTCTGTCCAAAGACGTGGGCGTAGACGCGTGCCCGATCCCGCGTCGGCCCGCCGAGGAGTTGATGGACCGGTACGTCAACATGCTTGCCGGCAATGTCCCACAGCGCGATGTCAATCGCCGAGAGCGCCCCCATGATGGCCGCGCCACGGAAGTGGGTCCAGCGATAGAGATACTGCCAGTGATGTTCGATCTTGAGCGGGTCTTCACCGATCAGGTAGCGTTTGAACGTCTCGACTGCCTGGGCCGACGCTTCGAGGAACCCCCAGGCGCCTGACTCGCCAAGACCAACCAGGCCGGAATCCGTATGAACGGTAACGAATAAATACCGATCGACGAAATGTGTCGCTATGTTCGTAATCTTCATGGGTTCTCGATCCTTCCTGAATACGATGTGTGACGTGCGGTTATGGCGATGATGCACCCACAGGCATATTTAAGCTCCTGTCAGGACCGAACGCGTAGGGAGCACTGTCGGGAAGGCGAGAGTGCTGAACCGCAGTGTCGCACAAGCCAGAGGCTCCGATGGTCCCGACACCATCGACAGTGGGTCTGGTAACGATGTCCTCACTGGCGGGACGGTTACATAGCGTTCTCATGATCGATCAGAGATGACTGAGAATGGCGTCGGTCACCCCGCTCGTTGTCGCGGTGCCGCCCAGGTCTGGTGTCACCACCCCGGCGGTGGTTCTACACCGTTTTTCTGATCATCCATATATGATTATAAGCGTTCGACAATCTCTCGTATTCGGCGTGAGAACACATCCCAATCTCCACCCCTTTGAACCAAAATCTGCGTCGTATCAAACCACGCGTCCGTTGTCGGTGAGCCGCGCTTGAGTTTGTCGAAGTCTATTCCGCTGGTGCGAATGATAGTCCAGCACTCCGCGTAACCGTTCTGTTTTGCTCCCTGGTGTGATTTCTCTGCTTCTCCACCTCTGTTATAGACATTGGCGGCGTCCGACCCCCCTTTGATCTCAATTGAAAGGACGTATCGGTGTGTGGTCGCCAACCATTTCTTGAAGGGCGACATCTGGATCACTGGCAAGCGCCACCCGATACGTCCGGCCGTCGGGCATATTGATCGTCAGGGTGCGTGCGGTCCTTGCCGTCACATACTCCGTCAAGGCCTCGGCGATGGCATCTAACACCCCTGTTGTCGCGGTTTGCCCGATAACATTATTGGCGCTACCATAAAAGTTCGAGCCCAGTGTGAGTAGTTGCAGTTCGTGGATGTCGCGGGAGGTCAGGGTAGGTGCGATTGCGCGGATGAGCTCCACCAACACATCCGCCATCACAAGGCAAAATTCGGGGAGCAGGGCGTGCGTGGCTGGTACAAGCAGGCCGTGGTTCTCCATCCGCTGGAAGGGACCCATGCCTGTGCCGCCGCGATAGAAGCCTTTCTGCCCAACTCCGGTAAGGAGGCGGTAATATCCAACGAGCGTTGGTTGTTCCTCGAGCACGACGGGCGTAGGAAAGACGTGGGCGTCTAGTATGCCTTGCCCCGCTAGGATCTGCTGAATATCGGTTGGAACGTACGTCATGATTTGTTGTTTGAGGGTCTGCGGATCGACTTGGAACAGTACCGTACTGAGGGCGTCGATAGTCCACGTCTTACGCGCGGCCGACAATAACTCGTGAAAAGTAATCTGCCGCGTGGCTCGGGGAGGTTGGAGTGGTGCCGAAGCCCTACCCCCGGATACTATCTCCGTTCAGGCGGGCTTCGGCATCGGCAGCATAGGCCGGGTTGAGTTCCACCCCGACAAACCGACGACTCATGTCTAGTGCGACCCGCCCGGCGGTGCCCGACCCGATGAACGGGTCCAAAATCAAATCGCCTTTACGGGAGGTGAGAGCTAGACAAGGCTCAACCAGTTTGGATGGGAACATGGCTTCGTGGGCGTGCTTATCCGGTTGTGTGTTGATGTCCCACACTGAGCGCAGATTGCGATTGTTCGGACCACGAACCGCCTGATTGTCGTAGAGATATCTTTCGTTCTTGGAAAATAAGAATAGATATTCGTGGGAGCGGGTGGGCCGGTCGCGCACGCTCTCCGGCTGGGCGTTTGGCTTGTTCCATATACAATCGGCTCGAAGATACCAGCCCGCGTCTTGCAGCGCAAAGGCCAAGCGCCACGGAACGCCGATCAGATCCTTAGGTTTCAAGCCTTCCGGGGTTGGAGGGCGAGTGTTCATAGCGCGGGCAGGGTTCTTCTTGTCCGGTGATCGCCAGGTACGGCCCCCCGACGTGTAAGAGTCACCGATGTTGAGCCAGAACGTGCCGTCATCTCGTAAGACGCGACGAACCTGCTCAAATGTATGCACAAGGCTCGTTATGAAATCCGGAAGTGACGACTCTAGGCCGATCTGCCCCTCAATATCGTAGTTGCGGAGAGACCAATAGGGCGGCGATGTTATACAGGTTTGAAACATATCGGCAGGAAGCGCTGCCAAGACATCGCGGGCGTCCCCAATGACGATAGCCGACTCCTGTGCCTTTGGTCCAAAGAGATCCGCCTCATAAGTTGGCAGCTCGGAGGCCACCAATATTCGTACTCGCGACTCTAACGAGAGCAGCCGAGACTGCTTGATTATGGGGAGTTCGTCGGTCGGTGCCTGAGTGTACGTATCGCTCATAAAGTCCAGTCTACGGGAGCCGGTGGGCGCCGTCAATTGGAACGTTTACTTGTGGCGGGGAAAATGTGCCAACTATAGGACCGTCAGGGAGTGCCCCAGCGATCGGACGATGATGGGCTAACAAGTCAAAGTCATGGCTTTGAGCCACAATTCGTCAACAGACCTATCTAGACCCATCTTGGCGTGGAATCACAAGACGAGGCGAAAGCGCTGGGCGTGCACGTCGGTGCCACCGTGATCCGGAATCCACCCGTTCAACGGATCGGCGGGCGCTACGTGAGCAAGGCGATCGACGATCGGGTCGCACTGGCGCTTGTGACGCACCTAATCGCGGAGATCGGTCACTCAGAGATTGCGTACGACCTCACGATCGCCGCCACCCTCGAGGAGGAAATCGTGTGCCCTTCCCGAAGACCCCACCAGCCAGCAACGATCGCGCACGACGTCGACCATCACGGCGCGGCCCCGCTCGCCATAGCGACGAGGATCGACAACGGCCTCGTCGACTTTCAGATATGACCTGATGGCGGCCGTGAACGCCGTATTGAGCTGAGTCGCCAGATTGATCTTGGTCATCCCACGCTTCACGGCCGCGACGAGATCGGTATCGGTGACGCCCGACGATCCGTGCAGGACGAGGGGGACCGGGACAGCGTCGTGCAATTGTTCGATGCGATCGAGATCCAGCCGTGCGCGGCGCTCCACCATGCCATGCTCGCTGCCGACGGCGACCGCCAGCGCGTCCACCCCAGTCGCCGCCACGTAGCGGGTGGCCATCCCGGGATCGGTCATTCCTTCAGGCGTGGTCAACACGCCGCCTTTGCCGCCAACGACACCGAGTTCTCCCTCGATCCCGATTCCGTTCTGGTGCGCCCAATCCGACAGGGCGGCGGTTTTCTCCACATTGTCGTCATAGGAAAGGGAGGAGCCGTCGTACATGATCGAACTGAATCCAACATCGGCGGCACGTTCGCAGAGATCGCGCGTGGTCGCGTGATCGAGATGAAGTGACACCGGCACCGCCGCCTGCGCGGCCAGTTCATTGCACGCCCGCCCGATCGGTGCAATCAATCCCAGCCGATACGCGATCGCATTCTGACTGACCTGCAGGATCACCGGCGACTGCTCGGCTTCGGCCCCGAGCACAATCGCTTCGGCATGCTCGAACCCGATGACATTAAACGCCAGCACGCCAACGTTGTGGCGCGCGGCGACAGTCAGGAGCTCCATGGTTTTCACGAGCATGCGGAACCCTCCCGTGTGACAGGACCAAACTGACGCGCGAACGCCAGCACCTCGTCCGCAGCCGGATAGTGCCTGGGGCCAGTCTGAGCAACGATGTAGGCAGCACAGGCGCAGGCAAACTCCAGCGCACGCTGGAGCTCCCACCGCTGACGTCGCGCGTAGAGGAATCCCATGTCGAAGACATCGCCCGCGCCTACAGTATTCATCGCCCGAACCGGCAACGCGGGGACTTCGATCCGCTGGCTCTCCGATACATAGATGGCTCCGGCGGCTCCACGCTTCACCACGATCTCCTGCGCAGTTCCTGCCACCCGATCGATGGCATCCTGCCAGGTCGGGGCGCCAGTGAGGTGGCAGATCTCCTCTTCGTTGGGAAGATACACATCCACCTCCCGCAGCAACGCCATTGTGTCGTGCAGAGTCGCCTCGCTCCATCCACAGGGATCCCAACTCGGATCGAAGACCACCGTCTGCCCACGCGCTCGCAATTTCCGCACGTAGGGGAGTGCGGCCACCGGTGAAAACCGGGGCAGCAGGTAGGTACCGCAGAGGAAGACCTCCGGACAGCGGACGATCTCGGCGTCATGGCGCTCGGCAACCGCGACATCCATGAAGGCGTGTGCCCCGAGTACCGTGAGAATTCCGCGTTGGCCCTCCCGGCCGACAAAGATCATTCCCAGCGATGTGGCGGACCCGGGCACCACCTCGATGCCGGAGGCGGCTGTCCCGAGTTCCTTCACCTCCCTCCGGAGAAAGTCCCCAAACAGGTCATCGCCGATCGTCGATACGACATAGGGATTCAGGCCGAGACCGTTCGCCGCGAGCATGAGGTAACCGGCCGTCCCGGCGAGCTCAATCCTCGCTTCGTCGACAATCACCTCCTCGTTCCAGGCTGGAAATCGATCGATCGGCGTGATGACCTGGTCGACATTGAGATTGCCGACGATCGCGATGGGACGGGTGTCATCTGTTGGCATCGAGCACCACGACCTGATTGAGATTGCGCGGGCGATCGGGATCAAGCCCACGCCCCACCGCCCGGTAATATCCATGCAGCTGCAGTGGTGGCAGGTAGAGACAGCAGCGGGAGATATCTGAAAAGCCCGCTCCCAGCATCAGGCTCGTCGCCGGCGACGACGTCGCGTAGGGAGCGATGCGCGCGACCACGGCCCCGGTCCGCACCAGGTCACGCTCGACATCTTCGATGTAGGCACGCTCGCGCAGCCCTTCGAGGATGACAACGAGCGTGCGATCGGTGACGACCGAAATCGGACCATGCCGGAACTCGAGCGGATTGTAGGACTCGCACGGAACCTGGGTCATCTCCTTCAGCTTCAGCGTTCCTTCCTCGGCAAGCCCCTGGTTGGGACCGAGACCGAGATGGACGACAAGATCAGGATCGCCATTTTCGGCCAGATGTCGCGCGAAGCCACCGACCTCCGGGAGCAGGTCTCGGGCCGCCGCGGGCAGCCGTTGCAGTTCCGCGTGAAGCGCACCGTCTCCCGCGACAAGACCGGCCACGATCTGCAATGCCAGCAGCATCGTCGTGAACGACTGGGTCATCACCACCGACTGTTCCGAGGCGTGGGGAAGTTCGATCGCGCCATCGGTCCGATGCACGAGTTCGGTTCCGCTGTTGCAGGTGACGCCGATCGTCTGGACATTGGGGACAGCACGCAGGAAATCAGCGGCTAGAATGGCCTCCGACGTCCGGCCCGAACGGGAGATGAGGAAGACGACGACCGGACGCCCCGCCGGCACAACCGACACCGCGGAGAGGAAGATCTCGGAGGCCGGTACCGCCGTCGCAACGAGCCCGGTCACCTCCTGGAAGCTCTGCGCCGCCGCCTGCGCGATGTAGAGCGATGTCCCGCAGCCGGCAAAGAGCGCGTGCGTCTCTGCCCCGATGCCGAGTTTGGCCCCCAAGTGAGACCACAGCTCCGGCACAAGCCGCAGCGTTTCCTCCCACGAGCTCGGCTGGTTGAGGATCTCGGTATAGGTCTGACTCATAGGAACGCTTCCTTCCGACTGAAACGGCGCGACCCCGCCGCCAACGCTTCCATCGAAGCCTTTCATGCTCTCCACGGAGTAGCACTCACCGCCGCATGCAACCGGTCCACTTCGGCCCTTTCAACAACGCCCGCCACCTCGCTCAATGCCGCCGCCGCGCCAAACGCGACGGCCTGCGCGAGCGCATCTGAAGCCGGCAGGTTTCGCGCGCATCCATCAAGGAATCCCGCCAGCAGGGCGTCGCCGCAACCGACCGTGTTCACGATCTCGTTCGGCGTGATCGGCGGGGACGCCGCATACCAGACCTCGGAACGTCCGATCAGCATCGCGCCCCGCTCCGCGAGCGAGAGCAGAACCCGTCCATCGCTAGGCATCACCGATCCAATCATGTCTTCCTGTGCATATCGCACCATCTCTGTGGTCGATGGGGTTCCCCCCATCAAGGTGGCCAATTCCCGCTCGTTTGGCTTGATCAGATCGGGGCCCCCAGCAAGTGCGATCCGCAATCCCTCGCCACTCGAATCGATCATGAGCCGTGTGCAGTGTTGTCTGGCGATCGCCATGAAGTCGGTGAGGAACGGGCCTTCCAGGCCAGGGGGAAGGCTGCCACTGACAACGACGGTATCGATCCCCACCAGCCTCGCTGGCAGGTCAGCCAGGAACGCTTCCCCCTCTCGCGCCCCAACCGTTGGTCCGGATTCGAGCACCTCCGAGATAACCCCGCTCTCGGACTCGATCAGCGTGTGGCAGGTGCGCGATTCACCCGATTCAAGCCAGCTGAATGCTGTTTCGATCCCTGCCGCACGCAGGCCGTCGTCGATGAAGAATCCGGCATTCCCGGCGAGAAATCCCGTGACCCTCACCGAATGACCATACGCCACCAGCACGCGGGCGACGTTGTTGCCCTTGCCGCCCGCCATCACCTGCTGGCGCACGACGCGATTGACACTTCCGCGTACGAAGCGTTCGAGCACGTACGTCGCGTCGCGGGCGGGATTGAACGTCACCGCAAGAAACTTCCTCGGATCGACCACCACTCAGACATCTCCACATTCATGCGTCAGGTGGTCGCCAGCAGGGGTGCGGCTGATCCCATGCCGGCGACGAAGCGCGGCAGATGTTTGCCATGCAACGCCAACGATTCATCGAGCATTGCCTCGACATCTTCGATCCCGACGTTGTGCATGAGCGGATCGGCGAGCAACGCCTGCAAGGCAAGCGCGCGGTTTCCCGACAACGCGGCATCGACGGTAAGTTCCTGCTGGTGAATGCGCTGTTCCAGCACACCTGCGATCGCCTCCGGGAGGGAACCAACGCCAACGCCGCGCACACCATATCCACTGATCAGGCCCGGAACCTCGACCACCGCCCACGGCGGAAGGTTGGCGATGAGGCCATCATTGCGGACATTGACCGCCAACTCCGGCATCGGCCGATCGTTGACCATCGCCTCGATGATGTGGATCAGACGCTCACCCTCGCGGGCATCGGCGAGGAGCTCTTCGTCCAATGGCTCTCGCCCATACGCCTGCTCGCGCAACCGCTCTCTGGTCGTGTCCTTGGTGGCGAAGATCTCGTTCGTCATGTCCAGGCCGCCCTGCGTTCCGTAGGCGAGCGTCTCACCATCCGTGCGCAGGAAGTAGGGAAAGAACTCGGCGACGTGGCGGTCGCCCGGTGACGGGAAGAGCCCATAGAGCTCCATCAACCAGGCGCTGACATGCTGGAATGCGTCGTACGGGTCATCGAAGGCGCCGGTCAGTGGCGCTTGCCGCCCATCATGCATCAGTTTGCGGAAGGCGGGATAGACGTCCGTGCCCCGATAGCGCAGATCCAGGAGCCAGCAGAGATGATTGATCCCGGCGAACACCACATTGACGTCCTCCGTCGCATACCCGAGATCGCGCGCGATCACCTGTCGCGTGTGCAGGACGCCGTGGCAGAGCCCGGCGCACCTGATCGATGTTGACTTGTGGACGCCTCGCACGATCGCGGAGAGGGGATTTGTATAGTTGAAGAGCCATGCGTCCGGGCAAAGCTCTTCCATATCCCTGGCGATGTCGACGATCTCCGGCACATGCCGCAGCGCGCGGAAGACCCCGCCCGGCCCGACACTGTCGCCGACGGTCTGGTAGACGCCGTATTTCTCGGGGATGCGGACATCCGCTTCCCACGCCCTGGCGCCACCCATGGCGATCGTCGTGGTCACGAAGTCAGCGCCCGGCAGGGCCTCCCGGCGATCAACGGTACCGGACACCTTGAGGCCGGCGTCGCGAGCCTCAGACATTCGCCGGGCGAGGCGGGTCATCGTGTCGACCGCCTCGGGATCGATATCGACGAGCGCCACCTCCGTCTTCCGCAGTTGATCCGAGGTCACCAGATCGGCCAGCAAGCCGGGCGTGAACTCGGTGCTTCCCGCACCAATGATGACGATTTTCAGCGTGCGCATGAGGATGTACGTTCCTTCTCCTGTTCATGACAACAGGCTATTTCAATCCCGCAAGCACGAGCGCATTGACGATCTGCCGCTGGAAGATGATGAAGACAATGATCACCGGCACGACCGCCATCGCCGACGCGGCCATGACGAGATCGTATCGCTGGGTGTGCTGACTATTGAAGAAGCTCAAGGCAAGCGGCAACGTGTTCTTGTTCAGGTCGTTGATCACCACCAATGGCCACAGATAATCGTTCCAGGAACCGAGAAACGTGAAGACGCCCAAGGCCGCGAGCGGCGGCTTCGCCAGCGGGAGAACGATCCGTGCAAAGATCGTGAACTCGGATGCGCCATCCAGCCGGCCCGCCTCGATCAGATCATTGGGGATGCCGGCGATGAACTGCCGCATCAGGAAGATGCCGAACGCGCTCGCCATCCCGGGCAGCACCAGTGCCCACAGCGAATTGATCAACCCCAGACGATCGGCGATCAGATATTGCGGGATGAGCAGAACCGGGAACGGCACCATCATCGTGCCGAGGAGGAGGACGAAGAGGAATCCCCGACCGGGGAAATCGAATTTGGCGAAGACATACCCCCCGAGCGAACTCGTCAGCAACGCCAGGGCCGTCACCGCAAACGCCACAAGCAGGCTGTTCGCAAACCACCGGACGTAGGGTGCCTCGTTGAGCACCGTGCGAAAGCTGGCGAACGAAGGATGGGCGGGCAGGAAGCTGGGCGGGATCTGGATAATCTCGGCCGACGTCTTGAACGCACTGGAGAGCATCAGCAGAAACGGCAGCACAAAGATGAATGCCACGAGTGTGAACAAGGCGTACAAGACACCAACGCCGACCTTGCGGGTGCGACGACGGCGCACCATGGCGGCTGTCACGACGATGGAATCGGCGGAATCGGCAGCTCGGGACATGCCTAATACTCCCATCGCGATCGCAGCAAGCGCATCTGCACCAGGGTGATGAGAAGGATGATACCCATCAGGATAATGGAGATCGCCGAGGCATATCCCATCTGGAAATCACGGAACCCCTTCAAATAGGTGTAGAGCACGAGCGTCTGCGTCGTGTTCACCGGGCCACCATTCGTCATGACCTGGATGTGCGTGAACTCCTGAAGGTAGGAGATCATCGTCAACACGAGCACGAACATGGTCGTCCGCTGCAGCAGGGGGAGGGTGATATTCGTAAAGCGCCGCCATGCGCCAGCGCCATCCACTTTGGCGGCATCGTAGAAATCCTCGGGAATACCTTGCAATCCGGCCAAAAAGATGAGGATGTTGTAGCCGAGATCCTGCCAGACTGCGGCCACGAGCACCGACCACAACGCGGTGCCGGGTTCCAGCAACCAGGAATGTGTCGGCCAGCCGGTTCGGCTCAGGAAGCCATTGAGCCACCCCGCCTGGGCATCGTAGATCGAGTTCCACAGGAGGGAGACGGCAACGGCAGAGGCGATCACCGGCATGAAGAATGCGGTCCGAAAGACGGCCTTGAAGCGCTTGATCTGATTGAGACCGAGTGCGATCGGCAGCGAGATGACGATATTCACAGGGACGGCGACCAGCGCATATTTCAGCGTGTTGTGCAGCGCATTAGTGAAATTGGGATCATTTGTAAAGGCGAAGTTGTAATTTCGCAGTCCGATCCACGGTGTCGTCGGCGAGAGCTGGTTGTAGCGGTGAAGGCTCAGCCAGAGGACCACGCCAATCGGCACCAGCGAAAAGACGATGATGATGGACATGATCGGAACCAGGACAGCCGCCACGAATCTCATCTGCGCGGCGTGTCCGGGTGGGCGGGATCGCCGCCGCGAAATGCGGCGATGCGATCCTAACGCGGGTAACGCGACCATGACGAACCTCTCCTTTTGGCGGAAGCGAGACAGACAGAATCACCCGCTCCGGCCGGGAGAACGCGATGCCTCGCGCCGCTTCACCACGATCTCTACGCTACGCCGGTCGTATCGTGCGGAAATCGCCCCTCGTTGATCTTGCCGAAGCGGGCCGGGTTATAGGTGTAGATAATGGTGCGACGCGGCTTCGAACTACGGTTCAGATCCGAGTAGTGCAGAAGATAGGGATCGAAGAAGATCATGCCCCCCGCCTTGAGCGGGACGGGTATCGCACGTTCGGCCGGTACATGGTCAGGATCGATCTCGAAATGGCCGCCATCCTTGAACGGCAGCATCGGCTTGCCTTGATGGCTCTGCGGAATCACCTGCAGGCAGCCCATGTCGGCGTCGGCGTCATCAAGGTAGATAAAGCACGTGACCAGCTCATCCGTATGCGCCCGCCAGCAGCAATTCCAATCCTGATGCCAGGGATAGGGTGATCCGCCGGGCAATTTGAGATTGAGCTTGTCCTCGAAGAGTTCCACCTCGCCACCGAGGATCTGTTTGACTGGATTCACGATGCCGGCGTGCTGCGCATACCGGGCGAAGACGGGACTGATGTCCGAAACCGGCTCCAGCTTGCGGATGACCCGATCCATCCCATCGCGGTGAGACGGATCGAGATGATCCTTCTCCCATTCAATGCGCCCCGCATACCGTTCCGGATCGGCCGCACAGAGCGCCAGCACATCATCGGCTGCCCGTCGCATGAGCTCGAGCTCCGGTGGGCTCAGGACAGATGATGCCGTCAGAAATCCTTCGTTTGCATACTGATCGATCTCGATCCGATTTGCAGCGACCTGATCCACATGTACCATTGCGACCTTCCTGTCGAGACGCCTGGTGCGCGTCCGCGTGGCAGGAGCGCACCAGAAGAAAGAACACGAGCAAAGCAGCGCGTCTATGGTCCCATCTTCTCGTCGATCATCGAATTGATCTGACTTTCGGCTTCGGAGAGCGCATCTGCGGGATTCTTGCGGCCCAGCGAGACGTTCGTGATCGCGTCCATGATGCTCTTCCAGAACCGATCGCGGTCGCCGACCTTGCCGACCCACTGGCCAAACGGGAGGACGGCAAACGAGGTCTTGAGACCGGGGAAGGCATCGAGGATCTTCGCATCATTGTTGAGGGATTGCAGCGACGGCACCGTAAAGGTCGTGATGCTCCAGTCCCGCAAATTGTCGTCCTGGTGCATGAAGTCGATGAACTTCCAGGCCGCCGCCTTCTTGCCATCGTCCGCTTTGGCGTTGACGACTTCACCCCAGCCCGATTCGGCGGCGAACTTCGGATCGGTCCCCTTGAAGACCGGCATCGGATCGTAGGAGAACTTGAGATTGGGAGCAAGCTCGGTCCCCAAGGCAATTGCCCACGGGCCGCGCATGCAGATTGCCGATTGGCCCCGGAAGAAGCGATCCTGGGTATCGCCCGAGAACGAGGTCGTATCATCGGTCTTGTACGTGGTGATGAAGTCGGTTTCCGCCTGCCAGGCAGCCTTGGCGGCATCGCTCGAGAAATTGACGTGCATCCCATCGTCGGCCCAATACGAGACACCCTGCTGCAGGATCAGCGACAGGAACATGAACGTGACGGTATCCGTGGAGAGGAACGTGAATCCGGACTGGGTAATCTTTCCGCTGTCATCATGAACGGTGAGCTTCTCACCCATGGTCACAAGTTCGTCCCATGTCTTCGGTGCGGCAGAGAATCCGCCCTTCGTGAGCAACGCGGGATTGACCAGCACGCCGCCGTTCTCCAGGTTGTATTCCTTTGGCTGTCCGTAGTATCTGCCATCCTGTTCGTAGGCGCCGAGCGCCGCGCCCCAGAAGCGCTCCTTCATCGTGCCGGCGAACTCATCGGGCACCGGATCGAGAAGCTGATTCTGCGCGTATTCCGTCACCCATGTCCCGAACATCTGCTGAATGTCGGCAACCGTTCCGGATCGGTATCCCGTCTGGAGCTTCTGCACGAATATATCGTACGGGAAGTACTGATAGACGATGTGGATATCGGGGTTCGCCGCTTCGAACTTGGCGATCAGGTCCTTGTTTCCCTGCACGAAGGCGGGGTTGTTGTGCGTCCACCAGGAGACATTCGTCTTGCCCTCTTCTTCGGTGGAGACCTGCACCCCGGCTTCCGCCGTCTGCGTCGCGCCCACGTCGGGCGTTCCGGTCGGTGCCGCATCCTGTGCCAGCGCGGACAACGGCTCCCCCAGCGCGGCACTCGCCGCTGCCACTCCCGCCACCTTGGCCAGTCGTCGTCGATCGAGCCTGTTCCAGGAACTCATCTGGGTATCCTCCTGCGTGACCACGAAACGCGTTGTCCTGTCGACCGCCGCGAAGAACCGAACCCCGGTCTCGAGCTTGAGCCGATATCCCCGGCCGAGATACTCAACGCCGTTTGCCCCGCAGCGGCCGACACAGCTCCGAGTCAACATCCTTTGAAACGAGCACTACGATGCGTGACACCGCTCAGATGTGATCTCTTTCGCTCATGCCGGGCCGCCAGTTCTTTTACCGGCTTGCCCTCTGGCCGGATGCAACGCCCGATCGCAACGCTCGCTCAGCCTGCCCGAAACTTCTGTCGTTATCAGCTCACACGGATTCTTTCACAGAAAACCACAGTCGTCAATACCTTCTAACCGTCTCGCTCGGCTCCGTCTCTGCCCTATCGCAAACGCGCACAGGGAATTGACAAGGCTCCGCATCGCTTATAGGATGAGTGACATCGATCAAGATTGATCATTTTCGCTCAAGTTTCCCAGCAAAACGACGGAGAAGTGGGCACCATATGAAACAGGTCATGCCAGAATATGGAAGGCTTGGGCAGATACGCTCGTTTATCGAGGATGAACAGCGCGTAACCGTTGGACAGGTTGCGAAGCACCTGGATGTGAGTGTGGCGACCGTCCGTCGCGCAATCGGGATCCTGGCCGACCGGGGCGAGATCTCGCGCTTCCGTGGTGGCGCATTCGCTATTCAGCAATCTTCACGGGAACTTCCCGCCTCGCAGCGTGAAATGGACCAGCGGGATGCGAAAAGACTCATTGGCAAGGCAGCCGCCGACCTGGTGGGCGATGGTGAAACGGTCTTCCTCGGGAGTGGCACCACCGCGCTCGAGGTCGCCCGAAATCTGACTGACCGGCGTGACCTCACGATCCTGACAAACAGCCTGCTTGTCATCCAGGCGCTTATCTCCGCGGACACTGTCTCGGTGATTGCCTTGGGGGGCATGCTGCGGCGATCCGAGTTCTCGTTCATCGGCTATCTCGTCGAGCAGGCATTGCAGGAAATGCGTGCGACAAAGGTCATCATGGGAATTCGGGCGATTCATCCGGAGCAGGGATTGATGAACGACTATCTGCCCGAAACCGTGACCGACCGCGCGATTCTGAAAATGGGGGGTGAAGTCATTATGGTTGCTGACCACACAAAATGCGATCGTGTGGCGGCGGCGTTCGTGGCACCGGTGACCGCGATCGGAACGCTCGTGACCGACAGCGCCGTACCGGATGCATTCGTTGAGGCCTTGGAAACCAAACAGATCGTCGTGCGTCGGGTGTAGGAACACGGCAGATCACCACGAGGATCTCGTCATCGGGCTGGTCGTCGTCGGCCCAGGAGGGGGAGTTGTGGGGAACGCGAATCAGATCGGGCATGTGGGCACCGGTCACGCCACATCTTCCTTTCATCGATAGGAAATGGCGCTCCGGCGCTTGCGCTCGCTAGATCACATATTCTCGTTTAATTGAGGGTCAAGAGGATCCCGGTTGGCACGGGAGGCCTGCTGCCTGAGGATGTACCGGCGGGAGCGTACGGCTGTGAGCGTCCGACCGAGCTTCAGCGCCAGCTCGTGATCGGGAGGAGCCGCGGGGTGCTGGATGGCTTCGTCATCTTCCGGTGTCCAGAGCTGATGACGGCTGTGATCCCGGCCCTTGGTCAGTTCCTGGTTCCGACGCGTGTGCTCGTGGGCGCGGAAAAGGGCGGCCTCCATCTCGGCTCCCGAATATGCGTCGCGCCGCTGTTGCTGGTAGGCGCGGTAATAGGCCGGAGCGGCTCCTGCCCGGCATGCCGGATGAGCGAGCAGTCTCCCCGTGCGAAAGCCACGCCGGAGCAAGGGTTCACCGCACACCGTGCAGCTTCCATAGGAGATGGAGCAGGTCCAGCCCTGCGTCCGGAAGTGCCAGCGGGCGTGATGCACGGTCGAGCGCGACTGGCCGAAGGCTGTGGCCAGCTCATCGTCGGTCACCTCACGGGGGGCATTCACGATCTGCCACTTCTGGTCATCGGTGAGAAAGGATCGGGTCATGGGCCGATCATAGCGCGATCCCGACTCATCGCGCCCGGTGGCACCGTACGTGTGCATTGGCAGGACGTTATTTCGTGGACGCCGCCTTCTCTGGCTTCCAGTCCGCCCGAATCGAGTCGCGCATCTCTTCGTAGGCCTGCCCGTCCTTGCGCGCCTTCCTGATGGCGGGGCGGAACACCGTGGCATAGAAGGTCTTGCCCATCCGTTCGACGATGTCGTGATCGAACGTCGCGTCGGTCTGGATCTCGTCGCCAACGGAGCGGAACTTGTCGCCGGTGCCCGACCGTTTCCTTGACCTGGCAGGTTCATCCGGAGCATCCGACTTCGAGGCGAACTTCCGCGACGCCACCACCTTGGCCAGCCAGATCCCGTAGCCCTTGGCTTCGTCCTTCGGATAGCCCTTGGTCTGGCGTTCGAGGCGGGAGTATTCCGCAAAGACATCAAAGCGACGGATCGCCTTCTTTGGTCGGGACTTCGAGCGCTTCGTTTCAGCTGAAGCCATATCGCGTTCCTCTCTTGGCAGCGTACGGTCACGCAGGCCAGGTTCAGCTCCTGAGCGCACGCGCCGGGCCATGTTCGTGCCGGGGCGACTTCTCCCCGAAGAACTGCACCCGTGACAACCAGACAGGGATTGACGCAGGCTGGAATGAGAACTAATGTTCTAATTATGACCGGGCAACGAGGCCCACGGATTCCCCGTAGCCCCGCATCTGGAGGTGAATCGTGGCCATTGCCTGCGTTCGCATTCCCCATCTCGCGATCTCCGTCGCCATCCTCAATCACCCGCATCTGGCCAACCTCCCGCTGGCAGTCGGCGATCCCGAGAAGACCCGCGCCCTGGTCATGGACGTCAACGAGGCGGCGCACCGGGCCGGTGTTCGGGCCGGCATGAGCCTGCGGGAGGCCAAGGCGCAATGCATGGGCCTGGAGATGGTGGTTCCGAACCCCGTCCTCGAACACCGCGTGCGGCGACGCATACTCTTCGGGCTCGACGAGATCAGCCCGCTGGTACAGGCGGATCCGGACGATCCCGGTTGCTGGTACGTCGATCTGGTCGGTCTCGACCGGCATCATCCCTCGACGACGGCCGCGGCGGCACGGATGCTGGCCGACATCCCGGTTCCGCTGGCGGCGCGCGCCGGTGTGGCCTCAACCATGTTCGCGGCGCGGGTGGCCTCCGGCCGGGCGCGTGCCGGTGAGGTGTTCGCGATCCTGCCCGATGACGAGCGGGCGTTCCTCGCCCGCCAATCCACCGCCTGGTTACCGATCGCCGCGACGGATATCAACCGGCTGGCCCGGATGGGGCTGGTCAACCTCGGCCTGATCGCCGCCATCCCGCCGGCCAGGATCGCCGCTCACCTCGGTCCCTCGGGGCGCATCGCCTGGGAACTGGCCACCGGCATCGATCGACGGCTGGTCATCCCGGCGGCACGACCGGAGACCCTGACGATTGACCTGCCGCTCGAAGCGCCGACCGCCAGCCGGGAGATGCTGCTGATCGGTCTCACGCAGATGATTCGTCGCGCCTTTGCGCGTCACGAGCTGCGCGAGCGGGGAGTGCGCGAGATGCTCGTCCAGGCCGTGGTCGAAGGCGGGCGGTCCTGGGAACGGAGGCTTGTCCTCAAGGAACCAGCGGCCGTCGAGGGCGTGGTGCGTGCTGTCGGTCTGCGTCTGCAGGATCTGGTCATGGAGGGGGCAGTCGAGCAGCTCTCGATCACGCTCAGTGGCCTGGTCGATACCGGAGGGGCACAGCTCACCATCCCGACGCTGCGAGCCCGCCAGAACGGATCGCTGCAGCGGGCCGTTCAGCACCTCAAGCACCGCTATGGCACCTCTCCGATCTTCAAGGTGATCGAGGTCCAGCCCTGGTCGCGGCTTCCCGAGCGTCGCCACGCCCTGATTTCCTATGTGCCCTAGCACGATCGCGCGGCGTCTGCTTCTTCGATCTTGCCTTGACATGCCGGCACATCTCCCCAAACACGAACATATGTTCTATTCTGACCTCAGTGGCAACCGGACTTCTGTGATCGGAATCAGGCGTGGTCTATACCGAACTCCATCTTCATACGGCCTATTCGTTTCTCGATGGAGCCTCGCAACCGGAGGAGATGGTCATCCGGGCTGCCAATCTTGGCTATACGGCGCTGGCGGTGACGGACCATGATGGCGTCTATGGAGCGCTGGAGTTCGCGAAGTCCGCCCGTGCGATGGGCGTCCAGCCGATTACCGGAGCGGAGATCACCCTCGATGACGGTTCGCACCTCACGCTGCTGGCGGAAACCCGGGCGGGCTACGGCAATCTCTGCCGTCTGATCACCGAGAGTTCCCAGGGCGCCCCTCCCGCCTGCGTGGATATGGGCAGTTCCCTGCCGGTCGGCATGACCTGCCATCTGGCCGACTACGCGAGTGGGATGATCCTGCTCACCGGGTGCCGGGATAGCCAGCTGTCCCGGCTGGTCGATGCCGGTCGCTGCGAGGACGCGGAACTCGTGCTCCGGACCTACATTGCGTGGTTTGGGGCAGCAAACGTGTTCGTCGAGCTCCAGCACAATGCGGTGCTGGGCGATACCAGGCGGGTCAGGCAGCTGGTGGCGCTGGCCGAACGGGTGGGCGTGGGATACGTGGCGACCGGCATCGTGCATTACCACCGTCAGGATCGCCATCGTTTGCAGGATGTGCTCGTCTCGATCAGGCACCGGACCACCCTCGATGGCAGTCACCGTGAACGGCGAGCCAATGCCGAGTTTCATCTGCGTTCGCCGGCGGAGATGGCCGAGCGCTTCGCCCTCTATCCCGAGGCGATCCGGGCCACCGAGATCATCGCGGCCCGGTGCGCCGCCTTCGACCTCACCAGCGATCTGGGCTACTCCTACCCCGATTACCAGACCGCGACCGGCGAGACGTCAGACGAATACCTGGCCCGCACCTGCTGGGAGATCTTCGCCGCGCGATACCCATCCACCTCTCCGCGTGTTGCCAGGGCCCACGCCCAACTCAACGACGAGTTGCGGCTGATCGCCAAGCACAAGCTGGCGGGCTTCTTTCTGCTCTACCGCGACCTGCTGATCATGGCCCGGGAAGTGGTGGCCGAGATTCGCGGCTACGAGCTCTCGGGATCCCGCGCCTTTCTGCCGCCGGGCAGGGGACGCGGCTCTGCCGTCTCGTCGATCGTCTGCTACCTGATCGGTCTCTCGCCGGTCGACCCGCTGGCCCACGACCTCTATGTGGGACGCTTCCTGAACGAGGAGTTGCGCTCGGTCCCGGACATCGATATCGACTTTCCCCGCGAGATCAGGGAGAAAATGATTCTCCGGATGTACGAGGTCTACGGGCACAACCACGTGGCGATGGTCTGCGCCTTTGCGACCTACCGGCTCAAGAGTGCCGTCCGCGATGTCGGCAAGACCCTGGGGATTCCCGTCCACAACCTCGATCGGATTGCCAAGCTGGCCGAGCCGCACAGCGCGACCAGCCTGGCGACCGAACTCCAGCGGTTCCCCGAATACGCAAGCCGGATGCAGGAACCTCCGTGGTCGCATCTGGTCCAGATCGCCACCCAGCTGGCGGGTTTTCCCCGTCACATCACGCAGCATTCCGGTGGGGTGATTGTCTCCTCGACTCCCCTCAACGAGATCGTCCCGATCCAGCCGGCCGCGATGGAGGGCAGGTTCATCGCCCAGTGGGACAAGGATTCGATCGAGGACGCGCGGATGATCAAGATCGATTTCCTCGCCCTCGGCATGCTCTCCCTGGTCGAGGAATGTCTGGCCCTGATCGACGTCCACCGCGAACCGATCGACCTCAGCCGGGTGGATTACGACGATCCGCGCGTCTACCAGATGATCCAGGCGGGCGATACGATCGGCACCTTCCAGATCGAGAGCCGGGCCCAGATCCAGATGGTGCGGCGGACAAAACCCGCATCGCTGGCCGACCTCGTGATTCAGGTCGCGATCGTGCGACCCGGCCCGATCGTCGGTGGCGCGGTGACCCCGTTCGTCAAGCGCAGGACGGACCCCAACTACATACCAACCTACGACCATCCCCTGCTGGAACCGGTGCTTAAGGAAACCCTGGGCGTGGTGTTGTACCAGGAGCAGGTCATTCAGGTGGCGGAGGCGATCGCCGGCTTCTCGGCAGGCCAGGCCGACGAACTGCGCCGGTCGATGACCCGCAAGCGCTCGCTCGAGGCGATGCAGAAGATGCGGGACCAGTTCATGGAGGGCGCGGCGGTACGCGGCATCCCGGCGGAGCTGGCGGCCGAGATGTTTCGCAAGCTGGAGGGGTTTGCGAGCTACGGCTTCCCGAAATCCCATTCCGCGGCGTTTGCCCTGCTCGCCTACCAGTCGTGCTGGCTCAAGTTCTACTACCCAGCGGAGTTTCTGGCGGCACTGCTCAACAACCAGCCGATGGGGTTCTATCAGCCGCATGTCCTGATCAACGACGCACGTCGCAGTGGCATCCGCGTCCTGCGGCCAGATCTCAACCGGAGTGCCTACGTCTGCATCGTGGAAGGACCGCGCACGATCCGGGTCGGTCTGTCGTACGTCAAGGGCGTCAGCGAGGAAACAATCCAGGCGATCGTTGGCGAGCGCGAGGCCAATGGCCCCTATCTCTCGCTGACCGATCTTGTGCGGCGGGTCCACCTGCGGCGGGAGACGGTGGAGAGCCTGATCGCGGCCGGAGCGCTGGACGGGTACGGACTCCAGCGGCGGGAGATGCTGTGGCAGGTCGGATTGTTCGTGCCGTCGCGGGGCTTCACTGCTGGTCGCCGTCGAACCAAAACGAGCGGGCATCAGCTTTCACTTGCCCTGCCCACCGAACAGGATCAGATCGAGCTGCCGCGGATGACCACCTGGGAGCGGGTGGCGGATGCCTACCGGACCACCGGTTTCTCCCTCATGGCGCATCCGATCGGATTGCTGCGTCATCAGCTGCCGCAGGGACTGGTCTCTTCCCAGCATCTGGGAACGCTGCCCGACCGGATGCCGGTGGCCATCCCGGGTCTGGTGGTCTGCCGGCAGCGTCCCGGAACCGCCAAGGGCATGACCTTCCTGCTGATGGAGGACGAGCATGGACTCGTCAACGTGATCGTGTACCCCGATCTCTATGAGCGGGAACGCTACGCCGTGCGCTCGGCACCCTACGTGATCGTGGAAGGTCGACTGCAGCTGGACAACAACAACGTCAACATCATCGCCACCGACATCCACGTCATCGATCGGATCGGGGAGACGCGGACGGACTGGGAGCGGGGGGACGACCGGCAAACCGAAGCCGATCCCCGCGTCCTGGCCTTCCCTGCCCGTCACGACCGCCCGAGCCAATCGGAGGAAGAACCCGTCGATTTCCCCACGCCAATTCTGGCGACGATGCCACCAGCGCGGAGTTTCTTTTGAGTGCCGAGAGAGGCTGAAGCATGAAGCCGGATGGCCAGCCGTCAGGTGACCAGGAGATTCATCCCCTGAAGATGCCGCGCGCCCTGACCGCGATCGCCCGGGACGGGGTGCCGACGGCGATTATTGTTGGCGGACAGAGGATCGCGATCGAAGAGGTCGTCGACATGTGGATCATCGACGAGGAATGGTGGCGCGATCTGATCAGCCGGCAGTACTTTGCCATCCGGCTCGACGATGGTCGGCCGATGACGATCTTTCGCGACCGCGTCCATGACCGCTGGTACGAACAGGACGTGTGAGGAGAAGCAAAGCGAACACGGCACCGCCGGGGTGTAATCATACCCAGGCAGGTATCCCCGGCGGCGCACATGGCGCGATGCGATCGCACCACTCACGATCGTTGCAACATTCGCGCCGATGCTTGGTGGTCAGGATCGCGAGCTGGAGACAGTGGCTGGGCTCCAGTGCCGGGCACCTTCACATCCAGCATCTTTTCTTGTATGCAGTTCCCAATGCCAGGTGGCCGGTTGGCTTCATCGTGCCGTGCAGAGAGGCTAAAGATCCGAGGATATCTCCTTGCCACTGATCCACGCCCGAATCACCGGTTCATGCTCGGTGTGAAAGTGGGAGAACTGGTCCCCGGTCATGATGACGTCTGCCAGCGACCTCCCCGCATGTTTCGGAAACGCTTCTGGGTCATCGAGCATGGCCTCTGGCATATCCTCCCCAATCTGGCGAAGCTGCTCCCACTGCCGCTGTGACTCGGCCAGCACCACGTCGATCGAATGATCGTGGTTGCGTGCGTAGATCCATTCATTCACGGTCTGGACCTTGGATTCGCCATCGGGAAGGTCCTCGTCGGTTTCGGCAAAGGCATAGGGCCAAGCCGACGGCGGCGGGGGAGGCGCTCCC
>JAABUS010001889.1_pt1 | contig 42450 bp, 27 predicted proteins | sample 5560161 | NCBI WGS metagenome assembly JAABUS01 (sample SAMN10711885, study PRJNA513376) | rock metagenome | isolation source: Antarctica rocks | place: Antarctica: Victoria Land, Trio Nunatak nord | collected 2016-01-04
AAAGGCAATATTTGGCTCGGTGGCAATGATGGCCTTTGGCGCTATGACGGCAGTACATTTACCAATTTCACACAGAAGTTTGTTGGTTATATCTACGAAGATAAAAAAGGAAACATCTGGACTAGTTCAACTAGTTCAGTAAGCGCTTATGACCAAAGTTGGGCACTTTCCCGTTATGATGAAAAGTCATTGTCCAATAATAAGGCTACTGTAACTTCCACTTTTCAAGAAAATATGCCATTGTTCAATAATAAGGCTACTGTAACCGAAATAAAAGAAGGAATTTTTGGGATTTTAGAAGCTTATGATGGAAATATTTGGTATGGCACTGGGAAAGGAGTGTATCGTTATGATGGAAATACCATTACCGCCTCTGAAGGGAAAGTAGTTCAGGAATAACCTGGAATGAAAGATTGGAAAAAGAACTATATGCCTATCATTTACAGGTTTTAAAATATTGATTCTTCACTTAAATATCTCGAATTTTCAAAGAAAGTTTATCAGCAACGGCATGATTAATTTGAAAGTACTTGACCCTCATGGGATACTTCTGCATAATTTGAACGACATGGCAATAAAAGACGATAGAAATTGATTTATACTTAAAAAAGACTACTTCTCCAATGGTGGTCTTTTTTATAAAAAAGTGATTTTATACATTAAGTAAACAAATTAAAAAAGCTTACTATCTCCAAGAAAAAGTTATATAAAATTCGTTAAGCTTTTAGAAAGCTCTCTCTTAGACTCATCATCAAAGGAGGCAAGGTACTTTTGAGTTGTGGAAGTACTCTGATGTCCAAGTGCTTCACGTATCTGTTCAATATTAGCGCCCGACTTTTTCATAATAGTCGCTGCACTGTGTCTTCCATAATAAGTAGTAACATTTTTATCAATACCTATTTTCATACTAATCCTTTTCATATACTTATTGGTATTTTTAATGAATTGACCTACTTTTTTCATTTGCTCCTCCAAATCATCATTTTTCTGTAAAACATCAAATAAGTAATCTTCTTTGCTTGTGCCAGATCTCCACTTGTCAATTATACTTTTCATGTATTCATTAATATAGCAGGAAATTATTATTTCATCCTCCCGTGTTGAGTTCTCTGTTTTTGCTCTGACAAACCTAAGCATATCACCATCAATACTTTTAACTTTCATTAAAGCGATATCCTTAAAATTTATACCATTACATAAATAGCTGAACATCCAAAAATCTTTGGCCTTGTCTTCAGGAGAAAAGGGAGTTGGTTGATATTTATAAATAAGAGATACTTCGTTTTGTGTAAAAGCTTTTTTCTTATTGCTGCCAGAGGGGATAACGTATCGGCGCTTTCCAAAAGGATAGTTTTCGTCTTTCTTGATAACATTTTTCGAAATACCATAATTATATATTGACCTGAGATTTCTTGTGTAGATACCGATAGTAGTTTTTGTAATTCCGTTGCCAAGCATCCACTTTTCGTACTTTTTAAGAAACTCCGATGATACATCATAAAAACCGAAAGAATTTTTAAACTGATTGAAGGAATTCTTGGCTGACTGGTAGCTGTCTCTCGTTTTTAATCTTCCTTCAGATTGTAACATTTCGATATATTCATCAAAATAAGGAAAAATATTAGAAGCACCTTTGGCAGTGGAATAAAAAGCATTTTCAAATTTTTGAAAAGTAAAAATTCCAATATCTTCTATTGTTTTATGAGCCTTAGCTTCTATTGCCCTAAGCTTTATGCCTATATCCTTGTAAACACCTTTTGGTCGTTCAACCATTGCATTTTTATATTCTTCTTCTGTCAGGTCTATTTCTGTTTTGTAATCTTTTGAAATTCTTTGAAATACCGCCCGCACCTTAATAGAGAATTTGCCTGATTTTTTTACCCTCCGTGTTGCATGTATTAAATAAGGTGATGCTTTCATAGCACTAAGATAAAAAAAATTTCCAAGCAATTTCCAAGTAGAATTAAGAAAAACGACATTTACATTAGTAAGATTAGGTAAAGTTGTATTGCGTAACTACCTGAATTGCTTATATAAATAATAATAAAAGTAAATATAATAAAAGATGGATAAAGGGGAAATATCTGACTGTTAATCAGAGGGTCTCAGGTTCAAGTCCTGAAGGGGGAGCGGATCATCATCAGAGTTGCAGCGTGGTAACTCTTTTTATTTTAGTAGTTTACATACAACTTGAGGTAATTACAAGGCATGGTTTAAAAGTATTTAGACGACCACAAAATTTTATTCCCTTTCTTATCAGCAGACCTTTTATTTCCGCAGTCTTCTGCAATTCTTTCCTTATCAGGATCAAAAGATAAAAGCCGCTTCCCAAAGTTGCTGCCCAAATTCCTCCTCCTGAGCAAATTAAAATATCACTTACAGGGGATTTTTGATTATTATTGGGGGGCAAAATATTATTATAGAAAACAAACTTATTTTTCTTTCGATCCCATTTTCCCAGAGAGCCTGATTGCATGCCTAACCACATATTGCCTTGTACATGGCAACGAATAACTCTGATAGTTTTTAAAATAAATCCAGGTTTTTGTATAAATCGCTTTGGTTAATGTAATTTAAATCCCGCTTTAGTTTCTTGTTTACAGCTAAATAACCAATCTCCGGATAAGTACCGTCCCTTGAATGGTTTATTTTAAAATCGGGGATACTTATTTTTCCATTATTCACAACCTGACTTCAGTAAAAGAATTAATTGGAACAAAACATTTTTTTACAGCAATTCCGCTATCTTATTCACATTCGTCCCTCATTATAGTTGTTGCCTTTGTGCAATTAACAATTTACTGTAGGTTTGTTTCTAAGAATTCAAACAAATCAAAACATGAAGTTCATTGTTTCCTCCTCGGCGCTATTGAAACATCTGCAGCAGATAAGCGGTGTTATTAACAGCAATACGGTGTTGCCTATACTTGAAGACTTTTTATTTGAGATAGACAACAAAAAACTTACTATTGTTGCCACCGACCTCGAAACGGTAATGAGGGTGCAGATGGAGGTCGAAAGCAAAGAAAACGGCAAAATTTGTATTCCTTCCAGAATTTTGATCGACTCTTTAAAAAACATTTCTGATCAGCCGCTTACTTTTAATATAGATAATAATTTTGCTGTAGAAATAACCAGTGATAATGGAAAATACAAGGTGATGGGCGAAAATCCTGATAATTTTCCTAAAGAGCCCGGTCCGGATGAAACAACTGCTTTTACAATGCCTTCGGGTGCATTGGTCACTGCTATAAACAAAACTATATTTGCTGTCAGCAGCGATGATCTGCGGCCTGCAATGACGGGTGTTTTTTTTGAGCTTACTGAAGATTATATTCAATTTGTGGCTACCGATGCCCATCGTCTTGTCCGTTACAAACGTACAGATGTTGCCTGCCCTAAGATTGAGAGTTTTATTGTGCCTAAAAAACCATTGAACCTTTTAAAAAATGTATTACCTGATAATGAAGATGAACTGACAATCAGCTACAACAGCAATCATTTGTTTGTCTCGCATGGCACCACACAGTTGATCTGTCGTTTGATAGATGCACGTTTTCCTGATTATAAAGTGGTGATACCGACAGATAATCCTTATAAATTAGTTGTAAGCAAAAACGACTTTCAGGGCGCATTAAGACGCGTAAGTGTTTTTAGCAATAAAAGCACAAACCAGGTAGCGCTCACTATCAGCGGCAGTGAAATGCAACTGGCAGCACAAGACGTAGATTTTAGCTTTGAAGGAAATGAAAGAATGAACTGCCAGTACGATGGAGAAGATATGCAAATAGCATTTAACGCCCGTTTTTTGATAGAAATGCTGAATGCCGCAGAAACCGCCGATGTAAAAGTTGAGTTAGCCACTTCAACGAAAGCAGGTATCATAAAGCCAACAGAATCAGAGGAAAATGAAGAGCTGATGATGCTGGTAATGCCGCTGATGCTAAACAATTAGAGAACAACCTTCGGCAAAATATTAAAATCCTTAATAGACATGGCGCAAAAAAGAACCACAACACAACAACAGATACCAACAGTTTTAAATGTTGCAAATGAAGATTTTAAAAAGGAACTTTCTCTTAGAATTGAGATTGGGGAAGAATTGTTTAATCGAAACCTTAATACAAACTCTGAGTTAGACAAACTACGTAACGATTTTAATCTTTGGAACGAGTACAATTCTGAATATCTTAAACAGTGTTTTAATACGGGTGACAATGAATATAGAAGTTATTATACAAATGCAGGGTGGACATTTATGGGTCAAATGGGGGAAGTTCCAAATAATCCACATTTAACTTTAAAAAATTTAATAAACTATAAATTACAGGACTTAAAAACTTTATTAGCTAAAGCAGGATTAATCAAGTCAGAAGTAACTTTCAGTATTGCAAAGTCTCATCATATCAATAGAACTGTATCTAAAAACGAGGTATTCATTGTTCATGGTCATGATGATACAGCGAAAGTAAAAACAGCACGTTTTATTGAAAGACTTGGATTTGCTCCTATTATATTACATGAACAAAGTAGTTTAGGCAAGACAATAATTGAAAAAATTGAAGAATATTCAAATATCGGATTTGGAATTATATTATATACTAAATGCGATGTAGGAGCCAAAAAAGGAGATGAGCAAAATTTAAAACCAAGAGCAAGACAGAATGTTGTCTTTGAACATGGCTATTTAATTGGTAAAATAGGAAGACAAAACGTTTGTGCATTAGTGAAAGGTGAAGTTGAAACTCCTAATGATATTTCTGGTGTTGTTTATGTAAAAATGGATGATGACGATGCTTGGCACGTGAAAATTGCCAAAGAATTAAGAAGCTCTGGATACGTAGTTGACTTGAATAAATTATAACTGGCACAAGATACACATGGCAAAATGGCAGGATGAGTCTTGGTTGAATATCTTCTCTTTAATCATTAACCCGGCAAGTGTAAACGATCATAGAACGATTTATGAACCTTAATTCATCTCCTCGAAATGAAGTTTCCAATCCCAAAAATCGTGGTTCTATAGCCCTTATTCCTGCCCGTTATGCTGCATATCGTTTCCCTGGCAAGCTGATGCAAAAGTTGGGTAATAAAACTGTTATTCTTCATACCCATGATAATACATGTGCAACAGGACTGTTTGATGAAGTAATTGTTGCTACAGACAGTGATATTATTTACAAAGAGATAACGGGTAACGGCGGCAAAGCTGTAATGAGCAAAAAACAACACGAAAGCGGCAGCGATCGCATAGCTGAAGCTGTTGCAGATATGGATTTTGATATTGTTGTAAACGTGCAGGGAGATGAGCCGTTTGTGCAAAAAGAACCATTGGAGAAATTACTTCAAGCCTTTGAAGGCGAGGAAGGAAGCAATGTGCAGGTGGCATCGCTGATGCAGATATTGAAAGAGAAAAAATTTATAGAAGATTCTAATTATGTAAAAGTAGCAGTTGACCAAAATATGAATGCGTTATTCTTTAGCCGTTCTGTCATTCCTTACCAGCGTAATACAGAGATTAATATTCCTTATTACGAACATATTGGTGTTTATGCTTTTCGAAAGCAGGCATTAATGGATTTCACAAACTGGCCCATGACTCCGTTAGAAAATGCTGAGAAAATTGAATGCCTGCGATACCTTGAGCATGGTGTTCCAATAAAAATGGTTATTACAGAATACATGGGAGTCGAAATTGACACTCCCGAAGATTTGGCAAGAGCAGCAAAACTTCTTTAGGTTCCTAGCTGGTCAATTATTTTGTCTATCTTATCAGACACTTCATTTATTTCGCTGCTGTATTTATCGGTTTCTTCACTTATTGATTTGTAAATTAGTTCTGTCTGACGTACCCGCAATTCAGCATACTTATTTAATAATCCTCTTTTTTGTTTAAACTGATCATCAAGCCTGTAAGCATCAGTTTTTAGGATTTCTTTCTGAAAATGCTTCCATTGGGGTAAGGCACTGTCTCTTAAAACCTGCGCAGCTTCAGCATTTGTTTTTGACTGCAGTTGCTGCATTTGCGTCATTGCTTTTAATTCGATCTGGTTCAGTTTCATTACTTCTTTTTCAAATTGTAATGAATCATCTTTTCCATTTTTTCTTATGTAAAAAAATACCAGTAATCCGGTAAGTAAGATAATCTCGACAGAAATTCTTGCACCGCCTGCTCTTGCAAGATTTCTTTTGAAATGAAAGAAATAAAATAAATAGCCAACGCCGATACCTGCAGCAAAGCCACCGATGTCAGCAGCATTATCGCTTGTGCCCTGCAAACCTGAAATAATAGTCAAAACGACATAAGCACTTATACAAACAGCCCAGATTGCGGGAAATTTTTTATTGATATAGCTGGTAGTTGCAAAAGCAAGCAAAACTCCGAACATTCCCAAAACAGCTCCTGATGCACCTGCTGTTACACCTTCTTCTGCCCATAAAATACTTACCAGGCCCGCAATAACTCCTGTAGTCAAATAAGCAATTAAAAATTTTAATTTACCGAGAATTGGTTCAACCATCAGGCCTAAAAAATAAAGGCCCAACATATTGATAATCAAAGGAAAAATACCGATATGAACGAAAACGGCAGTCACTAAACGCCACCATTCTCCCCCGGTAACATTAAACTTCAGATTTCCGCCCCACCTGATAATATCTTTTACAGCAGGATTTAAATAATTAACACCTTTCAAAACCATTACAACATAAACAAGCAGATTTACAGCAATCAGGCTAAAAGTTACTTCGTGACCGCGGATACCAAAAGTCATCTTTTCACTTAAAATACGGTTGCCCGACCTGATTTGCCTTATGGTTTCGGCCTTTAGCGCAGTTGCGGCAAACTGCAATTCTTCATACGATACACGCTTTCTTGCTTTTCTAAACGCCGGAAGCAATTGTTCTTCAATATTTTTTTTATTGCGCCCTGCCTCATATAAATCCAGGCTTTCACTCTGGCTTTCAAAAATTATGTCACCATTGTCTGCTATTACTTTTATTATCTGTTCGCTTAATGTCCAATGAGTAGGTGTGGTAGCTGTAAAGGTTTTCTCATCAACTATCAGGTAATCCCAATCAATATCTTTGCACGCCTGCTCCGCAATGCTGAAAATTTCCCAGTTGTTTAATCCGTCGCCAGGTACTCTTTTTACATACTGTGTTTTCCATCCGAAGGCCATAATAAAATAGGATTTATAGAATATAGAACCGCGATTTTTGACATCAAAATGGATTTATGTGAAATAAAAGGTGATAAATTAATCAAATAAAAGTTCTATATCTCATTTCCATAAAATTTATTTATATCCATCAACTCATAGTTCTGCAATTTCTTTATAATTATTCAATTTCTCCAAATAGTAGCTGGCAATTTCTTTATAATTCTTTTTAGTCTTTCACGTAAGTGGTTTGAAAGAAGCTTATAATTCGTATTCTTAATTCCTTAAAAATGCATTCAAATCTTGCAAATCATATTTTTTTAATTTCCTCATAAATCCATTAAAATCCTGCAAATTTTGGTTCTATTGTATTTTCGCTCTCTAATTTTTTAGTATGAGCAAGTTCCGCAATTTTAAAATGGTTGATTATGTTATATATGGCAGAGGCTGCTTTAGCCAATTAGATGAAATATTGTTTCCCCAACGTAAAGATCAGGCTCCTATGATCTTTCTTGTTGATCACTTCTTTGAAGGTAAGACTTTACCAAACAGAATTCCGCTGCGGGGCAAAGACAAAGTAATATTTGCAGATGTTACAAACGAACCAAAAACAACGTATGTTGACAAAATAGCTTCACAACTGAAAGAAGAGTTTGGAAAGGTAAGCGGAGTTGCGGGCATAGGTGGCGGCTCAACGATGGATCTCGCAAAAGCGGTAAGCCTGATGATGACAAATCCAGGTTCTTCCGCAGATTACCAGGGCTGGGACCTGGTAAAGTTTCCCGGAGTGTACAAAGCAGGTATTCCCACACTTAGCGGAACGGGTGCTGAAGTATCAAGAACTACTGTCTTAACAGGACCGACACGAAAGTTAGGAATGAACAGTGATTTTACCCCTTTTAACCAAATTGTTCTCGATCCCGAGCTTGCAGTAAATGTACCTGCTAACCAGCGTTTTTACACTGGCATGGATTGTTACATTCATTGCATTGAAAGCCTGCAGGGAACGTATTTGAATGAATTCAGCAAAAGCTATGGTGAAAAAGCGCTGGAACTTTGCAGGGAAGTATTTTTAGAGAAAGATACCTGGAACAACGAAAGCGATGATAAACTGATGATGGCAAGCTATTTCGGGGGAATGAGCATTGCCTACAGCCAGGTTGGTGTGGCTCACGCGGTTAGTTATGGTTTGGCTTTTTTATTGGGTACAAAACATGGTGTTGGCAATTGCATTGTTATGAATCATTTGGAAGAATATTATCCGCAAGGCACAGCAGAATTTAAGAAAATGGCGGAGAAAAGTAAAGTAGAAATACCGCAGGGAATTTGTAAAGGCCTGACAGATGAACAATTTGATACAATGATAAACGTAAGCCTGGGAATGAAACCTTTGTGGGAAAATGCGCTTGGCAAAGATTGGGAGAAAATAATGACAAGAGAAAAGTTGCGGGAACTGTATGAAAAGTTGTAAAGCAATAAGCAAATATATCATCCCTTATGAAATCAGATTAATAACTTACTGGCCCTTTTCCCCATAATAAACATCCGTCTCCATAACTTAAAAATCTGAAGTCGTTTTCTAAGGCATAATTATAAATATTCCTCCATTCATCGCCCACAACAGCAGCAATCAGCAAAAGTAAAGTAGACTGAGGCTGGTGAAAATTGGTGATAATGCCTTTAGCAACTTTTAAATTATAACCGGGGGCAATAAGGATCTGCGTTTTTGTTAAAAGCCTTGTTAATTGATTCTTTTTCATCCATTTGTGCAGGCTTTGCAATGCTTCTTTTGCAGAAACCGGTTCATATCCCATTTCGTATGGATCCCACTGACCAATGCTTATTTCATCAATTGATGTATCTGATTGTTTCATTAGTTTTACTCCCATCCAGTACAGGCTTTCAATAGTTCTCAAAGATGTAGTGCCAACTGCGACAATTGCTTTATCCAGGTAATTAATAATGTTTTGAACTGCATCGGCAGAGACTTCTATAAATTCTGCATGCATTTCATGGTCATTCATCTTCTCGCTTTTTACAGGCTTAAAAGTGCCCGCCCCTACATGAAGGGTAACAAACTCTCTATGAATGTTTTTTGCAGCTAATTTATTAAAAACCGTTTCTGTAAAATGAAGCCCCGCGGTTGGCGCTGCAACAGATCCATTATGAAGAGCATATATTGTTTGATACCGGTTTTTGTCATCTTCTTCTGCATTTCTTTGAAGATAAGGCGGCAAAGGAATTAAGCCTGCAAAATGCAGCATTTCTGCAAACGATAATTCTGCCGGTTGCCAGGTTAGTTCAACAACGAAGCAATCGGGTAATCTTTTTACTATTGCTGCTTCTAAAAAGATTTCTCCTTCGTTTGTTCGTAGGGTTTTTTTTAGAGCGGTGCCATGCTTCCATTTACTTGCTCCCCCGATAAGACATTTCCACCTTACTTTTCCTTTTTTCATCATAGCCAAGGTGATGTCTGTATATTGTTCATCCGGCTCAAGACAAAAAATTTCGATAACACCGCCCGTTGGCTTTTGAAAAAGTAACCGTGCTTCAACAACTTTAGTATTATTGAAAATTAATAATGTATCAGCAGGAAGAAATTCATCAAGATTCTGATAAACAGACTCTATCATCTTTCCTTTTTTAAACACCAGCAGCTTGCTGTTATCTCTTTCTTCCAAAGGATATTTTGCTATTTTTTCTGTAGGAAGATCATAAGTAAAACCAGAAATGGATAATTCTTTCGGATGCATAATTGGTAAAACGGGTAAAGATATCTATTGAACTGCAAAAATATCTCTTATTAATTCCGGGTCTGTTTTAAATATAAAATCTCTTTTTTACCATTAAAAATATTCCTTTAAGTATTGTTAATCATCTAATTAACAGGTTATCCCCGGCTAATTAACATTCGAAAGAAGATAATTAGTGTAAAAAGAGTATAAAACCCGTAATGACTAATAGTTTGAGTGAAATTATTCTATGTTAATAAAAAGAATAATAGAAAAAACACAATAAAAAGTGGGAAAAAGTGTTATTTTGTGGTAGAAAATGGAAAATTTACTAATTTTATTATAAACAATGCCTTCCTTTCTTGGTGAGTACGAAGCTACACTCGACCCTAAAGGTCGTTTCCTGGTGCCTGCCGGTTTCAAAAAGCAGCTAAGGGAAGGCGAAAATACTTTCGTGTTAAGCCGCGGCATCGAAAAATGCCTGACCCTATATCCTATGAGCAGTTGGGAACCCATTGTTCAAAAAATTAATTCTCTTAATGATTTTGATCCAAAAGTACGTGCATTTCGCAGGCAATTTTTAGGAGGTGCAACAGAAGTGGAATTGGACAGTGCAGGCAGAATGCTGCTGCCTCCCACACTTAAAGAATATGCGGACTTGTCAAAAGACATTATACTCGCGGCAGCGCTTGATAAAATTGAAATTTGGGATTCGGCAAAATATAAAAAGCTCTTTGAAGAAATGGCTCCGGAAGATTTCAGCACATTGGCAGCCGAAGTAATGGCGGATAAAACGGTAATAAAACTGTAAGGCAGATTATGAAAGACGACACTAATCCGGTCAATCATCATTCATCGCCCTACCACGTGCCCGTTTTGTTTTATGAAACATTGGATGCTTTGCAAATAAAACCAGATGGAATTTATGTTGATTGCACTTTCGGCGGGGGCGGGCATAGCAACGGCATTCTTGAAAAGCTTGGAACGGATGGAAGATTAATAGCATTTGATCAGGACTCTGATGCAGCACAAAATATTCCTGCAGATGAAAGAGTAGTTTTTGTGCAAAACAACTTTCGTCATTTACAAAGGTTTTTGCGTTTGCATGGATTTTTGAAAGTGGATGGAATCCTTGCTGATTTAGGCGTCAGCAGCCACCAGTTTGATAAAGGTGAACGGGGATTTTCAACCCGGTTTGAAGGACCTCTTGATATGCGAATGGATCAGCGGCAGGAAAACACTGCTTCCAATATTTTGAAAAAGTACACGGAGCAGCAGTTGCACAAATTGTTTGAGCAATACGGCGAAGTAACCAACTCAAAAACACTTGCAAAGCAGGTAGTGCAGCAGCGAAATCATAATCCGCTGCAAACGATTGCACAGCTAAAAGCTATGATAAGCCCGGTGGTCAAAGGAAATCCGAATAAATATTTAGCACAGGTTTTTCAGGCGTTGCGAATAGAGGTTAATAATGAATTGGGCGCTTTGAAAGAAATGCTGGAACAATTGCCGGCAGTTTTAAAACCAGGCGGACGTGCTGCGGTCATCACCTTTCACTCACTTGAAGACAGGTTAGTGAAAAACTTTTTTAGAAACGGAACTTTTGATGAGGAGCAGCAAAAGTCTTTATTACCCGATGAGCGGAAAAATGATTTAAAAATAATTACAAAAAAGCCAATTATTGCCGGTGAAGAAGAAGTAAAAAGAAACCCGAGAAGCAGAAGCGCAAAGTTGAGAGTAGCGGAGAGGAAAGAGCAGTAAGCTTTTAGCCTCAAGCCATTAGCTGCAAGCTACAAGCTTAAAGATGTAATTTTTAGCGATAGCGAAAAGTTCGATTGAAGGTGGCAGAGAACATTGATTATACAGCTTTTTGAAAAGATTTTTTATTTGCCAGGCATTAATTATAAGCAAGCTTGCAGCTAAAGGCTAACGCCTTGAGGCTAAAAGAAACGATAAAAAAGTAACCAAAAAAGCTTGCAGCTTACAGCTAAACGCTTACAGCTTAAAACCTATGTCAGCAGAAAACAATGTAAGAAAAAGAAGCTCAGCGGCCCGTGCCTTCGGTGGTCTTTTTAATTATAGGTGGATAATAAGAAACAGTAATTTTTTCCTGTTTATGGCAGCTTTGGCAATTGTTTACATAGCTAACGGGCATATGGCTGACAACAGGATTAGAAAAATTAATGACACAGGCAGGCGATTGAAAGACCTGCAGTATGAATACAAAACGCTAAAGAGTGAGATGATGTTTAAAAGCCGTGAAAGTGAAATGGTCAAAGCGGCCCGTCCGCTTGGTCTGACTATGGACACGATAGCACCCTTTAAGATAAAACTGATAAGCAGGAAAGTAAAAATTGAAAATTGAAAATTGAAAATGAGCATTGAAGATTGAGCATTAATTGTTGCTTATTGAGAATTGAAAAATTGAACACAGTAATTAGCAGGTGGATGTAAAAAAAGACATATTATGGCGTGTGTATGTAGGCTTTATTCTTATGGCTATCGCAGGTTCGTGCATTCTCGGTAAAGCTATTTATATACAACAGGTTCAGGGAGCGTACTGGCGCGGAATGAGTGACAGCCTGCACCAGCGGATTATTTCTTTAGATGCGGAGAGAGGAACCATTTACAGTGAAGATGGCAGCATGCTTAGCACAAGTATTCCGCAGTTTGGTATGTATATTGATTTTATGGCAGATGGATTAAGAGAAAAAAAGGGCAAACGTTTTAAGGAAAATGTTGACTCTTTGAGCATTTGCCTGGCTGACCTTTTTAAAGATAAAAGCAGCAGGGAGTATAAATATCTGTTGCAGACAGGTTACCGTGAAAAAGAAAGGTATTTTTTGCTGAGAAAGAAAATGACTTTTAAGGAATACCAGCAATTGAGGGAGTTCCCCCTGGTGCGGCTGGGAAGAAATAAAAGTGGTTTTATTCCGGATAAAAAAATAATAAGATTGAATCCGTATAAAATGCTTGCATATCGTACCATAGGATTATTAAGAGACAGCAACAAAGTAGGCCTTGAGCTTACTTATGATAAATATTTGCATGGCACTGCTGGCAAAAGACTGGTTCGTTTTATTTCCGGCGGAGCAATTGTGCCGGTTGATGATTATGAAGTGGAAGCGGAAAACGGCAAAGATGTGGTAACAACACTCGATGTAAACATACAGGATATAACTGAAAATGCGCTGATGAAAATGATGATAAAAAATAAAGCAGAGCATGGTTGTGCAATAGTAATGGAAGTAAAAACCGGGAAGATTAAAGCTATCTCAAATCTGGGCCACGTCAGAGACAGCACTTATTGGGAAGATTATAATTATGCGATAACTCCTACAGAACCAGGTTCCATTTTTAAGCTGGCAACGATGCTTTCTTTGCTGGAAGACAAAAAAATATCATTAAATAATATTATTGATTTAAACGGTGGAACATGGCAGGTGTATGGAAGAACTGTGTACGATGCCGAAAATCATGGATATAAAGTGACAATAAAACAGGCATTTGAGCTTAGCAGCAATGTTGGTATGGCTAAACTGGCATGGATGAATTATTCATCAAATCCAAATCAGTTTATTAATCATATCAAAAAATTAGGGCTTGATAGCTTAACAGGTATAGACCTTAAGGGAGAAATAAAGCCTTCTATCTACAGCCCTGGCAGCAGGCATTGGAGCAACACTACTTTGCCGTGGATGGCTTTTGGATATAACCTTACTGTAAGCCCTTTGCAGATGCTTACCTTATATAATGCCGTAGCTAATCAGGGAAAAATGATGAGACCTTACCTGGTTAATGAAATAAGAGAAGACGGAAAACCCCTTCAGCAGTTTGAGCCTTCTGTTTTGAAAGATAGCATCTGCAGCAAAAGGACTTTAAAGCAACTGCAGGAATGTCTCGAAGGAGTTGTGCTTGAAGGGACTGCAAAAGCACTAAAAAGCAATTATTATTCCATTGCCGGAAAAACCGGTACAGCGCTGGTGGCAAATGGCAGGCGAGGTTATGCTGACAAAATTTATCAATCAGCTTTTGTAGGTTATTTTCCTGCTGATAATCCTCAATACACCATGATTGTTACTATAAAAAATAAACCTAACGCGCTCATTTATTTCGGTGGGTCTGTAGCCGGTCCTGTGTTTAAAGAAATTTCTGACCAGGTGTATAGTTTAAAAGTTAATCAAAATCATACTATAACGGAGAATTTTAAAAAAACAGACAGCAGTTGGTATAGCTATGCGGGTTATACAAAAGATATAAAAAAAGTTACAGAACAATTACAAGTTGGTGTTGCAAAAGCAGATGTAAAAGGAAGCTACAGCAGGTTATATAAGCAAGGCAAAGATACTGTACTGTCTGCTCAGCAAATCAGTATGAAAAAAATGCCGGAGCTGGCAGGGATGGGATTAAAAGATGCTGTCTACCTCTGTGAAAATCTGGGACTGAAAGTAATCGTAAAAGGACGAGGCAAAGTTGCAGCACAGTCAATAGAACCAGAACAAAACATTTCAAAAGGAAAAACAATAAGTATACAACTCAACTAAAAGGCTCTTCTCCCTCTCCTTTGGAGAGGGCCAGGGTGAGGTCTATGGCAAAACTTCAGGACATATTATATAATGTACGTTTACAAGCTGTAAGCGGAGCCACTAATCTTGACGTAAAAGACATACAGACAGATAGCCGCAAGGTTACAGAAGATTCTGTATTTGTTGCCATAAAAGGAGCGCTAAGTGATGGTCATGACTTTATTGCTGCAGCTATTGATAAAGGCGCAGGCGTAATTATTTGTGAAGTGATGCCTGCTTTGGTAAATAAAGAAGTAACGTATTTACAGGTTGAAAATTCCGGTGAGGCGGCAGCCTATATGGCGCATCATTACTACCGCGAACCTTCCGCAAAGCTAAAGCTGATCGGTGTGACCGGTACAAACGGAAAAACCACGATAGCGACCCTTTTATACAAAGTTTTTACAAAGCTTGGTTACAAGTGCGGTTTGATAAGCACCGTTCAAAACCAGGTTGGCGCTGTCGTTGTTCCATCCACGCATACCACTCCTGACGCTATCAGCTTACAGGCGTTGCTGCATGAAATGGTGGAGGCGCACTGCTCTCATGTTTTTATGGAAGTAAGCAGTCACGCTATACACCAGCACCGCATCACAGGGCTTGAGTTTGTCGGCGGTTTGTTTAGCAACATCACCCACGACCATCTCGATTACCATAAAACATTTGATGAATATATAAGAGTAAAGAAAAATTTTTTTGACAGTCTTCCGGAAGCGGCTTTTGCAATATCAAACCTGGACGATAAAAGAGGCGTGGTGATGCTGCAAAACACACTTGCCCGAAAATATTTTTACAGCCTGAAAACGTTAGCTGAGTTTAAAGGAAAAATACTCGAAAACGGTCTTACAGGATTGGTAATGACGGTAAATGATAAAGAGGTTCATTTTAGATTAACAGGCGAATTTAATGCATATAATATACTGGCTGTTTATGGTGCAGCAATGTGTTTAGGTGAAAACAGTGATGAAGTGCTGACAACGCTAAGTATACAAACAGGCGCAGAAGGAAGGTTTGATTATACCGTCAGTAAAACTAAAGTTATAAGCATTGTAGATTATGCACATACGCCCGATGCTTTAAAAAATGTTTTAGACACTATAAAGAAATTACGCAAAGGAAACGAGCAGGTAATCACTGTGGTTGGTTGCGGCGGCGACCGGGATAAAACAAAAAGACCAGTCATGGCTGAGGTGGCATGTGAGCTGAGCGACCAGGTTATTCTTACAAGCGATAACCCAAGAAGTGAAGACCCGTTTGAAATATTGAAAGATATGGAAGCAGGCCTTGGAAGCGCCGCCAAAAGAAAGTCAATCTCTGTTGCAGACAGAAAGGAAGCAATCAAAATGGCTGTAAGCCTGGCAAATCCTTTCGACATATTATTGGTAGCAGGAAAAGGCCACGAAAAGTACCAGGAGATAAAAGGTATAAAATATCCGTTCGATGATAAGCAGGTATTGAAAGAAATGTTTGAATTGTTTGGGAAATAAGTCATTGGGTCATTAGTCAATAGGTCTTAAGTCATTAGGTTATTAAGGCATTTAGGCGATAGGTAAAAGATTAAGGTGGAAATAATTTTTAAAAGCTCCCTTTAGGGTTAGGGCAAAAGCCCCTTTAGGGATTTCAGGTAAATATGCTGTACTACTTATACGAATGGTTAACAAAAGCAGGGGTAAAATTCCCGGGAAGCGGACTGTTTCAGTTCATTACTTTCCGGATGTTGCTTGCTGTGCTGTTATCATTGGTAATTACAACGGTATATGGCAAAAGATTGATTAGGTATTTATTAAAAAAGCAGGTGGGTGAAACGGTAAGGGATTTAGGCCTGGCAGGCGAGGAGCAGAAGCATGGAACGCCGACAATGGGCGGTATCATTATACTGCTTGCCATTCTTATCCCTACTTTATTATTTGCTGATCTCAATAAAGTGTATGTGCGGCTAATGATTTTAAGCACTGTATGGTTAGGTATAATCGGGTTTATAGACGACTATTTAAAGTTAAAGGCCAGGCGGATTGCTAAAGAAAAAGGCATTGATTATAAAAAAACAGACAGTGACGGATTAGCGGGAAAGTTTAAAGTATTCGGGCAGGTAGTTTTAGGAATTATAGTCGGGGCAACTTTGTACTTCAACCCAAGTGTAACTGTTGAGAGAGAGGTGATTTCTCAAAGACCTGCCACAGCAACCAAAGACAGCATAGTACAGCGCGGTGAAAAATTAGTGGGAGATACGGTAAGAGTATTCGATGGAAAACCACACAGATATGTAACGGTCAGAACGCCTATTACAACCATTCCGTTTATTAAGACACACGAGTTTAATTATGCAAAACTGCTCCCGGTGGCCCTGCAGCCTTTCACCTGGGTTCTTTATATAGTCATTGTAATTTTTATTATTACTGCCGTGTCAAACGGCGCTAACATAACTGACGGGCTTGATGGCTTATGTACAGGTGTTTCTGCTCTGATTGGTGTTTGCCTCGGCATATTCGCCTACGTAAGCGGTAATATCCGGTTCGCCGAATATTTGAATATAATGTACATACCAAATCTTGGTGAGCTAAGCATTTTTATCGGCGCGTTTATCGGCGCATGTGTTGGTTTTCTTTGGTACAATGCCTACCCGGCACAAGTGTTCATGGGCGATACCGGCAGCCTTGCTTTAGGCGGCATTATTGCGTCTCTTGCCATCATTATCCGCAAAGAATGGATGATACCAATTATATGCGGAGTGTTTTTAGTGGAGCTTTTAAGTGTAATAATACAAGTCTCTTATTTTAAATACACGAGAAAGAAATATGGTGAGGGAAGAAGAATATTTAAAATGAGCCCGTTGCATCATCATTTTCAAAAGCTGGGCTACCACGAAAGTAAAATAGCCACCAGGTTTTGGATTGTAACAGTATTGTGTGTCGTGTTTTCGATAATGAGCTTAAAGATAAGGTAAGCCCCGGCCCTGCCCCAACCCTAAAGGGAGAAGAGAGAAGCCGGCTTGAAGGGAGGATTCAGAAAGAAATAAGATAATCAAAAAATGAAAGAAACCAGGAATTTAAAAATGTTGCAAAGTTCCCCTTCAGGGGCGGAGGGGCTTTCGCTTGTAATTCTGGGCGGTGGTGAAAGCGGCATCGGGGCAGCTTTGCTTGCAAAGCAAAAAGGTTATAAAGTGTTTCTCAGCGACGGAGGTTTATTGAACGAAAAATATAAAAAAGAATTAATTGATAATAATATAGAATTTGAAGAAGGCGGCCATACAGAAGAAAAAATTTTAAGCGCAGATGAAATAGTAAAAAGCCCCGGAATTCCTGAAAAAAATGAGCTGGTAAAAAAAATCAGGCAAAAAGGAATACCGGTCATCAGTGAGATAGAACTGGCATACAGGTTTGCAGGCGATAGCAGGATTGTAGCCATTACCGGCAGCAATGGCAAGACTACAACGACCTCACTTATTTATCACATCTGCAAAGTGGCAGAGCTTAATTGTGCTTTGGTTGGCAACATCGGATTTTCGTTTGCAAGGCAGGTAGCAGAAGATCCGAAGCCTTTGTATGTAGCTGAAATAAGTTCTTTTCAATTAGACGATATTAAACATTTCAGGCCGCATATAGCAGTTTTATTAAACATTACAGAAGATCATTTAGACAGGTATGAATACAAATTTGAGAATTATATCAACAGCAAGTTCAGGATAACAGAAAATCAAACAAACGAAGATTATTTCATTTATTGCTTAGATGATGAAGTGATAACGGAAAAGCTGCAAACAGTAAAACTACACTCAACCCAACTGCCATTTTCTATGAAACACGAAGTAAACAAAGGAGCATATATCAAAGCAAATCAGATGATGATGCGGATATATGACGACTGGATCAGCACGAGCATATACGACTTTGCCCTTAAGGGCAAACACAATCAATACAACACCATGGCAGCAGGCATTGCAGCTTGTACGCTCGACATTAGAAAAGAGAAGATAAGAGAAGCCGTAAAGACATTTCAAAGCCTCGAGCACCGCCTTGAATATGTTGCTTCTGTACGGGGAGTTGAGTTTTACAACGACAGCAAAGCAACTAATGTCAACAGCACCTGGTTTGCACTTGAAAGCCTGGATAAGCCAATTATACTGATACTCGGCGGCGTTGATAAAGGAAATGATTACACGCTTATCGAAGACCTGGTAACAGAAAAGGTAAAAGCAATTGTATGCCTTGGAAAAGACAATACAAAAATTCATTCATCTTTTGAAAACACCGGAAAAACAATCGTTGACACACAAAGCGCAAAAGACGCTGTTGAAGTCGCTTTTCACCTGTCGGCAAAAGGCGATGCAGTGCTTTTAAGCCCTGCATGTGCCAGCTTTGATCTTTTTAAGAATTATGCCGACAGGGGAAATCAGTTTAAAAACGCAGTGAAGGAGTTGTGAAACGCCCTCTAACTCCCCCTGAAAGGGGAGAATTAAAAACATAAAAACAACTTGGCCTCCCTCCCCTAAAGGAGAGGTACCAAGGGTGAGGTTAAACTATGAGTACATTTATTGATAAGCCATTTTATCAGATGCCGCCTGTTCAAGGGATGGGTGTTGGTTTGCTTAGAAAAACAAAAGGCGATAAATATATTTGGGGCATTGTTATTCTTCTCGCAATTACTTCGTTGCTTGTAGTGTATAGCGCAACAGGTTCTCTTGCTTACAGGATGTATAAAGGCAACACCGAAATCTATTTATTCAAGCAGCTTGCCTTTATAGTAATAGGTGTTATTGTCATATATTTTGCTCATCTCATCAATTACACGCTGTATTCAAGACTTGCCTTATATCTCTTTCTTGCAGCTATTCCGTTAATGATTTTTACCTATTTTTTCGGCGCAACCATCAATGACGGCAGCCGCTGGATAAAGCTTCCGGTTATCAACATGACTTTCCAGACAAGTGACCTGGCAAAGCTCGGTTTATTTATGTATCTAAGCCGCCAGCTAAGCCGCAAGCAGGAAGTGATCAAAGACCTGAAAAAAGGCTTTTTACCTTTAATTGTTCCGATTGGCATTATTTGTTTATTGATTGCTCCTGCCAACTTATCAACCGCGTTGTTAACCGGCGCCACCGGTTTGTTGCTTATGTTTATCGGTCGTGCAAAGGCAAGACATATAGCAGCAACTATTGGTGTAGCGCTCATCCCCGTTATCATTTTGGTAGCAATTGCCGTGGGAACATACAATCATAATTCAGAAAAACATGCCGGTAAGAGTGCAGCGGTAACAGAGTTAAGATCTTATGGCAGAATAGGTACATGGATAAATCGTGTGCAGGACTTTATATATGCAGACACAACCCAGACGCCTTACCAGGTACAACAGGCAAAAATAGCTATAGCAAAAGGAGGTATTATTGGTGTTGGTCCTGGCAATAGCGAAGCGAAAAACTTTATGCCCCATCCTTATTCAGACATGATCTATGCCGTCATACTTGAAGAGTACGGGTTAGTCGGCGGAGGCGTTATCATTTTTATTTACCTCGTTTTCCTGTTAAGGTGTATAAGAATTTTTCGCCGTTGTCCTTTTGCCTTCGGCGCTTTTTTAGCCCTTGGTCTCAGCTTTACTTTAGTGATACAGGCAATGGCAAACATGGCGGTAGCAGTTAATCTGGTTCCTGTCACAGGCGTCACACTGCCGTTGGTAAGCATGGGCGGAAGTTCTTATTTATTTACCTGCGCTTCCATCGGCATTATTTTAAGTGTCGCCCGCAACGTAGAGCAGATTGAAGGAGCCCCGCCCCTAAAGGGAGAAGAGAAAGCTCCGGCTTTCAAGGTAGGAGAGAGACAAGAAGCAGAATTAACAAAAACAGGTTAAAAACCTATGAATGAATTAAAGGATATAAAAAAATTCAGTAGTCCTTTAGGGTCGGAGGGGCTTCAGGAAGGCCATGCACGTATAATTATTGCAGGCGGGGGAACGGGCGGACATATTTTTCCGGCAATTGCAATTGCAAATGCAATAAAACAAATTCAACCTGATTCGCAAATATTATTCATTGGTGCCAAAAACAAAATGGAGATGGAAAAAGTGCCGCAGGCAGGATACAAAATAGAAGGCATAGACATAGCAGGATTTAACCGAAGCTCTTTGATAAAAAATATCACGCTTCCGCTAAAGCTTGTTAAAAGTTTTTTGCAGGTAAGAAAGATAATCAGCGATTTTAAACCTGATGCGGTGGTGGGAGTTGGCGGATATTCAAGCTACCCGGTTTTGAAGCATGCACAGCACAAAGGCATTCCGACATTTATTCACGAGAGTAATTCCTTTGCCGGGAAAACAAATATTCTTTTAGGAAAAAATGCCACAAAAGTATTCGTTGCCACAGATGGAATGGATAAATTTTTTCCGCAGGAAAAAATACAGATAACAGGTAATCCTGTAAGAAAGTCAATAGCAAACTCCACTGTCACCCGTTCGGAAGCTTTACGTTTTTTTGACCTTGATGAAAACAAAATTACTGTTCTCGCCGTCGGTGGAAGTCTTGGTGCAAGAAGCATCAATGAAGCTTTGTTAAATAGTCTTGATGCCTTTGCAGCACATAATCTTCAGCTTATCTGGCAGACTGGTAAAACCGCGGCAGCAGAATACAAAGAGAAATCAAAAAAACATTTAAATGTATGGGCAGGTGAATTTATAAATCAGATGCAAATGGCGTATGCAGCAGCAGACATCGTTATCTCAAGATCGGGCGCTATGGCCATAACTGAATTGTGTGTAACAGCAAAACCAGCCATTTTTGTTCCGTTTCCCTTTGCTGCTGAAGATCACCAAACCGTGAACGCACAAAAGCTGGTTGATAAAAAAGCAGCGATAATGATAAAAGACAGTGAGGCAAATGAAAAACTTGCAGAAACGGCAATATCACTGGCAAAGAATAAAAGTTTGCAGCAGCAATTGAGTCAAAATATCGCCAAGCTTGCAATAACAAATGCAGATGAAGTAATAGCGAAGGAAGTTTTGCCCCGGCCCTGAAGGGAGGAGAGAGAGAAGAAGCCCCGGCCCTGAAGGGAGGAGAGAGAGAAGAAGTCCCGGCCCTGAAGGGAGGAGAGAGAGAAGAAGCCCCGGCCCTGAAGGGAGGAGAGAGAAGACTAAACATATAAAAAAAAGTTGAAATTAATGAGTGAGACAAAAAATATAGACGGCTTACAAAGCCTCCCTTTAGGGGCGGGGGGGCATGGGTTGTATTTTATTGGCATAGGCGGTATCGGGATGAGCGCAATAGCCAGATATTTCAACTCAAAAGGAATCACAGTAAGCGGCTACGACAAAACGTCAACTGCACTTACACAACAACTCGAAGCGGAAGGCATAAATATACATTATGAAGACAATCCGGAATTAATACCAAAAAAGGTTGATATGGTTGTTTATACGCCTGCTGTGCCGGCTGACCATGCAGAGTTGCAATTCTATAAGAATAACAATTATAAAGTTGTGAAGAGAAGCGATATATTAAAGATTATAACTGAAAATTCTTTTAATATATGTGTAGCTGGCACGCACGGCAAAACCACCGTGAGCACTATGATTGCTCATATTTTAAGACATTCTGATTTTGGATCAAATGCTTTTTTGGGCGGAATTTCTGCTAACTACAATACAAACTTCTGGAGCAGTAAAAAAAATGTTTGTGTTATTGAAGCCGATGAATATGACAGAAGTTTTTTAAAGCTTTCACCTGATGTCGCTGTCATAACTGCCATGGATCCTGATCATTTGGATATTTATGGAACGGCGGAAGAATTTGAAAAAGCATTTATCCAATTCTCTAAAAAAGTAAAAGCCGGAGGTTGCCTGGTAACAAAATATGGATTAAAACATCAAAGTGAATTTAAAGCTTTTACACACCTCACCTACAGTCTTAGCGGAGATAAAGCAGATGTGTGTGCAGGAGAAATAAAGGTCGAAAATGGTTCTTACCTTTTTAATGTCATTTCAAAAGACTGGAAGCTGGCAAATGTAAAATTGCACATGGGCGGTTTACATAACATAGAAAATGTCGTGGCGGCTATTGCGGCAGCAAAATATCTAAACATCCATGACGAAAAGATTAAAGCTGCAGTAGAAGATTTTAAGGGAGTAAAAAGAAGATTTGAATATGTATTAAAAAATGAAAAACATGTATTAATTGATGATTATGCACATCATCCTGAAGAGTTAAGGGCTTTGATAAGCGGAGTTAGAAGCCTGTTTTCGCAAAAGCTTACCATGGTTTTTCAGCCGCATCTTTTTAGTCGCACCAAAGACCAGGCGGATGGTTTTGCAGAAGTGCTTGACATGTGTGATGAAGTGATACTGCTGCCGGTATATCCCGCAAGGGAGTTGCCAATGGAAGGCGTAAGCAGTGAAATGATTTTAAAGAAAATGATTTTAAAAGATAAAATGGTTTTAAGCAAAGAAGGTATGAAACAATGGGTAAAAGAAAAACAGCCTGAATTATTGGTAATGGCTGGCGCAGGTGATATAGATGTATTGCTGCAGCCGGTGAAAGAAATATTATTGGCTCAATAAAAAAGTTATGCAACAAGTGTGGAGAAAAAGATGGAGGAATACAGCATGGCTCGCACTTGGAGCCATTACTTTAGTGTTACTTGTGTACGCTGGTAATAAAAAAAATCATAAGGCGTGCCCAGGCATTGAAGTAACTTTTACCGGAGATGGAAATAATTTTTTTATTGGAGAAAAAGGTGTTGCAGAGGTACTGAAAGGTAACGGGTTAGTGTTAGGGCAACCTGTTGAAACCATAAACCTGAGAGCTTTGGAAGCGACACTAAAAAACGATCAATGGATTGCCAATGCACAGTTGTTTTTCGATAACAGCCAAATGCTGCAGGTAATAGTTGAAGAAAAGACACCGGTAGCAAGAATATTTACAGCAGAAGGAGTTTCTTACTACATAGACAGTGCATGCAAAAAATTGCCTTTGAGCGGGAAATTAAGTGCAAGAATACCTATGTTTACCAACTTCCCGTCTGACAGGGAAAAGCTTTCAAAGCCTGATAGTGAACTGCTTGCATCGGTAAAAGAGTTAGCCATGTTCATACAGGCAGATGATTTTTGGAGAGCACAGGTATCGCAGGTAGATATAACGCCTGATGGATTTGTAATGATACCTACAGTGGGCGATCATATTGTTGAATTAGGAAAAGGGGGAAACTGGCAGCAAAAGTTCGACAGGCTTTTTAGCTTCTATAAGCAGGTATGGACAAAAGTTGGATTTGAGAAGTATGGTAAAATTGATGTGAAGTTTGACGGCCAGGTAGTAGCAACGCTCAAAGGCGCAAAGTCTGCGGCAATAGACAGCGCAAAAGCAGGAGTGGCATACGATCATTTAGTTGAGGATGTAACTGCATTAAATGAAGACAGTAATCAGAATGATTCTACGCCCGCTGCAGTGAAACATATAAATAAAGGGGTAAAAGCTGTGCTTGTCAAAAACACAGCGGTTGCGTCAGCTAAGACACAAATGAAGAGAATATTAACGGAAACGAAGAACATAAAGTCGCAGGCTAAAAAAGAATTGCCAACGAGGCAAATTGCAAATTCAACTGCAGGAAAATACAGAGAAAAAGAACCGGTAAAACGCCCGGTGAAACAAACACAGGCAAAACAAATGGCAGTGAGCAAGCAATCCGATGGAAGTAAAATGCCAAAGGCAGTAATGAGAAAACCTTTAATTCCTTTATAAAAGTGAATAGAAAAAGAATAATAAAAGGTGGAAAAAGATGCAAAATGAGATGCTGTACATGAGAGTGACACAACGATGATGAGAAAAGAGATGAAGCTAAGCCCCTTAACGCTTAAAGTAAGATAAAAGGGGGAAAGAAAAAATATAAAAACAACAACAGCTTTAAGCCCCTTTAGGGTTTGGGGCACAAAAACACACATATTTATGAACGTAAATGAAGCGCCCATCATTGTAGGTCTCGACATTGGCACAACCAAGATTGCTGCTATTGCCGGCCGTAAAAATGAATACGGTAAGCTGGAGATCCTGGGCTTTGGCCGCGCCAACAGCACCGGCGTACAACATGGGCAGGTTCTTAATATTGAGCAAACAATCAAATCTATACAGCAGGCTTTAACCAATTGCTACGACTCAAATCCTAACCTCGAGATCAGCGAGGTGTATGTGGGCATAGCAGGTCATCATATCAAGAGTTTGCAAACCCGCGGCGATATTGTACGGCAGGACTCTGAAAATGAAATTACCATGGCTGAAATAGAACAATTGATAGATAATCAGCGAAAAACTTTCATTCCGGCAGGCGACCAGATTATTGATGTTATCCCGCAGGAGTTTACGGTAGATAATATTCAGAATATTCCAAATCCTATCGGTTACAACGGCGTAAAGGTTGGCGCCAACTTTCACATTATCACGGGTGACAGAAATGCTATCCGCAATATAAACCGTGCAGTTGACAAGAGCGGCCTAAAGACGAAAGATCTTGTTTTGCAGCCATTGGCATCGGCATCTGCGGTTATGGGCGAACTGGATATGGAAGCAGGCGTCGCCATTCTTGATATTGGCGGCGGCACAAGTGATCTGGCTGTTTTTTATGAAGGTATTTTAAAACATACGGCTGTCATTCCTTTCGGCGGTGAAAATATTACCAACGATATCAAAACCGGTTTGGGTGTTTTGAAGCAGCAGGCCGAAGCGATGAAAGTACAATTCGGCAGCGCCCTGGCAGACGAAGCAAAAGCAAATGCTTTTATCACTATTCCCGGCATGAACGGGATGCCGGCTAAAGAGATAAGCGTTAAAAATCTTGCTAATATTATCCAGGCCCGTATGAGCGAAATTCTTGACTTTGTTACTTACCATCTTAAGCAGGTTGGCCTCGATACAAAAATGCTGAACGGAGGTATTATTTTAACCGGCGGCGGTTCTCAGCTAAAACATCTTATACAGTTAACGGAATATTCCACCGGTTTGTACGCACGCATCGGTTTTCCTCACGGTCACCTTGCTGCCAATCATATTGACGAACTAAAAAAACCAATGTACAGCACATGCGTTGGTTTGATCTTGAAAGGCTACAGCGATTACGAGCATAAGTACAAAGAATTTGAAAAAACCTTTAAAAAAGTGATCGTTCCTGACACACTGGTAAAAGAAGACCAGCCCGGACTAAGATCACTTGAGGTGACCGCGGCAGATACAAAAGAAAAGATAAACACCGCAGCAAGAAAGGGAATGACAAAATTTTGGGATAAGTTTAAAAATAATCTTCTTGAGCTGTTCAAAGAAGAAGGAGATAAAGACTTGTAGAGAAGTCATCAAGTCAATAAGTCATTGGGTCAATAGGGAAGAAAAAATATGTAGTCAATATTCAAAATCAATATTCAAAATCAGTAATCAATAACCAATAATAAATTAATCAATGTTCAAATTCAATTCAATATTTAACGAAATCTCTTATTGGTTTTCCTTAATGCCCTATTGACTTAATGACCAAATGACTTTTTTCATAAACAACAACTAAAAACAAATATATCTAACCCAATCAAATTTTCAATTATGATTCATTTTGATTTGCCGAAACAGAAGTCATCTATCCTAAAGGTGATAGGAGTAGGCGGCGGCGGCGGCAATGCCGTTAATCACATGTATGGTCAAAATATTGACAGTGTTGACTTCATCATTTGTAATACCGATGCACAAGCGCTGTCAAACAGTAAAGTGCCAAATAAAATACAGCTCGGACCTCATCTGACACAAGGTCTCGGTGCAGGCGCTAATCCTGAAATAGGCAAACAGGCTACAGAAGAAAGCCTCGAAGAGATTAAACGTATTTTAGAGGTTAATACAAAAATGGCTTTTATTACCGCAGGTATGGGCGGCGGTACAGGCACAGGCGGAGCGCCCATTATTGCAAGAATTTGCAAAGATCTTGGAGTGCTTACCGTAGGCATTGTCAGTACTCCGTTTACCAACGAAGGTCCTAAACGTATGCGTCATGCTGAGGCAGGCATACAGCAGTTAAGAGAACATGTAGACACACTTTTGGTAATAAGTAATGACAAGGTTCGCCACCAGTATGGCAATCTTAAGGTAAGAGAAGCATTCAGCAAGGCTGATGATATATTAGCCACTGCGGCCAAATGTATAACTGATGTCATAACAAGCAATGGTCAGATAAATGTAGATTTTGCTGATGTCTGCACTGTAATGCGCAAAGGCGGTGTAGCCATATTAGGCAGCGCACAGGCAAATGGTGAAGACCGGGCGCAGAGGGCTATTGAAGATGCAGTTAATTCTCCTTTGCTTAATGACAGCGAAATTCGCGGAGCTAAGTGGATATTGGTTAATATTACTTCTGCCGAAGGCGATTATGAAATAACAATGGATGAAGAAGATACAATTATGAGCTACCTGCGTGAGCAGTCAGGCGATGATGCAGACGTAATTAAAGGTATCGGTTTCGACGAATCATTGGGCGATAAAATAGGCGTAACGATTATTGCTACCGGCTTTGAGCACAAAGATCCTTTCAGGGCCCCGGTAAAACAGAAAGAAGAAAAAAAGCCCGAAGAAAAAATCTTTTTGCATTTGGGTATAAATGAAGAAAAGAAACCGGTTCTCCAACCAAAAATTATTGCAGAAGAAATAGACCCCTACGCGCCGACAATGGTTGAAATGTCAAATACAGCACCCGCAGTTATTCAGCCATCAAAGCAATATTACCAGCAGCAGCAACCCGAAGTGACTGCACAACAGGCTCAACCGGCACAGGAAAATGAAAATCCCGTTCTTCGTTTAGAACTGAAGCAGGAAATATCTGAACCAGCCAAACAACCTGATAATTCAAATCCGCAACTTGAAAATAATAATGCTGCTGCCCGTACAGGAAGTGGTTTTCTTTCCAGGCCTTCCAATATTTATACAGAGCAAAAACAGGCCGATATTCTGTTTTCCGATTCTCCGGCCAAAGTTTCGTTACCGGCTCCTGAAGCGGAATTAGAGATGAAATTAATTATGAAAGAAGAAATCCCTGAACCCGCATCGGAAACAAATGTTGCTGCACTGGTGTCCGGTTCTTCACCCTCAGCAGAAGATAGTGCTGTGCAAAATGAGGCAGACGACCAGAAACGCAGAGCGCAGGAAAGAATACAAAAGTTGAGGAATTTGTCTTTTAACATGAATACTCCTGATGGAGGCAATGAATTTGACTCTGTGCCCGCTTACGTCCGCCGCAATATGGAGTTGTTTGGAAATACACTCACTTCTGTAGAAAACTTTTATAGCAAGTATACAGTAAAACCTGATGAAAACGACAAAGGTCAAATCAGCTCAATCAATACATTCTTAGATGGTAAAAAACCTGATTAATCCTGCAGGGAACCCGCCCCGGTTGGTGAACCGGCGCGGGTTTTATAAATGGTGTTTTTAGTTGTTATCCCTCCGTTGAAACGGAGGGTTTTTTTTAACACAACCTCCTATTTTAACGCTGAATCTTTATAAAGGGAGTCATTGTTTTATCTTTAATACAATCAAGACAAACAATACCTAAAAAAGCGATTGGTTTGAGTATGAATTGCTAAGTTGAGTTATATATTACTGTGTAATGTAATTATATAAAATTACTTGATAATTGTAACACGCGGTATTTAATAATGAAAGCATTAACTTTGTACAAAACCTTTCTCAGGTTTTAATTAAATAATATTTTACATTAAAAATAAATTTTTTTTTCCTCAAATTAACTTTTTTGGTACAAAAATTGTTTTTTAGTATTATTTTTGTTCCTACCTTTGCATTCCTTTTAAATTTTACGTAAATTCGCAACTGCATTATCGAAAATGAATGTTTACTTCGTTAATGTTGATTTTTTGATTCTGTTTGTTGCCTGATTTTAAGAAAAAAAACCGGTTATAATATATATGTCCTCAACTAAAGTTCCTAACAGGGTCAGTTTTGGTAAAATTAAAAACTTATCTGAAACTCCTGACCTTCTCGACATTCAGTTACAATCTTTCCAGGACTTTTTTCAGTTAGAGACGACGCCTGATAAGCGTAACGTAGAAGGTTTATTCCGTGTGTTCAAGGAAAATTTTCCTATCACTGACACCCGCAACATCTTCGTGCTGGAATTCCTGGATTATTTCATTGATCCGCCCCGCTACTCTATAGATGAGTGTATGGAGCGCGGATTAACCTATGCTGTTCCTCTCAAAGCCAAGCTTCGGCTTAGCTGTAATGACGAGGAGCATATTGATTTCCAGACCATCGTTCAGGATGTGTTTCTAGGAAATATTCCTTATATGACACCCCGTGGTACTTTTGTGGTTAACGGGGCGGAGAGAGTTGTCGTCAGCCAGCTTCACCGTTCACCTGGTGTATTCTTTGGTCAGTCTGTTCATCCTAATGGAACTAAGATTTACTCTGCAAGAGTAATTCCTTTCAAAGGTGCATGGATGGAATTTGCTACAGACATCAATAATGTTATGTATGCATACATTGACCGTAAGAAAAAATTTCCTGTAACAACTTTGTTACGTTCTATAGGTTTTGAAACTGACAAAGACATTCTTGAGCTTTTCGGCATGGCTGATGAAGTCAAAGCTGAGAAAAAAGAACTGGGGAAGTTTTTAGGTAAAAAATTAGCTGCCCGTGTGCTTCGTACCTGGGTAGAAGACTTCGTTGATGAAGATACAGGTGAAGTGGTATCTATCGAAAGAAACGAAGTGGTGATGGAAAGAGATACGGTACTTGATGAAAGTGCTATCGAAACCATCAGTGAAATGGATGTAAAAAGTGTATTTATTCAAAAAGAAGAAGTAAGTGGTGATTACTCTATCATTTATAATACTTTAAATAAAGACACTTCAAACAGTGAGTTAGAAGCAGTTCAACATATCTATCGCCAATTGCGCGGCGCTGACGCTCCGGACAATGAAACTGCACGTGGTATCATTGATAAGCTGTTTTTCTCGGATAAGCGTTATGACCTTGGTGAAGTTGGCCGTTATAAGATCAACCGCAAGCTTGGTTTAACCTTCCCTATCGAGAAAAAAGTATTAACCAAGGAAGATATTATTGAAATCATCAAATACCTTGTTCGTTTAACCAATAGCAAGGCTGAAATTGATGATATTGATCACCTGAGCAATCGCCGTGTACGTACAGTAGGTGAGCAGTTGTATGCCCAGTTCGGCGTAGGTCTTGCCCGTATGGCGCGTACCATTCGCGAAAGAATGAACGTTCGCGATAATGAAGTTTTTACCCCGGTTGATCTGATTAATGCAAGAACATTGTCTTCAGTTATCAATTCGTTCTTCGGTACTTCACAGTTATCTCAGTTCTTAGACCAGACCAATCCTCTTTCTGAAATTACACACAAACGTCGTATTTCAGCTTTAGGCCCCGGAGGTTTAAGCCGTGAGAGAGCAGGTTTCGAAGTTCGTGATGTACATTATAGTCATTATGGCCGTTTGTGCACTATCGAAACTCCCGAAGGACCAAACATTGGTTTGATTTCTACTCTTTGCGTACATGCTAAGATTAATGAAATGGGCTTTATCGAAACGCCTTATCACAAGGTGAATGATGGTAAGGTTGATATGAAAACGCTGACTTTTTTAAGCGCAGAAGAAGAGGATCTTAAAAAAATTGCACAGGCAAGCTCCCCATTAAATGACAAGAGCGAATTTGCAGAAGACAGGGTTGTAAGCCGTCAGACGGGCGACTTTCCTATTTTAGATAAATCAGAAGTGGAATACATGGACGTTGCTCCTAACCAGATTGTTGGTTTGAGCGCTTCTCTTATTCCTTTTCTTGAGCATGATGATGCAAACCGTGCACTGATGGGATCGAATATGCAACGCCAGGCTGTTCCGCTTATTCGTCCTGAAGTGCCGATTGTTGGTACAGGTCTCGAAGGAAAAGCTGCCCGTGATGCAAGAATTCAAATTCATGCAGAGGGTGACGGCGTGGTAGAGTTTGTTGACGCAAAAGAAATACACGTGCGTTATACGAGAAATGCAGAGCAGAAATTAGTAAGCTTTGAAGAAGACTTAATCATTTATAAATTAACCAAGTTTATAAAAACAAACCAGGCTACCTGCATAAATCTTCGCCCTTCAGTTGTAAAAGGACAAAAAGTAATAGAAGGTGATTTCTTAACCGAAGGCTACGCAACCCGCGACGGAGAGCTTGCTTTAGGCAGGAATCTGAAAGTGGCATTTATGCCATGGAAAGGTTACAACTTTGAAGATGCGATCGTAATCAACGAAAAAGTAGTTCGTGAAGACTGGTTTACTTCAGTTCATATAGAAGAGTTTGAGCTGGAAGTACGTGATACTAAATTGGGTGAAGAAGAATTAACTCCTGATATTCCCAACGTATCTGAAGAAGCTACCAAAGATTTGGACGAATATGGCATTATCCGTATCGGTGCAATGATTAAAGAAGGGGACATTATTATTGGAAAAATCACCCCAAAAGGTGAAAGTGATCCAACACCTGAAGAAAAGCTTTTACGTGCGATATTTGGTGATAAGGCCGGTGATGCAAAAGATGCTTCTTTAAAAGCGCCCAGCGGAACTGAAGGTGTTGTAATTGATAAAAAGTTATTCCAGAGAGCTAAGAAAGATAAGAATACTAAAGTTCGTGAAAAAGCAATACTGGAGAAGATCGAAAAAGTGCATGAAAAGAATGTAAGTGATATAATGGAAGTATTGCTTGAAAAGCTGCAAACGCTTTTAAAAGACAAACCTTCAGCAGGTATCAGTAACAACTTTGGTGAAGTGCTGATCGGTAAAGGTTCTAAGTTCAATCAAAAGAATCTTTCCCAGATAGATTTTATGAACGTCAATCCTTTGGGATGGACAGGTGACGCAAAGGTGGATGACCAGATTAATACTTTACTGCACAATTTCAGCATAAAATACAACGAAGAGTTAGGTCGCTACAAAAGAGAGAAGTTCAATATTTCAATAGGCGATGAATTACCTGCGGGTGTATTGAAGCTTGCAAAAGTTTATATGGCTGTAAAGCGTAAATTGAAAGTAGGCGATAAAATGGCTGGTCGTCATGGAAACAAAGGTATTGTAGCCAAGATTGTTCGTGCAGAAGATATGCCTTTCTTAGAAGATGGCACTCCGGTTGATATTGTGCTTAACCCGCTAGGTGTACCAAGCCGTATGAACCTTGGACAGATATATGAAACGGTACTCGGGTGGGCAGGCGAAAAGTTAGGCGTACGCTTTGCAACTCCCATTTTTGATGGTGCAACTGTTGAGGAAATTGCTGAAAATGTTGAAAAAGCAGGTCTGCCGTTATTTGGTCATACTTATTTATATGACGGAGAAACAGGTGAACGTTTTGAACAAAAAACAACAGTTGGTATAATCTATATCATTAAGCTGCATCACATGGTTGATGACAAGATGCATGCCCGTTCTATCGGCCCGTACAGTTTGATTACCCAACAACCTCTTGGTGGTAAGGCTCAATTTGGTGGTCAGCGTTTTGGTGAGATGGAGGTTTGGGCATTGGAAGCGTATGGTGCTTCTAACATTTTACAGGAATTATTGACATTAAAATCGGATGACATTATTGGCCGTGCAAAAACGTATGAAGCAATCGTAAAAGGTGAAAACATTCCAAGAGCTGGTATACCAGAGTCATTTAATGTACTTGTACATGAATTGAGAGGTTTGGGTTTGGATTTGAAATTTGAATAGCAGAACCACGATTTAAAGGATTATTGTTTTGATCTTGAGGAATTGAAAATTGTGGTAAAAATAAATATTGGATTGGAGGTTGTAGTTTGTAACCTCGAATTGCAGTAAAAAAATCTGAGGTCGCAATTTGAGACCTCAAGTTTAACTTAAGTTCTTTAGGATTAGATAATGTTGAGACTCTTAATGTTGAGACTAACGTTCAAGGTCACAAATTGTGACCTTGAACGTTAGTCAATCAATTCAACTTTCATGAGTAAATCAATCGAAATCACTGAACCTTTAATAGAAAGTAAAATATACTTAATTAGAGGACAAAAGGTGATGTGGGACGTTGACTTAGCTGAAATGGATGGAGTATTTACAAAAGCTTTGAAGCAGGCAGTCAGAAGAAATATTGAAAGATTTCCGGAAGATTTCATGTTTGAACTAACCAAAGAAGAGGTGGATACACTTTTAAGGTCACAAATTGTGACCTTAAAGCGGGGAGAGCATATAAAATATCTTCCTTTCGTTTTTACAGAACATGGAGTTTTAATGCTGTCAAGCGTTTTAAGAAGTGAGCAGGCAGTTCAGGTAAACATTCAGATAATGAGAGTTTACTCAAAGATGAAAGAACTGCTGCTGATGCATAAGGATATCTTGGTAAAGCCGGAACAACTGGAGAAAAGACGGATAAGCATGATAAAAAGATAGATTTGATTTTTGACTACATTAAGAAACTCGTAGAAGAACTGAAAGAATTGGGTTTAAAAAAGAATGGTGATCAAACATTCTTTAAACAAAATTAATAAAAACCGGAATTACGATATATGGCAATGAATAAAAGAGATAATCGTCCAAGGCCAACGTTTTCTAAGATCACGATTGGTTTGGCGTCTCCCGACAGCATTCTTGAAAAGAGCTTCGGTGAGGTTTTAAAGCCCGAAACTATTAACTATCGTACCTACAAACCTGAAAGAGACGGTTTGTTTTGCGAGAGAATTTTTGGTCCGGTAAAGGATTATGAATGTGCCTGCGGAAAGTACAAGCGTATCCGTTACAAAGGCATTGTCTGTGACCGTTGCGGCGTTGAAGTTACAGAAAAGAAAGTACGTCGCGAAAGAATGGGACACATTAAGCTTGTTGTTCCTGTGGTGCATATCTGGTATTTCAAATCGCTTCCTAATAAAATCGGTTATCTTTTAGGCATGAGTTCTAAGAAATTAGAAACTATTGTTTACTACGAACGTTTTGTAGTAATTCAGCCAGGGATTCGTGTTGATAAAGGACAGAACTTTGGTGATTTACTCACAGAAGAAGAATATCTTGATATATTGGATGCTTTACCAAAAGACAACCAATATCTTCCTGATGAAGATCCGAACAAGTTTGTTGCAAAAATGGGCGCTGAAGCAGTTCACGATCTTTTGCAAAGAATAGATTTGGATCAATTATCATTTGATCTGAGAAATGCTGCGGCACACGAAACCTCACAACAACGTAAAGCTGATGCCTTGAAGCGTTTAAGTGTAGTGGAAAGTTTCCGGGATGCAAACACCCGTATTACCAATCGTCCGGAATGGATGGTGATGCAATACATTCCTGTTATTCCGCCTGAGCTTCGTCCGTTGGTTCCTTTGGATGGTGGTCGTTTTGCTTCTTCTGACTTAAATGACCTCTATCGTCGTGTTATTATCCGTAACAATCGTTTAAAACGTTTGTTGGAGATCAAAGCGCCCGAAGTAATCTTGCGTAACGAAAAACGTATGCTGCAGGAAGCTATTGACAGCTTGTTCGATAACTCAAGAAAATCAAACGCTGTTAAGGCCGAAGGCGGACGTGCATTAAAATCTCTTTCTGATGTACTGAAAGGTAAACAAGGCCGTTTCCGTCAGAACTTACTTGGTAAGCGTGTTGACTATTCCGGTCGTTCGGTTATTGTGGTTGGCCCTGAAATGAAAATGCATGAGTGCGGCCTGCCAAAAGATATGGCAGCCGAGCTTTTCAAACCATTCATTATTCGTAAGCTGATTGAAAGAGGTATCGTAAAAACGGTGAAGTCTGCCAAGAAATTAGTAGATAAAAAAGAAGCAGTTATCTGGGATATTCTTGAAAATATATTAAAAGGACATCCCATAATGCTCAACCGTGCACCAACCTTGCACCGTTTATCCATTCAGGCTTTCCAGCCACGTTTGATTGAAGGAAAAGCAATCCAGCTTCATCCGCTGGTAACCACTTCATTTAACGCTGACTTTGATGGTGATCAGATGGCTGTGCATGTACCATTGAGTCATGCCGCTATTCTCGAAGCCCAGTTGCTGATGCTTTCTTCACACAATATTCTTAACCCTCAAAATGGTACGCCTATCACCCTGCCTTCACAGGACATGGTTTTGGGATTGTACTATATTACCAAAGGAAAGAAAAGCACAGAAGAGGCAAAAGTAAAAGGTGAAGGAAAAGCTTTCTACTCAATGGAGGAAGTTGTCATTGCATACAACGAAAAACAAGTTGACCTGCATGCTCATATCAGGGTAAAAACTTTGGTAAGAACTGATAAAGGTGAATTATATCAAAAATTAATTGAGACAACTGTTGGCAGAGTATTGTTTAACCAGTTTGTACCAAAAGAAGTTGGTTTTATAAATGCTTTATTAACTAAAAAAAGCCTTCGTGAAATTATTGGTGATATCATTAAGATAACTGACGTTCCTAAAACCGCTAAGTTTCTTGATGACATCAAAACATTAGGATTCCGTATGGCGTTTAAAGGTGGTTTGTCATTCAATATTAATGACCTTATCATCCCCGAAATCAAAAACCAGTTGTTAGACCAGGCTAAGACAGAAGTAGAAGAAGTATGGGATAATTACAACATGGGGCTTATTACCAACAACGAGCGTTATAATGGTATTATTGATATTTGGAGCCGTGTAGATACGCGTATTACGGAAACACTTATTCGTGAAATGGCGAATGATAAACAAGGGTTTAACTCTGTTTACATGATGCTTGACTCAGGAGCCCGTGGCAGTAAGCAACAGGTAAAACAGCTTGCAGGTATTCGTGGCCTGATGGCTAAACCGCGCAAAAGCGGCAGTTCAGGTAATGAGATTATTGAAAATCCAATTCTTTCTAACTTCAAAGGCGGTCTGAATGTACTGGATTACTTCATTTCTACCCACGGTGCCCGTAAAGGTCTTGCTGATACAGCCTTAAAAACAGCCGATGCCGGTTACTTGACCCGTCGTCTTGTCGACGTTGCGCAGGATGTGGTAATTACAGAAGAAGATTGCGGTACACTGCGTGGTATTGCTACCAGTGCTTTAAAAGATAATGAAGACATTGTAGAACCTTTGTTTGACAGAATTTTAGGCCGTACCTCATTACACAATGTTCTTAATCCTGTTAATGACGAACTGATAGTTGAAGCAGGTCATCAGATAGACGAAGACATTGCCAAATCTATTGAAGATGCAGGAATTGAAATTGTTGAGATACGTTCTGTATTAACCTGTGAAGCTAAACGTGGTGTTTGTGTAAGATGTTACGGTAAGAATCTGGCAACAGGTTATACAGCTCAAAGAGGTGATGCCGTTGGTATCATTGCCGCCCAGTCTATCGGTGAGCCGGGAACACAGTTAACATTACGTACGTTTCACGTAGGTGGTGTCGCTGGTTCAGCCTCAGTAGAAAGTACCTTAAATGCCAAATTTGATGGTACCATACAGTTTGACGGATTAAGAACGGTAGATGCTTTAAATAACGAAGGCGCAAAAACCAAAGTAGTAATTGGCCGTACAGGTGAGGTTAGAATTATGGATGTTAAGAATGACAGGTTGCTGATAACAAGTAATGTTCCCTACGGTGCTACACTTCAGGTGAAAGACGGCCAAAAGACGACCAAAGGTGAAGTCATCTGCTCGTGGGATCCGTTCAATAATGTTATTGTAGCTGAAATTGCAGGCGCTATTAAGTTCGAAAACATCATTGATAGTGTTACATATCGCGAGGAAGCAGATGAACAGACCGGGCACCGCGAAAAAGTGGTAATTGAAACGAAGGATAAAACAAAAATACCCGGATTGATTGTTGAAGGCGCCAAAGAAGTTAAAATGTACAACCTGCCCGTAGGAAGTCATATTGTGCTTGACGAGGGTGAGGAAGTGAAACCAGGCCAGGTGCTTGTAAAAATTCCAAGGGTTTTAGGTAAACTAAGAGATATTACCGGAGGTCTTCCACGGGTTACCGAATTGTTTGAGGCCAGAAACCCAAGTAATCCTGCTGTTGTTTCTGAGATTGATGGCGTTGTAACCTTCGGTAACATCAAACGTGGTAACCGTGAAATTATAGTAGAAGCAAGAGATGGTGTTGTTAAGAAATACCTTGTTCCTCTGACGCGTCAGATTTTGGCACAGGACGGTGACTTTGCAAAAGCCGGTACTGCTTTATCTGATGGTTCAACTGCTCCTGCCGATATTCTGGCTATCAAAGGGCCTTTTGCAGTGCAGGAATATGTGGTGAATGAAATACAGGAAGTATATCGCTTGCAAGGTGTGCGTATAAATGATAAACACATTGAGGTAATAGTGCGCCAAATGATGAAAAAGGTTGAAATACAGGATCCGGGCGACACGAGGTTCTTAGAAGGAGATACTGTAGACCGCATTGAATTTAACGAAGAGAATGATTTTATTTTTGATAAGAAAGTAGTTGTAAACTCTGGCGAAAGCACTAAGCTGAAAGCAGGACAGATTGTTAGCTTAAGAGAAGTGCGTGAAGAAAATTCAGTTCTTCGCAGAAGTGACAGAAAATTAATTGAATTCAGAGATGCTGAATCTGCAACCTCGTCACCATTGTTGCTTGGTATTACCAAAGCGTCCCTGGGTGTTCAAAGCTGGATTTCTGCTGCATCGTTCCAGGAAACAACCAAAGTATTAAGCTCTGCAGCTATCATGGGTAAAACGGATGATATGCTGGGATTGAAAGAGAATGTAATTACTGGTCATGCCATACCGGCCGGTACAGGATTGAGAGAGTTTGAAAACATGATTGTAGGCAGCAAAGAAGAGTACGAACTGCTGGCTACAGCACGTGAAGCTATGACTTTTGATGAAGAAGAATAGTCATATTGGAATGTAGAAAATAAAAAAGCAGGAAACGAAAAATTTCCTGCTTTTTTATTTTTAATGGTATAAAAAGTTTTTTATAAGGAAGAAAAAGCGTGTTTTTGTAATATCTTAAACAAAAATTTCTTCATAAGAGGCATCTGAATTATGAATATCTGCATAAACCTTTAATAGTTTATCAATAGCTGCTTTACCTTTTTCTCCAAGATCTAATGAAAACTCATTTACGTATAAATTTATATGTTTTCTCATTACTTCTTCACTCATTTCCTGGGAGTGATTACTTACAAAAGAAGAAATAACAGGATAATTATTAAATGAATATTCAATACTTTTCCTGATTAATCTATCGAGCTTTTGCTGTACTTCTGTATCAAAATCCTTTTTTACAATTATTCCTCCTAATGGTATTGGTGCAGTAGTTTTTTTCTCCCAAAATTCTCCCAAATCCATTAATTTAATTAATCCTTTATCAGCATAAGTAAACCTGTTTTCATGAATAATAACACCTGCGTCTGCTTTGCCTGTTAATACCGCGTCTTCAATTTCATTAAATACTAAGAATTGCTTATTGGCTGCTGAGGGAAATGCATAGGAAAATAACATGTGTGCGGTAGTATTTTCTCCCGGTATGGCAACTGTAAACTTTTCGATAGTTGAAAGAATGTTTTCGTTTTGTTTTTTTGCAATTAAAAGAGGTCCTACGCCTGCTCCTAATGCACCTCCGCTATTTAAAACCAGGTAATCTTTTAAAACCAATGGCAAAGCACCATAACTGATTTTACTCACATCGAGCTTTTTGCTGATAGCCCATAGATTTAATGTTTGTACATCTTCGAGCAAAGCTTCAAACTCAAAATCTTCTGTATCTATTTTCTGATTTATAAGCGCATCAAATATAAAAGTATCGTTGGGACAGGGGCTAAAGCCTATTGTAAATTTCATTTCTAATTTTACTATTTATTCATTTCATATAAATAATCAATATAAAGCAAAATAGTTTCAGATAAGTTTTTTAACGTCTTTTTCAGTTCCCATTTACTTTTATCTCTTTCACCTATATAATTGCTGATGGCTCTTACCTGAATGAAGGAAGTTGATGATTGCAGGCAACAGTAATGAAGAGAAGCGCCTTCCATCGTTTCGATAGCAGGGTTGTATTTCGTTTTATACTGAGTAATTCTTTCAGGCCGCGTTGTTATTTCATTTACCGTAATTCCGGTTACTTCGTCTAATTTCAGATAATTCAATTTTTTTAGATTTGCGTTAATCAGTCTTTTATTATTAAAAGGAAACAAATTATCGTCTAAAAGGTTAAGATCAAACAAATCTTTAAATGTTCCATTTTCCTCAACTCCGGTATCTGCAGCTATTTCTTCCTTCACTGATACAACGCTGCTTAACGAAATTTCATTATTAAATGTTCCTGCAATGCCCGCCTGAATAATTAAATCAGGTTTTTCTTCGAAAATCAGTTTTGATATAAAAAAACAGGAAGATAAAATTCCTGCACCGCTCTGATGAAATGAAACAGTAAATTTAGGGTTATTGGCTGTGTATGCAGGATTAATAGTTTGTTTTATCTGTATTATTTCTTTCTCTGTAGCCGCTGTTACAACAACTTTCATGTGATTATATTAGTAATCAATAAAGGCTTTTTTGATTACTTTTTCAAAAGTTATATATTTTGATGTTTTTCTATAACTAAAATTTTATTAGTGAAATGTGTAAAATCTGCTGAATATTAATAAGCATTTTTTTCACCTTTCAATACATTAAAAACCGTTAAGAATACAATTTTTATGTCTAACAACAAACTCCAGTTTTCCAGGTACCAGATGTCGAAATGCACCCGGTTTTTGATTTCGGTAGTTTCAGTTATTTCACCCCTGTAGCCATTAACCTGTGCCCAGCCTGTTATACCAGGTTTTGATAAATGGCGCACCATATATTGGTCTACTAATTTTGAGTAGTCATCAGTATGCTTAATCATGTGCGGCCTCGGGCCAACAATACTCATATTACCTATTAAAACATTGATAAACTGCGGAAATTCATCAAGGCTTGTACGTCTTAAAAATTTACCGATTTTTGTAATCCGGTCATCATTTTTGGTTGCCTGCTGCACGTCTGCATCTTTGTTAATCTTCATGCTTCTGAATTTATAGCAAAGAAAGCTCTTCTTATTTTTTCCGGTACGAAATTGAGAAAAGAATACCGGACCCGGAGATTCAATAAAAATGAGTAAACTTATCAAAGGGATAAGCCAGGAAAGAATGAACAGAATAACTATTGAGCTCATCACAAAATCAAAAATTCTTTTTACTACCCTGTTATTAAAGTCATCCAATGCCACACTTCTTATCGTCAAAATCGGCATGTCATTAAGATAAGATACGAAAAAGGGGCCTTTAATAAAAACAGAAAAATCAGGTACCACTCTAAACCTGATACATTCATGTTCTGCCTGCAGAATTAATGGATACAATTCTACGTTTTGCTCAGGTGTTACTGAAGAAAATATTTCGTCGACTTTATATTTTTTTGAAACTTCAACTGTTGATTTGATATCACTCAATATCGGGTAATGAGAGAGCTCAGTTACATTGTCTTCATTCTCAGTAAAACCAACAATTTCTGTATTAATCCCTTCCTCCTCCAAGTAAGAAGCTAATTTTTTAGATGTATTATTATAACCGACAATAAGAATACGTTTTACATACCTGTTGCCTTTTTTTACATATAGTTTAAGTCCTATATATGCAAAACGATTTAGAATTAATCCAAAGCCAAAGGTCAGAACTAATGTGAATATGAATAATCTTGACAGAATAAATTCGCCGGTGAAGAATTCGTATAAAACTAAGAATGAAAACCAAAAAAGATAAACTTTTACAGTTCTGCTAAAGAAAAGCTCGAAGGATAATATAATTTTTTCGCCATACATCTTTCCCAGCCATGCGCATATAATCCAGATTATATTTATCCATATCCAATATTGAAAATAATAGTCTGAATACTGCGGGGGGATTTGTTCTCGAAAAAAAAAACGGGAAGTAATAAACACAAGATTCAGCATCGCCATATCGAGACTGAAAAGAGTGGTTTGTAAGAAACGTAAAAATTGTTTGTTCATCGTATTAAAAGAATTCTATGCGATATTAACGATTTTAAATCAGTTTGATTTGTCGGGAAGATCCATCTGAAAAAACATCACTTTTAAGAATAATTATTTCTTTGTCAGGTATCAGGTTTCGAAATATTAATAGTAAAGACAAGTTTTCCTCCGCCTCGTTTAAACTGTGAAATTCCTGATTTGCCCTTAGATTTGTTCATTTCCTTAAACGAATTAATTGTATTATAAATTGCTGCAAAATACATAGATCTTGACCAAATTAAGAATTCTGCAATTGATAACAGAGGCCAAATCTAAATGAATAAGACGTATTATTGTAGCTTCATCTCATGCTACTGGTTATATTCCTCAGTTAAAAGCAGATTAGCAGGTTTTAAGAAAGACAATTGAATAACCTCATAAGCCACAATTGCTTGTTTTCTGCAATAAAGTTTTTGCTTAGACGCTTACAAGGGTGTGTTGTTTAAATAATTGTAATCCTGCAATTAAGCATTAATAAACTTCAATTCAAACTTTATGAAAAACTTTTTTACACTGATCTTTGTATTTCTTTTATATTCTGCCCAGGCAACTAATTATTACTTTTCTGCTGTTTCAGGTGATGACTCCCGCAGCTCAGCACAGGCCCGCAATCCTTCCACCCCCTGGAAAACATTGGGTAAGGTTAACTCTTTTTTCAGCAGCCTTCTGCCCGGCGATTCAATATTATTGAAACGTGGTGATGTTTTTTACGGTTCAATAATTATCAATAAATCCGGTACGTCTGCTTTACCTATTGTTATTGGTGCGTATGGTACAGGTAACAAGCCCGTTATTACTTCGCTGGTTACATTTGGTGGATGGGTTTCTAAAGGTAATGGTATATGGGAGAGCTATAACTCATCTTTAGGGTCAACTCTTAATGTAGTGGTTATAAATAATGCAGTACAAGAGATGGGGCGTTATCCCAACAGTAATGCAGCGAATAAAGGCTATTTAGCTCTTGAATCTCATACCAGTAACTCAATAACTGATAATGAACTGAAGTCTTTCCCTAACTGGACCGGTGCAGAAGTTGTTATACGTATGAACCGTTGGGTAATCGACCGATGCCTGGTAACAAATCATTCCGGCGGCACAATTAACTATACCGGGGGTTCAGGTTACACGGCCATTGATAATTTTGGTTATTTCATTCAAAATGATATTAAAACACTTGATAAGTTTGGCGAATGGTACTACAACCCTTCTGAAAATAAGTTAAGCGTTTATTTTGGAGCAAATACTCCTTCTTCTTATATTGTACAGGCAGCTACTATTGACAATTTAATTTCCGCAAACGGTTATAACAATATCGTACTTTATAATTTAGCTGTCAAAGGCGCCAATTCTGATGGTATTAATATCAAGAGCGGTTTAAACGCGAACATAAAGAATTGTGATATTTCGTTTTCCGGGGTAAACGGCCTTTCCGTTAAATTTAACACCAACGCAAAAATTGAGAACTGTACGGTATCCTGCTCAAATAACAATGGTATTGATCTTGGGTATGGCGGCGACTATGTAACAGTAAGAAATAATAAAATAACAAACACTTCAGTTTTTGCAGGTATGGGCAAAAACGGCGATGCCAAAGGTTTTGGTATTTATAGCAGCAGCAAGGGTACTGTTATTGAGTATAACCAGGTAATTAATACAGGTTATATAGGTATCGGTTTTAACGGAGACTCGACCATTGTTAAAAACAATTTTATAGATAGTTTTTGCCTGACAAAAAATGATGGTTCGGGAATATACACTTACACAGGTTCATCTAATATTAATAAATATGGAAGAAAGATTATCGGAAACATTATACTAAATGGTATAGGAGCAGGTGAAGGAACTGATGCGGGCAATTCTGCAGCAGAAGGAATTTACCTGGATGATAATTCTTCAGGAGTTGAAATACGTAATAATACCATTGCAAATATGCCTGACAGGGGTTTATTTCTAAACAATGCCAGAGATCTTGTAATAAGAGATAATACATTTTACAATATCAAT
>JAABUS010001890.1_pt1 | contig 42444 bp, 38 predicted proteins | sample 5560161 | NCBI WGS metagenome assembly JAABUS01 (sample SAMN10711885, study PRJNA513376) | rock metagenome | isolation source: Antarctica rocks | place: Antarctica: Victoria Land, Trio Nunatak nord | collected 2016-01-04
GCCAGCCAGCCACGACCAACACCAAACGAAAGGAGAAAATGATCAAGACCAACTGCCGTCACACCGACCCCGCCGACTCACGAAAGATCGAGGTTAGTGACGCTGGTTATGAGAATACGCCGCGTGGGCCTAAACCGGCTGGGAAGCAAACCTCAGATTCCACCGACAACTCCAATGACGAGGCTCAAGGGTCCAGTGAGGGCAACAAACCAGTTGATGGTGGTGATGGCGATCGCAATAATAGCGCAGGCCATGCACCCGACCCTTACGCGAACTGTCTCGTTGAACACATGACGTATCTCAGTCCCGACGTAAACCTGGGCAACTACGATTTCGCCGCCAACGGTAAGACCACCAAAGATGGCCACATCGTCAAATACTCCTGCAACGGGGGCACCCCGGGAGCAGACGGCGGCGCCACCAACAACATTTATGTCTATGTCCCCAACGGCCAGAACGCACCCGCGGCGCCACCACCACCCCCGCCGCCGCCACCGCCGGATCCACGCGATCTGGCACTCACGGCGTCCAAGACTTTGACGATGCCGAAGCCACACATGCACTGGGGACCACTGCCCGACCAAGCCGTTGTGCACTACCCATTGTGGTTCTGGGTCGACGACCCGGGAGCCGTCGGCACCGCAGTGACCCTGCGCGGGGTCACCGTCACCATGCGCGCCACCATCGACGGAATCGACTGGCGCACCGGCGAACCCACCAACCACCCCGACTCCGGACCCAGCCCTCAAGCAGTCGTCCACTGCACCGGACGCGGCGAACCCGCACCATCAGTCGAAGCAGTAGCCCAAGTCCCCGTCCAAGACCGACACCCCGCATGCGGCCACGCCTACCAATGGAAATCCACTTCGCAACGTACCAACGGCACCGGCAGCTGGCCGATCACCGCCACCGTCAACTGGACCCTGGCCTGGACATCCACCATCAACGGCGCCACCGGACCCGGCGGCTCATTCGCTCTGCAAAGCACCAACACCGCTCGGATCGAGGTACTCGAACTCACCTCGACCATAATCGACAACCCCACCGGTGAGGTACACCAACCAGGCTGAGTTCGACTGCCCACGATCTGCTCGTCGCACTCCGGCATCCTTCGACAGCGCAGCGGCTGGAACGGTTGACGACCCGGCCCGCATCGCCGTCGGCCGATGCGCTCGGTGGATCGGCGGCCGGGACTGCGCGGGTAACCTGGCATGTTGTGAATGCCGACGTTGCCACCCAGATCGAGAACCTCGCCAACATCATGACGAACATCGAGGCCGTCACCGATGTCGAGGCGTTGCAGACCTCCATCGACTCGCTGTCCGAGCAGGCCAGCGCCCCCGATCTGTGGAACGACCAGGAGAAGGCCCAGCAGGTCACCTCCGCGTTGTCGCACTCGCAGTCGGAGATCAAGCGACTCAAGGATCTTCGGCAGCGGGTGGACGACCTCGAGGTGCACTTCGAGCTGGCCGACGAGGATCCGGCGTCGTTGCCCGAGGCCGAGGCCGAACTGCGAGCGACCACCAAGGCGGTCGAGGCGATGGAGGTCCGCACCCTGCTGTCCGGTGAGTACGACCAGCGGGAAGCCCTGGTCACCATCCGGTCGGAAGCCGGTGGCGTCGATGCGGCCGACTTCGCCGAGATGCTGCTGCGGATGTATATGCGCTGGGCCGAACGTCACGGCTACCCCACCGAGGTCTACGACACCTCCTACGCAGAAGAGGCCGGCCTCAAGTCCGCCACGTTTCAGGTCAAGGTGCCCTATGCCTACGGCACATTGTCGGTCGAGCAGGGCACCCACCGACTGGTCAGGATCTCGCCGTTCGACAACCAGGGCCGCCGGCAAACCTCGTTCGCCGGCGTCGAAGTGGTGCCGGTCGTCGAAACCTCCGACCACGTCGAGATCGACGACAAGGACATCCGGGTCGACGTCTACCGGTCCTCCGGCCCTGGCGGCCAGGGAGTCAACACCACCGACTCTGCGGTCCGGATCACCCACCTGCCCACCGGGATCGTGGTTTCCTGCCAGAACGAGCGCTCGCAGATCCAGAACCGGGCATCGGCGATGGTCGTGTTGCAGGCAAAGCTGCTGGTTCGGCGCAAGGAGGAGGAGAAGGCCACCATGGACGCGCTGAAGGATGCTGGCAACTCCTGGGGCAACCAGATGCGCTCCTATGTGCTGCACCCGTACCAGATGGTCAAGGACCTGCGCACCGAGTTCGAGGTCGGCAACCCGACGGCGGTGTTCGACGGGGACATCGACGGCTTCATCGAGGCCGGCATCCGCTGGCGCCGCAACACCGAACTCGCTTCCTGACGCTTCCCTCAAGACTGGGCGCTGGATCGCCGAGAGCGGCCCAAATCACGGCCAGCAGCAATCTGGCGTCGACTTTCGAGGGAACCCGCCGGCTCCGCCACTCGAACAGGTAAGTGTGCCGACAGCGAGGCCTCCGAATGGGCTGCGCAGTCCACGACGCGCCAGGTCCCGGCGTGCTACGCGCGCTACACCCACCCCATGAAGACCATCAGTCATCGCGAGCTGCGCAACTCGAGCGGCGCTGTACTCAAGGCCGTCGCTGCCGGTGAGTCGTACGTCGTGACGAACGACGGAACCCCGGTCGCCCGAGTGGGGCCGATCGACGCGCCGGTCAGCGAACTATGGTGCACCCGCCGCGCCAAGGTCAACGGGGGCTTCGCCGACCTCACCCGGTACCGCGTCGCCGAAACCGTCACTGACGCACTCGACGAGCTGCGGGGAGACCGATGAGTCGCTACTACCTGGACACGTCGGCAGCAGCCAAATTGCTCGCGACCGAAGCAGAGACGGAGGCGTTGGCCCACTGGGCCGATTCCCCGGACACCGAGCTCGTCGCGACTCACCTGCTGGAGACCGAGCTGCGCCGATTCGGCCACCGTCACGACCTTCCACAGTCGTCCGTCACTGCGATCCTCGACCGGGTCTCGCTGTTCGACCTGCCACCGAGCTTGTTTCACGAAGCGGGCATCCTCGCCGGACCGTCGCTCCGCTCGCTTGATGGGCTGCACCTGGTCGGCGCAATCCGGCTGGACGTCGACGCTCTCGTGACGTACGACGCTCGCCTCGCCGCCGCCGCACCGGACGCAGGGTTGAGTGTGGTTGCGCCCGGCGCTGACTGAAGATCGAACGGCCGTCGCCGGCCGCCGCATGTGTCCCACCCTTGACAGGCAAGCAGCTGCTTGCCTATCCTTGGCACGAGTGGATGACATCTACAAGGCATTGGCGGATCCGACCCGGCGAGCCATTCTCGATGAGCTCACCGATACCGACGGTCAGACGTTGTTCGAGCTGTGTGCCCGCTTGGCCATGAAGCACGGACTGAGCTCATCACGTCAGGCGATATCTCAGCATCTGGACGTCCTGCAGGCCGCCGGACTGCTGACGACCCGACGAGAGAGCCGCTACAAGTTTCACCACATCGACACCGCCCCGCTGCGAGCGATCATCGAACGCTGGCACCTTCCGAAGGAATGAGGATTGTCATGCCGCGCATCACCGTCAGCAGTGTCTTCGTCGACGACCAGGAGAAGGCTCTGCGCTTCTACGTGGACGTTTTGGGGTTCCTGCCCAAGAACGACGTTCCGCTCGGCGAGGACCGCTAGCTTACCGTGGTCTCGCCCGATCAGCCCGATGGCACCGAGTTACTGCTCGAGCCCGACAGCCATCCAGCCGTCGGCCCGTACAAGCGGGCGCTGGTCGCCGATGGGATCCCCGCCACCTCGTTCGGGGTGGACGACGTGCACGCCGAGGCCGATCGCCTCCGCGCCGCCGGGGTCCGCTTCACCCAGAATCCCGCGTCGATGGGACCGGTCACCACGGCCGTCTTCGACGACACCTGCGGGAATCTCATCCAGATTGCGCAGATGTCATGACCAGCCGCGGCAAGCAGGACGGCAGTCGCGAGTTCTGGTAACAGATCGATTCTCGCCGCACCGGCGATAGTCTGACCCGGCCGTCGGGGCGAGCAGGCAAGTCGCGGGTATGCAGGCAGGTCGCGGGGAGGGGAATGCAAGCGGCGCGTGGGTACTGGTGGTGGCTCGGAGCAGCCGTCGTCTCGGACCTCGGTTCGAACGTCATGGCCTTCGCGGTCACCTGGACGGCGTCCGGGTTCGGCGGAACTGCCGCCGGGTTGATTGCCTCGACGATCGTGGTCTTTCGGATCGTGCTGCTGATGCTCGGTGGATCCATCGGCGACCGGGTCGGGCCGCGGGCCGTGATGATCGGCTGCGACACCTTGATGCTGATCATCGCCACCGGCTACGCAGTGTGGTTCTTCGCCAGCCCGCCGACGGTGGCGACAATGCTCAGCCTCGGCTGTGTCCTGGGCATTGTCTCAGCGTTCTACGTCCCCGCGTCCGGGGTATTCCCGCGCCTGTTCGTCGACAGGGGGTCGCTGCCGAAGGTGATGGCGACCACCAGCAGCGGACTTCAGCTCTCCCGGCTGAGCGGTCCGGCCGTCGGTGGTCTGCTGATCGCGTCGGTGGGACTTGCCTGGATGACGGTGATCAACGCAGCGACGTTCCTGGTCGTGCTGATCGCGCTGTTGCTCGTCACTCCACCCCGTCCGGCCACGCGGCCGGGCGCGCCACACGTCACCCTCCGGCAGGGCTGGTCCGATATTCGGGCCGCCGGACAGCATCAACTGATCTTCGGCCTGCTGGCCGGCCTCACCGTGCGTGCCGACCCCGACGAACTGACTCGCCGGATCTTGTTGCGTGTCAGGGACACGGTTGGGCGCAACCCGGTGATCCGATCCTCGGGCAGTCGGCCGACCGATTGCGCGACATCGCCACAGCGGCGATCGCGGACGATCGCGCACTGGCCGCCGCGAACATCGGCGATGTGTCAGTGGATACCACCGCGCTGTCGGCCGGGGGCGCGGCCGAAGCTGTTCTCCGGCATGTCGAATAGCCGCGTGCTGCCGCGACAAGCAGCGAAGTCGAGGCTCAGCACCGACCGATCCGTAGGAATCAGATGGCCTGCAACCACTTTTCGACGATCGTCAGGTCGGCGTCGGTGAGACCGCAGCGGGGATCGACGCGATGCAGGAGGGCCTCCCCGCGATGATGTGCGCCGACCCAGCCTCGGTCGGCATCGGTGATCTCGTCGTCGATCCAGACGAACGGCCGACCGGCTGCCAGCTCGACCAGGCCACGGGTCTTCCAGCTCAAGCTCGCCGCCTTGTCGTGTTCGGGTCGGACGGGATCATCGATCCCTGGCAACTCCCCGAGATCAGCGACGGGAAGCTCCGGTAGACCCAGAATCGGGCCGATCACCAGGTTTGCGTCCGCCATCCACGCGGTCGCCCAGATCAGATCGCACGGCATCGCCAATAATCGCGGACCGTGCTCCGGCACGATCGTCGCGAGGTGTGGATTCGAGGCGTTCTGCCAGGCCGCATCCCAGTCCTCGAGTGTCGACGGCAGCTGCACTCCGACAGTCGACAGCAGGGTCCCATCGACATCCAAGAAGAGCAGCGGTCGCCGACCATCAGCCGTCACGAACCCACGATAACGACGCCGCTCACCACCACCGATCATCGAGCGGCGCAGGCACGGGTGACCGTCTCGATCCACACCTCAGGATGGGTGGACCAGAAGTTGTGCGGGACGCCGGGCACTGTGGAGAACGTGCCGTGCGGGACGAGTGCGGCGAGTTGGGCGAGCGGCCAGGACGGGCGGATGTCGTCGCCGGCGGCGATGAAGTGCATCGGCACCTCGCAGTCGGCCAGTCCTCGCCACAGATCGGGTCGGTGAATCCACTCGGTGAACGAATGGCTCAGCGCGGCGTGCACCTCGGGGACCCAGTCGATGTCGACGACGGGCTCACTGGCCGTGCCGGCTTCGTAGGCTTCGGACCAGCTGCGATCACGTTGCGGACCCCGACCGGCGATACCGACCAACCCCGTCACCACGCCCGGATGTTCCACGGCATACCGGACAGCCAGATCAGCACCCCAGGAATGGCCGACCACCATCCACTCGCCGACACCGACAGCCTGCCGGATGCACTCCAGATCGGCGATCGCCTGTTCCATGGTGTGCGGGCCGCCGCCGGAGCGGCCGACACCGCACGGTTCCGGGTACCAGGCACGGTGGTCAGGCGGTGAGATGTCGTCCCGTTCCAGGTACTGCACGCAACCGGGTCCGCCGGTCAGCACGACGACGTCCGGCCCCTGACCCGTCACCCCGACATGTACTGCGACATCCCCGACCTGAACCATCCGCGACTCCACGGTCCGGACGCTACCAACAGCGATCTCTGAACCGCGAGAGGTGATGGATCGGCCTGGCGAGCCTGGATCACGCAGCGAGACGGCGTGGCTCACCCGGTGAGCAGGTACGGCGGGTGAGCCGGCGGGGTGCGGCCGGCGGACACTGCCTGGGCCAGCAGCAGCGCACCGTCCAGCGACGATCCGACCGGTGGCGCCGCCGATCGACCCGCCGCGGTGAGTGCGGCCTCGAAGGCGGCCCGCACCGGAACGGCGTCGAACAGCCCGCCGGTCCAGGCCAGCGGTGCCGCCGTCGGCAGACCGACAGCGGCGGCCAGCAACGAGCCGGCCAACTGCTCGCCGGCTTCCCGGCAGATCCGGGCCGCAACCGGATCGGCCGTGGCGAGCGCGGTGACCGTCGGTGCCAACGAGGCGAGCAGAGCCGGCGCGTCGGTCCTGGTCATCGCCAGCCGCGGCCAGGCCTCCACCGGACCGAACAGCTCGCTCGCGGCGGACCACAGGTCAGCCGAGATCTGCTCGCTGTCGGCCGGCCGATCGCTGGCGAACAGCAACGCCTGCAACGCTTTCAGACCGATCCAGGCACCCGAGCCGCGGTCGCCGAGCACGTGGCCCCAGCCGTCCACCCGGCGGTATCGATCGACGAAGTCGCAGCCGAAGGTCACCGCGCCGGTGCCGGCGGCCACCACCGCCCCCGGCCGGACTGCGCCGATGGCGCCGATCAGTGACGTCACCGCGTCGCTGCAGACCACTGTCTTCCGCGCACCGAGGGCGGACAGCTGCTGCCAGACGTCGGCAGGATCGGCCAGCATGATGATGCCGCGGGCGCCGAACACCAACACATCCACCGTGATGTCGGTGGGCAGCAGCGCCCGAGTGGCAGCAGTCAGCGCGGCGACATCCAGTCCGGCGCCCTCGATCCGGGCACCGTCGGCCAGCCGAATCGGTTCGGTGACCCCGTGCCGGGACACCACCGAGCGCAGTCCGGAACCACCGACGTCCACCGCGACCAGCACGCTCATCCGGGCGAGTCGATCACTGGCTCACGCCGACAGTCAAGGCGCACCGGCGGTCACCCACACTCCGGCGGTCAGCTGTGCACCGGGCGATCACGCCCGGTCGGGAGCGGGCCCGGCGGCCCCGGACTGGGTGGCCGACAGCGCGGCGGCAACGGATCCACCGTGGGTGTCCAGCAGTTCCCGGGCGTCCGCGGCGGATACCCCGGCGAGCAGCGACATCAGGGCGGGTTTCAGCTCGCCGCCGGCGTCGCTCAGCGCCTGCCGGGCAGCCGGCTCGGCGGCACCGGTGGCCTGCACCAAAATGCGGACGATCCGGCCGCGCAACTTGGCGTTGGTGGCCAGCATGTCGACCATCAGGTTCGACCAGGTGCGACCCAATCTGATCATCAACGCGGTCGAGAAGGTGTTGAGCAGCAACTTCTGGGCGGTACCGGCCTTCAACCTGGTGGATCCGGTGAGCACCTCGGCGCCGGTGTCGGCGGCCAGCAGATGGTCGGCCAGCGGCGCCAGTTCGGCATCCGGGTTCGCGGTGATCAAGGCCGTCAACGCCCCGACCTCCCTGGCCACCTGCAACGCACCGCGGACGAACGGCGTGCGGCCGGAGGCGGTGAGCCCGATGGCGACATCCACGTCGCGCAGCACGGCGGCCTCGACGGCCCCCATCTCCAGGTTGTCCTCCACGTTCTCCACCGCTGTTACCAGCGCGGCGGCGCCGCCGGCGTGGTGGGCGACCACCAGGTCCGGCGGTGAGTTGAAGGTCGGCAGCAGCTCGACGGCGTCGATCACCGCCATCCGGCCGGAGGTGCCGGCGCCGAAGTAGTGGATGTGACCACCGTCCCGGACCCGCTTCACCGCCTCGTCGACCAGCAGGGCGAGGTTCGGCAGTGCGGCGGCAACGGCGGGGGCGACCTTGGCGTCCTCATCGTTGATCAGCCGCAGCACCTCCAGCGTGGATAACCGATCGATGTCGACCGATGCCGCGAGGCGTTCCTCAGTGGGCCCTACTACCGTGACGTCGTCGACCATTGGGGGCATGTTAGTTTCCTCCCCCTAAATCGTCAACGATGTCAACGATGCACGCGGCGGGTGTCGCGGTGAATCCCCGGCGGATTCCCGCCGACTGGGGGCGGGCATCACGCCGATCGCCCGTAGGCACGGCCGGTCAACTGCTCAGGTGGTGACCGGCGACCGACTCGCGGGTCTGCGCGATGGCTGCCTGCACCCGCTCCAGATCCTGCTGGGCGACCGCGATGAACAGGCAGTCGACCACCGTGAGCGCGGCGATCCGGCTGGCGGTGGCGCCCGACCGCAGCGCCGTCTCCCGGGCCGCGGTGGTCAACATGATGTCCACCTGCTTGGCGATCGGCGACAGCGGGAAGTTCGTGATGGCCAGCGTGCTGGCTCCCCTGGCTCGTGCCTGGCGCATCACCTCGATGGTTTCCGCCGTGGTGCCGGAATGCGAGATACCGATGGCGACGTCGCCCGGACCCAGCAGGGTGACGCCGGTCAGGGCGACGTGCGGGTCGGCGGTGCAGGTGGCGTGCACCCCGATCCGGTGCAGTTTCTGTTGCAGGTCGCTGCCGACGGTGTAGCTCGCGGCGATGCCGTAGATCTCCACCCGGCCGGCGGCCGCCACGGCGGTGGCCGCGGCGCCCAGTGCCGCCCGATCGAGTTGACCGGCGGTGTCCTCGACAGCGCTGGCGTCGAGATAGGCGACCTTGGCGATGATGTCGTCGATCGAGTCGGACCCGCTGATGTCGGTGGTCGGCGCTCGGCGCAGCCGGGGTTGCGCGGACTCCTCGGCCAGTGCCAACCGCAGCGCCGGATAGCCGGACAGTCCCAGCCGCTTGCAGAATCGCAGGACCGTCGTTTCGGAGGTGCTGGCGGTCAGTGCGAGTTCGGTGATCGTCAGTCCGGCAGCGGCTCTGGCATCGATCAGCACCCGTTCGGCCACCCGGTCCTCGGCCGGCGACAGGGAAGGCCGCAGACCACGCAGCCGGACCAACAGCGAATCCACGGTGGACGAGGCTGCCGGCGGCGACTTCTTCGGACGGGCCATCCACCCACGGTAGCGACCGTCCGGGCGGCCGGCACGCAACGCGCAGCAGCGGTCGCCGGACGATTCAACCGAGCGCCGGCCGGATGAGCTCGCCGACACCGATGTGCAGCGGTGCCGACAGATCGAAGATCAGCTGGTCACCGCTATCAGCGGTCGCTCCGGTCAGGTGACCGGGTCCATCGGGAAGCCCATCACTTCGAGAAAGTCGTTGTCCGGCAACGCCGGGCGAGCGGCCGACGGGGCATCCAGATAGAAGTACGACACCGAGGCGATGTCGTCGGTGAGCGGGCGATACCGGCCGCCGGACTTCCAACCGAGAGCCTGGATGTCGACTCGCAGATCCTGCTGGAAGTGGATCGGGTCGGCGATGTGCCAGCGGTACATACCGAATCGCTGCTGGCTGTAGTAGAGCCCGTCCGGCTTGAGTACCTGGTGCAGCCCGAGGTACGGCGTGGAGAATTCGGTGTAGCCGGTACCCGGCACGTCGAAGTTCCAGGCGCCACCGAAGTAGTCCTCGGTACCGGTGCCGCAGATGCTCGGGAACTCCTGGTCCCCGTCCAGGTAGAACTTGATCTCGCCCTCGCCCCACCATCCGGGATTGTTGACTCCCCAGGCCAGATAGGTACCGACGTACTTGCCGTGGCCGCTGACTCCGTCGATCAGCGGATGACACTCCGCGTAGGGCAACGGGTTGCTCCGGTGGAACTGGGCATGCAGGTAGCCCAGACCGCTGATGTCACGGTCGGTTTCGTAGGTGACCTGGTAATAAACGATGACTTCCGCCGACGACCTGTTCTCCAGGGTGAGCTTGGCACCGGTGGCGAACGGCATCGGCCAGTAGGAGTTAAAGCCGCCGTTGGGGTTCGCCGCGATCATCGAGGAGTTGAGCTGCCCGAAGGTGCACCAGCCATTGCCGAAGAAGTCTCCGTACGGCACCTCGATCGCCGGGTCGGCCGACCCGTCCCAGTATCCGCGCAGGATGAGCGTTCGCCAGTTGCTGCGGTGGGTGGTGAGCCAGATGTGGGTGATCAGCCCGGCGCCCTCGATGTTCGCCAGGTCGTAGGTTTCGCCGGCCATGATCTCCACACTCGGGGAGACCTTCCAGCCCTGCCCGAGGTCGGCGGCGCACTTCTTGCCGGTCCCCTCGGTGGCCTTGCCGCCGCCGCCCTTGGAGCCATCGAAGTTCTCCGGGCTGATCGACCAGGTCTTCGCGGTGGACAGACGGGCGACGTCGGCGGCGCCGATGGCGCCGGGCAGCTCAACCACGACGGCCTCCGGTGTGCTCGCTGCGGACGGTTCTCGGCCGGGACGGGGCCATCGGATCTCCCTTGATCGGTGCACCGGCCTGGCTCCATCGCCCGGCAGGGTTGCGCCGAGCGTAATCAGGAGAAATCGATTACGCAATGATCATCCCGGCGCCTGGGTGTCATCGTCGGTCCGGGTCCAGGCGAGCTGCGGGTGGGTCGGTCGGTCAGCCGACAGCGCCGGCCTCCACCGGCGACGGCAACTGCAGACCCGGATGTGCGTCCGTCAGCAGGTGCCGGATCAGCGCCTCCGAACTGGCGTAGTCCCCCTCGCCGTACTTGATGTGCCGGACCGTTCCGGTGGCGTCGATCAGGTACTGGGCCGGCCAGTAGCTGTTGTGGAAGTTGGTCCAGGTGGTCCCCGAGTTGTCCATCCCGACCGGGAACACCACTTTCTGGTCGGCGATGCCCTGCTGCACATTGGCCACCTCCTTCTCGAAGGCGAACTCCGGCGTGTGCACCCCGAGCACCTGGAAACCCTTGTCTCCATAGGCCGCTTGCCAGCCTTCGACGTGCGGCAGCGCCCGCTGGCAGTTGATGCAGGAGTAGGTCCAGAAGGTGACCAGCACGACGGTCCCGTGCAGCCCGGCGATGGTCAGCGGCCGATCGCCCGGGGTGTTGAACCAGCGGCTGATCCCGCCGATCTCCGGTGCGGTTCCGCAATCGGCCAATGACAGCGACCCGGGATCGCAGTCGGCCAGCGTCGCGTTCGGGTTCTTGGCCGGCAAACTGGTAGGTACCGCCGACGAGGACGGCAAACTCGGGGCATTCGACCCAGTTGACCCGGTTGGTCCGGCCGACCCGGTTGATCCGGTTGGTCCGGTTGGTCCGACCGACCCGGTTGATGCGGATGACCCGGTTGGTCCGGCCGACCCGGTTGATCCGGCCGATCCGGTTGGTCCGGTTGACCCGACCGACCCGGTTGATCCGGATGATCCGGATGATCCGGATGATCCGGCCAGCACGCTCGCCGCCGGTGGTGCGCCGATGGCCGGGTCCAGCACCTCGACCTTGGCCTGCAGCGCCTGGGTGTAGTTCGGTACCACCCGCTGCAGACCGTCGGTCAGGTTGAATGCCAGGGCGACGGCCAACACGATCATCACCACTCCGCCGACCAGCTGGAAGCGGCGAGACCGGTTGCGGTAGGACGACAGTCGCCGGGAGATGTTGTTGCCGGCCATGGCAAAGACGAACAACGGAAGCGCGGTGCCGATGGCGAAGGCGACGGTCAGCGCAAAGATCCGGGCGTCGATGGAGTTGGTGACCCCGGCGATGGCGATGGCCGCCAGCACCGGTCCGGCGCACGGCACGTAGAGCGCTCCGAGACTCAACCCGAGGACGAACCCGTTGCCGCCGATCCGGCGTCGGCCGATGGCCGGGAACCGGGCGAACGGGCGGGTCAGCAATTCGCCCAGCCGCGGCACGATCAGGCCGGCGCCGATCACCGTGAGCACCACCAGGCCGGCCCAGCGGAAGAAGCTCTGCGGCAGCCCCAGCGCCGACAACAGCAGCGATCCGGCCAGGGTGAACAGCGAGAAGCTGACGACCAGGCCGGCGACGATGGCCAGCGGTCGCCGATGGCGGTGCGCAGCCGATGTGGCAGCGGAGCCATCGGAGGCAGCGCTGCCGCTGCCGAAGAAGATCAGCGGCAGGATGGGCAGAATGCAGGGCGAGAGCCCGGCGATCAGTCCACCGAGGAACCCGATCAGGATCACCGTCGGCACGTCGATCACATCCTCATCAGCACCCCAGCGGGATGGTCGGTTCGCTGACTTTCGATGCTAGCTGCGGATCGGGTGACCATCGGCTCGACCAAGAGGGTCGTAAGAAACTCGAAAGCTCCGCCGGCCATAGCCGACGGAGCTCTCGAATCGAGTAGCGGGGACAGGATTCGAACCTGCGACCTCTGGGTTATGAGCCCAGCGAGCTACCGAGCTGCTCCACCCCGCGTCGTATCACCACTGTACCAACCCAGCTGTCGCCGGCCAAATCCGATCGGAAGTCGCCGCCGGACAACGGTTGTCACCCAGCATCGGTGACCTGCCGTGATCCGGCGACGAACGTCTCGGCTACTCCGCTACGGGCCACCGCTGGTCGCCGGCGCAGTACCGGCCGGCGACGTCGGTGGCCCCACCGAGACCGGTGCACCGCCGGAACCGCTGCTCGGCGAGGCCGAAGTCGCGACTTGCAGGTAAGCCTCGACGGCCTGTTCCAGCTTCTTGTTGGCGGCACCGATCTCCGCCTGGTCGCCGGACTTCTTGGCAGCCTGCAGTTCGGTGTAGGCCTGGTCCATCGCGGCGGCGGCCTCTTGCTGGTTCGCCGGCAACGGAGCATTGCTGCTCGGCGGCTGATTGGTCGAACCGCTGGGCAGCTGACCGGCATCGGTCGATCCAGGCGGCGCGGTACCGGTGGCGCCCGGATCGCCGCCCTCGCCGGTCGGCGGCTCCACCGGCGCGCTGGCCGCGGCATCCGCCAGCGCCTCGCTCAGCGAGTCGCCGAAGCCGACCCGGCCGGCGAACCACACCAGCACCTTGGCCAACTGCGGGAAGGAACTGGCGTTGTTGCGGCCCTCCACGTACACCGGCTCGACGTACAAGAGCCCGTCATTCACCGGCAGCGTCAACAGGTTTCCGTAGATCACCGTGTTGTTGTTGTTCACCGACAACAGGTTGATCTGCTGGGCTATTCGGGAGGTGGTCTTGAACAGCTGCTGCACCTGCACCGGACCGAGGGTCTGGGTGGTGGTGGGCAGCTGCAACACCGTCAGCTTCCCGTAGTTGGCCGGATCGCTGGCCGCCGACAAGTAGGAGCTCATGAAGTTCCGTTGATACCCGGTGAGCACACTGGTCAGCTGGAAACTGGCACCGGTCTGTTTGGGCAGTCCGGCGAGCAGGTAGTACGGCGGCTGCGGCGCCGACACGGTGTCGATCGTCGGATCGTTCGGCACTCGCCAGAAGTTGGATTGGTTGTAGAACTCCGCCGAGTTCGCCACGTGATACTTCGCCAATAGGGTCCGCTGCACCTCGAACAGATCCTGCGGATAGCGGAAGTGATCGCGGAGTTCGGTCGGGATGGCGCTGTTCTCCTTGACCAGTCCGGGAAACACCCCCTTCCAGGCCTGCAACACCGGATCCTTGTCGTCCACGGTGAACAGGTTGATCGAGCCGTCGTAGGCATCGACCGTCGCCTTCACCGAGTTACGGATGTAGGAGACCTGTTCGTCGGCCTGGCCACTGGCACCCCTGGACTGCAACGAGTTCGCGGTCGCCTCGGACAGTGTCACATTCTGCGAGTACGGAAAGTTCTGCACGGTGGTGTAGCCGTCGACGATCCAGACGATCCGGCCCTTGACGACGGCCGGATACGGCTTGGTGTCGACCGTCAGGAACGGGGCGGCCAACTTGACCCGCTCGCCGGGATCCCGGTTGTACAGGATCCTTGAGTTGTCGCCGATCGCGTTGGAGAACAAGAAGTTCGCTTCGCCGTACTCGGTGGCGAAGACCAGCCGCTGGAACAGGTTGCCCAGATGCACGCCACCCTTGCCGTTGTAGGTGAACTTACTGGCGTCGGTGTCGAACTCCTGCGGGTCCCGACCGGCATCCTGGCCGACGATGGCGTAGGTGGTGCCGAGCTGTCCGTAGTAGATCCGGGGTTGCTCGACCGGGATTTTGCCCTTGTTCTCCAGGTCCGAGACGGTGTACTCGGGATAGCCACCGCCGATCGATCCGCTGGCGTTGGTCACCGAGTTGGCCGGTGCGGCCACGAACCCGTTGCCGTGGGTGTAGATCAGATGCTCGTTGATCCAGGACTTCTGGTTGTCGAAAAGGCCCTCGGTGTACAGCTCGCGGGCGGCGACCACGTAATCACGGACCTGGCCGTCCACCGAGTACCGATCCACCGACAGTTGATTCGGGAAGCCGTAGAAGTTCTTCAGTTGTTGCTGCTGGGTGAAGGTGCTGGACAGCACATTGGGGTCCAGTAGCCGGGCGTTGGGGATGGTGTTCTTATCCGCGCCGATGGTGTTGATCGCCTGCGCAGCAGTGGTTCCGGAGTACTCGATCGTCTCGACATTGTCCGAGCCGATCTTGAAGGCCCGCTGGGTGGCGTCGATGTTCTTGCTGATGTAGGTCGATTCCTTGGTGTTCGCGTTCGGCTTGACCACCACCTGCTGCAGGATCAGCGGCCAAACACCGCCGATCAGCACGCTGGACAACACCAACAGACCGAGCGCGATGGCCGGCAGTTTCACCGAGCGCAGCAATGCCCCGACGATGAAGCCGACCGCGCAGATCGCCGCGATCGCCATCAGGATGATCTTGGCGGGCAGTACCGCGTTCACGTCGGTGTAGCTGGCTCCGGTGAAGATGCCGCTCCGGTCGGAGAACAACAGGTTGTAGCGGTCGAACCAGTACTGGATCGCCTTGATCAGCACGAAGACGCCGATCAGCAGCGAGACCTGCAGGGTGGCCGCCGAAGTCACCTTGCGGCCGGAACCCTGCAGCCGGATTCCACCGAATACGTACTGGATGGCCAGCACCGCGATGAAGCAGATCGCGGTGATCACGAAGAACCAGCCGAGCAGCATCTGGATCAGCGGAAGTCTGAAAACGTAGAAGCCGACGTCATGACCGAACTGCGGATCGGGCTGGCCGAACGAACCACCGTGCAGGAACAACTGCACCGTCGTCCACTGGCCCTGAGCCGACAGCCCACAGATGAGCCCGATCAACGCGGAGATACCGATGGCGAACACCCGGGGCCGGCTGGACACCGCAGTGCGGTAGGGCGCCAACGGGTCGTTGGTATCGCCGGTCGGCACGAACACCGGCCGCGACCGATAGGCGAACATCATCGCCAGGAAGATCAGCCCGCCGGCGCCGAGGCCGGCTACCAGGAACAACACGATGCGATTGATCGCCTGGGTGGTGAAAACCTGTCGGAATCCGACCTCGCCGTACCAGAGGAAATCCACGTACAGGCCGACGAACTGGAACCAGAGGATCGCCAACACGACCAGCGACACCACCACGATCAACACGCGCTTGGCTCGCTTGGACATCGTCGGGATACCGATACCGGGCCTCATGCCCACGCCACGAACTCCTTGCGTCGATGATTCCCCGCAGCCGGGGACAGTCGGGGCGATGGGTACGGCCCCGACGCGTCAACTGTAGAGCCCCCGAAATGGTTCCCGGACCGTGCGAGGATCGTGCCCGTGACACCGACCGGGAACACCCACCAGCAGGACGACGGACGGCCGGCCCACGAGTGGTGGGAGGACCCCGAACTGGCCGCCGCGGTGGCCGAGGCGGAGCAGTTCGCTGCGGACGCCGGCTGGGATTCACCGCCCCGGCTGTTCGCACTGGTGACGACTGCCGAATTGCGTCGATCGCAGCCGGAGTTGGCCGATCACCTCGCCGAGAACGGCACCTTCACCCCGATCATCCAGGACGAACTGCCCGGGTCGGACCTGGAGCAGGCGCTGGCCGGGATCAGCTGGCCCGCGGCGGTGGTCGGCTGCGTCCTGATCCAGGAGATCCTGGTGCTGCCGCCCGACGTCGGTGATGAACTGTCCGGCGATCCGGCGACCGCGGCGGCCAAGGCGGCCGCCCACCCGTCCAGGACCGAGGCGAGACTGACCGCCGGTGTGCTTCGGGACTCCCCCGGCGGCGCCTGCCTGCTGCGGATCCGGCCGACCGCGGAGCCGTTGCCGCAACCATTGCGCGGCGCCGATCTGGCTCCCGGACTGTTGGCGGCGCTGCACGCCACCTTCGGCTGACCGGCGAAGTCAGCAGCCGGCCGGGGCCTGTCCGGCCGCCAGTTGTTTCAGTGCCGTCATCGCGTCGTCCAGGGTGCCCACCTTGACCAGCCGCAGGCCCTGCGGAATCCGGGTGACTGCCTCTTCGCAGTTGGCCGCCGGAACCAGGAAAACCGTGGCGCCCTTGTCCTTTGCCCCGATCATCTTCATCAGGATGCCGCCGATCGGGCCGACCACGGGCGACTTGGTCGGGTCGGCCTGCGGCTGGATCTCGCCGGTCCCGGCGATGAAGTGGCCGCTGCTCAGGTCGCCGTCGGTCAGCTTGTCGATGATGCCCAGGGTGAACATCAATCCGGCTGACGGACCGCCGATCCGGTCCAGAGTGATGTGCACCTCGAACGGCGCCAACGGTCGCTGCTGCGGGGTGATGCCGAGGAAACCGCGCTCGGGATGATCCGGGTTGCTCCCCAGGGTGATCTGCCGGGTGACGGAGGATCCGTTCCGCAGCACCACGATCGTCACCAGTTGGCCCGGCTTGGTGCCCGCCATCGCGGACTGCACACTGGCCGCGTCGGTGACCTTCCGGCCGTTGATCGCGGTGAGCTGGTCCCGCGTCTCGAGTTTCCCGGTGCTGGGTGAAGCATCGACGATGTCGCCGACGTAAACCACGTCCGGGTATTTCAGGTACTGCAGGGCCGAGATCTCGGCGGCCGACTGCGACTCGGCAAACATCTCGGCGTTGCGCTGGTTGACCTGCTCCACGGACTGATCCGGCGGGAACTCGTCCTCCCGCGGCACCACGGCATGATCGCCGGTGCCCCATAATCCGAGCAGCGCGAACAGCGGCAACCCGTCGGCCACCGAAATGGTCGTCATGTTCAGGTGACCCGGCTGCGGGAACGTCTCGGTGACCGACTTGGGTACGTCCTTGCCGGTGAACGAGATCATCTCGGTGCCTTGCACCGCGTCCAGGGTGTCGTAAGTGACGCCGGGACCGAGTGCCACGTAGGGCACTGCGATCCGGGCCCCGACATAGATCAGCGCAGCCGACAGCACTGCTCCCACCATCAGCACCCGCGCCCGCAGCGACAGCCGGCTGAACCATTGCATGGATGCGACTGTATGCGGCCGGCCGGCCGTTCCGAGTGCACCCTCGGCCGGAGTCGGCAAGGGTAGAACTGATCGGCCGGCGTTCGCTCTCAGTGATCGCACAGCGCATCCACAGCCAGAGCCCGGTCGGCTGCGTACCGTAGTAGTCATGACGAATTCGCCGTTCGGTTTCGGCACCGGGGACCCCGGCGACAACAACGACAACGATCCGGACAAGCAGTCCGGCTCGGATGATCAGGGCGCCGGCGGTACCGGGGCCGGCGCATTCGGCCCCGGCTTCGGCGCCGAGGGCTTCGACCTCAGCCAGTTCGGGAACATGCTCGCCCAGCTCGGAAACATGATGTCCGAAGCTGGCAAGACCGGCGACGGCGGCGCCGGATCGATCAACTACGAGATGGCGCAAAAGCTTGCCCTGCAAGGGATTCCGGCCTCACATCCAGCCAGCTCGGTGGACCTCGGGAAGGTCCGCGATGCTGTGCAGCTGGCCGAGGTGTGGTTGGAAGGCGCCACCGGCTTCCCGGCCGCCACCCGCACGGTGACGGCGTGGAACCCCCGGCAATGGGTGGAGGCGACCATGCCGACCTGGAAGTCGCTGTCCGCGCCGATCGCCGAGCGGGTGACGACGGCCTGGACGGAAGCGCTGCCCGAAGAGGTACGCAGCCAGGTCGGCCCGCTGCTGGGCATGCTCGGATCGATGGGCGGGATGTCGTTCAGCACCCAACTCGGTCAGGGACTGGCACAGCTGTCCGGCGAGGTGCTCACCTCCACCGACATCGGCCTGCCGCTCGGACCGGACGGCACCGCAGCGCTGTTGCCGCGCGCCATCGCCGAGTTCTCCCAGGGACTGAGCGTCGACGAGGACCAGGTGCGGCTGTACTTGGCCGCCCGCGAGGCCGCCCATCATCGGTTGTACGGCGCCGCCCCGTGGCTGCGTGACCGGGTGATAGCCCTGGTGCAGGCCTACGCCTCCGCAATCACCGTCGACTTCGGCGAGATGGAGGACCTCGCCCAGAAGTTCGATCCTTCGGACCCGTCGAGCATGGCGGAACTGATGAGCGGTCAGGGGATGGCCGGGGGGATGTTCGAGCCGAAGATCACCCCCGGCCAGGAATCCGCTCTGCGGAACCTGGAGACCTTGCTGGCGCTGGTCGAGGGCTGGGTCGACACCATCGTCACCAACGCAGTCGGCGACCGACTGCCCGGCGCCGTCGCGCTGCAGGAGACCATGCGACGTCGGCGGGCGTCCGGCGGTCCGAGCGAGCAGGCCTTCGAGAACCTGGTCGGTCTGCAGATGCGCCCGCGCCGGCTGCGGGCCGCCGCCGAACTCTGGCTGGCGGTCGGCGAGAGCCGGGGTACCGAGGGTCGGGACGCATTGTGGGCGCATCCGGATCTGCTGCCCGGCGCTGACGACCTGGACGAGCCGACGGGCTTCGTAGAACGGGACAAGCAGTTCAGCGAGCTGCTTGCCGGCCTGGACGACGTCCAGAGTCTGGCCGACATGGATGGCTTCGACGACCCCGAGAAGCCCACCGCTGCGGGCGATCCGGACAGTCCGGTCGTCGATGACGATGACGAACCTGATGCTCCCGACCGGACCTCGCGGGACGTCTGAGCGGACCCCATCGATCTTGCGCGGCGATCTCCAACGGCGCGGTGATCTCAGACGGCGCTGGACGGCTGCCACAGATTGATGCCGGTGTCCACCGCATGCCGGGAGATGGTGGCCAGCTCGTCCACCGAGAAGTCCAGGTTGCCGATCGCTGCCAGGTTGTCCTCCAGCTGTCGCACCGAGCTGGCGCCGACCAGCACGCTGGTCACCCGGTCGTCCCGTAGTGCCCAGGCCAGCGCGAGCTGGGCCAGCGACTGATCCCGGCCGCGGGCGATGTCGTTGAGCGCGCGAATGTGCGCGATGGCTTCGTCGGTGAGCAGGTCCTTGCTCAGCGAGCCCGGCCGGGCTGCGCGGGAATCCGGCGGAACGCCGTCCAGGTAGCGGTCGGTCAGCATGCCCTGGGCCAGCGGCGAGAACGCGATGCAGCCGATGCCGCCCTGCCCGAGGGTGTCCAGCAGACCGTCCTCGATCCACCGGTTCAGCATCGAGTACGAGGGCTGGTGGATCAGCAGCGGTGTGCCCATCTCGGCGAGCAGCTGAGCGGCCTGCTCGGTTCGCTCCGGTGAGTACGAGGAGATCCCGGCGTACAGCGCCCGGCCGGATTGCACCGCGGTGTGCAGCGCGCCCATCGTCTCTTCCAGCGGCGTCTCCGGATCGGCCCGGTGCGAGTAGAAGATGTCCACGTAGTCCAACCGCATCCGGCGCAGGGAGTCGTCCAGGCTGTTGAGCAGGTACTTCCGGCTGCCCCAGTCGCCGTACGGGCCCGGCCACATGTCGTAGCCCGCCTTGGTGGAGATCACCAGCTCGTTGCGGTACGGCCGGAAGTCCTCATGGAAGATCCGGCCGAAGTTGGTCTCCGCGCTGCCGTAGGGCGGGCCGTAGTTGTTGGCCAGATCGAAGTGGTTGACGCCCAGGTCGAAGGCCCGGCGCAGGATGGCCCGCTGGTCGTCCAACGGATTGACGTCACCGAAGTTCTGCCACAGCCCGAGCGAGACCGCCGGTAGCTTCAGTCCGCTCCGTCCGACCCGGCGGTACTGCATGGATTCGTAGCGGGCATCGGCGGCGAGATAGCTCATGGCGGCATCCTGCCACTGGGCCGGCGGTTGCCCTCGCCGACCCCGCCGTCGTCGTGCGCTGCCGTGCCGCTGTCCTGGGTTTACCGCCGGTTCGCGCCGTTCGGCCGTTCTGACTGACGAACTTTGGGTGAATAATCCGTTTGATAACTTCTTATCCTGAATCTCGGCTGCGTCTTGCGCTGCGTCCCACGTGCGGGCAGGTAGCGTGAGCGGCGATTCCGGGCAGCGTGGGCCCGAACACTCCCCGCCACGGGGACGAACAGCAGAGAGGAACTGACATGGCTGAGACCTACAACGGCTACTGCGTCAAGTGCAAGGAGAAGCGAGACTTCGAGGGTGAGGTCCACGAGACCAACGGTCGCCGGATGGCGAAGGGTATCTGCCCGGTGTGCGGCACCAAGATGAATCGCATCCTCGGCAAGGCCTGAGCCTGCCGGCCCGCAGGGCCGATGCTGTCAACGACGCCGGATCGCCACTCAGCGGTCCGGCGCCGCTGCATCTGCGGTGCAGCTCGCGAGGACCGGATGTGGACAACTCGGGATCGGGCCGGTGGGTCTGACAGGCTCAGCTGATCCGAATCTTGGGGGCCCGATGACGATCGCCCAGCCGCCGCCGAATCGTCGCGCCGGCGAATCGACCGAGCCGGCGAGTACCCCCGTGCAGCGGCCGTCCGGTCCGGTCCGGTGGGCGGAGCGGTACCGGCTGGGTCGCGGATTCAGGCTGGTCGATCGAGGACCCGGCGGGCTGCAGATCGGCACCGACCCGCCGCGTCGGGTGATCCTGCGCAACGCCCCCGATCGGGCGTCAGAGGTCCTGCTGGCGCTGGACGGGCAGCAACCGCTGCACCGGGTGATGGAGTCCACCGGTTCGGATCCGGAGCTCTGGTCCGACGTGCTTGTCCGGTTGGTGGACGCCGGGTTGATCGGCCGGGCCGGCAGTGCGGCGCCGGTGCTCGGCCTGACCGAGGAACGGGCCCATCTGACGCACCGGTACGGAGCCGAGACCGCTGAGGTGTTGATCGGTCGCCGGGCAGACGCCATCGTCGAGATCCGGGGTGCCGGCCGGATCGCCTCGACCATGGCGCTGCAGTTGGCCGCCAGCGGCGTCGGGCACCTGCACCATGCACCGGACCGGCCGGTCAATCGCCATGATCTGCTGCCGCCGATGGATCCCGGTCGGCAGGACGACCAGGATCCGATGGCTGCCCGGTTGCGCACCGTCTCCGACCGGATCCGGGTGTCGGCAGTGGCCGGCCACCAACGACCCAGCATCGTGGTGCTCGCCGGCGACGGACCGGCGGATGCCACCGAAGCCGCGACACTGGTGGAGGACGACGTGCCACATCTGGCGGTCTGGGCGGGGGCTGCCCGGGCGGTGATCGGGCCGATGGTGCTGCCCAAGCTCTCCAGCTGCCTGTGGTGCGCGGAACTGACCAGGACCGAGATCGACGATGGCTGGCCGTTGGTTAGGCAGGCGATGATCGGTCAACCGGCGGCCCCACCGACAGTGCTGGCCGCCGGTGCGGCCGCGTTGGCGGCCGCTCAGGTACTCGACCTGATCGAGGGCGTCCACCGACCGAGCACCATCGACGGCACGGTGGAATGGGACGCCGTCGGACTGCCGCGCCGGCGTAGTTGGTCGACGCATCCGCAGTGTCGGTGCCGACAATCCGCCGAGCGTTGAGTCAAAGGCCACGACCCGTGAGCGTCAGCTGACACAATGGGCAGGTGTCCGACATTCCGCGGGGGGCCTTGGGCCGTAGCGCCCGACTGGCCAGTCTGCCCCTCACAGCTGCCGGCCGAATCACCCTGGGCTGGGGACAGCGGATGTTCGGCGCCGATCGTTCCGAGGTGAGTGCCGAACTGCAGCGGCGCACCGCCGAACAGCTCTTCGAGGTGCTCGGCACCCTCAAAGGCGGCGCGATGAAGTTCGGCCAGGCCTTGTCGGTCTACGAGGCCGCGATTCCGGACGAGTTCGCCGAGCCGTACCGGGAGGCACTGACCAAGCTGCAGAACGCCGCCCCACCGATGCCGACCGAGACGGTGCACCGGGTACTGGCCACCCAGCTGGGCACCGGCTGGCGCGATCACTTCACCGAGTTCTCCGACACCGCGGCCGCCGCCGCCAGTATCGGTCAGGTGCACAAGGCGATCTGGCGGGACGGCCGGGACGTCGCGGTCAAGATCCAGTACCCGCGGGCCGAGGCAGCGCTGAAGGCGGACCTGGCCCAGCTGAGCCGGATCTCGCCGCTGTTCGGCATGCTGGTGCCCGGTATCGCCGTCAAGCCATTGCTGGCCGAGATGCGGGACCGGCTGATGGAGGAACTGGACTACTCGGCCGAGGCCGACAACCAGCGGGCCTTCGCCGCCGAATACGCCGGCGATCCGCACATCTTCGTCCCGCGGGTGGTGGCCAGCGCCCCGCACGTACTGGTGACCGAGTGGGTGGACGGTGTCGGGCTGTCCTCGGTGATCGCCGCCGGCAGCCGCGAGCAGCGCGACCTGGCCGGTCGACTGCTCTCCGAACTGCACTTCAGCGCCCCGGCCAGGGTGGGCCTGTTGCATTCCGATCCGCACCCTGGCAACTACCTGATCACCCCGGACGATCGGCTCGGGGTGATCGATTTCGGTTCGGTGGCCCGGTTACCGCAGGGCTCTCCCCCGGTCATCGGTGAGGTGTCCAGGCTGGCTCTGGACCGCCGCGCCGACCAGGTGCTGGAGGTCTTGCGGCGGGCAGGCTTCATCCCGGCCGGGTTCGATCCGGATCCGGTGGAGTTGATGGACTACGTCGCGCCGTTCGTCGAGCCGTTGCGGCACCCGACGTTTCACTTCACCCGGGCCTGGATGCAACAGCAGGCGGCCAAGATGACCGACCTGTCCAGCGCCGAATCGAAATTGGCCAGGAACCTCAACCTGCCAGCGCATTTCCTGATGATCCATCGCGTCACCTTCGGCTCGATCGGGGTGCTGTGTCAGCTGGATGCGACCTCGCCGTTCCGCGAGATCGCACTGCGCTGGCAGCCCGGATTCGCGCCGTCCTGACCGGTCGGATCGCCTTCCGCATCGGAGGGACGGGTCATCGTGCATGGCCGCACAGTGGGCGACCCCTCAATACTCGACCGCGGATAGGGCGTGCGGTCATTCTCGGCGCACCGGCGCGATCCGGCGCCCAGTTCTGCGGGACTGCCGCTGCGCAGAACACGATGGGAACGCCGAAGCCCCCGCCGATGTCTGCGGATCGTCACGATCGGATCCGAGGGACTCAGGTGGCGTGGATGGATCGCCGCTGTTTACGTGCTGCGCGCAGCCGGCGAGCCAAACGAATGGCCTCGAGTTCCCGGTGCGCACTGCGCATTCGGTCCCGGGACATTTCTTCAATGAGCAAATGCATGGTGAAACTCCTGTTGCTGAGGGCGAGCGGCCGGCGGCCGATCGCGGTTTCGGTGCGCTGATGCCCACCGTGGTGACTGGCAGCCAGCCGGACTCCTGCGTCCGGTCCGCTACCGGTGATGCTGTGCCGGGCACCGCCAGCTGTTCGAATCACGCTGTGGCACATCGTGTTTCGGATCACTGACGGGAATGAGCGGCGGGTCATGCGGCGACCTTCCGGGGGCGACCACGCGGCCGCTTCCGGGCGATGACGGTGCCACGGTCGAGGATCTCGCCACCCCAGACACCCCACGGTTCCGCGCGATCAATGGCGCCCGCGAGGCACAGAGCTTTGGCTGGGCAGTCGACACACAGTGCCTTTGCCTGTTCGAGATCGTCCGGCTTCTCGGCGAACCAGAGGTCCGGGTCGCCGACGTGGCACGGCAGGTCTTCGGTGAAGATCGGGTCGATCTCCTCGGGAAAGAGGTTCTCGATCACTGCTGGCTCACCCCCATGGGTGGTTGTGGTGGGTGCGGAACCGGGCGGAACCGCACAGTCTTTGCGGGATCCTGGGCCAGTGCCGAAACACCACGGCCGCGGTATCCCGATGAGGGATCCGCGGCCGGAGGGAGCGTGGAGTGCTAAACCAGCTGACCCCCGGGCCGACCCAGGATGGCGTCGAAGACGCCGGCGAACTTGACACCGGTGCCGCCCTCGACCGTCTGCATCAACTGCAGACGTGCCAGAGCGGTGGGCGACGGCGCCTTCGCGAGATCCGCGACGTGGGCGCAGTCGTATCCACCGATCGGGTTCTGAGTGATCTGCACGTTGCGCCTCCTCTCGTCGCGGCCAGGTCTGGTCGGACCCGGTCAAAAGAATGGGATGTCCGGTCTTTCTCGGACATTGACCACCGTACGGGTGCGTACACCCGGCCAGCAACCGATTTACCAGACTATTTGGAAAACTTTCTGCGACTCGGCCACCAGCACCGGGAGAACTGCTGGTGGGAAGCAGTTCTGCCGCAGTTCCTGGCGTCCTAGCGGGTCGCGGTGACCAGCGCGATCACGTCCCGACCGTAGTGATCGAGCTTGGATCGGCCGATGCCGGGAATGGCGAGCAGGGCGTCGTCGTCGGTGGGACGGCGTTCCGCGATGGCCACCAGGGTGGCGTCGGAGAACACCACATATGCCGGTACCTCGTCGTCCAGCGAACGTTGCCGCCGCCAGGTGCGCAGTGCGTCCACCAGGTCGGGATCCGCTGTCGACGGGCAGTTGCTGCAGCGGCCGATCTTGATCTCGGCCGGGGTGCTCAGCCGTCCGCCGCAGATCCGGCAACGGCCGGCCACCTTCGCCCGGCCGATCGGCGCGGCGTCCGGTGCCAGGCCGGTGAGAAATCGGCTGCGTCGCCTACTCCGGCGGCCGCCCTCGGCCCGCGCCAACGCCCAGGAGATGGCCAGCCTGGTGCGGGCCCTGGTGACGCCCACATAGAACAGCCGGCGTTCCTCCTCGAGGAGTTCCGGGGTGTCGGCATGTTGGATCGGCAGCGTGCCGTCGGTGAGTCCGACCAGGAACACCGAGTCCCATTCCAGTCCCTTCGCCGCGTGCAGCGACGCCAGCGTCACCCCCTCGACGGTCGGGGCGTGCTGAGCCTCCGCTCGCTGCTCCAGCTCGGCGACCAGCTCGGACAGGCCGGCCGCCGGCCGCGCATCTGCCAGCTCCTCGACGATCGAAACCACTCCCAGCAGCGAGTCCCATCGGTCGCGCAGTGCTCCGGGTGGCGGCGGATCGTCGGACAATCCGATCGGCACCAGCAGCCGTCGCACCGCCGTCACCAGTGCCTCGGCGTCACCCTCGGACCGCTCCGGATCCTGCTGGCCGGCCGCGGTCCGCAGGGTGACCATGGCTTGGCGTACCTCCGCCCTGGCGAAAAACCGTTGGCCACCACGGACCACATACGGCACCCCGGCCGCCGACAGCGCCTGCTCGTAGGCCTCCGACTGGGCGTTGATGCGGTAGAGCACGGCGATCGAGGATGCGGGGCTGCCGGCCTCGATCTGGGCGGCGATCTGGTGGGCGACGGCGGTGGCCTCGGCCGGCTCATCCGGATGCTCGACGAAGGTCGCCTCCGGACCGTCCGGCAGCACCGCGGTCAGCTTCAATCGGAATCGGGCCGCGTTGCCGGCGGCGCCGGCGATGATCCGATTCGCCAGGGTGACGATTTGGGGGGTGGAGCGGTAGTCGCGTTCCAGCCTCAGCATGGTGGCGCCCGGGTACTTCCGATCGAAGCCGAGCAGGTACTTCGGCGAGGCGCCGGCGAAGGAATAGATGGTCTGGTTGGCGTCGCCGACCACCGTGACCTGGTCGCGGCCGCCGAGCCAGGCGTCCAAGGTCCGCTGCTGCAGCGGGGTGACGTCCTGGTACTCGTCGACCACGAAACAGCGGTACCTGGCCCGGAACTCGCGGGTCACCGATTCGTCGGACTCCAGGATCGCGCAGGTGTGCAGCAGCAGATCGTCGAAGTCCAGCTGCTCCGCTTCTGTCTTGATCGACTCGTAGACGGCGAACACCTTCGCGGCCGTCTCGGTGGGCACCGGGGTGTCCCGGCTGACCGCAGCCACCGCCTGGTGATAGGTGTCCGGTGCGGCCAGGGTGGCCTTGGCCCACTCGATCTCGCCCGCCAGGTCCCGCAGGGTGGCACTGTCGGTGCCGGCACCGACCCGACGGGCGGCCATCGCCACCAGTCGCATCTTGTTGTCCAGCACCGGCCAGAGTTGGCCACCGATCGAGGTGGGCCAGAAGTAGCGCAGTTGCTTGAGCGCGGCGGAGTGGAATGTTCTGGCCTGCACTCCCGCAACGCCGAGCGCGCGAAGCCGGACTCGCATCTCCCCCGCCGCCCTGGTGGTGAAGGTGACGGCCAGCACCTCGGAGACCGGGTGCGCCCCGGTGCTGATCAGGTGAGCGATGCGATGGGTGATGGTCCGGGTCTTGCCGGTGCCGGCACCGGCCAGCACGCAGACCGGTCCGGACGGGGCGAGAACGGCAGCCCGCTGGCCGTCATCCAGCCCGGAGAACAGATCGGTCACGCGGATCAGTTTCGCACACCTGTACGACGAATCCGCGGCCATGCACACTGCCGGCTGCAGCCGGTTCAGTCGATCCGCGCCCAGCCCTCGATCATCCGGCGGGCGATGGAGATGGACGCCGGCAGGTCGATGCCGTCAGCGTCATGCCGATCCTCCGGCGATCCGGCGTCGCCGGTCCAGGTGCGATCGACGGTCCCGGTGCGATCGGCGGCGCCGCTGCGATCGGCCCAGCCGGATCGCCGAAGGATCCGGCGCACCGTGTCCCTGGACACCCAACGGGCCTCCGCGATCTCGCCGTCCTGCGGGGCGAACCCGGCACCGACGGCGGCGCGGGCAGCGAAGCCGACCATCAGCGACCGCGGGAACGGCCACGGCTGCGACCCGAGGTAACGGATGTCGGTGACGTCGACGCCGATCTCCTCACCGATCTCCCGCCGCACCGTCGCCTCCAGCGATTCGCCGGCCTCGCTGAAGCCGGCCAGCACGGAGAATCGGGTCGGCGCCCAGTCCGGCCCACGGGCCAGCACCATCCGGTCGGCGCCGTCGTGCACCAACACGATCACTGCCGGGTCGGTGCGCGGGAACTCCTGGTGGCCCTGTCCGCAGCTTCGGGTCCAACCGGCCGGATCGGCGACACTCGGTTCGCCGCAGGTCGGGCAGAAGCCACCCCGAAGGTGCCAGTTCACCATGGCAACCGCCGTGACGACCAGACCGGCGTCGGTGTCGTCGAGAGTGGCTCCCAGTTCGCGCAGGGTCCGGCCCTGGACCTCCGGCGCGGTGATCGCCCAGTGGTCGATACCCTCGACGCTGCCCAGCAGGACTGCACCGACCGGGGGTGAGTCACCGGTGGTCGGTCGCCAACCGGGTAGGTCGCCGTCCGCGTCGATCGCGCCATTGGTGCCGACTGCCACCATCCTGGCCGTCGGCCAGCCGGCGGCGATCCGGGCCGGATCGCGCAGCGTCTCGTCCCGGTCCGCATTCCAGCGGGACAACACCGGCACCTCGATGGTGAAATTCTCCGGCGTGACCCGTTGGGCCACAGCGGTTTCGGTTGGCTCGATCATGGCAGTCGCACACCGCCGAGCCGGTCCAACCCGTCGGCGATAGCAGCCAGGTCGCCGACCACCACGCCGGTGAACGCGGACGGCGCCAGGTAGGTCGCCGCGGCCGCCGCCACCTCGTCGAGCGTCACCGCCACCAACCGCCCGGGATGCTCCCGTAACCAGCCGAGATCCAGTCCGGCGCCGTGCATCGCCGAGACGGTCGAGGCCAGCCCGGCCTGGGTGGCCAGCGAGATCGCCAGGGTGCCCAAGGCGTAACTGCGGGCGGATTCGACCTCGGCGGAGGTCGGCGGTGTCAACGCCAACCGGCCGAGTTCGTATCGGGCTTCCAACAGGGCCGGCGCGGTCGAGGAGGTGGTGGTGTCGAAGGACACCGTCAGCGCGGCGGTCCCTGGCCAGAACTCGATGCCCGAACCAGCACCGTAGGTGTAGCCCTTGTCCTCCCGGACGTTCTCCACCAGCCGGGAGGAGAAGTACCCGCCGTACACCAGGTTTGCCAGCTGCAGAGCGGTGTAGTCCGGCGATGTCCGGGTGACGGCGGGGCCGGTCAGCCTGATCTGGGACTGGACCGAGCCGAACCGGTTCACCGCATCGATCTCACCGCCCAGCACCGCCGGCGGACTGTCGAGTTGCACGGCCGGTCGGCGACCGGTCCAGCCGGACAACGCCCGGTCGGCCTGGTCGATGGCGCGGCGCGGACTCAGGTCGCCGACCAGCACCAGGGTGGACCCGTCCGGCACGACAGCCGTTCGATGCAACCCACGCACCGCCGCCGGTCCGACCGCAGCAACCAGTCCGGCATCCGGCAGTTCCCAGGCCGCCGGATGTTGGCCGAATCGCCTTCGCTGCAAAGCCATCCGTGCCACCGTCGCCGGCTGGGCGACTGCCAGAGCGAGATGTTCGATCAGTCGATCACGCTCGCCGAGTACGTCGGTCTTGCGATAGGCGGCGCCGGTCAGCACTTCGGCCAACACGGCCAATACGGTGGGCAAACCGTTGGACAGCACCGATCCGGCGTACAGCAGACGCTGCGGATCGACCGATGCTCCGAGGTGTCCACCGACGTCGGACAGCGTGATGTCGACCTGCTCGCGACTGCGTTCGGCGGTGCCCAGCATGGTGGTGTCGGCCAGCAGTTCGGCCCGGGCGGCGTGCTCTTCGGTGCGGCCGCCGAACGGGATCCGCAGTCGGATCTCGACCTGCGGAGCGCCGGCCTTGCGGATGGCCACCACCTGCAGTCCGTTGTCCAGTACCCGTTGGTCGGCGGCCAGCACACGAGAAGCCTTGACCGGCATGAGATCCGGGATGGGCCGCGGCCCGAGCGCGCTGCGCCCGATCACCTCGGCGGTCCGGCCAGTGGCTTTGAACCGTCTGCTCATGACCGACCTTCCGGAATCGAGTGGGCACCCGAAGTGCCGGGGACGACTTCGAGGATGGCGCACCGCCGCGGATCCAGACTGCCGGCGGCGCGGGCGATGTCGTCGACGGTGACGGCCGAGATCAGGTCGGGGATCTCGGTGATCAACTCGGCTCGACCATGCAGCAGTTCCCACGAGCCGATCGAGCGGGTCCGAGTGGCGATGGCATCGTTGTCCCGGAACAGCCCGGAGCAGAACCGAACGACGGCCCGGCTCAGTTCTTCGGGCTGCGGACCGTCTTCAGCCAGTTCGGCGATCTCCTGCCCGGCCTTCTCGATCACAGTGTCGACGGACACTTCCGGCGTGTGCAGCGCCCCCAGCACGAAGACATCGGGATCACGGGAATCCAGCGGGCCGCCCATCAGACCCGGCCCGGCCCAGATCTCGGTGGCGATCCCTTCGGTGACGATCGCCGACTGCAGCCGGGATGCCTCCCCTTCGGACAGGATCGAGCCGAGGACGACATGCGCCAGATAGCCGGTCAGATCGTCGACCGGGTCGGGCAGCCGCCAGCCGACAGCCACCGCCGGTGCGGTGGCCAACGGATCGTGATGTTCGGCCCGTCGGACGGAGGTCAACGGCGGCTCCGCGAACGACGGCCGCTTCGGCACCGGTCGATGCGGGACGTCGGCGAAGTGCGACCCTGCCAGGTCCAGGGCCATCCCCGGTTCGAAGTCGCCGCAGATGGTGAGCACCGCGTTCGCCGGCGAGTAGTAGGTCTCGAAGAAGTCGGCGCAGTCGGCGACGGTAGCGGCCTTCAGGTCGACGAAGTCGCCGTATCCGTTGTGTGCGTTCGCGAAACTGTCGAACAACACCGGCGGCAGCAGGATCCACGGGAACCCGCCGTAGGGACGGTTCAGCACGTTCAGCCGGATCTCCTCGCTGACCACGTCGACCTGGTTGGCCAGGTTCTCGGCGTTGATCATCGGGGCCCGCATCCGATCCGCCTCCAGGAACAACCCGCGTTCCAGGCCGGCGGCCGGCAGCAGTTCGTAGTAATCGGTGTAGTCGAAGTGAGTGGAGCCGTTGAAGGTGCCGCCGGAGGACTGGACGATCCTCGGATGCTCAAGTTTCGGCAGCGACTCGCTGCCCTGGAACATCAGGTGCTCGAACAAGTGGGCGAAGCCGGTGCGGCCCTCGGGTTCTGAGCGGAATCCGACGTCGTAGTGCACTGCCACACCGACCACTCCGGCGCCTCGGTCCGGTGCCAGCACCACCCGCAGACCGTTGTCCAGGGTGAACCGTTCCAGCGGGTACTGCGGGCGCGGCACCCGGTGTGCGGTGCCGGAACGACTAGCCACGATCGGCCACCAGTCCATCCCGGCCGACGGCGGCCAGCTCCCGCCACAGGTGGGCGACCGCCTCACATCCCTTGCGCAGCAACGGTAGCGGCGCCTTCTCGTTAGGCGCGTGAATCTGATCCTCCTCGGTCATCACACCGAGAAACACCATCGGCGCACCGATGGCGGCGACCAGATCTGCTTCCGGACCTGATCCGCCCTCCCGGGTGAGCAGCACGGTGTCGGTGTCGAAGGCGGCACCCAAAGCCCGCTGGGTGGCGGCTGTCGCCGGATGGGTCGGATCGGTGTACAGCGGCGCCACCCCATCGGATTCCCAGTCCAGCGTCACCGTCAACCCGTCCCGCACCCGGGCGGCGAAGAAGTCGCTGACGGCCTGCCGGATGGCGGCCGGATCCTGCTGGCCGACCAGTCGGAAGGTGAGCTTCGCGGTGGCATCGGTCGGCACGATGGTCTTGCCACCGGGGCCGGTGTAGCCGCCGAAGATGCCATTGATCTCGGCAGTCGGTCGGATGCCGATCCGCTCCAACGTCGAATAGCCGGCCTCCCCCCACGCGGCCCTGGACGCTGCCGGCCCACTGATCCACTTGCTCTCGTCGAACGGCAGCGCGGCGGTGACAGCGCGTTCGTCATCCGTCGGCTCGATGACACCGTCGTAGAACCGCGGAATGGTGATGTGGCCGTCCTGGTCGTGCATCGCGGCCAGCAGCCGGGCCAGTTCGGTGATCGGATTCGCAACCGCGCCGCCGAAGACACCGGAGTGCAGATCGACGTCCGGACCGTGGACCTGCAGCTCGGCGCTGACCAGCCCGCGCATTCCGACGCACAGCGAAGGGGTGTCGGCATTGAAGATGCCGGTGTCGCTGACCACGATGGCGTCGGCGGTCAGTTGATCGGCGAGTTCGTCGAGCAGCTCGCCGATGTGCGGACTTCCCGATTCCTCCTCACCCTCGACCAGCAGCGTCAGGTCGACGGCCGGTGCACTGCGGCCGGACGCCTGCAGGTGGGCCGTCAGTCCGAGCAGGTGCGCGGCGATGTTGCCCTTGTCGTCGCTGGCGCCGCGACCGTACATCACGTCATCGATCACCTGCGGGCTGAACGGCGGGTGCGTCCACCGCTCCTCGCCGTCGGCCGGCTGCACGTCATGGTGGCCGTAGACCACCACCCGCACCGCATCCGGATCGCCGGACGGCCAGTGGGCGTACACCGCGGGCAGGTAGCTGTTGGACTCCAGCACGCGCACCACGGGGAAACCGGTGCGGCGCAGCGCTTCCGCCAGAAAGTCGGCGCTCGCCTTCACCTCGGGGCGGCGGGCCGGGTCGGCGCTGACCGAGGGAATAGCCACCCAGTCGGCCAATGTGCTCACCCATTTGTCGAAGCCGGCGGCGACCGCTTCGCGTTCGGTTGTCATGTCCTCGACCCTATGCGCGCGGGCGGCCGGCAGGTCGGCCGGGGCCGCCCGGAACACCCCGTCAGGTAGCGCAAAGTCTCACGACGCGCCGGGCACCACCGGCGCGTCGCGGTTGTTTTCCGCTACCTGCAGGGGTGGTCGGGGAAACAGGGCGTCAGTGGGTGGCTGTCACCTTGTTCAGACCGTGTGGAGCATCCGGGTTCATCCCCAGCGCCAGCGTGGTATCGACCGCCAACTGCTGACCGCGCACCACCATCGGAATCACCGACAGTGCTTCACCGAGGTTCTGCGGCGTCGGTACCCAGACCGCACCGTCGATGCCATCGGCCACCGCCGGGTGTCCGACGCCGATCACCGGTGAGCCCAGTTCGACGGCAGCCCGCACGGTGTCGACGACATCGGTCAGTACCGGTCCGTCGGCGCCGTAGGCCACCACGGCGACATCGGGCGAGGCCACCGTGATCGGTCCATGTAAGAAATCCGCACTGGAATATCCCTCGTTCCCGCGGCGGGTCGTCTCCTTCGCCTTCAACGCACCCTCCAGCGCCGCCGCGTAGGTCAGTCCCCTGGCCAGATGGATGCCATCGCGCCGGGCGGCCAGGATGTCCACCGCAGACCGCAGCGGATCGGTGTCGACCAGCGTGTCGCAGACGCTCTGGGCCAGCGCCGCCCAGGCCGAACTTCCACCGGTGAAATGGTCGATGTCGGTCCCGGCCGGACAGGTTGCCTCGGCCAGCAGGGTGACCAGCGCCAGTTGACCGGTGACGGTCTTGGTGGCCGGTACCGCGAGCTCCTCGGACGTACCGACCGCCAGGGTGACCGCGGACACCGTTGCCAACGGGGAGTCGGCGTCGTTGGTGACGGCCACCACGATGCCGCCGGCGGCGACCGATTGTGTTGCCACATCGACGATCTCCGGGGTCCGGCCACTCTGCGACAAGGCGATCACCAGATGGTCGCGCAGATCAGGCACCCGCCGATATCGAGTGATGAGCGACGGGGCCACCATGCTCACCGCCATACCCGTGGCCAGTTCGAGCAGGTAACGCGCATGGACCGCGACATTGTCGCTGGAGCCGCGGGCGATCAGACAGATGCCACGCAACCTTTCCGGCAATACTGCCCGGACGTCTGCGTGTACCTGGTCGCGGCGACCGACGAGGCGAGCCAGTACCTCCGGCTGCTCGGCCATCTCCGCGGTGACCTGGGATCCCGGCGTGTGCAATCCATTGCTCATCGCATGTTCACTCCTGCTCGAACGGACCTTACTTCTCGCACCATCGTACAACGTGGGGTCCGTTCCGCATCACCGCGGCGCCGGGTCAGCGGCGCGCCGGACATGAAGAGGCTGACGGCAGTCAGCGATGCCCGCCGTGCCCGCCTCCGGCCAGCACCCTCACGGTGTTGAGGTCCTTGGACACCTCGACCCGCACCGGTGCACCGGCCTTGGTACCGAACGCGTCGTAGGAACCGTCGGCATCCTTCCGAACTGTGGTCACGGTGACGGCGGCATCCTTTGCCTTGACGGCGGCGCTCACCTTGGTGAGCTCGGAGCCCGTGACGGGCGTGTGGTGGGCGCCGCCGTGACCCTTGCCGGCACCGTGCCCGGCTTCGACGGTGACGCTCTTCAGGTCCTTGGACACCTCGACCCGCACCGGCGCACCGGCCTTGGTACCGAACACGTCGTAGGAACCGTCGGCATCCTTCCGAACGCCGGTCACGGTGACAGCGGCATCCTTTGCCTTGACGGCGGCGCTCACCCTGGTGAGCTCGGCGCCCGTGACGGGCGTGTGGTGGGCACCGCCATGACCCTTGCCGGCACCGTGCCCGGCTTCGACAGTGACGCTCTTCAGGTCCTTGGACACCTCGACCCGCACCGGTGCACCGGCCTTGGTACCGAACACGTCGTAGGAACCGTCGGCATCCTTCCGAACGCCGGTCACGGTGACAGCGGCATCCTTTGCCTTGACGGCGGCGCTCACCCTGGTGAGCTCGGCGCCGGTCACCGGCGTGTGCTCGCCGGGTCCGTCCTTCGCCGACGAACCCGACTGCGCGGACTGCGTCACCGAGGTGGGCGGCGCGGTAGTGCTCGGGCTGGACGACCCGGCCGCCACCGCAGCGGGAGCGACCTGCGCGGCGACAGCAATGCCTGCAGCCTGCCCGGAATTGGCGATAGCGGTGCCGCCGGCAATCACCATCACGGCGCCAGCCGCTGCAGCAGCGGCGAGTCCGATGTTCTTGGCGTTCATCATCGAATACCTCTCAGTTCTGGCGAGGAGGCTCCCCGCACCGCCTCCGGAGCATGCACCGCAACCCTGTCGGGAGGCTGGGTGCAAGCTGTGAATCGACGGCGGCGAACACCATCGCCGCCGCGCTGGCTGTCGCCCAGTTCGCCAGAAGCGGCCATGATCGAACTGTTCAGCGATCGAAGCCGAGTTTGCGGAGCTGTTTCGGGTCCCGCTGCCAGTCCTTCGCGACCGTCACGTGGACGTTGAGATAGACCTTGGTGCCGACCAATGGCTCGATGCCCATCCGGGCCCGTCTGCCGATGCCGGCCAGCCGGGATCCCTTGGGGCCCAGCACGATCGGCTTCTGCGAGTCGCGCTCGACATAGAGGGTGACGAACACATCGGTCAGATCGGTGCGGCCCTCCCGGGGCAGGATCTCGTCGACCGCTGCGGCCAGCGAGTGTGGCAGCTCGTCCCGGACGCCTTCCAGCGCGGCCTCGCGGACCAACTCGGAGATCCTGCTCTCCAGCGGCTCATCGGTGATCTCACCGTCGACGTACAGCGGCGGACCGGTCGGCAGGTGCTTCATCAACACCGCGGCCACCTCGTCCACCTGGAATCCTCGGGTGGCCGAGACCGGGATCAGATCGGCGAACTCCCGCAGCTGCGACAGCGCCAGCAGCTGTTCGGCCACCTGGGCGGCACTGACCTTGTCGGTCTTGGTGACGATGCCGATCACCGGCGTGCGCGGTGCCAGCGTACTGAGCTCGCCGGCGATCCGACGGTCGCCGGGGCCGATCCGCTCGTCGGCCGGGATGCACAGCCCGATCACGTCCACCTCGCTGAAGGTCGATCGCACCACGTCGCCCAGCCGTTCACCGAGCAGAGTGCGCGGCTTGTGCATTCCGGGGGTGTCGATCACCACCAGTTGACCGGCCGGTTCTTCGGTGCGGGTGAGGATGCCGCGGATCGCCTTGCGGGTGGTCTGCGGCTTGTCCGAGGTGATGGCGATCTTGCTGCCGATCATCGCGTTCATCAGCGTCGACTTACCGGCATTGGGTCGGCCGACGAAACAGGCGAACCCGCTGCGATGCGCGGCGATCCGCCGTTCCTCGGCACCGCCCGCGGTCGATGGCGGCACCGGATCAGTCATTGGTCATTCCGTCGGGCTCCATTCGTCGCGAGCTCCACCAACGGTGCTCGGACTCGGGTGATTGTTCCGGATGGTCTGGCTCCACGTCGCCGGAGTTGTCGTCGGAGTCGGGCCGGCCGGCGGGACCGAACGGGTCGTCGGCATCGCCATTGCGGCCGTTAGCAGCCCCGTCGACGATCGACACCCGGCGGACCAGCACGCTGATCACCCGTGGTCGGCCGCGGCGATCGGTGCCTGGTTCGCCGATCAGGTGCAAACCGTTGATGGTCGCCTCGGCGCCCGGCAGCGGTACCCGACCGAGCAGCTGGGCCAGCAGTCCACCGACCGTCTCCACGTCCTCGGTCGGTAGCTCCACATCGAACTCCTCGCCCAGGTCGTCGACCGGCAACCGACTGGACACCCGGACCGACCCGTCAGCCAGCTCGGTGATCGGATCGGGAGTGTCGGCGTCGTATTCGTCGGTGATCTCGCCGACGATCTCCTCGATCACGTCCTCGATGGTGACGATGCCGGCGGTGCCGCCGTACTCATCGACCACCACGGCGAAATGCGTGCGGCTGCGCTGCATCTCGGCCAGCAGGTGGTCGACCGGTTTGGAATCCGGGACGAACACCGGCTCCCGGACCAACTCGGACAGCTGTGGTCCGCGATTCCCCGGTTCCAGGGTGAGGGTGCGGGCGATCAGGTCCTTGATGTAGATGACGCCGACGATGTCGTCGACGTCCCGGCCGATCACCGGGACCCGGGAGAAGCCGGACTTGGAGGCGAGTTGCAGCGCCTGCCGCATCGACTTGGACTCCTCGATCCAGACCACCTCGGTGCGCGGCACCATCACCTCACGGGCGATGGTGTCGCCGAGCGCGAACACCGAGTGCAGCATCTCCCGCTCGGATTCCTCGACCACACCGTGTACCTGGGCCATGTCGACCAGTTCGCGCAGCTCGATGTCGGAGGAGAACGGACCCTCGCGGAAGCCGCGACCGGGGGTGATGGCATTGCCCAAATGGATCAACAGGGTGGCGATCGGCGACAGGAACGTGCCCAGTCCGGCCACCGTCCCGGCCATCAGCAGACCGACCTGCGACGGATGCTGCCGGCCGAGAGTCCTTGGCAGCACACCGATCACCACGTAGGTGACGACCAGCATCCCCACCACGACGACCAGCACCACCCAGAAGGCGAAGCCCCAGCTGGACAGCGCCACCGCCGTCACCAGAACGGTCGCGGACAGTTCCGCGCCGACCCGCAACAGCAGCAGCAGGTTGGTGTACCGAGGCTTGTCCGCGACGATCCGGCGCAACGCCGTTGCGCCGCGTCGACCCTCTCGTTCGGCCTCCTCGACCCTGGCCGGCGAGACCATGATGATCGCGGCGTCGGCCGCCGCCATCAAACCGGCGAACGGCACCAGCAGGGCGGCGAGAACCAGCAGGACCACATCCAGCGTGTCCACGGCGAGCGGATCACTCCTGACCGGTGGCGCGGGCCGGGGCCGGATCGGCCGCCGCATCCCGCCAGGCATCGAGCAGTTCGTTCTGCAGCTGGAACATCTCGCGTTCGGAGTCCGGCTCCGCGTGGTCGTAGCCCAGCAGATGCAGCACACCGTGCACCGTCAGCAGGTGCAGTTCGTCGTCCAGCCCGTGCCCGGCCTGCTCTGCCTGCTCGGCCGCAACCGCTGGGCACAGCACCACGTCACCGAGCAGTGCCGGACCAGGTCCGGCCTCGTCCGGCCGCCGAGCTGTATCCAGCTCGTCCATCGGGAAGCTCATCACATCGGTGGGTCCGGGCTCGTCCATCCACTTGATGTGCAGTTCGGCCATCGCCTCGATGTCGATCAGCAACAAGCTCAGCTCGGCCAGCGGGTGGATGTCCAACCGGTCCAGGGTGTATCGGGCGACCGAGATCAACGCCAGCTCGTCCACGCCGATTCCGGACTCGTTGGCCACCTCGATCGTCATCGACCGCCCCTGGACTTGCGGGAGTCGAAGCGCGACCGGTCCTGCCGGTCGGCCGCCGGTGGGTTGTCGACGTCCCAGCGTTCGTAGGCGTCCACGATCTCGCCGACAAGTCGGTGCCGCACCACATCTGCCGAGGTGAGGGTCGGGAAGGTGACATCCTCGACGCCGGTGAGGATCTCCCGGACCACGTTGAGACCGGACCGCTGCCCGCCGGGCAGGTCGATCTGGGTGACGTCGCCGGTGACGACGATCTGCGAGCCGAATCCGAGTCGGGTGAGGAACATCTTCATCTGCTCGGGAGTGGTGTTCTGCGCCTCGTCCAGAATGATGAATGCATCATTCAAGGTCCGGCCACGCATGTAAGCCAGCGGCGCCACCTCGATGGTGCCGGCGGCCATCAACCGCGGGATCGACTCCGGGTCGAGCATGTCGTGCAGGGCGTCGTACAGCGGGCGCAGGTAGGGATCGATCTTCTCGTTCAATGTGCCGGGCAGATAGCCGAGGCGCTCACCGGCCTCGACCGCCGGCCGGGTCAGGATGATCCGGTTGACCTGTTTGGCCTGCAGCGCCTGGACCGCCTTGGCCATCGCCAGATAGGTCTTACCGGTACCGGCCGGACCGATGCCGAACACCACGGTGTGCCGATCGATGGCGTCCACATATCGCTTCTGGTTCAACGTCTTCGGCCGGATGGTGCGACCGCGGCGGGAGATGATACTGAAGCCGAGTACCTCGCTCGGGCTCTCCGCGGCCAACCCTTCGGCACTGCTGTCGGCGAGCATTCCCACGGTCCGGTCGACGGCGTCCTCGGTGAGGGTGGAGCCGGATTCCTGCAGTGAGATCAGCTCCCGGATCACCTTCTCGGCGAACGCGACGTCGCCGGCGCTGCCCTTGAGAGTGATCCGATTGCCTCGGGCATGGATGTCGGCGGCGAGTTGGTCCTCCAGCCGGCGCAAGATCATGTCCCGCGATCCCAGCAAACCGATCATCGAGCGTTCATCGGCCACCACGACAGTCGCCTCGACATGAGCGGAATCGCCACTTGACCGGCCGCGACCGCTCGCGGCAGAACTGGGGTCTGGCACCGGGGTGGTTGCCCACTTTCTGGAATGGTCGGAAAGCTCCCGACATCTGGCGATTCCCACCGCCGCGGACTGCACGGTGTGCCCTGCACCCGCCAGTCTACCGGGACAGCGGCAATCCGAACCCGGGTATTCGTCATCGGGCCGGGCGCCGTCAGACAGGGTGCTGGCGACCAGACCGAGCTGGCCATCGTTCGGGCGGCACAGTGGCTGGCGCAGGTGAACACTTTCGCGGCGAAATGACGCAGTTGTCATCAGGGGGAGCACGGCTCTACCGGCACGAGGCAGGTCAACAGCGGCATCGGCATCGGCATCGGCACGGTGGGATCGGGTGCGGGAGCGGAAGCGATGGCCGGTAGCCTGGCTGCGCTGGGGATCGCGGCAATGTTTAGTGGGCTGGTGTGCTGGCTCAACGCAGGAGACCGTGACACAGCGTGTCCGCCAGCCAGGCCTCGTACTCGTCGTGGCTCCAGCCGTGGGTCGTCACGAGGCTGTGGTACGTGGCCAAGGACCCGAGGGTCACAATGAGGTCGGCTGCGCGGGTGGGGGTCAGGTCCTCTCGGAGGGCGCCGTGCGCCTCGAGGAGGCGGGCGAAGCGTGTCAGGCCCGCATGCCGCTGGGTGGCCTGCTCCTGCTGCACCCTGCGCAGCCCTGGCTCCGACGCTGCAGCGGCTTCCAGCACTCGCAACAGCGGGCCGACACGCGCCCAGATTCCCGGTTGCGTGTGCGCGTACAAGCGCAACTGTTGAACAGGATCTGGCTCCTCGATGACCGCGCGGATCGCAGGCCGTTCTTCAACGGGTACGTCGGCGCGGTCACTACCGCCGGGGACCGCGGCACCAACGGCGGCTGACAGGAGCCCAGCCTTTCCCGGCGCCGCTCGATAGACGGTCTGCAGGGCCACCCCCGCTTCCGCCGCGATAGCAGGGATGGTCGCGCCGACGTAGCCGTACTCGAGGAACACCCGCGCAGCGGCAGCCACGACCCGCGAGCGGGTCTGCTCGGCCTGTATGCGGCGCCTGCGGCTGTGGTAATTGCGCTTGGGTCTTGCAGTTTCAGACATTGAGTAGAATGCTACTGCCACGAAGTGTCACCGACCCGGAGACACGCAGGAAAGGCGGTCGTCATGCTCAACACCGAGAACAAAAAGGTGGCCCGGCGAGTGCTCGAGGAGATTTTCCCGGCCAACGACCATGACGCACTGCGGGAGGTGATCAGCGACCAGTTCCTCAACCACGAGGCTCCGGAGGGCACGCCTCGTGGGTTAGGGGCAATCACCATGTTCATGCACATCCTCAACCAGGCGTTCAGCGAGCAACGCTGGCAGATCGAGGATGTGATCGCCGAAGGCGACAAGGTCGTCCTTCGTTGCACCCACAGCGGCGTGCACACGGGCGACTACTTCGGGGTGCCTGCCACGGGCCGGACCTTTGCCTACAAGCAGATGCACATCATCCGCATCGTGGAGGGCAAGGGCGTCGAGCACTGGGCTGTGCGCGATGACGCCACCCTGATGCGGCAGCTCACCGCCTGACCCGCGACGACCCCGCCGAGCACAGGATCCAACCTGCGCACCACCAACCCGATCGAGCCGACCTCCGCCACCGTGCGGTTGCGGCAGCGGGTCACCAAAGGCCCCGGATCGAGGGCCGCCGGAATCGCGATGGCGTTCAAGCTGATCGAATCGGCACAAGCCAGACGGTGTGCCGTGAACGCGCCGCACCTGGTCGCTCTGGTCCGTGCCGGTCTGCTCTCGGGGCGGTTGTGGACCGGATGTGACCCACCCGATCCTGACCGGCGCGGACACCCTCTCGGCCGCGCTGGAAGCTGTGGCCGGGCTGCTCAGGGAGCGGTTGCCAGCGGATCTTTTTGCGGCGCTGGATGCCGGGGTGCCAGCAGCAGTGACATCGCGGCCCCGGCCAAGCACAACGTGGCGGTGATCAAGAAGATCTCGGAGTACTCGGTGTGCAGCGCGGCGCCGAGGTCACGTTGGTACCGCGCGAGTTCAGCCGCATAGGCTTGCGCAGAGGTTCCGAACGGCAGGGGCGTGTTCAACGTCGCGGTGAGTACGCGGAATCGGTGCAGGCCCCAGGCGGTCAGCGCGGCGATTCCGATGAGCATGCCGGTCATTCGCGCAACCACAACCATGGCTGAGCCTGTCCCGTGTTGGATAGCGGGCACCACCTTGAGCATGGCAGCGGACAACGGAGCGATGATCAGGCCGAGCCCAAGTCCGGCGATGGCCAGATCAGTGGGCAACACCGGCAGCACCGTCAAATGTCGTGCTGCGAGCACATTGACCGGCCAGTGCGCGATCAGCAGGTAGCCCATCGCTGCGACCAGCATCCCCCCGCACGCCACCATTCGTTCCCCCCGCAGCCGAGCGCCCCAACCGCCGAGCAGGGCACCAACCGGCAAGGCGATGAGGAACGGCACGAGTAGGGCCGTGGCTGATTGGGAGGTCTTCCCCAACAGGGTCTGGGCAAATAGTTCGACGTCCACCAGCGTCACCATCAGAGCTGATCCCGCCAACAGGCTGGTCCCCAAAATGGCCCAGAACGGGCCCATCCGGATGGAGGTGGTGTCGATCAGGCGGACCGGGGATCGGTGTTCCCACCAAAAGAAGCCGAGCAGGACCAGCAGTGCGGCGCCGATGAATGGCAATCCCCACTCCGGCAGGACGGAGTGCTCGGGGTCGGGGTTGTAGAGGCCAGCGACCAGCACGCCGAGTGCGGTGGCCAGGAGTGCGCCGCCGACCAGATCCACCCGCGACCGAGTTCTTGAGTGCGTGCGGGTGGAAGGTACTGCGTATTGCACCACTGCCATTGCTATCAGCGTGAGCGGCAGGTTGATCCAGAATATCCACCTCCAGCTCTGCGGCTGAAGGCTGTAGAAGAACTGCCATGAATTGAACAGACTGGCCAGCCCGACGCCGTAGAGGGTGCCGAGCACGCTGCCGAGTTCCTGGGCCGCGCCGACTGCTCCGATCGCAGTCGAGCGACCCTCTCTTGCCCACAGGTCCCCGACCAGCGCCATCGTGACGGGCAGCAACGCCCCGCCGGAGGCTCCTTGCAGGACCCTCCCGCAGACAAGGGCGGGGACGGTGCCGGCCCCCGCAGTGAGGACAGACCCGGCGGCGAACGCAACGAGGCAAAGCTGCAGCACCAACCGTCGGCCGAAGCGGTCCGACAGCTGGCCGAGCAGCGGCATGGCCGCGACATAACCGAGCAGGTACCCGGTGACGATGGGCGTCGCCCGCTCCAGATGGTTCACCGGAATTCCCAGGTCACGGATCATGTCGGTGAGAACACCCACCACGACATAGGCGTCCACCGCACCCAGCAGGACCGCGAGCCCGGCCGCTCCGACGGCAAACCGGCGATCCTTCACGCAGGCGCAGAAACGGTGACCGCTTTGTTGAAGTCGCTCAGGGCGAGGTCAACGGCGGCGGGATTGCCGTCGGCGCCGGCCAGGTGCAGGACAACCTCGGTCAGTCGCGACGACGCCTCGTCGATGGTGAAGGTACCCATCGCGTCAGAAGTGATGCCCGGTACCAACGCGGCGGCCGTGGCCTTGGGGACGGTGCCGGTGATGGTGAACGAGGAGCCAACCAGCGTCGCTTTCCCCGGTGTGACGACGTGGCGCAGCACTGCGGCTACGCCCTTGTCAGCCTGCAGGATCGCGGTGGGATCGTAGATTTCGCCGGCCAATGCCGCGGGGAGTTTGGTGAAGCCTCCGGTCGGACCTTTGACATACAGAACTTTGCCGACGACCACGAAGTCAACCTCGACTAGCTGCTCGAACTGGGTCATCTTGGCGGTGCCTTGCGCATCGCCGACGCTGGTCAGGTCGCCCGCCGCGCCCTGAACCTTCAGGTCTGGCAACTTTCCGCGCACAGTGAGGGTGAAGTGGGCACTGGTCAGACCCGCCATCGCGGTAGCAGCTGCGGTGAGCAACTGGGCTGCGGTCGGTTCGGTCGCGGTCGGTGCGGACGCGGTCGGTTCGGTCGCGGTCGGTGCGGACGCGGTCGGTTCGGACGCGGTCGGTTCGGTCGCGGTCGGTGCGGACGCGGTCGGTTCGGACGCGGTCGGTTCGATCGCGGTCGGTTCGGTCGCGGTCGGTTCGGTCGCGGTCGGTGCGGTAGGTGCGGACGCGGTCGGTGCGGACGCGGTCGGTGCGGACGCGGT
>JAABUS010001891.1_pt1 | contig 42419 bp, 37 predicted proteins | sample 5560161 | NCBI WGS metagenome assembly JAABUS01 (sample SAMN10711885, study PRJNA513376) | rock metagenome | isolation source: Antarctica rocks | place: Antarctica: Victoria Land, Trio Nunatak nord | collected 2016-01-04
TCGAATGTTGGTACAATCAGAAGCGTCGGCATTCTTCGTTGGGTTATTTGAGTCCGATGGAATACGAGCAGAAATTATTGAGCCAAGCAGCGTAAACTTCGTGTCCACTAAATCGGGGCAAGTTCAGATGTGTTCGAGCGCCGCGAAGACGTTGCCATGCCACAAGTACCATTTAATGCTCTCCAACTCTTTCAACGCACAGACGCGTGCTTCATAATTCTCTGGCCCCAGCCCTTTGGCAAACTGATTCATCACGGTGAGTCGCATCGTGACGTGAAACCAGTCCAACAGATGCTCGGCTTGCGGGTTCAGATACAGTTGCAACTCACGCACCGTATCGCCGCCGTCGGAGAGAAACGTCACTTGTTGATTCATCTGCATACCCTGTGATTTCAACAACTCGAACAACCGTCGCTTTGGCTTCTCGTCATGGCAGTTGACGAAGCCGAAGCACTTTGATGAGCCTTCTGTTGTCATGCTCTTGCCAACGATGACCTCGAACCAGCCGTTAGTTTTTGAGGTCTGCTCTGATGAGTGGACATAGCCGCCGTCAATGCCGACCGTCAGTGGCAGGTCTGGGCGCGGCAACTCACCCCAGTCGCGTTCACAGCCTTCGATGAAGAACACCTGTTCATCGCCCAACTCGCTCTCCAAACGGTCGCCGATTTTCAACGTGTGGTTTCGCGTCGTCGCCGCATTGATTTGATGTCCGATGGGCAGGACTTCTTCCAATAATTTCGCCGTCACGCCATAAGAGACCAGCGCCGCGAACTTCGCTTCCAGATAGAATAGTTCCGGTGCCGTGCGCTCTGTGAGCAACTGAGCCAACGGGCTGAAAGTGCGGGAGAGGTGGGGTTCGCAACGGCAACGAAACAGGCGCGGGCTGTGGAGTTTGAGTTTGCCGAACAAAGAGCGATAGAGGATTGTGTGCGCCCCTTTGTGCAATCGTTTCTTCTGGCACTGAGAACAAATGGACTGCTCTGCCATGTACTCCGTAACCTGTTCCTCGACCATCGCGCGCTGTACACCTTCGATCAAAGATTTCGCTTCCATTAGCGTGAGCCCGAGTTCAGCAGGTTGGAGTAGCCCGCGTGCAAGTGACGCCACTTCCTGAATCGTTTCCGTTTTACCATCATCAGATTCAACGATGATCTGTAGTTTGATCTTCATCGCGCATCTCCTCGCTCAGTTGTGTTTTCAATTTTATCTGTCACGGCGAAGTGCTGCTTGAGGCGACGATTGACACTCCGCCGGTCAAAGCGGTCGATGAGCAACCAGCAACTCAATTCACGAAGTTCCCCAATGCGGTCGGCATCCTCGTCTTCGAGAATCTCTGCCACTCGTTGTAAGAGAGAAAAAGGTGAGTGTTCTCGCCGAAGTTCTAAGAACCGTCGTGTGCCGCCGCAGTCTTCCGGCGGCGCGGAGCGGTTGCCGCCAATGCATATGGGCTACGTCTTGCCCGGCTGAGGTTGCTGGATGGCTTCGACGCGGATGAGATGTTGCCAGTGATCATGAAAGTCATACTCGTACAGAAACTTCTCACTCACGCGCAGTCCGAAGTCGGCAAGTTTGATCTCGCGCGGGTCATCTATAAATGCGATGCCGCCACTTCTGGACTGCCCGTATCGCTTGGCGTGAATGAGAAACTGATGGAGATGAGCATCCGACCAGCCAAAAGAAATTTGAAGGACGTGGCGGAACTCGTCAACGGTCGTGTCGCTGCGCACCAGCAGGCGTCGCCAGATCAACGGACTGATCCCGAGCAACACGACTCGGAACTGATAGACCATGCTCTCCGGCGGCTCCGACATCTTGACCTCGCTCGCCTCGCTACTGCCAACACAGCATTGTGCAATCGTAGTATTGCTAAGAGTGCGGTCATTCTATAAGATTTCGCAGAAACGTGGAAAGACGAAATGAGTGAACCGGCAGAAGACTAAACCGACAGTTAAACAGCCAGCAAAGGGGCGCGATTTCGTCTCGCCAAGCGAAAAGGCGAAATCACAGGTCGTCGCGCAGATTGTTCGTCTCGCCCGCAAGGAGCGGCTCGACTATGACGACTTTCTGTATGTTTGTCAGCAGGCGCGCAAAAAGTTGGGACTCAGAAAACCGAAGCGCGAGCGGAAACTGCCGCAGCTTCTGCCGGAGGCTGAACTGAAAAAGTTCTTCCGCCATCTCCAAGAGTGCGGCGACCTGCAACATGAGATTATGCTCAAGCTAATGTTCTTCACGGCGGTGCGCGTCAGCGAGTTGGTTCATATCCGTGTCGCGGATATAGACTTCGATCAGTGCAAAATCTTCATCGCCGAAGGCAAGGGGCGCAAAGATCGCTATATCCTATTCCCGAAAAGCTTTCGTCTCGTTTTACAGAGCCACCTGCGGGCCAATCCAAAGAATCGGCATCTGTTTGAAACGACGCGCTACACGGCTTTCACCACGAGGCGCGTCCAACAGATCGTCAAGCAGTATCGTGAAGAGGCCGGCATTACACAGCCGGTGCATCCGCACTTGTTCCGCCATCAGATGATTACTTACCTGACGACCAAAGGACTATCAGACAGTCAGATTCAGTTAATCTCCGGGCATGAGAGCAAGAAGAGTTTGGAAGTCTATCAGCATCTCTCGCTGAAGAACGTCGAGGAAGCTTATCAAGAAGCGGTGAAGTCTATCGAGGTCTAAAGTTTCATTTTAAGAATCGCGCCTGTGCATCCAGTCACCTTTTCTGTTCTTCCGATGACAGACAACAGCACAATGAAAACAATAGACGGTTACGCTCTGGCTCAGAGTAGAGAACAACAGCAAATTCGTGCGGGGCAAAAAGCGCGCCCGCGAAAACATCGAAAATTATCACTTGCGTCGCTTCGGGATGAAGAAACTGAACGACTGTGAGTACGAACTGACATTTTCCTACACGGATGATGCCGACCTCGACCAGCAGATCTACGATTTACTTCAGGAGATCGAAATGGAAGCTGACCCGCGCCACTGTTTTACCGAAGCTGATGTGAGCGAAAAAGGCACAGAGCGGTCGTGGTGAGGATTGATTGCTCCCCTGATCAGCGGCAATTCATCTCCCCCGCTTTTTTTCGCTCTCCTTCTTAATGAATCTGTGGTCATGCTCTATCACAGTTGAGATATTTCACCCATCGCAACCGACAGCCATGCGGTAATACCTTTTCATCTTGCGATGAAGTAAACATCTCTATATATGTGGCGTCCCTATCAACTTAGATTCAGAACCATCTTAAAGAATCGAGATGTTACACTATACGTCTTCTAACACACATTTTATTGAACATGCGACAAAGCCAATTGTGAATCGAGAATTTATCCTTCATCATAGCTAATGAAGTTAACAGCGTTCTGATCCAGATTTTCTCTTCCGTGATCGTAACGCATGACCGTCTTTGGATCACGATGCCCACTCATCATTTGCACTTGACGATAGGTTAGTCCCTGATCAAGAGCTTTTGTAATCGCCGTCCTTCGCAAGTCATGCGGTGAAAGTTTTCCGATCCCACCGTAAGCCGCCCATCTGGAGACGATATTCCAAGCCATCCGCGATGACAGCCCCTTGTCGAAGACCAGCGTGCGGTAGTTCGTGTGCGGCTGAAACAAATATGCTTCCGCGCCATCCGAGTGTAGCGGCTCACGCCGTGCAGCGTCTAACTTCAGATATTCGTCAATCGCTTTCTTTACCTCCGAAGGTACGGGCAACGTCCTCTCTCTTCCGCCTTTGACTTTGCACTTAACGATCCATCGCCCATGGCTCCACTTGATCATAGAGGCTCGAAGTGAGCAGACCTCGCTGACTCTCAAGCCCAGACGCAGCAGCATTAATATTAGAGCGTAATCGCGCGCGCCCTCCGGCTTTGCGCGGTCGGGCCCAGACAGAAGATAGCGCACCTCCTTTGGCGTCAGTGCTCTGCCCGCAAGTTCTTCCGCGACTTCCGGCACCGCCACTAATTTAGTTGATGCTGGATTAAGCGAAACAATTCCACCGGCTTTCAGATACTCGAAGAAGGAGCGGATCACCGAGAGCTTAAAGGCAACGGTTGAGGCGCGCTTCCTTTGTGATCGTAAATGATCACGCCATCTCAGCACATCATCGGGTACGACTTCAGTCGGATGCTTGTCTCCAATATATTGAAAGAAATCTGCGACGGCGCGGCGATAAGCGCGGCGGGTGTCTTCCGAGACTGATTTATTAATGAATGAAACGGCAATGCGAGGATCAAAATTTGTAGACTGCAGCGCAGTGGAGCTTATCGTCGATAAGGGGCGCGCCGAAGATATGCGGGTAGGAACAAATCTATCACTCATCAGTTTGTCTCATCACTGACCGTTACCATGTGATCCACATAATCAATCCTGAGGCGCGTGCCGTCGAGCAGCGCGGTTCCGAGCAGCGAATCCTCACCTGTGCTAATGAGAACTTCTACCCATTGATGCCGACCGCGCCATTCAAGTTCCAATTCAGCAATGTCGGCAATTGATTTTATTCCGCCCGCGGCGATGATCGGCACACGCCCGAGAATTTCTAGCCCGAGCCGATGGATTATTTCGCGGGGCAACATCAGCGCGCCGTTGAAGCCTGTATCAATGAGGCACTCTGCGTTTTCGCCACTGGCGGTGCGAATCTTTAGCCACGCTTCGAGTTGAGCGTTAACGCTACCGTTTTCTTGCGCCATAGCTTCCGACCCGGTATGCGGCCTCGTGCCCGACGCGCAAAAGATAAAAGAGCTTGTCAGGCAGTGCGTTACGACCACCACGCAGTGCTGCAAGACCGGTCGCGCCCAGAAAATAGCGTCCTGTTTCCGGGTCAATGGCAACAAACTCACCATTATGTTTCGGTTCCAGCACGGCACGCAGCTGCTCGTTGTAAAAGCGTTGACCGCTTTCAACCAGAATATCTGAGGGTTCTGAATTCTCTTTTCTCAAACTACTCATCGTCTTTGACTCATTTCCAGCGGATTTCAAGCAATCTGAAGTATTACCCAAGTATACCATAAAGCCTCGATTATTCCGAAAAGTCTAATTATCGGAAATGCCACGAGGGATTGCAAACAACGTTTTTTAACTTAAGACAGAAGCTAATTAGCAGACGTGAAACACTTTTGTGAAACATTTTTTGAGAAAGTGATTTGAAGGAAGTGCGGGACATGACTTCAATCCGGGAGACAGCGAGGCTCAGTGTAATTGGTCCTCACTGGTTCAGTAAAATATATGCGAATGTCAGTGATATGTCTGCCAATCCGACACTGCTTTCGCTTCATTCAGTAAATTATGGTAGAGCGTTATCTTAGTGGCAATGTTGCCGGATTGACTTCCCTACCCAGTTCAGTAAGTTATCTGATGACGTACAACCTGTGAGCGATTGAACTGTTCCGCACCAGCAGCGCGAGCGCGCCGCCGCGAGATTCTCGAGTCGCACCTCGCCATGCAAGGCTCACAGACGCGCCTTCATAATCGAATTAAAGAACTTGCTCGGTGAAACCTCTGCCCAAGCTGTTTCCTCGCAAAATATGGCTGCTGTGGTGGCGGAGGTGGACGAGATGTCGGAGATTGATCCGCAGGATACAAGACATCCCTTTTGGGAAGAAATGAAGCGCCTTTTCTTTGCCATGCGTGAAGTTAATTTGGAGGATTTGGATGAAGAGATGTTGGAGGAGTTTATGAGTGCGATGAATCAAATCCCAAACGTCCTTTTCCGCATTGAGAAACGGCAAAAGGCGAGAGAGAAATAGATCGTTAGGGTAAGATTTTGATGAATGACCTATTTATTGGGTATGCCGGCTGAAACATCTTTCCAACTATCAGTTTTAGCAGTAGTCTCAAGCCAAGTTTTGAGTTAAAGCCAGTGGGTTGACTTAAGTTGCAGAGGATAAAGATTAGAAAATGTAAACACCACCTAGTTCATCAAGTTTAATCTCTTAACTCCTTACTTAACTGCTGAAGAGCAACGTGCGAAATAATAACTCGTCGATCAGTTCCCTTCCGTATTTGGCAGAAATTTCGGCAACCTATTTCAAATACTCGCTAATTACCGTCTCATTGCCTCTCTTGGTGCGAAGGTTGATACCCCCCACCAATATTTCTGTTGTTTTTTGGTTTTATATATGATATATCGCCTAGAATGATACCAGAGACTGTATTCTCAATTTCACCAAACCCGCGCTTCTTCTACATCACCCCGAGCGTGCAGGCGGCTATTGCCAAGACACAGTATGTCATCCGCGCACGGCAGGGCTTGACCACAATCATTGGTGATGTGGGGCTTGGAAAGACATCTCTTCTACGCTTGCTGTACAACGAGTACGACGATAGCGCTGAACACACCACGGCTTTTATAGTGAACCCGAAGCAGACCAGCGAAACAGCATTTCTCAAAGCAATTTGCACAGAATTTGGCGTAAAAACTAAGCGCAGTCAGCGTGAGACAGAGTATGAGCTGCGGGCATTTCTCATTGAACAATACCGGGAAGGGAAAAACGTTGTGCTCTTTATTGACGAGGCGCAACAGCTTCGCGGGCCAATGTTTGAGCAAATACGTCAGATTCTCAACTTTGAGACCGATGATACAAAACTGATTTCAATAGTTTTAGCTGGACAAGTTGAATTGCGCTATAAACTTGCCGACCAAAGTAGAAGAGCCCTTGTTTCCCGTATCGCTGTCTCTTCAGTGCTCGATGCGCTGACCCCTGAAGAAACTACCGATATGGTAGATTTCCGATGCACTGTCGCTAATGTCAAAAATCCTTTTGATTCGGACGCCATTTCGGCGATTTACCAATGGTCGAAGGGCGTTCCGCGTGAAGCGATCAAATTATGCGCCATCTCCGTTCAGTATGCCTCACTTAATGGAATGAATAAAATCCCGGCTGATTTAGTTGAACTTTCCGCCAAAGACATTGTGCGTCCATCAGATCATATTGAAGAGCAACCCAAGCCTTCACGCGGAACGATGAAAGCAACTCGTTAAACTTTATGAGCGACGAAAAGAAGTACGTAACTTTCCGCGACTTGCGCTCTGCACAAAAATCACAAACGAGCGAGGTATCCGAACCTGACAGTACCGATACTAGTACACCTAGCTTACCTAGTATAGCTAGTAATACTAGAATATCTAGCATACCTAGAACTACTAGTATACCTAGTACATCTAAGACTAAGCTAAAATCCAACTCTAAACTTATTCGGCCAATAGCTCCCGAGCGTGATTTTCAACGCGTTCCAAACTCTGTCACGCGCCATGCATTGCCTGAAGGATTATTTAAAGGCAAAAGTAAGCAAGTATGGGACTACATTTGGAGCGTCACACGTGGAGCAATCATTCCCGTCCGCTCGGTACATAAGTCACGACGAGAGATCAAAATGGGATCAGGAATCGGCTCGATGGTAACAATTGATGCGGCGTTAGATCATCTACAGCAGGTGGGATTGCTCAAGATTAATCCATCAATTGGCTCATTAACAGGTAATGAATATGAGATATTTGCTCCCGAAGAAATAGACACCACGTATACTAGTATATCTAGTACACCTAGTATTACTAGCCTTACCCAGAAAGTAGATGATCTAGATATACCCAAAAGTGGTATATCTAGTACAACTCAACCTGTTGATTCCACAGCTATTTATAGCTCGCCTAAGACTTCTTTTAATACTAATACAGAAAAAACTGATGATGAGGCTTTCGCCAAATTCAACGAAACAATGAAAAAGGCCGCGAAGAAAATAACAGGTAAAGAAACATCCGTTAGTGAAAGCGACCGATGGAATGAATTGGCTGAGCTGTTAGCAGCAGAAGCACAAATTGCGGCTGCGCGAACTTCTAGTGTTTCATCCGTACCAGCGTTCTTGACTGAACATCTCCGCCGTCGTTTGTGGAAATTGGACAAAAAGCCTCCGGGCGTCGAAGTGAAATCAATTGCCGATGAAACATCGAGTGCGTTAACCGCCGAACAAATTAAGAATTGTCCGGACTGTGCGGGAACCAACTTCTATTATCCTAACGGATTTGAAGGTGGTGTATCCAAGTGTAAACACGAGAAACTCCAAGAATAAAGGGAACAGTCAATCGCAGAATTTTGTAATTTGCAATTTAGAGGCTAAAGCAAACATTCTATGAAATTATCAAAGAAAGACTCAATGCTAGATCAACCGACGATCAATTTACTGCGCGCGGTTGACCAAGGAACACGCGTCTTCGCTCCAGCATTACCGACTAAAGAATCGCTCGCAGAATTTCAGGAGACCGTTAACCGTCTCAGAAAGATGGAGACTCAAAAGTACATTGCAGAAATCTCAAGCTTGAATGTTATCAATTCTGAAGGAGAAAGCAGAATCGATAGAGTTCGCGTCAAAGGTGGCTTGACCGAGAAAGGACACGCTGTGCTGGCACATTACGACGGTAGCTCATCCAGAACAGAAGACCAAATCAGGGAAGCTGGGTAGCGACTAAACTCATCAGTAGCGCAACTCTACTCATTGACCGGAGAGGTTCATCGCCATATAGACATGATCATTCCGCATATCTTTCACCTGATGCAGTCAAACAGAAAGGCGCTCTCGGAAGGGAAGGTGACGACGAGTCAACTGATCGCGCTGGCCTGAGCGAGGCAGATGACCGGATAGTGAATCGGAGAGCAATTGTGCAGCGAAGACTAGCAGACGGCTCTCCGCCTGCAAAACAGAGTGTTCAGTGAAATGTGTGAGAACGGTCAGTGAATTATCTGAAAACGTACAGTCGCTTGCCGTTCTTGATCCCTGTTGATAAGAATGCTGACTATCAAGAAGCTTTCAGCACCTAACAAGATGAAAAGGTCTTACCGCGTGATTGTAAACTTCGCCGAGTGAAGCATCTCAATAACACCATCGAACCGGATAATCGCTTCATCGGGAAGAAGTCGCGAGTCGAATAATGCTTCAAGATATTTCAAATGGTGGAGCGAACTTTAGACAGCGCTGAAGAGATGCAGACGATAAGAAAAGGGTCGGCCAAAAGGTTAAATAGAAGGGACGTGCAAGGACGGCGAAATTCGTCTTGAGCCTCTACCAATTAGTTAGCAACTAAAGGTACCAGACGAACTTTCGCGCCTCGAAATAATTTTCGCAGCACACCCGTTGTCCGAAGATTGGTGTTCATGCTTAACTATCACTGAAGAGCGCTTTCGAGTGTGAAAAAACGTTTAGATCGCAGTAGCTTTGTACCTTTATACGAGCAGATTCATCAATCGCTGCGCGGGATGATCGCAGCGGGCGAAGTCGTGCCCGGCAGTGCTGTACCTTCCGAACGCGAGCTTTCCGAACAATTCAGTGTGAGCCGCATGACGGCGCGGCAGGCTCTGCGTGCGCTCAGGCAGGACGGGCTGGCATACAGAGAGCGTGGCTTGGGAACCTTCGTCGCCAAACGGAAAGTGGATGTACACACGCGCAATCTCACAGGCTTCACAGAGGACATGTTGCAGCGCGGACTTCAGCCGAGTTCAAAGGTGATCGGCATCAGCCGCGAAACGCCTTTGCAAAGCAAGCTCGATGAACTCGGACTTGAATCTGGCGCAGAAGTTTTCCGGCTGGAGCGTTTGCGCCTTGCCGACGCGATGCCGATGGCTTACGAACTCAATTACATTCCTGCCGTGCTGTGTCCAGATTTGGATGAACACGATTTGGCGAGCGACTCGTTGTATCGCATTCTGGAAAAAGAGTACGGCATCAGATTTCATCGCGCTGAAGAAGTGCTGGAAGCCGCCTGCGCTTCTCGCACAGAGGCAAATTATCTGTCCATCAAACCGAACGCGCCGCTGCTGGTCGTTCACCGCGTGATTTACTCCGATACTGACCAGCCAATCGAATCCGTGAAAACACTTTACCGTGCGGATCGGTATCGCGCGACGTTCCACATCACGAAAGCTTCGCCCTAAAAATTCTTCGCGCGCATCTGTCGCGTGCGTTCATAAATCAGGTTGTCACCTTGAAGTCGCGTACCACTTGATGAACTCGGAAACAAGTTGTTATATGCGCCGTGCCGTTATCGCACAGGCATTTTTGCTTTGCGCTATCGCGTGCGTTTGGCTTCAAATCCGGGCTACGCAAATTGAAGCGCAAACGCCGCCGCAGACAGCTTTCAATCATTTAGATAATCTGACCGATGGTGCCTTCATCAGCGCATGGCTCATCTCAGCACCGCAGCCTTCGGAAGTGGACGCGGGCACTTATGAAAACTTCCAGCGTTTTAACATAGAGCGTTTGCCAGAGCAGGATTGGCTCGCGCCTTACGGCGGCGCAGCGCGCATCCAGCCGCAAGCTGGCGTCGCCAACCCCGTCATAAATAAATCAAACGCGCTGACTGCGGTGCCCGACACGGCCAACAATCCATCAACTCGCACCGACATGCCGGAAGTTAGTGCAGCAAACGATACCGCAAAAGTTCAACAACAGTCCGCGCCGCTCGTCTGGAAACTTTACCGCGCCGCGTCGCCGCAGCTTGATTTCAATACTATCTACGCTGCTGACGCGCACCAAACTTTGCCGGGCACGGCTTACGCCGCCACGTATCTTTCAGCCGCGCGTGACGAAGAATTGCTCCTTGAGACGAATCGCTTTCTCGGCTCCATCTGGTTTAACGACGAAAAGATTTACGACGGTTTTCAACTCGCCGCACCGCACCTCGTCGCCGTACACGCGCGCATAGGACGCAACGTGCTCATTCTTCGCTCGACAGCAGTGCGCGGCGATGCTTGGCGCAAAGACAGCGGTTGGTCTGCGAACTTGCGCGTCTGGCACATGCGCCGCGTGGGAAGCACGGAGTTGTACGCCGGAGCGCTTCGCCCGACGGGATTCTTCACAAACAAGAACGGCGTTGCACGTGAATCGCTCACCCTCGCCATACTCAATAAGCAAAGACAGCCCGCGCGTAACCTCGCAATCGAAGTCAAAGCCACGGACGCAAGCGCAAAGGAGAATGCGATTGCGAAGCTGGACGCGATTGAAAGCGGAGAATTGCGCGAAGTGAAACTTGATGTGCCCGCCGTCACCGCGAACACTTCCGCGCACGAGCGAACAATTAGAGCACGCGTCGAAATAAACGGAGCACAAATCGTCTGGAACGCCTCATGGAAATCCGGCGCTGTGCCGTCCGACGGCACAATCTTTTACCTCGAAGGCTTTCACGTTGATCCGGTCTATCTCCACGACCAGCGCGAATACGCGCGCATCACGCTCTCGAACACGAATCAATACCTCAACTCGCTACGCGCCGATCCCGCTTACGGTCTCTTTCTATCCGAGATAGATTATTTGAAGCCTTACGACGACACGCACCCGGAGGATCGCGTACTGTTGCGGCAGGCGATACGCGAAGGGCGCGTCGGCACGGGCGGCTCTTACAATCAATTTAACGAACTAACCATCGGCGGCGAAAGCATCGTTCGCAATATTCTTTACGGGCGCGGCTATCACGAAGGCGTGCTCGGAAGCCGTGCGCGTGCGCTTGCCCTGTGGGATGTATTCGGCCACGCGCCGCAGATTTCGCAGCTCGCGCGCAAGTCAGGTTTTGAAGGCCTCGTGTGGTCGAAAAGGATCACGGGCTTTCCGCCTTTTTTCTACGACTATGCGCTCGATGGTTCGCGTCTTCTGCACCGCCGCGTAGATTACGCCTATTCCTTTTCCGGTTTCGGCAGCGGCAAAAATTATGACCTCGACGCGCTCCGCCGCCTGACTGAAAGAAAGTTTGCGGAACCCCTTTCGCTCGGCGCACACGTTGACCTGCGCCTCAATGCCGCAGACTTTACGCCGCCCTGGACAAACCTCGCTGGCAACGCCGCGCAATGGAACGAAGCGCGCCCGCGCATCTTTGTCACAGGGCAAGCGCAAGAGCGCTACTTCGATTCGCTTCGCGCAGAGATAAAGCGCGGCAACGTCGCCGCGCCTGTTACTTCGCGCGATAAACTCTTTTTCCACGTCGGTGTCGGCGCAGCGCGCAGTGACCTCAAAATCGCGCATCGCCTCGCAGAGAACATGACGCTGACAGCCGAACGCTTCGGCGCGCTCGCTTCCGTGCGCGGAGCACGCTATCCAGATTATGCGCTCGACAAATCCTGGCGACAGATACTTTTCGGCAGCCATCACGACGCCATCACCGGCACTTCGTCTGACAACGCGCTCCTCGATTTATTGCACGGCTACCGCGAAGCAATTGACCTGAGCCGTGGCGCGCTCGATGATGCTCTGGAGTATCTTGGTCAGGACATTGATACACGCGCGCCGCAACGCCTCGCAGATCATCAAGCGAAAGATTTCGTCAACGCCGTGTCGCCGATTCCGCTTGTCATCTTTAATCCGATGTCCTGGAAAAGAACCGACGCAGTGCGCGCGACAATCAAGTTCATTGTGCCTGTCGCAGACTTTGTGGTGAGCGATGACGCGGGCGCGTTGCTGCCGCACGCTTTGTTGCAGACAAAACGCGATGCGGCGAACGCGCAATTCTTCAACGAAGCCCGGATAGAATTCGTCGCACACGATATCCCGTCGCTCGGTTATCGCACTTTTTTCGTTTACCCTGCGTCAACGGTTAAGCGCACACTCACACACAAAGTTGCCGAAGTTGCTGCTACGGCAACCAACATGATTGAGAACGATTTCTATCGCATCACGATTGATCCGCAGCGCGGCGGGGCGGTTCGCAGCATTTATGACAAAACAGTTGATCGCGAGATCGTTCGCACAAGCGAGAATCACTTCGCCAATGAAATCGGCGTGCTGGCCGAAGAGCTTTCCAGAAAGAACGTCACTTACCCTGCGTGGGAATTCTGGACAACGGGCGCGCAGCGCTTTTCAACTGAAACGTCTGCGCGCGTCTCTGTCGCAAACGAAGGCGTGACGCATCGTCTCTTGATCGAAGGCGACTTGCCCAACATGCGCGGCTACCGGCAAACGATTGAATTATTCGACGGCGTCAAACGCATTGACTTTCGCACGGAGCTAATCGAGTATCGCGGCGCAAACGAACTGTTCGTCGTCAACTTTCCGCTCGCGCTCACAAACGGCGCGCTCGTCACAGAGGATCGCTTCGGCGTGGTCACGCGTAACGCCAGCAAAGGCTTTCTGGACTTTCGCACCAGCACTGACAAACTTGTTTCCGGCGCAAGCGTTTATCCGGCTTACAACTGGGTCGAGTACGGGCAAACACTAACGCTTGCTTTTCAGGACGCGCGCGGCGAACGGCTTGCCAGCGTGCCGTTTCGTCCCGTCGCGCTCGTGCGTCCGCGCAATTCAACGAACGACGATATGACGGCTCGCATTGTCGGCGCGCTGATTCGGCGCGGCGTCAGCGCGACACCTTTCTACGATGATAACGATGAGCAACGCCGCGCTTCGCTGTCGATTGAAGATTCAACCATGCCGCGCAAGTTAAATGATGATGTTGCGTATCATTCGTTTCGCATTGCGCTCGGCAATGCGGCGGAGAATAAATACACGGCTTCGCTCTTGCAGCAGGCGAGCGCCGCCGCTCAAGCGAAATTTAATGAAAGACTCGCGCGCGACGGCTTCGCTTATCTTTTCCTGTACGACCGGAAAATTCCTGAAGGCTGGCCGCCGATTCCTGCGCTCGTCATCGCCGGACGCGACGCGCAAACAACACAGCGCGCCGTCGAACAACTCTTCGCGCCGCTCGATCATCAAGCTACAACGCTCGCGCTTTCAATTGACGCGCTTGCCGAAAAAGATACGCCGGAGCTTGCTTTAATTTCATCAACGCAAGCGAAGAGTGCAGCAGGTTACGGCGTTGCGCTCATCAACGCGGGAACGCCTGCAGCTAGTCTTGAACGCCCCGCTACGTTGACGCTCTTCCTGATGCACACAGCGCCCTGGCCCGGCGTTAATTTGCCCTTCGAGTTTGTGCCTGAACACAAAACGCACGTTTTCAATTACGCGCTCTATCCGCACGCGGGCGATTGGCGCGAAGCGAACAGCACGCGCGTTGGCTACGATTTCAATAACCCTTTAATCGCGCGACAGTTCACCCCTCATGCCGGAACGCTTCCGCACGCGCACAGCTTTCTCACAGTGGATGCGCCCGATGTAGCGCTCTCTGCGCTTAAACTCGGCGGCAATCCGCAGGCGAATTTTCAACAGCTAAATGATGCGACGCCGCGCACGCTCATTGCGCGCTTTTATGAAACGGATGGACGAAATGCGCGTGCGACGTTTAAATTAGATAAAACATTATCGAGCGTGAAAAAAACGAATTTGATCGAAGAGGAAAGCGTGGCGATACCATTTTCCGATTCACAGTTTGCCGCAACGCTCGATGGCTTCGGCATTGAGACGTACAAAATAGCGACGATCCGTCAAGCTAACTCCGCCATGCGCAATGCTCCTGCGCTCGGCTCAACTGCTGAACTCGTGCAGCCTGTGTTTTCGCGCTACTGGATGCACAACGCGGGCGCGGCTCCGCTCGGCAACGATCCTGTTAAGATCAGCTTGCGCCCCGTCGAACAGATGAATGCGCTCTCCACCTTCGCTTACGACGATTCATACAATCAGGGCGGCATTACCACCACAGCCGTGCGCGTCTCTGTCGTCAACGATTATCAAAACGCGCGCGTCGAAGGTGTGGCGATAATCGAAGTTGCATCGGGATGGCGCGTCGTGCCGGATCGCATTCCGTACTCGATTGAGCCGGGCGGTTATGTGACGCGCGATGTGATTGTCGTCAATTATCCAGTCAAGCGCGGCGAAACATGGAAGCGCGCTTCGGGACTCGTTAAAGCGCGCATGGAAGACAACGGGCAAACTTACCAGGACGTGCTGGAGATAGGTCACACGTTAAAGCTTGAGTGGCGTATTGTTCGCACCGATCAAGGTGTGGAAGCGCGCGTCCGCAATCCGAATCGTCAACGCATCGAAGGCGCAATTGCGCTCATCACGCCGCCCGAAACATGGCCTGACATCCAGCAGGGAGCATTGTCGAAAAACGCTCCGCGTGAACTTGGATTTGCCGTCGCTCCCGGCGAAGAAACGACGCTCTTGTTCAATACTTCAAACGATGTGGGCAGAGCGTGGGCAATTGCGCGGCTTGCATATAACGGTCATATTGAATATTTGCGTGCTGATGGTATAAAGCCTGTTTCCACTCAAGCAAAGAAGTAGCAGCGCGATAAAATCTTAGTCGCATCTTGAAATCGAACTTTGAATCTCATGCTCGACCAAATCAATGTGCCGAATTCCAATCGCGTGTTCGTCGTCACATATCGCTTGCTTGTACTCACAGTCATGCTGGCGCTTTTTAACAACTTGCATGTTACGGCGAGACAGGCGCGCGGTAGTTTTATAGCACCGGCGGGCGTGCGCGCGGTGTGGGTACGTCCGTTTATCAATGCGGACGAAGCGACGCGGCGTTCTCCCGAATCGGGGCGAGCCTTCATTCGTGCGGAACTGCAACGCATCAAGCACGCCGGATTCAATACCATTTATGTCGAATCTTTTTTCGATGGCTATACGATTTATCCTTCGCGCGTCGCCGTGCAAAGACCGCTGGAGTTGAAGTATGGCAACGCCGTGCGTGATGCGCGTGGGCGTCTCGCCGGTTGGGACGTGTTGCAAACTTACATGAACGAAGGGCGCTCTCTCGATTTAAGCATACACGCTTGGTTCGAGGTCTTCTTCGCTTGGAATACGGGGCTTGGCGATACGAGTCGCTCGCCGATTTTTGGCGCGCATCCAGAATGGCTCGCGCTCGACGCGAAAGGCTCCCCGCTCGTGCGCGCCGAAGCGGAAGGCGCACACCGCGAGGTCAGCAAAATCTTTATGAGTCCGTCGAACAAAGAAGTGCGTGCGTTTCTCGTAAAACTCGTGCGCGAAATTGCCGCGCGGTATCAACTCGACGGCATTCAATTCGATTACATACGCTATCCGACGCACACACCCGACGCAGATTTCGATTACAGCGCGGATGCTCTGCGGCAATTTCGCCGTGACACAGGGCTTAACGCGAGAAAGTTGTCTGCGTTGGCGACTCCGCGTGAGTGGGCGCGGTGGCAGGCATGGAAGACAGGGCAGGTGACAGAAGCTGTCGCTGAACTAAGCGCGGCGATTAGAAGCACGCGCCCGAAGGTGATTATTTCTGCGGCGGTCTTTCCCGATTTCGCAACCGATCTGCGCGTCAAGATGCAGGATACGCGCGAGTGGTCGCGCCGCAAACTCGTTGACGCGCTGCTGCCGATGCTGTATAGCACCGATTACATGCGCGTTGACAGTTGGGCGCGTGAATTTCGTGAAGGCATCGGTCATGAAACGCGCGTCTATCCGGCACTTTACATAGGCCATTTCTACAACGCGCAGACGGGCGCGATTGACGCGCGCTATCTCGCGCTGCGTGATAAATATAACTTTGACGGCGTCGGCCTCTTCGCCGCACAACTCTTAAACGACGATCTCGCAGACAAACTCGTTCACGGAGTTTTCGAGTCTGGCGCGAACAAACCACTCAAATGAAAATCAAATATATTTTCTTGATCGCATGTTGCCTGCTGCCGCTTAATACTTCTACGGCCGGTGCGCAAGAAGCCGCGCGCGATGCGCGAAACGCGACCACGACGCCCGCCGCGCGCGTGTTGCTGATTCCGCTGGATGATCGTCCACCCTGCGTGCAGTTTCCAACCTTGATTGGACAAACAAGCGATACGCAACTCGTCACGCCGCCGCTTGAAATGCTTGGACGGTTCACTGTTCCGGGCGATACGGCGCGCATCACCGAGTGGGTGCGAGCGCAAGACATCAAAGCGTTCGACGCCATAATCGTTTCGATGGACATGCTGGCTTACGGTGGCCTCGTCAATTCGCGCGTTCACCGTACATCGTTAAAGGATGCCATGGCGCGTCTTGAACTTGTGCGGGAACTTCACATTAGTGCGCCGCGCGTGCCGATCTACGGCTTCAGCGTGATTATGCGGCTTGCGCCGACGGGCGACGGGCGCAACGAAGCGTATAGGGAAAAGCTTGCGCGCTGGGCGGAGATTTCGCCGGAAGCGAAGAATGATCCCGCGCTTGCAAGAGAAGTCGCGCCTCTCGAAGCGCAGATTCCGGCAGCAGCTTTGAGCGATTACAAGGCGGCGCGCCTGCGTAATTTCGCTGTTAATCAAGCGAGCGTCGAATTAATCAAAAACGGCGTGCTCGATTATTTGATTTTGTCGCAGGACGATGCGAAGCCACGCGGCGTACACGTCGCAGACCGCGAACGCCTTATCGCTGAAGCGCGCAAATTGAAACTCGAAGAACGCATCGCCGTGCAGCCCGGCGCAGATGAAGTAGCGATGCTGTTGCTGGCGCGCGCGCTTAATCGCAAATTCAATTACGCGCCGCGCATCAATGCCGTTTATTCTTCTGAAGCGACGCGCAATCAAGTGATGCCTTTCGAGGATCAACCGCTGCATCGCACCGTTAGTTTGCAGATCGCTGCGACGGCAAGCAGAGAAGTGATGAACGCGGACGACGCGGATGTGCTGTTCTACGTTTACGCTTCGCGCAAGGAACAGGGCGCGGCGGCAGCGTTTGCAGAAAAGATCGCGCATGATGTGGCGCGGGGTCGCCGCGTAATCGTCGCAGACATAGACCCGTTAGGCGACGTGCAGGGAGCCGACCCCGCTTTTACAGAAAAGTTATTGAAGCAGCAGGCCTTCAGTCCGCTCGTCGGTTATGCTTCGTGGAACACTGCGGGCAATACTATCGGCACGGCACTGCCGCACGGCATTGTGTATTCGCTTGCGCTTGATCGCTTGGCGAATCAAAACGCGCGCGCCGAACGCATCGGTCGCGCACAGATAACTTTCTTGTTGCACCGCTTGTTTGATGATTACGCTTACCACACACTTATCAGGCCGGAAGCGAGAAAGTTTGCGGCAATTAATCGCCTGAATTCTGGGAATCTCTCCGGTGAAGGCGAGCAATCAACGGCAAATTTCATCAGCGAGCGTATGCGCCCCGAAGTCGAAACGCTTTGGCGCGCTTTTGCCAGACAACGCTTCGTCGTCCACACGAAAGATAAAAGAGACTTGGTGACGCTGGCTCCTTTGTCACTTTCAGACTTTCGTATCAGCCTGCCTTGGGGACGTCTCTTCGAGGCGCTCATCACTTTTGACGTTAAAGCGCCTTCGACAAGGGCTGTCGCCGTTACTTCCCAAATATTACCTGACCAATCGCCCGTAAATCGGTAGTTGATAATTTAGGGATTGACACGCGCATGGTTTTTCAGGTAAATACATTTCACATAGTGGGCTAGTCCACCATTCAACCATGTTTTTGTCGGCATTTCGTTTGCCGATAAGGTTTGTTTCTTCGAGACAAACGCAAAGCAAATCATCTGTGTTGTAAACCATACATCGTCGGCAAACTCGACGCGGTTTCTTTTCCATCAAGACGTCGTAAAACACGTTGTTCAACTGCAAGGACGGATGTCCGCCGGAAAAGCCCAGAGGCTGCCGAGGTGCGCTACACACGGGACGCGCAAACTTGTTGGAAGCGGTCAAAAACGCCCTCTTGCTTATGAAGAGAGAAGTGCCGCGAACCGGCGATTACGCGCGAGATTTAATTTTGTACTTGAATCTTCTCGTCTCGCCCGCAATATGAACAACCCAGACGACTAACACTTTTTTTTTGAGGAACAATCATGACACGCTACAAATTCGCGCTTTCAATTTTTGCTTCCACGCTGTGTTGCCTTTTACCTTTCGCTCCAGCCACTTCGATTTTCGCGCAAACCATCACCGCCACGGCCAGCGGCACGGTCACAGACCCGAACGGCGCGGTCGTTCCCGGCGCAACCGTGACCGTGACCTCAAATGAAACGGCGCAGTCTAAAACCGTAACGACTGATAATGAAGGCCGCTACACCGTGCCGTTCTTGCAGCCCGGCCTTTACAGCATCACAGTTCAGAGCACTGGCTTTACGAAATCGGTTCGTTCAGACGTTAAGTTGGAAGTCGCGCAGACTGCCGCGCTTGACTTCACCCTGACGGTGGGGGCGTCGTCCGAAACAGTTCAAATATCGGATGCTACGACGCCGCTTTTGCAAACAGAGACTTCGCAATTGGAGACGACAATTGAAAACAAGTTGCTTGAAGACTTGCCGACGGGCAACCGCAACATCTTTAACTTTATTCCGTTCGTGCCCGGAACAGTTGATGTGGGCGCAGCGCTCGGCAACGCGGGCGGGGCGGTAGGTTCGGCGGGCAATCGCAATTTCTTCGACTCAAATTTTTCCGTCAATGGCGGGCGCGCTTCATCAAATGATGTGTTGCTTGACGGCGTGACAAACACCATCGGCGATTTCAACGGCGTTGCCATCTCGCCACCACAGGATTCGATTCGCGAATTCAAAGTGCAGTCTGGCGTCGCACCAGCAGATTATGGACGCACGGCGGGCGGCATCGTCAACATCGCAACCAAGTCCGGCACAAACAAATTTCACGGCTCGCTTTACGAGTATTTTCAAAACAAAGCTCTCAACGCCAATGGCTTTTTTCGCAATCGCAATCCGTTGACAGCCACGCGCGTTGACACTAAGCGCAATCAATTCGGCGGCGCTGTCGGCGGCCCCATCATTCTGCCGCGCTTCGGCGAGGGCGGCAAAGCGACGGTCAACGGCAAGGATCGCTCATTCTTCTTTTTCAACTATGAAGCACGACGCGAAACTAATCCGTTTGCGCTCGATCAAGTGACGGTTCCGACTGCCGCCCAACGCACCGGCAATCTTGCGGATTTGCTTGGCGGCAACCGCACGGACGTTTTGTTCGCGGCTGGCAATCCGGGCGGCGCGGCGGGCACGCCCGTGCGTTTCGGTCAAATCTTTAATCCCTACGGTGCGCTCGTTCCTTACCTACAAGTCAACCCGACGACCGGCGCGACGACGGTAGTTCCGGGGCGACCCATTTTCCCCAATAATAATTTGAGCGTCCTGCCCGTCTGCGCGCCGGGGCCGCGCACGCAGGCGTGCCTTGATCCGGTTGCGCTCAACGTGCTCGGTTTTATTCCGCTGCCGAACTCGGCGGGCACGACGATTTCAACCGCTCCGGGCGTCTTCAATAACTTTTTGATCAACGACACATCACGTTTTACACGCGACATTGTGGCCGGGCGCATTGATCATAATATCTCCGATAAGCAAAATCTTTTCGGACGCTTCAGCTATGAGCAGCGTGTTGACGCGCAGCCGAACTACTTCAATTCTGCGGCGTCAAACGCGCGCACGATCCGCGATAAATTTGCCAACTTCACAATCAATGACGTTTACACCATCACGCCGACCATCGTGAACAACTTGCGTTACGGCTACACGCGCGTGCGCGCCAATCAAGTTCCGAACGGACAGGGCTTCGACGTGACAACGCTCGGTCTGCCTTCCTATTTTCTGAACAACCTTGCCAACGCACAGTTCCCAGACTTTACTATCGGCGGCGGCGGCAATGCGCAAACGCTTCCCGGCAGCCTCAATAGCGGCACCATTGGCGGCGCAGGCAACAACCAGCCGCGCGATACGCATTCGGCTTCCGACTCTGTGACACTGATTCGTGGAGCGCACACGATTCGCACCGGCGGCGAATATCGTCTCTATCGTTTCTACCCGTTTCAATTCTTTACACCCGATGGTTCGTTCAGTTTCAATAGTCAGTTCACGCGCGGGCCTGTCGGGACTGTTTCTTACACGAACGCGGCAACCGCCGGTTCGCCGCTCGCTTCGTTCCTGCTCGGGCTACCGTCAAGCGGCAATCGTGAAATCATTACGCCGCTTTCGCTTTATCATCATTATGGCGCGGGGTTCGTGCAGGACGATTACAAAGTGCGCCGCAACCTGACATTGAATTTGGGCCTGCGCTGGGACATCGAAACCGGAACGGCTGAGTCACACGATCTGGTCACCAATTTCGACTTCAACGCCGCTTCGCCTTTGAACGGCAAAGTCGGTGCGCCGAGCGATCCATTCGTCAATCAATTGAATACGAACTTCACCAACTTGCGCGGGCTGTTGAGTTTTCCTGAAGGCGGGCAAACACGCGCTAATCGCAATCGTTTCGCGCCACGCGTCGGCTTTGCCTATTCTTACAATAACAAGACGACGATTCGCGGCGGCTACGGTCTTTTTTACTTGCCGTTCTCAATTGAAAATCCGTCCGCGCAGGGAACGAACTTCAACACCAACCTGACGCAATCAGCGCAAACTTCGCAGGTCGCATCGACAACTGTTTTCTTAGCGAATCCGTTTCCGAATGGCTTGCCTGCGCCGACCGGCAACGCGGCGGGTGCGCTGACGCAACTCGGCAACGTTGTCGTCGCCGTCGAACCGCAACGCAAGACTTCGTATAACCAGCAATACAATCTTGTTGTCTCGCGCGAGTTGGCGCGCAATCTCGTGCTTGATGTCGCGTATGTCGGCAGTCACGGCGTGCGCCTGCCCATCCAGCAGTTGTTTGTAGACCAGCTATCGTCAGGCACGCTCGATTTCGCCCGCGCCAACTACACGCAGCCGAACTCCTGTAGCACGCAGACCATTGCGCCGTTTACGCTTAATATTGCGTGCAGCGCGCTCCCGAGCGTGACATCGCCGGCGGGCGGCATCACCGCGTTCTTCAACCAGCAAGTCGCTAATCCTTTCGTCGGGCAGATACCGGGAACGGCTCTGAACAGCGCGACCATCGCGCGCGCCCAACTGCTGCGTCCCTATCCACAGTATCAAGGTGTGACGTTGTTTCGCCCGCTGCTCGGCGAAAGCAAATACAACGCGCTGCAAATCAACTTGCAGAAGCGGTTCAGTGATGGATTGTCGGCGATTGTCAATTATACGCGCTCGAAGCTAATGGACACGGGCGGCGTCGGCAACGGCGCGGCGTTCCTCGATCCTTCGGGCGCGCAGGACGCTTTTAACTACCGCGCACGCGAATACAGCCTCTCGACGCTCGACATCCCGAACCGCTTCACAGGTCTCGTCACTTACGAACTTCCGTTCGGGCGCAAACGCCATTTCGGAAAAAATCTCAATCGTTTCGTGGACGCTTTCCTCGGCGGTTATCAAGTCAGCGGCTCCGTTATTCTGCAATCCGGCACGCCGCTCGTGATTACGACGGCCAACGGGTTCGAGACCGCCGGATTAGCGGGGGTCGGCAACGCTGCGCGCCGTCCAGATCGCGCCGGGCCGAATTCTTTCACGGACTTCCGCAGCCGCGTTCGCAACGGCTTGCCGGTAATTGATCCGGCGGCGTTTCAACAGCCAGCGCCCTTCGCTTTTGGCAACGGGCCGCGCACCTACGGCGACATCCGCCGCAATCCGTACCGCAACGCCGATCTATCGTTAGCAAAGAACTTTACCTTTAACGAAGGACGCCAGAAGATTCAAGTGCGCGGCGAATTCTTAAACGCCTTCAATTACGTCGTCTTCGGCACACCCGTGACAAGCTTCGGCAGCGCTAACTTCGGGCAAGTCAATGGGCAGGGTAACAACCCGCGCATCGTTCAACTCGTCGCGCGCTACACGTTCTAGGCAAAGGTTAAAGTCGAAGGGCGGAAGTAGAGCATCTATCTTAATTCATACTTTCACCCTTCGACTTTAACCTTCCTACTGATTCGTTATGATCGGCTTGCTTCTGCTCTTAGTCTTTGCGGTGTTTGCGGCGCTGATGTTCGCGCGCGTGATGCCTGCGCTGCTCGCTGTGCCTGCGATAGCGATCATCGTCGGGGCAATCGTCGGCTTGCCGTTCAAGAGTATTTTGAATGACGTGATCGTTGCGGGCGCAAGCAAACTCGCTCCGGCTTACATCGCGGTGTTTGCGGGCGCGATGCTCGGACGCGTGATGATTCAAACGGGCATTGCCGAAGAGATCATCAAGCGCGCGGCAGAGTTTGGTGGCGACCGTCCGATGATCGTCGCGGGCGCGTTGATGATTGTGACGGCGATTCTCTTTACATCGCTCACGGGACTCGGCGCGATCATCATGGTCGGATCGCTGGTGCTGCCGATTATGATGAGCCTCGGCGTGCCGCGCAAACTGGCAGCGGTACTGTTTCTGATGGCCTTCGCCACAGGCTTTATCTTCAACATCGCTTTGTGGCGACTCTACCGACAGATTTTACAGATCGCACCTGATAGCGCGCTGCCGCCGGAAGTGCCGCGCTTTGCCGTCGGGCTTTTGATAATCACGACGCTTGTCGTAACGATTTATGCGGTCGTTGCCGCACGCCGCGCGCGCGGGATGAGCTTCTGGGCGGTGGCGACGAAAGATGAACTTATTGCACGTAGAGCGGGCGAGAGACGCGCGCCGCTCGTCTCGTTTCTGACGCCGCTTGTGCCGCTCATTCTCTACGTCGGTTTCGGTTGGCACGAGTTGCCTTCGTTCATTGCGGGCGCTCTCTTCGGCGTTCTGACGACCATACCGAAACAAGCCATACGCACGCTCTCTGCGGCGCTCGTGCGCGGAGTCGAGGACGGTGCGCCCGCCGCGATTTTGATGATCGGTATCGGAATGCTGCTCAACGCTTTGACGAAGCCGGAAGTGCGCGCTGCGCTTGAGCCGATGGTGCGAAGCGTGCCGGTGCGTTCGCCCGTCAGTTATGTGCTCGTCTTTGGAATTCTTTCGCCGCTCGCGCTTTATCGCGGCCCCTTGAATCCGCTCGGCGTCGGCATCGGCGTGTATTCGATTATGTTCGGCGCGGGAATCCTGCCCGCGCTAGCGCTCCTTGCGGCGATCATGTCAATCGTGCAGGTGCAGAACGTTTGCGATCCGACGAACACGCACAACGTCTGGGTTGCAAATTTCATGGGCGTGCGCGTCGAAGAGATTACGCGCGCAACTCTTCTGACGATGATGTGCGTCTGCTTCGGCGGTTTGCTGCTCGGCGCGTGGATGTTCCTGCGCTGATAAGCCGTCGTGCTGCGCTTGGCGTTATGTGTGCGTCGGATGGAAAGGGAATTAAGCCTTATGCAAATTAAATTTGTGCGAACAATATCAATAACGATTCTCTACGCGCTTTCATTCACGCAGGTCTCTCCGTCGTTGTGCGCGGCACAGAACGCGAGTCAGGGAAAGCTTCAAATCGAAGCTTCCAACGGCGCGCGTTATGAACTCGGCGGCGCGGACAAGCTTCGTGAAGCCGATCAACTGATTCATTACACGCCGGGTTACTATCGCAAGAAACCGCCGGGCAATGCCGGTGTTGATGTGTACGTGGTCGGCGGCAAAATTGTCGAAGTGCGTGACCGCGCGAAGGCTGTCTTCATCGAAAAGAAATCCGATCCGGGGCCGATTCAAATCGGGCAAGATGGATTCGTTCTGAGCGGGAACGGCGTGGCGCGCAAATGGATCATCGGCAACCTGCACGTCGGCGACGCGATCAACGTCGGCGCGGCACAAGGGGTGGCGGGCGCACAGGCGTCAACCGCCGTTAAGGAAATTCCGCCCGCCGCCGAACTGCCGTGCTTTCCCGGCGCGTACTATCGCAAAGCCGTCTCAAGCTCCGATGTGTGGACGGGAATCGGCGGCGTCGTTAAATTGGGCACACCGAGCGTTGACATGCAGCGGCTCGATGCGGCGGATAACCAACCACTCGATAACTTCTCCGTGTACATGGGCGGGCGCGCCGGAGCGCAGGAGATTGACGCCGGATTGACATGGGCTTTCACGCAGGACGAGCAGGGCAACACAAGCAAGACGCGCAACGCGTGGCATCCCTTCTGGCGCAATGAAAAGTGGTACGAAGCGCCGAAGGAGAAGCGTTACTACTGGCAGCCCGGCGACGTTATCGCGATGGCCGTGATGGTCGCCGCGCCCGGCAAATTGCGTCTCGTCGTCACTGACGCGCAGGAAAATCCGCAACGCGTCTTCACCACTGTGTTCGACGCGAAATCTTTTGCGCCGCGCGTCCCGCGACAATTCAAGCGCGTCAATGCAATTGACCAGCGGCACAACGAAGGCAAGCCCGTGCAACCGACGAAAGCGCAAGTAATAGGTGCTATCTGGTCGGAAACTTTTTTGTTGCGCGGTGAAGGAACAAACGCGCAACGCTTGCCTTTGATGCCCGCGCGCTTCACAGACATACGTTGTCCGGCGGCGAGTAATGTGCGCGTTACGGCGACCGAGCAGGAACGCACGCGTGGTGGCGAAGCAATAGACATTTACGGTACGGCTGTTAAGAATTAGGAGAAAGCTTTTGCAAGCGACGCCTCAAATTTTTGCGCGGGCAACAATCATCATCACGATGCTGTGTGTTGGTTTTTCATCAATCAACTTCGCGCAAAAGCGATCAACCGCCATCTCGCCACCGCAGCGTCCCGTGCCCGCGCGTCGCACCTTCTGGGTTTCACCGCCTGCGACGCCCGCCGTGCTACAGAATCGTGAAGCGATCACGGCGCTCGTCGAACAAGTGAAACGCGCCGGATTCGATGCGATCATTCTTTACGTCAAAGAACTGAACGGCCACGTCATCTATCCTTCGCGCATCGCGCCTCGCCTCACCGAATACAAAGGCGTGCGCTATCCTACTGACTTTGATCCGCTGCAAATTTTCATCGAAGAAGCGCATAAAAGAAACTTGCGCCTGCACGCAGGGTTTGAAACTTTCACGGAAGGCAACAAAGCATTTCCCGGCGTCGGCGTCGGTTATACCACGCACAAAGATTGGCAAACGGTTGCCTACGATGTTGACGCCGCCGACCGCAAAATTAAGCGCGCCGCATGGGGCGATTTCAAGCAGGGCATTCCGCTTTTCGTCAACGCCGCGCTGCCAGCCGTTCAGGATTACGAACTCTCAATCGTCAAAGAAGTTTTAGATCGCTACACAGTTGATGCGGTAGTTCTTGACCGCGCACGCTGGCAGGGGCTAAACGCGGATTTTAGTGATTACTCGCGCGCGCGATTTGCAGGGTATGTGAATGATCCGCAGCTTCGCTGGCCTGAAGATGTTTACGAAATCAAACTCGGCGAGGGCGGCAAAAAACGGATCGTCGAAGGCAAGCATTATCGCAAGTGGCTCGAATGGCGTGCCGGTGTGATCCACGATTACTTTATGCGCTTGCATGATCTTGTACGTCGCACGCGCCCGCGCGTTGCGCTCGAAGATTACGTCGGCTCCTGGTATCCAGAATATAACGAGGTCGGTGTTAATTGGGCGAGCAATCGTCACAAAGTTCCGTACCGTTGGGCGACGCCCGACTACCACAAAACAGGCTACGCGCAACTGCTTGATGTGCTCTACGTCGGGCTTTACTACGCGAACGTCACGGAAGCGGAAGCCATCGCCAAAGGCTCGTCCGCGTGGCGTTCAATCGAAGGCGCAGCAAAACTTGCCCGCGAAGTGACAATGGGCGACACCACTGTTTACGGCGTCATCAACTACGGCGATGACGCTTTGCCGGACGCAGAACTTGAGCGCGCCACCCGCGTCGCCGCGAAAGAGTTGGGCGGCGTCAGCATCTTCGAGGCGTCACACGTTGCGCGCCGCCGCAAGTGGGATTTCCTCACAAACTTTTTGCCGACGGATTTCTATAAACTTGCGGAGACGAAAAAGTGAGAAGCCGCGCTGCCCGACATCTTTGCTCACTCGTTCTCTGCGCTTCGATGCTGCTGTGCGCCGCCGCTGTTCCGGCGCAGCGCAAAAGCGAGAGAGACATAACCGCGCCGAAGTCTTCAATGGGGCGCGTGATGTTGGTGCCGATTGATGATCGCCCGGCGACCACGCAGTTTGCGGAATTGATCGGGCGCATTGCGGATGTCGATGTGATTATGCCGCCGCGCGAACTGCTCGGCGTCTTTACCGCCGGAGGCAAGCCGGAGCAAATCGCCGCGTGGCTGCGTCGTCAGGATTACCGCGATGTAGATGCCTTGATTCTTTCATCCGACATGCTGGCTTACGGCGGATTGATGACCTCGCGCACATCCGCCACATCGCTCGATGCCGCGCAACGTCGTCTCGATGTCATCAAAGATTTGCGGCACGCGCATCCACAGCTTCCCGTTTATGCTTTCAGCGTTGTGCAGCGCGTGGCGCTATCGGCGACGGCAGCCAACCGTTCATACCGCGACAAACTCGCGCGCTGGGTTGTGCTCGCAGATGAAACGACGCACACAAACGACGCGAAGCTCAAAGCCGAGCACGAAAATCTGCAACGCGAATTGCCGTCCGCTCTAATTAAGGATTATTTGGCAACGCGGGCGCGCAATCTACAAATCAATTACGCGATGCTGGAACTCGCGCATTCGGGCACCATCAATCGCCTATTGTTATTGCAGGACGACGCGCATCCCTACGGCTTGCACCGGCGCGATCAAGCGACGTTGCGCGAACGCATGGGCGCACTTCATTTGTCCACTGAGCAGGCGACGCTCTACGACGGCGCGGACGAAGGCTCGAACGTACTGCTCAGTCAGGCAATTCTCCGCAAGCACAACTTCGCGCCGCACGTCCGCGTTATTTATTCTTCAGCGGCGGGCAGGAAACACATCGGCGCGTTTGAAGATCAAACGATTGAGACGAGCGTCGAGCGGCAACTCGAAAATTCCGGCGCGCTTCCGGCAGACGATACAGCACAGGCTGATTACACACTCTACGTTAGCGCGCCGGAGCAAACCGAATCAGACTTCAAGGCTTTCCTCGCCACGTTGATCGCCGACATCAAGAGCGGCAAACATGTCGCCATCGCCGACGTGCTTTTTAAAGTCTGGGGCGGCGGAGACAGTCGGCTGATCGAAGCTTTGGCGCGCGAGCATCTGCTTGATCGCGTGATCGGCTATGCTTCATGGGGCACGCCGGGCAATACACTCGGCACGGTCATTCCGCAGGCGAATTTCTACACACTCGCGCGTCACAAACTCTTCGATGATCCACAGCGCGCCGAACACAGCGAAAACGCCGAAGCGAATTTCACGCTGCATCGCTACGTTGAAGATTACGGCTATCAAGCAATCGTGCGCCGCGCCGTCAATGATTACACACGCAGGGAATTAAAGATCGAAGTCGAAGAATTCGACCAGCCGACTTACAAGCGGATCAACGAAATAGTTGCAACGCGCATGACCGCCTTCATAGATCAATTCTTCGCAGAGAATTTCCGAAACAGGTGTCACGACGTCGGAGTTATCGCCAAATCTCCTCGTACTGTTTGTATAGAAAATATGAGCAACCTCAAAGTACGCCTGCCTTGGATGCGCTCGTTTGAAGTGCGTGTTGATTTCGATTTGAAGGACACGCTGTTGCAAGAGTACCCTTCCGCCAAACGAAAGGCACGAAAGAAGAATTTATGAAAAAGTCACTAGCCTTTGCCACGACGTTGACGCTTCTGGCGACGACGTTTGCTATCAGTTTTGCGTTTGCCGCGCCGCCGCCGCTACTGCGCCAGCAAAAGACCGGAGTTGGTTTGGGGCAACGGGCGAGCAATGCCGAAACGAAGTGGGTGGAAGATACTTTGCGCGGCCTCGTTTTGCGCGAGCGCATCGGTCAGATGATGGTGACGCAGTTCAGCGGCGAGTACGCTAACTTTTCAAGCGAGAGTTTCGTGAGAGTTCGCCGCGAGATCGAACAGAACAAAGTCGGCGGCCTGATCGTTTATCGCGGTGACGCGAATGAAATCGCCGCGCTCACCAACGAGATGCAAAGCCTCTCGAAAGTGCCGCTCCTCATCGCGGCTGATTTCGAGCGCGGCCTGCGGATGCAGATTCGCAGTGGCACGCCGTTCACGACTAACATGGGCGTCGCGGCGGCGGGCGATCCGCGCGCGGCATATAATCAAGGCCGCATCATCGGCGAAGAGATGCGCGCCATCGGCGTTAACTGGCTCTTCGCGCCTGTTGCAGACGTGAACAACAACCCAGACAACCCGCTCATCAACATCCGCAGCTTCGGCGAAAATCCGCAAAGGGTCGGCGAGTTTATCGCCGCCGCGGTGCGTGGCGTGCAGGACGGCGGCGCGCTCGCTACCACAAAACATTTTCCCGGCCACGGCGATACCGCAACTGATTCGCACATCGGGCTTGCCACCATTCAGTTAGATCGCGCACGCCTCGACAAACTCGAACTCGTGCCGTTTCGCGCGGCGATTGATGCGGGCGTCGCCTCTGTGATGACGGCGCACATCGCCGTGCCGAAAGTGACAGGCGACAATCTGCCCGCGTCGCTTTCGCCGAAGATGACGACGGACATCCTGCGTCGTGAATTGGGTTACGACGGAATCATCACGACGGACTCGCTCGGCATGGGCGCGATAGTTAAAAATTATCCGGGCGCGGAAGCCACCGTGCGTGCGATCAAAGCAGGCGCAGACATCGCGCTCTTGCCGCCCAATCCGACAGCGGCGATTAATGCAGTCGAAGCGGCGGTGCGTCGCGGCGAAATCACTGAAAGGAGAATTGACGACTCCGTGCGCCGCATCCTGCGCGCTAAATATCGTCTCGGTCTCGCGCAGAATCGCACCGTTGATTTGAGCGCGGTCAATAGAATTGTCGAGCGCCCAGAGAATGTGCGCGAAGCAAATAGAATCGCCGAAAGCTCCATGACGCTGCTGCGAAACACAGGCAACGTCGTGCCGCTTGATGCCGCACGCGCGGCACGCACGCTGTTCATCGTGCTTGCGGCAGACGATGATGAGGAAGAAGGGCGCGCATTCATTCCGCAAATTCAGGCGCGCGCCAAAGACGCACGCATCATGCGCGTTGATCCGCGTACCACGTCCGCTGAATTCGATGCGATTGTTGCGGAAGCGATGAAGGCGGATGCGCTCGTCGTCGCGCCCTTCGTCAAACGCGCGGCGCTCAAAGGCACTGTCGCTTTGCCGGACGTGCAAGCCGAATTCGTCCGTCGTTTGATCGCCACACGCAAACCCGTCGCGGTTATCAGTTTCGGCAGCCCCTATCTTGTGCGACAGTTCGCGGACGTGCCCGTTTACATGACGGCGTATGCGATTGAAGATGTCGCGCAAAGTGCGGCGGTGCGCGCCCTCTTCGGCGAAATTCCGATCAACGGAAAACTGCCTGTCAGCATTCCCGGATTGTTTGAAATCGGCGCGGGCATTCAGGTTAATCCGCGCGCGAAGACCGCCGCCAAAACGAACAGGTGACTTCACTTGGTAGCGATGGAAGAAGCAACAGAAGTTTCGTTGGAGAATGAGCGGCAGCAGTCGCGTCGCGTGCGCGTCGGCATTGATGTGGGCGGGACGTTTACGGATGTGGCGATAGTGGATCACGAAACGCACGAAGTGATCGGGCAATTGAAAGTTCCGACGACGCACTGTGCAACGGAAGGTGTCGCGCGCGGAATTATCAATGCTATCGAAGAGGCGCTCGCAAAGTTTCAGATCGCGCCGGACGACGTGGCCTTTATCGCGCATTCGACGACGCAGGCGACCAACGCGCTGCTGGAAGGCGACGTGGCGCGCGTCGGCGTGATCGGCATGGGACATGGCCTTGAAGGTTGGAAGGCGCGCCGTGATACGCGCGTGCCGCCGCTCCAACTTGCGCCCGGCAGATTCCTTGCGCCCGAGCATCGTTTCGTTAAAACGAGCGGCGGCGTTGTTAATGAACAGACAGTGACGACGCTCGTTAATGAGTTGCGCGCAAACGGCGCGGAGGTAATCGTCGCGTCGGAAGCTTTCGGAGTAGATCATCCAAACGACGAAGATGCGGTGGCGCGCATCGCACGCAGCATGGGCGCGCTCGCCACTTCCGGCCATGAAGTTTCCAGCCTTTACGGATTGCGAACCCGGACGCGCACGGCTGTTCTTAATGCGGCAATCTTGCCGAAGATGGTCGGCACGGCGAACATGACCGCCGCGTGTGTCGCGCGCGCGCACATCACTGCGCCGCTAATGATTATGCGCTCGGACGGCGGCGTGATGAGTGTCGCAGAAGTGCATCGCCGCCCGATTATGACGATGCTTTCGGGTCCTGCGGCAGGCATCGCGGGCGCGCTGATGCACGAGCGCGTCTCGGATGGAATCTTTATCGAAGTCGGTGGAACAAGCGCGGATATTTCCGTAATCCGCGACGGGCAGCCGCAAACAAGACCGGCGCGCGTCGGCGGGCATCGCACATTTCTGAACACGCTCGATGTACGCACAATTGCGATTGCGGGCGGAAGCATGGTGCGCGAAAGAAGTGGCGCGCTCGTTGACGTCGGCCCGCGTTCGGCGCACATCGCAGGGCTGCCGTATTCCACGTTTGCCGAAGCGAATGTGTTTGACAACGCGCATCTGGTGCATCTGCGCCCGACCGAGCACGATGCAGATGATTACGTTGCGATTGAAACGGTGAGCGGTGAACGCTTCGCCCTGACGCCGACGTGCGCCGCAAACTTGCTCGGTATCGTTCCTGAAAATTCTTTCGCGCGCGGAAACGCTGAAGCCGCGCGCGAAGCCTTTCGCCCGCTCGCCGCAACACTCGGCGTCAGCGAAACAGAAGCGGCGACGCGCGTGCTTGAGATGAGCGCGCGCAAGGTGGCAAATCAAGTTGAAGAGTTGATCGCGGAGTATGGCTTGGAGCGCGCGACGACTGATCTGGTCGGCGGCGGTGGCGGCGCGGCGGCGCTCGTGCCGTATGCCGCGAAGTTGCTCGGCGTCTCGCACCGCATCGCGCGCAAGGCGGAAGTGATTTCGACTATCGGCGTCGCGCTCGCAATGGTGCGCGATACAATTGAGCGCAACATCGTCGAGCCATCGCCGGAAGATGTTTTGATGGTGCGGCGCGAAGCGAAGGAAGCGGCGATCAGCGCGGGCGCGTTGCCGGAGACGATTGAGGTGCAGGTTGAAGTGGACACGCGACGTAATCTTGTGCGCGCCACTGCGTTCGGCACAACGGAGTTGCGACGCGATGATAAGAAGTCGCATCACATCACTGCGGCGGAACGTCTTGAGAGTGCCGCCAGATCAATGCAACTGCCCGCGAGCGATGTGCATCTTGTCGCCGCAACGGGTAGCCTATTCATATTTTCCGGCGTGCGAATTGAGCGCATGATGTTCGGACTCTTCAAGAAGGAGCGACGATCTGTGCGCGTGGTTGATCGGGCGGGCATCGTTCGTTTGCAGCGCAGCAACGCGGAAGCTATTTCGTCAACCGTTGCGAATGTTGCACGTGATCTCGATCACACATTAGCGCGGCTCACGGATTTCGGCGATGCCGGACGTGCGTTGCCGGACGCGCACATTGCAGTCGGCGCGCGGCTCATAAATCTTTCGGGATTGGCGGATGCGGCGCAGGCTGTCGCGCTCGCCGAGTCCGAACTCGAAGCAATGCTGCCCCATGAGAAGCTGGTCATCATTGCGACGCCGAAGGGCGCGTGAGCGAAGCGCGTGGGAGGGATTCGCGGAAGGCTTACGTTATGAATGACGGCAGAGCGAAAAGTTTGTTTGATAGAACGTTCGATGTGCTCGTCATCGGCGGCGGCAACGCCGGTTGCGCGGCAGCGATTGCAGCGGCGCGCATGGGAGCGGACACGGTCTTGGTTGAGCGTTACGGATTTTTGGGCGGCACGGCGACCGCCGCAATGGTTGCACCCTGGATGACGTATCACGCAGGCACTGTGGAAAAAAACGAGCGCGTGACGGGCGGCATTCCGCAGGAGATCGTTGAACGTCTGGTGAAGGCGGGAGCATCACCCGGACACGTGCGAGATGCTTCGGATTACGTCGCAACGGTGACGCCCTTCGATCCTGAATATCACAAGTGGCTGCTCTTTGAAATGTGCGAAGAATCGGGCGTGTCGTTGTTGCTTCACAGCCTGTTCGTTGAACCTCTGATGCGTGGAATTGAAATCACCGGCGCTGTCTTTCAAACTGTCGGCGGACGCCGCGAGGTTCGCGCGGCGCGTGTGATTGACGCGACGGCTGACGCGCATGTTGCGACGGCGGCGGGCGTGCCGTTTGAGATGGGCAACCGGACGGATGGTCTTGTGCAGCCGATGACGATGATCTTCAAGTTGAGCCACGTTGACCTTAACCGCACCGCTGATTATTTCCGCGAGCACCCGGAAGAGATCAGAACGAGCCTTGCGCCCGGCGAGTGGAACAGCGACACGCTGACGGCGGTGGCCGGTTTGTGGCAAATCTGGAGAGCGGCGCGCGAAGCGGGCGAAGTGGATATTCCGCGCGAGGTCGTTAGTTTCTTTCGCACGCCCTACAGGGACGAAGTGACCGTGAATATGACGCGCGTGACGGAGCTTAATCCGCTCGACCCAGAGGATTTGACACGCGCCGAAATTGAAACCAGACGACAGGTGATGCAGCTCGTAAAGTTTTTTCAGAGGCGCGTTCCTGGTTTTGAGAATGCGCGATTGGCAGCGACGCCGACGCAAGTGGGTGTGCGTGAAACACGCCGCATCATCGGCGAATATTCTTTGACAGCGGATGATCTTTTGCAGGCGCGCACGTTTGCGGATGCAGTGGCACGCAGCGGCTATCCGATTGACATACACAATCCGAAGGGCGAAGGCACTAAGACTATGCGATTGCCGGAAGGCGCGACATACGAGATTCCGTATCGCTGTCTCGTCCCGCAAAAAATTGACAATCTGCTCGTTGCCGGACGCTGCATCTCTGTGACGCATGAAGCGCTCGCTTCGACGCGCTTGACGCCAACGATTATGACGCTCGGACAAGCAGCCGGATGCGCCGCCGCGATGTCTGTTGCAGCGCATGTCTCGCCACGCGATGTGGACGTGAAAACTCTGCGCGCAATACTCGTCGAACAGGGAGTTGATTTGCGGCGGCGTAAAGCTAAAGTAGTAAGCGAATGACGTAGCCGAATGACAAAGAGGGCGAGCGATTCTGAATTTGATGCTACGCGCAAGGCGGAGATACGCGGCGCGGAATTGGCGCGTCGCGTTATTGCAAGTCGCGGGACATCGGATGTGTTTGAGCTTGCGCGGCAAGCGTGCGTGCGCATTGTGTACGAACGTTGGCCGCTTGTGACTGTCGGGGAATATGACCCGCGTGCGGCGACGATTCGCGTCAACCTCGCCGCCCTAGAGCAAAGTCGTCAACGTAATGAAGCTGGCGTAGCATGGGCTTCACCGAAAATGTTAGCGCGCATGATCGTCGCGCACGAACTGGGCCACTTGTTTGATATGCGAGAGGGCAGCGCATCATCACGAAATAGAAAAGAGGATGCTGCGCGTGAACTGATGGCGCACGCTTTTGCGAGAAATTTATTAGAGATACCTTTCATTCCAAACTGTTATGAAAGGCTCTGGCGGAGCGTATGAAGCAACATTTGTATCTGGGAATTGACGGCGGGCAGAGCCACACGGAGGCCGTCATCGCTGATCGCGAAGGCCACATACTTGGACGTGGTCGCGGTGGCCCGTCCAATCATGCGGAGCAGCCGGGCGGACGCGAACGTCTTCGTCGCGCCGTCACGGATGCGGTCGGAAGCGCCCTTCGCGCGGCTGGCGCGTCTTCCATCGGTAGCACGATCTTTGCCGCCGCTCACTGCGCGATGACAGGCGGCGCGGATTTCAAGGAAGAGATCATTCATTCAATCCTACGCGCAGAGCAGTTGGAGATCGGGCATGATGCTCCGGCGGCCCTTGCGGGAGCAACCGCCGGTGAATCTGGAATCGTCGTTATCGCAGGCACTGGATCGGTGGCATTTGGCGAGAACAAGAATGGAAAGTGCTTGCGCGTTGGTGGCTGGGGCTATTTGTTTGGTGATGAAGGCGGAGGATTCTGGATCGCCATGCAGGGCGTGCGGCGCGCCATGCTCGCGCGAGATGGTTTGGGTGAGCCAACGATGCTTGCCGAACTTGCGCTTGAGTATTTTGGGAGCGCCGATCTGCAGACGCTCGCGCTCGCCGTTTACCGTGAAGAGATTACGCGCGACCGATTCGCTTCCTTTGCCGCTCACGTTCAACGCGCGGCAACAGAGGGCGATCATGTTGCGCGCTTGATCGTCGCAGAAGCCGGAAGCGTGCTCGCGAAACTGGCGGCGATTGTTGCGCGCCGCTTAAGCTTCGCGCCAGATGAAATGCGCGTGGCTCCGGTAGGCGGTGTTTTTTGTGGAGCGCTGGTGCGCGAAGCCTTCGTCTCTATACTCAATGAGCAATTGCCGGAAGCGCACGTCGTCTCGCCTAAATTCGATCCGGCGACCGGCGCGTTGCTGCTTGCTTACCGTGCCGCCGGTCACGCTCAAGATGCCTCGTTGTTGGAGAATCTTAACAATCACATAAACGCGCGTCATTCACATCAAGTGACCTCACAAAAAGAAGTATGAAAACAGAAGAGCTACTCGCCGCGTGGCGTGGCGGATTAATTGTTTCATGTCAGGCAGCGGACGATTCACCGCTGGCGCGCCCCGACATTATTGCGGCGCTGGCACTCACAGCCGAACGCAACGGAGCCGTCGGCGTGCGCATTGACCATCCAATAAATGTTCGCGCTGTGCGGGCGGCAGTGGCCCTGCCCATTCTGGGAATCGAAAAGATTTTCGATGAAGACTTCGACGTGTATATCACGCCGACTTACGCATCGGCGGCGCGCGTGCGTGCGAGCGGCGCCGATGTGATCGCGCTGGATGGAACAATGCGCCCGCGCCCAAACGGTGAAACCTTGCGCGGCATCGTCGCGCGTGTGCAGGACGATTTCCGTTGCGGAGTGATGGCCGACATTGCGACAGTTGATGAAGGTTTGGCGGCGGTATTGGATGCGGGGGCGAACCTTGTTGGCACAACGCTATCAGGCTACACGCCGGAGACGTATGGGCGTGATGCTCCTGATTATGAGCTGGTTGAGCAATTAGCCAAGCGGTTGGAGGTACCTGTGCTCTGCGAAGGGCGTTTGCGCAGCCCAGAAGATGTACGGCGCGCATTTGATTGCGGCGCGTTTGCCGTCGTCGTCGGAACAGCCATCACAGGCGTTGACAGGCTGGTCCGCGATTACGCCGCCGTCACACCGCTCGCGCGGGAAAGCATCGAAGCAAATCGTTCGTAAGCGGCAACATTTGATCATCGGAATCTTCACAAGATTTCCCCCTGCTGCATTCTGCACTGCGAGAATTGGTGCTCAACTCTTAATAGAGTCATCGGAATCTTCACTGCGTGAACCTTACCCCAGAAAGTGGACAGGTAGATAAGATTCCTTGAGCCTCCCTAGAATAAGCTGTAAAACAGCATAAGAAGGGAGACAGGATGAAAGAGCGAAAACAATATACGCAAGAATTTAAGCACGGGGCGGTGCGACTCGTTACTGAACAAGGTCGCAAGCACGCCGATGTCGCTAAGAGTTTAGGCATCTCGCAATGGAGTGTCTCGCGGTGGGTACGCGCTGCCAGCAGCGAGGGAACGGAAGCGTTTCGTGGTCACGGGCACCGCACGTCGTTAGAGCAAGAGAACTTCGAGCTACAGCAGAAGGTCAAGCAGCTTGAGGAGGAACGCTCAATACTAAAAAAGGCGGCGGCGTACTTTGCGAGAGATATTCGGTAAAGTACGCATTTATGCGCGAGCATGAACGTGAGTTTCGCATCCGTGCGATGTGCCGCGTGCTGGGAGTCGGAGTTTCCGCTTATTACGCTTGGCGTAGCCGCAAGCCATCGGCGAGAGCAACGGCAAACAATCGGTTGGTTGAGAAGATTAAAGTTTTACACGCCAAGAGTCGCGGCATCTACGGCAGTCCGAAGATTTACCAACAGTTGCGGCGCGATGGCGAAGCAGTCAATCACAAACGAGTGGAAAAGCTGATGAAAGCCCACGCTATCCGTGCGAAAAGAGTCAAGAAGTTTCGCTTGACAACCGACTCGCGGCACACCTTGCCAGTGGCGGAGAACGTGCTTGCGCGACGCTTTACAGCCGCCCACCCCAATCAAGTGTGGACAACCGACATCACGTACATCCCGACAGAGGAAGGCTGGTTATACTTGACGGTGTTTCTGGATTTGTATTCGCGTCTGGTCGTCGGCTGGGCGGTGTCTGAAAGCCTGACGACAACGATGGTCGAGCACGCATTTGTCGAAGCGCACACAAGACGCGGGACAGCGGTTTCACCGCTGGTTCACAGTGATCGTGGATGTCAGTTTGCGAGCACAGCGTTCCGGAAGAAACTCGCCGCGTGGAACTGTTCGCAGAGCATGAGCCGTAAGGGAAACTGTTGGGATAACGCGGTGACGGAAAGTTTCTTCGGCAGCTTGAAGAATGAACTCATCCATCACGAACGCTTCCGCACCCGACAACAAGCACGGGATAAAATCTTCGATTACATCGAAGTGTTCTACAACCGGAGTCGGATATACTCAGCGATAGACTACTTCGCGCCGGTAGAGTACGAAGCGCGCTACTACGAAGCACAACGGGAAGCGCAATTGAAACAGGCAGCGTGAGGCTCAAAGCAAGAGGCTTATCGAAGTGTCCACCAAACGGGGAAGATTCAGTCGAAGGCGCTCTTGAAGCAGCCGCTTTGAGTTGCCGATCTATGTTTGTTCTGTAAAGCAAGCGATAGATAGTGAGTGGAAAATAAATAGCGCCGCGTGTCTTCACCACACGCGGTCACGTCCGATTGCAAAGGATTATACATAAGAGGAAAGCAATGCCAGCTTCAACGATAATTATAAAAGCGCGCCAGCCGCAGAGCATCAAGGCACGCATCTACGAACGCCTTTTGGCGCAAACACTTCCGACCGTTATTCGCACCGAAAAGCAGAATGATAAGACGTTAGAGGTTATCTGGTCATTGATGCAGAAGGGCGAGGCAAACCTTTCAATCGAAGAGTTGGAACTGATTGAACTGTTGTCGGTATTGGTTGAGCGTTTTGAAGAAAAGCAGTATCCGATTAAGGATGCGCCCTCGCATCGAATACTTCTACATCTGCTCGAAGCGCGCGGATTAAAGCAGGCCGATCTTTTGCCGATCTTCAGCTCGCGCGGGCTTGTCTCGGATGTCGTCAACGGTAAGCGCGGCATCAGCAAAGCACATGCCAAGAAGCTCGGCGAATTCTTTCATGTGTCGGCCGCACTATTCCTGTAATTCCCTGCCCGCTTCTGCTATTAATTTGAGCGTGCGATAGCAACGCCGATTAATTTAGCGGCGGTCTTGTTTCATGCCGCAGACACATTCGACGAGCGCAACACTTTAACCTCTTTGCTTATTCTTTTTTCAAGTTCAATCTGCGCCACTTCAAGCTCATAGCGCGCTTGCATTCGCATCCATACTGCGGCGCTTGTCCCGAAATACCGCGCGAGCCGCAGCGCGGTGTCCGCACTTATGCCGCGCGCGCAATTAACGATCTGGTGGATGCGTAGCGCAGGCACGCCAATGTCTTTAGCTACGCGATAGGGTGTGAGGCCATGCGGCTTCATAAAGTCTTCCAGCAAAACCTCGCCCGGATGGACGCGCGGCAACCTCTTCATCACATTTGTCTCCCTCAGTGATAGTCCTCGATCTCGACATTTCCCGCCCGACTGTTCTTCCAGTCGAAACAGATGCGCCATCGGTCATTGATGCGGATGCTGTACTGGCCTTTACGATCTCCTTCTAACTTCTCAAGATGATTGCCGGGCGGCGCATATAAATCTTGAAGATTCTCAGCGTCGTCAATGTAGATTAGTTTGCGCCGCGCCACTCGCTGAATGTCGCGCGGCAACGTCTTTTCAAACAGATTTCAATTCCACATTGGTTCGATTAAGACTTAACTCAATCCAACTCCGACCGTGATCCGGGCGTCTTCCGGTTTATACTCGCGCGCTGAAATACGAACATCAACGCGACGGCCTAAGCGCATTAACATTCGCATCAAGCGTTCAGACGAAAAGCCGCGCAATCGGTTTCGCATCAGTGCGGAGATTTTCGCTTGGTCAACTCCGGTATGTGCCGCCGCTTCGGTTTGCGTCCATCCCTTGCTTTCGATGATCTGCTTGATGGCAAGAGAGAGCTGGGCTTGCAGCAATCTCTCTTCGGGATTTGGCAGCCCCAAGTCGGCGAAGATGTTGCCGCTTCCTTCAGTGACTTCATATTCTTCGATTACTTCATCTTTTTTTCTTTTCATCGCTTGTCTCCCGGTTCTCGCGTTTTCTCGCGTTCTATCCTAATCGCCTGCTTCAAGCGTTCTTCAATAAGTTCAGCATCTCTTTTCGGCAGCGAAATTCCTGTTTTGGATTTCTTCTGGAAGACATGCAGTACATAAACCCGCTCAACGTAGCGAACGGTATATACGGCGCGGTATGTATCCCTATGATAATCACAGACTATCTCTAACACATTCGCGCCACCGAATCCTTTCAGCGGCTTCGCTGAACTAGGTACTTGGTTATGCTGGACTTGAAATAAATCCCTCCCTATATTGTCTTTGACAGGTTCAGGCATCGCGCGCAAATCCTTACGCGATGATGCAATCCAAACAATGGGTTTGGGAGTGCCATTCATCGTTAGCATTATGCCATTTATGGCCTAGCGAATCAATCAAAAGTGAAATCGAAACCTGCTATAATTCAGAGAAAGCGCCGACCGAGCCATCCCGGAGCTTTGCTGCGTGAAATTCTTGCTTCCGAAGAAGCCGGACTAACGCAGGGCGAGGTGGCGACGCGGCTAAGGGTTTCCCGCTTGACCGTCAGCGAACTCGTTAATGAACGGCGCGCCGTAATGCCCGACATGGCGCATCGCTTGGCGCGTCTTTTCGAGACGACGCCCGATCTGTGGCTGAATATGCAAAAGGCGGTGGACGTATGGGACGCTTGGAATGCTAATCGCGCCACTTACAACAAAATTCGACCTTTGAGCGTGAATCAACGTAAAGGGAAAGGGCGAATGTCGCAAACCCGCGTCTCATAGGAGCAGGAAAAAGTTATGAAGTACAAAGGCTATCAGGGAATAATCGAGTTTGATGAAGCTTCCAATATCTTTCACGGTGAAATCATCAACACTCGTGATGTGGTTACTTTTCAGGGAACGTCAGCAACTGAACTGCAAAAAGCCTTTCGAGATTCAGTTGATGATTATTTAGCTTTCTGTGCAGAAAGAGGCGAAGAACCAGACACACCGTAGCTAAGAGGGCAGGAGCTTAAATTCTTTGATTGAGGAAAAGCTTACCATCAACTAATGATATTAAGCTTTTCTACATACGGCAGAAAAATAAAAGCGCCACGTGTCTCACCACACGCGGCGCTTACGTCACAATCATTTGGGCGATTGTGAGGGGCGGAGACGTTCAGCCTCTATTCCGCGCGTCCTCATTACACGCGGCCACGCCCGATTGCAGAAGAGTTTACATCAGTCTTGGTGAAGGTCAAGAGCGAAAGAATCAAAGCCGGGAAACGTTCATTTCGGGGTACTGCTGGTCTTCAAATTCTTCGATTAGTATCGACATTAATTCGAGAAGTTGAAATTCCTCCGGCGTGAGTACCGCTTCACCTTTGCGCATGAGCTTCCAGACCTCAGCCAGCATCCGCTCGTTTTCTGCTTCCGTCTTAATCGGCGCGGGAAGCACTTTTGCGAGCAAGCATTGATACTTCTGCGGATTGAATGTCGGATTAGTGGTCAAGTCATTTGTCCATTTCGGTAAGGTACAAAGCGGAAATTAAAATCTTCCACGGCCTTCATCATATGTTGGAAGTTGATTGGAGATCGGAATATTCAAGGCACGCCCGATTCTTTCATCAACGCCCAGATTACATCATTCTATTTAGCGGCGTTGACAGTCAAGTGCCAGCATACCAAGTTGAGGTTGGCATGAAAGAGATATTTGCTGTGGGCATGAACATCGTGTTGGTATGTGACGGATTTGCTTTGCGCCTCACGCCGCAAGATGGTGGGCTTCCGATGTTCAACCTTGAGGTTGGCATAAGAGAGTTGTTTGAGTAATAATCTTCGGCATCGTTCGACGCCCTGCCTCCGCGAGAGTTGAAAGGTCATGTCAGATGAACCGAGAGTATTTCACCGCTGAAGAATCACACGCAAAGGTAGGCCGACGCATCGAGTCATTGCGTGAGCTTTCGCTGATCCCGCAAGGCACGACTGGCACCGTCATCGAGACGGATCAAGCGTCTCCAATCGATTACTCGCTCGTCATCCGGTGGGATGTGCCGCGCCCGCGTCGGGAGGAACATTTGAATATCGGCAATGATCCGGTGCTCTTCATCTCCGGCGGCAAACCACTTGTTGATTGGTTCAGCCGTGACGAGTACGAAAATTATCTACGCGAAGTGTAAGAGTAAGAACTATTATAGAAGCGGCACGTCATTAGATTACACGCCGCTTCCTCTGCGCCGCAGATGAACCAGACGCTAAGCCGGAGCGCTAAGGCGTCGCCAAGAAAGAATTTATTTTGTACTTAAAGCTCCGAATACAGAGTCCTCAAACTACCCTATCCAACCCACGCCCACCGCTTACCCATCGCTAAACATTTGTTTTTGCGAGAGATACTTTACCGCCAAATATTTTGCATTTCTTCAGCTCTATTTACGATGATTAAAGACATTTTGACGCGATGCAAGAAGTCTTGAATATTTCTCTTGACACACTTTGAGAGCGAGAGTAAGGTTCAAGCCTCAATTATTCATTTGGCGCCAGAGGCCATACGCTCTCACGTCAACAATCTTCAACCCAAGTTTTCTTTTTCACAGTTCGTTTGGTGAGGATCGAGATGCAGCTGTCCCACGCTGTCATTCGCCTTTTTCAGCAAAGCTTCACTGCTTTGATTGGAAGCGTGTGTCTGGTGGACGGGAGAAGCAGCCTCGACGAGGAGCATTCTTTACGTGAATAAGTAGTAAGAAGTCCCGCGAACCACCGCCAAGTGATTCACGGACTTCCTTTTTCAACAACACAGCTACTATCCGCACGGGTGGCGCGAGCAGAGTGCCTTGCCTCATCAGCGCGCGCATCTCTCGCGCATCGTGCGGTGGTCGCTCAACTCTCAAAGTTTGAGGAGTCTATTCCATGCTGCGCAACCGACGCTCTATCTTCCATTTCACTGCTCATGCTGTTTCTCTTTCCATTCAACGAAGTTCATTAAGGCTGACCGGCGCATTGTGCCTCGCTATGGTATGCCTTGCCGCCGGACAATCTGCGCTGGCTGCCATCGCGCCGCTCCGTGCTGCGCTCACCACTCTCAACTGTGAGGGTACGGCGTGCAGCCAAGTCACGCTCGCGTGGGATGAAGCCAAGCAGCACTACGATGCCCAAAACAACTCCAACCGCCGGGTGTGGGTCGAGGCCTCTAACCTGGGTGCCAGCGCGCGCGTCCTGGTCAGCCCCCATGAAACGGGAAAGCTGCTCCTGAGGAGCATTGTTAGTCCCTACCGCGCCAATTACGAATGAGCCTGACTCACGCGTGGCGTGATGCGAGGCCGCGCTTGCGCCGTCTGATGCGCGAGTAGCCGCGGCTGCATCAAGTAAAGCTCAACGATAGACACGATAGACACCACTAGAAACGCCCGGCAAGAAACCGGGCACGAGGAATCATCATGAATAATCGCAA
>JAABUS010001894.1_pt1 | contig 42369 bp, 39 predicted proteins | sample 5560161 | NCBI WGS metagenome assembly JAABUS01 (sample SAMN10711885, study PRJNA513376) | rock metagenome | isolation source: Antarctica rocks | place: Antarctica: Victoria Land, Trio Nunatak nord | collected 2016-01-04
GAGTATATCGTATCAAAGTGCAAGGGTTTTAAAGCAATAACAATCAAATCCATGCATTTTATACATCAAAAATAATGCCTAATTAATTGATATTCAATTAAATATGACTTAAAAAGCAGACCCTAATTACATCACTGATGGTTAATGTTGTTGAGTGATACTATTCAAGTGGTAAAAAAATAATTTGGTTTTAAACTTTAGTAAAAAAGAGTTTACATCAACAACTAACCTTATTATAAAAAATTTTGAATATTATAATGGTCCAATAAGGTTGTATGTATTCTATTAACCAATATTCTGCTAAGATTTAAAAGGCCTGATAGCACATACATCATCGATCATTTAATATTGTTTGTTATATAGTAATTATATTCTTATCATCTAGCAGTCTCAACCGGCAAATATTTATTCCGCAATTACAACATCATTGATTTTTTATTCAACTCATATCGTTCTTATAAAGTCTTTTTTTTAACAGTTGTTTCGTGTAGGTTTGCGTATTATTAAAAATTGCAGTGGTAAATATGTCTTCCTATTTTTCAAATAAGGTAGTAGCTATTACCGGGGGAACCGATGGTATCGGCCGTGCATTGATTGATGCCCTGGTACCGCTGGGAGCCAGGATAGCTACCTGTGGAAGAAATCATGATAAGCTATATAATCTCAAGCTTCAGTATTCTAATGTATTGTTACATGCAGTGGTTTGCGATGTTAGTAAAGAACAGGAATGCAAAGACTTTATTGATTCAACAATTGAAACCTTCGGTGGAATAGACGTCATTATCAATAACGCAGGAATTTCAATGCATGCACTGGTAAGGGATGCTGATGTAGGAGTGATTCGCAAAGTGATGGATATTAATTTTTTCGGAGCGGTTTACTGCACAAAGTTTGCCCTTCCTTCAATCATAGAAAGAAAAGGAACTATAGTGGGGGTTTCTTCTATAGCAGGTTACCGCGGATTACCAGGAAGAAGCGGATATTCTGCTTCCAAGTTTGCATTACAAGGTTGGCTGGAAGCCTTGCGTACCGAATTGATGAATGAAGTAAATGTAATGTGGGTATGCCCCGGATTCACCACATCCAACATCCGCAATGCTGCCCTTAACGAAAAGGGAGGCATTCAGGGTGAAAGCAAAATGGATGAATCTAAAATGATGACTGCAGCCGAATGCGCCCATCATATACTGGTTGCCATTGAAAAACATAAGCGTACTTTAGTGCTTACCTTTACTGGACTGCGCACAGTATTATTAAACAGGTTTTTTCCTTCACTGACAGATAAAATGGTACGTAAATTTTTCTTTAAAGATGGTAAACTGGTGAAGTAGCTGCCAGCTTATAGCTATAAGTAATTAAAGATTTGAAACAATTTAAAAAAATCATTTACGTTAAAAAAGAATCTTAAGGCTTAAGGCTGATACCTGAAAGCTGATATGTAATAAAGTATTAATGGCATTAGTAACCCTTATTTCAGATATAGGTCAGCAAGATTACCTGGTAGGTGCAGTAAAGGGACAACTTTTGCAATTCAATCCTGAATTTAACTTAATTGATATCACTCATCAGCTCACACCTTTTAATTATCCTCAGTCAGCCTATATTTGCCGTAATGCCATAAGCAATTTCCCTGATTTTACTTATCATATCATACTTGTAAATCTTTTTGAGAAGAAGCCGGAGCAATTACTGCTGGCCTTTCATAAAAATCAATATATACTTTGTGCTGACAATGGTTTGCTGACAATGATACTGGAAGAAAGACCGGAGATAGTGATCGGCCTTCCTTTACATAAAAACAGTATCAGGAATACTGTTTATTGCGCCAAGGTATTCGGCCATGCAATTAACTCAATTATAAATGGCATTTCACTGCTTGATATTGGTGTTCCGGATGTATCTATTATTGAAAAAAATCCCCTTCGCCCGTTATTAGGAGAAAACTGGATAGAAGGCCAGATTATTTTTATTGATAATTTTGAGAACGTAATTGTTAACATCCACAGAGAAGAGTTTGAGGCGCAACGCAGGGGCCGCAGCTTCAGCATTGTTTTTAAAAGAGATGAAATTATTGACCAGATAAGTGAAACATATGCCGATGTTTCAGAAGGTGAAAAACTGGCTATGTTCAACTCCGGCGGATACCTCGAAATTGCCATCAACAAAGGTAATGCCGCCGGCCTGTTTGGATTGCATGGTTTTATGGAGCAGTCACAAAATAATTATCTCCAGAACAGGCTGTATTACCAAACGGTAAGAATCTACTTTGAATAATTGTTAATGGTTAATTAATAATTATTAATGATTAACGGTTAATTGCTGAAGCTATAGAAGGTTTTATTGATGATTTATCACCGGATGAAACTCCCGTTAATAATTAATCATTAACAATTAACAATTACCTAACCTATTGTTAAATCTTAATTGATTGCCGGGATTATTGTTTAAATCCCAACTTAGCATTTTATCTTTTAGATCATACCTTTATATTTGTCAAGTTTTAAAAGCCAACTCAATATGAACTTTAAAAAAGTGAACAATATTACCGGATGGGTGGTATGTGCCATCGCCTGTACGGTGTATATCCTTACTATGGAAGCTAATGCAAGCCTTTGGGATTGTGGTGAATTTATTTCCAGCACTTTTAAAATGCAGGTTCCTCATCCTCCCGGAGCACCGCTTTTTGTTATACTAGGCAGAATATTTATCGTATTGTTTGGAGGAAGTAATCCTGCAAGAGCGGTGAATCTTTTAAGCGCATTATGCAGCGGCTTTACCATATTGTTCCTTTTTTGGACCATCACACATTTTGCGCGTAAGATATTTGTTAAAGGAGAAGAAGCACTTACCGAAAGTCAGATCTTCAGCGTTATGAGCGCAGGTGTAGTTGGTGCACTTGCCTATACTTTTAGTGATTCTTTTTGGTTCAGCGCTGTTGAGGGTGAAGTATATGCTATGTCATCACTTTTTACCGCCCTGGTATTCTGGGCTATGTTAAAATGGGAACATACTGCTGACAAACCCGGTGCAGATAAATGGATCATCCTTATTTTTTTTATGATGGGATTATCTATCGGTGTTCACTTATTGAACCTCCTTACCATACCCGCCATTGTAATGATCTATTATTTCAAAAGATTTAAAACTACGCCATGGGGCATTTTCTGGGCATTCATTATCGGGTGCATTGTTACAGGGTTTGTTCAGAAGGTTGTAATTCAATATACCGTTGAAGGCGCAGGGAAATTTGATATCTGGTTCGTAAATAATCTTAGCCTTCCTTTTTTCTCCGGCTTTACTTTTTATTTTATTTTACTGGGTTTCCTGGTCTATGCCGGATTAAAATTATTTAGCGGGCATGTCTTGAAAGTTACTCCAATTACTATTTGGCTGGCATCTTTTCTACTACTGCTTACCTTCCCTTTTATCTCTTCAGGATCAGGCTTTATCGGATTAATCATAGCACTTGCTATACTGGTATACCTTTTAAGGACAGTGTATAGTAAAATGGGACCTATTGTTAAACTGGGATTGTGGAGCATTGCTTTTATGTTGCTGGGTTATTCTACCTATCTCACTACTATGATCAGGTCGAATGCGAATCCTACAATTGACATGTATAATGTTGACAATCCTAATTCATTGGTGGGATACCTGGGTCGCGATCAATATGGGGATTTTCCCTTACTATATGGACAGGTTTTTACAGCACCAGTTACTGAGTATAAAGAAACGGTTACCAAATTTACAAAAGGTAAAAGCAGGTATGAAGAAGTAGGTAAAGATGTATCCCCACAATTTGCCGCTGAAGATATGATGGTATTCCCACGTGTCTGGGATGCAAGTAACGACCAGGGTCATGCGGAATTTTATAAAGAATGGCTGAACCTGGGTGATGGCGAAAGACCAAACCAGGCAGATAATGTCCAGTTCTTTTTTACATACCAGTTAAACTGGATGTACCTCCGTTATTTCATGTGGAACTTTGCAGGGAAGCAAAATGATATACAGGGCTTTGGTCCGGGTAACGTAAGAGATGGTAACTGGCTTACCGGGATTTCATTCTTTGACGACTTAAGGCTGGGTGATCAGTCAAAAATGCCCGACAGCATTAAGCATAATAAAGCCAATAATCATTTGTTCCTGTTACCTTTTATACTGGGAGTAATTGGCGCGGTTTATCACTATAATAAAACTTATAAAGATTTTCTTGTTACGGCGTTGCTATTCTTTTTTACAGGTTTTGCAATAGTATTATACCTTAACCAGGCAGGTAATCAACCCCGTGAACGTGACTATGCTTATGTAGGATCGTTTTATGCATTTGCTATATGGATCGGGTTGGGCGTATTACAGGTTAAAGAATGGCTTCGTAAAAAAATGCCGGATAGCTCCTCTAATTACCTGGCTGCTCTGTTATGTTTATTAGCAGTACCTGTGATCATGGGCTTTCAGGAATGGGATGACCATGACCGAAGCAAAAAGGTTTTGGCAAGAGACCTTGCAAGGGATTACCTGGAAAGTTGCGCTCCTAATGCTATCCTGTTTACATATGGTGATAACGATACCTATCCTTTGTGGTATGCACAGGAAGTAGAAAATATCCGGCCTGATATACGCGTGGTGAATAATAGCTTGCTGGGAATTGATTGGTATATCAACCAGCTACGTTATAAGGTAAATGAAAGCGACCCTATTGATGTTATATTTACCCCTGAACAAATAATGGGGCGAAAGCGAGACAATGTAGCTTATGTACAAAGGCCTGACGTAAGCGCTAATGCTATATTTGATCTGTATGATGCTATGAAGAACGTGGTAGCAAGTGATGACCCGTCAGTAAAGGTTCCTTTACAGGATGGCGACAGCATCAATTTTATTCCTACCAAAAAGTTTAAAATTGATGTTGATGAAAATTTTGTCAGAAGCAATAAAACTATAAATCCGGGTGATACGGCAGTGAAGCAGGTTTTAATTGATATACCTGAAAAAAAGAATTATATCATGAAGAATGATCTGGCTATCCTCAGTATCATTGCAGCAAATAAATGGAAACGTCCGATATACTTTACTGCACCTTATACTGGTTCAGAACTAGGGTTTAGTCAGTACCTGCGTAAAGATGGTTTAAGCTTCAGGCTTGTTCCGGTAAAAAATAATAAGTCAATAAACACTGACTGGATGGTTGATAAGCTGATGAATAAATTCGGTTTTGGCAGTGCCAATATTAAAGGTGTTTATTTTGATGAGCAGAACAGGCTTCATCTCAATACTATTCGTATGGCTTATGCAGAAGGTGCTGAAAGCTTAGCTGACGAAAACAGGAAAGATGAAGCAAAGAAAGTACTTGATAAAGCGGATAAGAATATCCTTAATGAGAACCATCCTTATGCTATGGTTAGTAAGAACAACCAGCACAACTATTACTCATTAAAGTTCCTGGAAGCCTGCTACAAAGCAGGTTACAAGGAGCTTGCGGATAAAGTTTCAAGAGCATTAAGAAAAGATTTCACTCAACAGATCACTTATTATAACAGTTTGCCGGAAGCTAAACAGGATGCCATGAAACAGGAGATACAAGGTGCCCAGCAATTCCTTCAAATGCTTGATATGATGGATGGACAGTTTAAAGAAGGTACTTTACAGGTTAATCCGGAACAGCAACAAATTATTAATAACAACATGGATTCGGGAATTAAAAAATCCGATAAGGCTAAGTAGATATTTAATCACGGAGAAATTGCCAGAGGGAAGAAGAGGTTACGCAGAGGACTCCTTTGTGTAACCTCTTCTTCCCTCTGGCAATTTCTTCGTGGTTATAAACACTTGCACATAAGCACTTTTAAAATCACTCAAACTTTTATTTGATTTTTGTCAAGCCGATAAGGTTTCAAAGTAGATAATTTCATAACGAAAAATAAAATGAAATTTATGAAACTTAAAATTCTTATCACCCACCCATTTACTTTGATTGCTAGTTTCTTATTAGTTTTTATCAGTGGCCAGCATCAAGGTTACTTCTACTTTCAGGAATTAATTGCCGGTTTGATATATGGAGAAGTATATTCAATCGTTGGCAGTCTTGGCATATTTACAATTTTATCCTGTCATTTTAAGTACAAAGGAGTTACTAACAACCTCGAGGCGTGTTTTATAAATCTTATTGGTTCAGTGCTGCTGATCATATCATTATTCCTCTTTTTTTATCATATGGAAGGTATTTATGTTTCTCAGACATTCGTACAAATTGTACCCCTTATTTCACTCCTGGTCTTTTGCATTCTTGTGTCCTTCTTTGTATTATTATTTCCAATCAGTAATAAAGATGTAATAAATAGTGACCTTCATTAATCTTTTTCATTTTAGAAAAGTCATTACTTTTAAATGTATGCCTGGTTAGGATAATTTTAAGACATTATTTAGATCTATATGAACATATGTCTCAAAACTGGCAACGTTATTGAGCTTTAACATTAATTAAAACTATCATTGTATAGGAAATTAATTATCATAAGTATGAACCGTAACCTGATTTATTGTCTGGCTTTTATTTTTTTTACTGTAAGTTTTTCTTCATGTTCTAAAGAATATAGTGTTGAATCCGGGGCCTTTACCAAAGCAAAAGGTTCTTTACACGATAATTCCGGTAACTGTTTTACCTCTACAGTTTTTGGAAACTATTACACCGGAGTAAAACTTACAGATTCTAATTATTTACAGGTGCAGGTAAACGTAACAACACCCGGTAATTATACCATTGCATCAGATGTTGTAAATGGTTTTTCATTTAACGATGCCGGGATCTTCACCACCACCGGGGTACAAACTATCAAGCTGAAAGCTACCGGCACACCTCTTGTCAATAAGAATACAAATTTTCTGATCAGCTTCGACAGCACATTTTGTAATGCTACTGTTTTAGTGCAGGATAGTACACGCAATACAGGTGGTGTCATTAATACTGCTGCTGATACCGCATGGCAGTTTACTGAAGGAACAAAATACTTTCATGGATACATTGATACGGCATTTACACATGACACAACTGTACAAACAATACTTTACAAATCAGTACAGATAATAGGCTTAAGTGCTTTAAGAGGTGATTCTGTATTCTTACTTAGCATTACGTTTCCGGGGGGGGTAATAACACCAGGTACTTATTCATCCAATACATTATCTGTATTCAAATTTTTAGGTTCTTTTAATGATAAGGACACAGTCTATTCTGCAACATATCTTACACCAACCGTAAATACTATATTTCAGGTAACCTCCTATAGTTCCACCACCAAAATCATTAAGGGAACATTTAGCGGAACAGCTAAGAACAAAACGAACAACTCCGCAACAATTACCTCCGGAAAGTTTGAGGCTAAATTGAATTAGCGCGGTATGCCTTCATTGACTTTTCTTAACCGCAGAGAGAAGCCGGAGATAAAGAAGAGGTAGCACAGAAACGTTCTCTGTATTACCTCTCCTTTATCTCCGGCTTTCTCTTTGCGGTGGTTAATTACTTTAACAACTCGTTCAAACGCTGCGCTAGCTGAGGGCCTCTTAGATCACGAGCAATGATCTTTCCATTCGGGTCAATTAAAAAATTCTTTGGGATACCCTGAACCTTATATTTTTGGGCCACTTCATTGTTCCAGTACTTCAGGTCACTAACATGAGTCCATGTAAGATTATCATCTTTAATAGCCTTTAACCATGAGTCACGTGTCTTGTCAAGTGAAATTCCAAGGACAGTGAAATTTTTGCCTTTAAATTTTTGATAAGTATTAACTACGTTAGGATTTTCCTGCCTGCATGGGCCACACCAGCTTGCCCAGAAATCTATCAATACATATTTACCCCTGAAAGAAGAAAGAGATACTGGTTTACCATCAGGATCATTCTGGGTAAATTCTATTGCTTCTGAACCTACGGCGCCTATTTTATTGTTTTCTAAAGTTTCTTTTACATACTTGCCGTAATAGCCTTGCTTTACATTATCAGCCAGTCCCTTGTAACGTGTTTCCAGCAGTTGAACGTTATCAGATAACTGAGCTGTTACCAAAACCAGGAACGGAGTAACATAAGATCCTTTCTTGTCTTTTAAATATTTGTCTACTCCATCCTGAATCTCCCTGGTAACCTTAATGGACTGTGCAGAAAGATCATCAGACAATCCGGTCATCTTAGCCTGTTCACTCAACTGATTCAGTTTATTAAAAAGTGGCGTAAAGGTTGCCTGAAATTCCTGAAAATCTTTATTAGTAGGAGAACCTTCTACTTTTAACTTTTGGATTTCAGATGCACTCCCGCTGATTTTAATAATACTGTTATCAAGAAACAGTAAGCTCTTCTTTTGTACACCTGAAAAATTCAGGTTGCATAAGCCTGGTTCCTGCAGTTCACCCTTTAGTATAAATGAATTGTTTTGCACGATTGATTTGGCAATTGTATCAGTAGGGTTATTGGCATCTGTAACAGATACCACTGAATTTTTAGCCATCCCTGATAAAGATCCATTTATAACGAAGCCCTTTTTTTGTCCCATTCCTATAAATGGAACGAGCAATAATGCTAACAGCATTCTTTTCATCAGTATATAATTTTATAAGTTGTCCAAAATATCCATCATTATCCAGATAGCTAATGAAAGTTATTATTTAGTGTTTTGTTAACTCTAAATTGACGTATTTGCTATCAGCTATTAGCTATCAGGAAGAAACTTAATACACTTTGATCTGCTGATAGCTGACAGAAGAACGCGTCACTTTCAGGTTAACTTAACATTAGAATGCCTTCTCTGTAATATATTAATAACGGCCTGTAAATTATGACCTTTTGCGTTAAGTAAAAGCAAATAATGAAATAGCAGATCAGCAGATTCATTTAAAAACAGGTCTGAATTGTCATCTTTAGCTTCGATGACCATTTCGATTGCTTCTTCCCCAACTTTCTGGGCAATCTTGTTAATGCCTTTCTGAAACAAGCCGGCTACATAAGATTGATCAGGAGAAACCTGCTTACGCAGATTGATAATTTCTTCCAGGTAAAACAAAAAATCAACCGCATCATTTTTTTCACCCCAGCAGGTATCAGTACCCGTATGACAAACAGGCCCTAATGGATCAGCTTTAATAAGCAGGGTATCATTATCGCAATCCACCGCCATACTTTTTAAATGCAGGAAATTACCGCTTTCTTCTCCCTTTGTCCAAAGCCGATTTTTACTCCTGCTGTAAAAAGTTACCTTGCCATCCTTCATTGTTTTATTCAGTGCATCCTCATTCATAAAACCAAGCATCAACACCCTGAACGTCTTGTTATCCTGGATGATAGCCGGTACCAGCCCGTCATCAAATTTTTTAAAATCTACTTTCAATTTTTATATTTTATAACTTCTTCTTTGTGCCTGCGTGTCTTCGTGACAAAATAGTAAGCCACGGAGACGCGAAGACACAAAGGATTTTTTCAAAATCTCATTACAACCCCTTCACGCTGCAAATATCGCTTCAATTCAGGAATACCAATCTCTTTAAAATGAAAGATACTTGCAGCAAGTGCTGCGTCCGCTTTTCCATTTTTAAATATATCTGTAAAATGTTCTACCGCTCCCCCACCACCGGATGCTATAATGGGAACAGGAAGGTTTTCTGCCAGCTGCCTGGTGATATCTATTGCGAAACCCTGCTTTGTTCCATCATGGTTCATACTGGTAAGCAGTATTTCACCTGCACCTCTCTCTACAGCTTCCTTTGCCCAGGTGAAGCACCGTGAAGTTGTTTTTAACCTGCCACCATTAAGATATACATACCATTCACCATCTTGTTCCTGTTTGGTATCAATAGCAAGCACCACGCATTGACTTCCAAACTCACGGCTCAGGTCATTTAGTAAAGATGGATTTTTATAAGCGGATGAATTGACAGAAATTTTATCTGCACCATTCTGTAGTAATACACTAACATCTTCCACACTACTGATACCCCCACCAACTGTAAAAGGTATATTGATATGATGCGCAATACGATTCACCAGAACACTTAGGGTCTTCCTTTTTTCTATGGTTGCAGTAATATCAAGAAATACCAGTTCATCAGCTCCCTGCTGCGCATATAATGTTCCCAATTCTACCGGGTCGCCGGCGTCACGGATGTTCTCAAAATTTATTCCCTTGACTGTTCTGCCATCCCTGATATCAAGACAGGGGATGATTCGTTTTGTTAACACTTGTTGTGTGATTTAATACTCAATGTTGTGATTTTTTAAACCACAAAGGCAGGGAGACACAACGGAACACGGCTGATATTAATAATTCATAGTGTTCCTCTGTGTCTCCCTGGCATGGTTCAATTGCTAAATTTTTTCAAGTCTCCTAAATTAATACGGCCCTCATAAATAGCTTTGCCAACTATCACCGCCCGGCAACCAATATCCTGCAATTCCTCCAGGTCTCGTATAGAGCTTACACCACCACTGGCAATAAAATGAAGAGCAGGAAATTTAGCCAGGATGTTTTTATAGAGTTCGAGAGAAGGCCCCTCCAGTAAACCATCCTTACTAACATCCGTACAAAACACCTGCTTAATTCCTTTCTCAATATAACTTTCTAAAAAATCATATATCCAGATATCGGTTTTTTCAATCCAACCGCTTACAGCAATTTTTTCTTCCTTTACATCAGCGCCTAATAAAAATTTATCAGCGCCATACTGTAAAAGCCACTGTAAAAATGTTGCTGAATCTTTAACAGCAAGACTACCAATTGTAGCCCAAATAGCACCCGAACCGTATACGATTTCAAGATCTTTTTCTGTTTTAATACCACCACCGAAATCAATCTCCAATGTGGTTTTACCCGCAATCGTTTCCAGCACTTTCCAGTTCTTTACAGCTCCTGATCTTGCTCCATCAAGATCAACCAGATGCAGCCTTAACAAGCCATTGTCTTCAAATTGCCGGGCTACTTCGAGTGGATGCTCGTTATAAATCTTTTTGAGTCCGTAATCACCCTGGGTTAGTCTTACGCATTTGCCTTCGATGATGTCGATTGCCGGAATTATTTGCATGCTATTACGAAGCAGTTGTTATTGCTTCTATAATTTATAATGATAAAAAATTTTTTAAGATCTGTTCACCGGTATCAGCACTTTTTTCAGGATGAAATTGTACCCCGTAAAAATTTTTTGTATGCAATCCGGTGCTGTAAGATTGTACATAATTAGTGGTAGCAATGGTATGTTCACCTAAAGCTGCATAGTAACTATGCACAAGGTATACATATGAGTTTTCACGAACGTCTTTAAACAAATCTGTTTTCAGATCATAAATATTATTCCATCCGATCTGGGGTACCTTTAAATTCAGCCCCGGTTCAACTGCCGGTTGTCCGGTTGTTACCATAGTTTCTGGTAAGTTATTAATTGAAGGATCAAATTTTTTTACCGGTTCCCTGAAAATATTTAAACAGGCAGTATTATTCTCTTCGCTGTAAGAACACATTAACTGCATTCCCAGGCATATACCCAGCACAGGTTGTGTAAGAGAAATGAGTAACTTATCAAGGTTTCTTTCCTTCAGGTATTGCATAGCAGTGCTGGCTTCACCCACACCTGGGAAGATAACTTTATCCGCCGATTGAATAGCGGCATGGTTATCGGTTACGACAGCATTTAACCCAATTCGTTCCAGTGCGTATAATACGGATTGAATATTGCCGGCATTATATTTTACGATTACTATATTCATTATCTGTCATTTTCAATCATTAATTCAGGATGGTAGATATAAAAGCTTTAGTTGCAGCATCAACATCTGTCTGATTTTCTAACGCTTTTATATATGCGCTGCCAATGATGGCTCCGTTAGCATGGAAACATGCGGAGGTGAATGTGTGCTTGTCTTTGATTCCAAAGCCAACCAGCACCGGGTTGCGTAATTTCATTTGTTGCAGTCGTGTAAAATAGGCTTGCTGGTGATCAAAATCAGTGTCTTTGCCAGTAGTGGCCGATGATGACACTGCATAGATAAACCCACTGCTCAGATCATCAATTTTACGGATGCGTTCTTCAGATGTTTCAGGTGTGACTAAAAAGATAAAGCTCAGTCCATATTTTCTGATATACTGACCGTATTCTGTTTCGAATTCATGCATAGGCAGGTCAGGCAGTATCAAACCATCTATTGCCACGTCCGCAGCATGCTGACAAAATTTTTCAAATCCATATTGAAGTATCGGGTTCATATAACCCATCAGTATAACGGGCAGGTATACCTGGTGGCGGAATCCCCGCAACTGTTCCAGTAATTTATGGATTGTCATTCCATTATCCAACGCGATCATATTACTGTGTTGAATCACCGGGCCATCAGCAATCGGGTCACTGTAAGGCATCCCGATTTCGACCATATCAGCGCCACTATCCTGTAATGCCTGCATAACAGGAACAGTACTTTCTAATGAAGGATAACCTGCAGTGCAGTAAACATTCAGGATATCTTTTTGCTTTGATTGAAAAAGGGTTTCTATGCGGTTCATATATTTTATTTTTATGGTTATCCTTAGTGAAAGATTATTTTAACGCAGAGAACAGCCGGAGGAGGAACACAGAGAGCACAAAGGACGTCTCTGTGCCCTCTGTGTTCCTCCTCCGGCTGTTCTCTGCGTTAAAAATGCCTTACTGCTTTATATCCATTGCCCTCATATACGTTGCCATATCTTTATCACCTCTCCCACTCAGGCAGATAACCACTTTATCCGTCTCCTGCAAATTCAATTTATCTAAAACAGAAAAAGCATGAGCTGTTTCAAGTGCAGGAATAATACCCTCGAGACGGGCTACATGAAACGCTGCATGAAGGGCTTCATCATCCGTAACGCTTAAAAAAATTCCACGGCCACTATCAAATAAATGCGCATGCATCGGCCCTATGCCAGGATAATCCAATCCCGCTGAAATACTGTGCGGTTCAATTACCTGCCCGTCAGCTGTTTGCATTACAATACTTTTACTACCATGTAAAACACCCGGTGTTCCTAATTGAGTAGTGGCAGCGCTCAGGCCGCTGTTAACACCATGACCGGCAGCTTCCACTGCTACCAGCTTAACTTCAGGGTCATTCAAAAAGTAATAAAAGGCTCCGGCAGCATTGCTGCCGCCGCCAACACAAGCTATTACATGGGTAGGAAGATCAGAGCCGGTCTTTTCTTTTAATTGTTTACGAATTTCCTGGCTTATAACACTTTGAAAACGCGCTACCATATCCGGGTAAGGATGAGGCCCTACCACACTGCCAATAATATAATGCGTGTCAAGCGGATGATTGATCCAGTCGCGGATAGCTTCATTGGTAGCGTCTTTCAGCGTTTTACTACCACTTAAAGCAGGAATAACTGTAGCTCCTAACATCTTCATGCGGGCAACATTGGGGGCCTGCCTTTCAATATCTTTTTCTCCCATGTAAACAATGCATTCAATGCCTTTGAGTGCGCAGACTGTTGCGGTAGCTACGCCATGCTGGCCTGCACCTGTTTCAGCAATGATTCTTTTTTTACCTAACCGTTGCGCCAGTAAAATTTGTCCGCATGTATTATTGATCTTATGAGCGCCGGTATGGCAAAGGTCTTCCCGTTTCAAAAATATTTTAGTGTTGTATTGTTCACTTAACCGCTTGGCATAATATAACGGTGTTGGGCGACCGACATAATCTCTTAACAGTTCAGCAAGCTCACGCTGGAAAGAAGTTTCATTAGTGATCTCCAGGTAACGGGTTCTTAATTCTTCTACATTCGGGTATAACATCTCCGGAATGTACGCTCCGCCAAACTGTCCATAATAACCATATTCATTTACATTGTATGACATCGTTTTGCTTTTTAGGTATGAGATATGAGGTATGGGGTATGAGGTGTACACTTTAAATTTATGATTAGGTTTAAGATAACCAGCTCTTGGTAATTACCTCACACCTCATACCTCATACCTATTCTTTCAGTTCATCAACAAATTTTTTAACCTTCACCATATCCTTTACTCCGGGACTTATCTCAAACTTACTATTGATATCAACTGCAAATAATGCATTAGCAACAGGTTTGTGTGTATACGTTTTTAATTTATGTGAATCATCAGGCTGAATGCCACCGCTAAGAAAAAACGGTTTGCCTATTACACTTCCTTCCAAAATATCCCAGTTAAATTTTTTGCCGGTGCCTCCATATCCCGCTCCTTCAGTATCGAATAAAAACATATCGCATACTGCCATGTAAGGCTTGATCATCCATTCAATATGATCGTTGTCACTAAGTCTGAAAGCCTTCACAACTGAGATGTAATCCGCAATCTTCTCGCAGTATTTAGGTGATTCATCGCCATGCAGCTGAACCATATGCAACCTGCACTCATCCACCATCTGTAATACACTATCAACTGAAGCGTTTACAAACACACCCACTTTGTTAACCTTGTTCTCCTTTTTTATCTGTGCAGTTGTAAGATGCCGAAGCACGTAACGAGGTGATTTAGGATAAAAAATAAAGCCAGCGAATGTTGCCCCTATTTCTTCCAATTGATCTACCTGATCCAGTTGAGTCATACCACAGACTTTAACTCTCATAACTAACCATGTTTTAATGTATGAACAAATCTGGCAAAGGCAACCGCAGGATCCTGCTCTTTCATAAAAGTTTCCCCTATCAGGAATCCGTTATATCCGTTTTGTTTTAAAAGTACAATAGTATTTACATCACTGATACCGCTTTCCGATATTTTAAGCTTTCCTGATGGTATCTTTTTTCCCAGATCAATGGATCGGTTTACATCCACGGTAAACGTTTTCAAGTCACGGTTGTTCACTCCTACCAGGTCTACCTCATCACAAATATGCAACAGTTCATCATCATTATGTATTTCAAGTAAAATTTCAAGCTGTAAGTTCTTAGCATATGCCGAAAGCTCCTTAACACGCTGGGGGGTTAAACAGGCAGCTATTAAAAGTATAACATCTGCGCCCATTGCTTTTGCCTCAAGAATTTGGTATTCATCAATAATAAAATCCTTTCTTAAAATAGGAATAGCAAGCTTTCTGCACCTCATAATATCCTCTTTTTTACCGGCAAAAAATTTTTCGTCTGTTAATATAGACAATCCTGATGCGCCTCCTTCGGCATAAGCCCTGGTGACATCCTCAGGTTTTGCCTCACTGTTAAAAATGCCTTTGGAAGGTGATTTACGTTTGAATTCCGCTATGATGCCGGTACGGGATGCATCCTGAAGAGATAGTTTTAAAGACAATGTTTTCTGGCTATAAAATTCGCTTTGTTCCAGTTCATTAATAGAAACCGTTGCCTTAGCATGTTTTACTTCCTCAACCTTGTGCCTGATTATTGTACTCAAAATGTTTTCCGCCATGTTATGTATAATGACCTTTAGCTATCAGCTATCAGCTAAGTCCTTGGATTTAAAAATTTATCAATTTAAATTTCAATTTTTGTACTCAGATTTATGCCTAAAATAACTCCCACCTTTTCTTTCAATATTGATTCTTACTGCCAAAACAAGTTTTAAATCAACTATGCGTATAATTCCTCCTGACAGCTGACAGCTGATAGCTGACGGCTGATAGCTCATTGCAACGCAATCAACTTTTCAAAACTACGATATGCATTCCCACTTTCAAGGCTTTCCACTGCTGTTTTATAAGCATCTTCATAGCCAGGATATTTACCGGTGCAATTTAATGCCATTGCAGCATTTGCCAATACTACGGCATTCTGGGCCCAGCTTCCTTCACCTTTCAGGATTTTGATAAATATCCTGGCCGCTTCCGCAACGGTAGTTCCTCCATAAATGTCGTGTGAACTCACACTTCGTTTCCCTATTTGTTCCGGAGTATATAATTTTTCTCCTTGATTGGTGATCACCTTCACATCACTGGTCAAAGAAACTTCATCGTAACCGTCGAGGCTATAAATAATTGTAAAAGCCTTACCGGTTTGCTGCAGAAGATAATTATACATCCTGGCCATTTCAAGATTGTACACACCCACTAACTGGTACTTAGGAAAAGCGGGATTGACCATTGGGCCAAGCATATTAAAAAAAGTTCTCACACCCAGGCTTTTTCTCACCGGGGCCACCGTTTTCAAAGCCGGGTGAAATAGCGGTGCATGAAGAAAACAAATACCGGCAGTTTCTACTTCACGAACCAGGCAGTCATTATCAACTTTGAAAACATACCCTAACTGCTCCATTACATTCGATGAACCGCTGATAGAAGTAGCACCATAATTGCCATGCTTGGTTACTTTAGTACCCGACCCGGCAACGATAAAACAACTTAAGGTAGAAATATTAAATGTATTCTTGCCATCTCCACCGGTACCTACAATATCAATCGCATCATAGTCTGGCATCTCCAGTTTTACACATAGCTCCAGCAATGCATCCCTGAAACCCTGCAGCTCATCAATAGTTATACTGCGCATAAGATATACCGTTATAAAAGCGGTTATTTCACTTTCATTATAAACGGCTTTTGCTATATTGATCAACACTTCTTTGGCCTGCTCCCGGGAAAGTGTTTTATGCTCGAATAAGTATTGGAGGATTTTTTTCATTTTGAAATCCGGCTATTGGCTGTCAGCTTTCTGCTATCAGCAAATTGCATTTAATGTTAATAATTTATTCTTATTAAAGAAACATTTCAATTTATACATCATTTCATCAATCGCATGCTGAAAGCTGACAGCTGATAGCTATTATACCAGCCAGTTCCTTAGCAACTGTTCCCCCATCGGCGTCAACACACTTTCTGGATGAAACTGTACGCCCTGCACATCATACGTCTTATGTTGCAATGCCATGATAAAACCATTTTCATCCTGGGCTGTTATTTCAAGTTCCTCAGGAAAGTTTTCTTTTGAAACGATCCAGCTATGATACCTTCCTGCTTCCAGTTCTTCCGGCAGACCAGTAAACAGCCTGTTAACACTATGCATTTGGTGCTTTAAAATACTTACCGGCGTTGCTACCCCATGATACACACTTGCTAAATTTGTAAGCTTGCCACCAAATGCCTCTCCAATAGCCTGGTGACCCAAACACACACCTAATATGGATTTGGAAGCAGCATACTCTTTAATTAATGGTAATAAAATTCCGGCTTCCACAGGAACACCCGGCCCCGGCGATAAAATAATTTTATCGTACTCTTTTATTTTCTTCATCTCTATCTGGTCATTCCGGAACACATCAACTTTGGTATGTGTAATCTTCTCCACCAGATGAACCAGGTTATAAGTAAAAGAATCGTAGTTGTCTAAAACAAGAATGCGCACGTTTGAAGAATTTAATAGTTTTATACTTTAGCTTTGGTTATCAGCTGTCAGCTGTCAGCTATCAGGTAGTTTGCTTTAATATTTATTGATAATATTAGTTTCTTACATTATGGATATAGGTTTCATTACAAACATATTTTCGTACTAAATGCAAAGCTGACGGCTGACAATCCTTCTTCTTCATACCTCATACCTAAACCTATAAATTGCCTCCCGCCATTTTCATCGCTGACTTTAAAGCATTAAGTTTATTATTTACTTCCTGCAATTCACTTTCCGGTTGAGAGGCAGCTACAACGCCTGCCCCAGCCTGGTAAATCAATGTATTATCCTGGCTAAGAAAAGTACGAATCATAATGGCCTGATTGCAGGTTCCGTCAAAACCAACATAGCCGATACATCCGCCATAATAACTACGTGCAGTAGGTTCATATAAATCAATAAGCTCTAAAGCCTTAAACTTAGGGGCCCCACTTAAAGTACCTGCCGGAAAAGTTACCGCAAGTAAATCAAAGGGGTTATTATCTGGCCTGACCGTGCCCGTTACCTCACTAACCAGGTGAATAACATGGCTGTAATAATTCACTTTACGGTAACTGCTCACATATACTTCGTCGCATTTTCTGCTCAGGTCATTTCGTGCAAGGTCAACCAGCATAACATGTTCAGCATTTTCTTTTGCGTCAGCTAATAACTTTTCCGCAAGCTGTCTGTCAATAATATCGTCGCCGGTGCGTTTAAAAGTACCGGCGATAGGATGCACTACCGCTTTATTGCCTTTGATAATCAACTGGCTTTCCGGACTTGATCCCATTAATTTATAATCGCCATAATCAAAGTAAAACAGGTAGGGAGAAGGGTTAATGTTTCTTAAAGCGCGGTAAACATTAAATTCATCGCCGGTAAATTTTTGTTCAAACCGGCGGCTGAGCACGATCTGGAAAACATCTCCCCGGAAACAATGTTGAATCCCCTTTTTTACCATTTCAACGTAATACTCATCTGTCATATTAGAGGTCTCTTCCTCTTGTATTTTAAAAGGAAACACAGGAACATCCTTACTTTTGATAAGGCTTTCTATCAGATCAAATTCACTTTCTAATCCTTTAACTATATTCTCACAAATGAATAATTCATCTTTAAAATGGTTGATAGCTATTACGTATTGGTATAACCGGTAACGCATCAGAGGAATAGCGGTTTCTTTTGCGCGCTTTGAAAACTTGATTGTATCAAAAAATTGAACCGCATCAAAGGCAGCGTATCCAAACAATCCCTGTGCTACATGCACGGGCCTTTCTGAAATAGAATTAACGAGGAACCGTTGCATAAATTCCCACATTAGTCCGGGCACCTGAGCAGCATTTGAGATAGCTATTCTTTCTGCCTTTTCGCCGGGAAGTTTATATTCAACCGTTTCCATGCTGGTTATTTCTATGCCGGCGATGGCATTAATTCCGATAAAGGAATAACTATCATCATTCGTATGAAAGTCAGTACTCTCAAGCAATATAGTGTCGCGAAAGCGGTCGCGCAACCGGAGATAAATACCTACAGGTGTAAATATATCTGCAAGTAATTTTTTATAAATTGTTGTAATCTCTATTTTTTTCATACTGTATAAACCTGACCGAATTTTAAATAAACTGTTTGTATATCTAAACGAATAATAATAAACAATATTGGTTAACACTTAATGTTAACTGCAAAACAAATGTTATCAAGCGTGATGGTATCGGGGGATTAAAAATAAAAAGCCCCGGGAACATCCGGGGCGTATATGGTTTAATACAATATAATTAGCAATAGCATAATTAACCCCGTTCAGAGATCACATGCCACCACCATTTCATATTTTTATTTATGTTTGTCATTACGTTACAAATATAGCGGTACATTGTTTATAACACAAAAAATTTTTTTAATTTAGAGAGCGTAAGTGTTAATGCCTAGGTATCAGGTATCAGGTAGCTGACGGCTTAACGCCGTCATCAGGTATGAGGTATGAGGTAGAATCAAGCATAAAAGGCTGATATAATTGTAGAAATAATAGATTATAAAATACCAACCCTGAAAGGGTGACATGATTAAGAATCTGTAAGGCTCTATGCCACCCTTTCAGGGTTTGTTCAAGCAATTATAATTTTTTCTATAATCATGTCAGCCCTTCGGGCTTAATAATTCTTATCTTACAACTCGCAAAATTTTATACCTCATACCTGATGACGGCGTTAAGCCATCAGCTACCTCATACCTCATACCTGGTAACGGCGTTAAGCCGTCAGCTACCTCATACCTCATACTAGCTGACAGCGTTAAGCCGTCAGCTACCTTATACCTTCTTCGCCATTGACTGAGCAATGATACTGGCAGCGATCAATTGAAGGGCGTGGTATATCATTAACGGTAGCAACACAATCCCAACAATATCGCTTCCTGAAAATAATACTTTAGACATTACCGTTCCATGTACCAGGGATTTTTTTGAACCGCAAAAGACGGCGGTAATACTGTCCTCACGATTAAATCCTAACAAGCGGCATACCACCTTTACTATATTGTAAATAAGCAGGAACAAACCCATCATTCCAACTCCTACCAGTAATAATGTTGTAATGCTAAATCCATTAAACATTTTTTTTGCAAATGATTCACAGAATGATGTGTATACAATCAGTAAGATGATTAATTGGTCAAAATAACGCAATTGCCTGCGATATCTTTCGGCGAAGCTACCCCATTTATTATTGAGCAGGATACCCAATGCAACAGGTACCAGTACCTGCAAAGTAAGTTTACCAATTACAACATACAAATCATAATTACCTGTTTGGGCATGAATGACCAGGCCCATCCATAATGGGGTAATAAACACACCCAGCAGGCTTGAGATGCTTGCATTAAATATTGCTGCAGGGATGTTACCACCAGCAATGGATACCATCACTACCGAAGAAGATACCGTTGATGGCAGACTAGCCAGGAAAAACACACCCAGCCACAAAACTTCATTACTCTTATTTTCAAAGAATGTTTTGAACAGTAACACTAATAATGGAAAAAGAATAAAAGTGGTGAGATGCACCACAAGGTGTAATCGCCATTTGCTTAATCCTGATTTAAGATTTTCTACATTGAGTCTCAACCCGTAAAAAAAGAATATGGCTGAAACGCCATAAGTAGCAATTTCAGCAAGATGAATCGGGCTTTTTTTCTCTCCGCCTTCCGGCCAAAGCCATGCCAGTACAATCATTGTGATCAGGGCAATTATAAATCCATCCAGTCCTGCGCGTTTAGCAAGCGCAAGAATTGAAAAAGATTTTTTAGCTTTTGCATTTCCTGTTTGATCGTTTAAGTCTGTCATTCATATAAATTTCTTTTTTATCCAATCTATTATTATATATCATACTTGCTATCAGCCGTCAGCTATCAGCTATTCTGAGGAACTCAAGTTGGTATTAATTTCCTGAAAGCTGATAGTTGACGGCTGATAGCAATTTCATACGTAATTTTCAACTTAAGTTCACATTATCTTCATTCTAACTATATTATTAACGGTCTTGCCATATAATTTCATTATCATGTTTAAGTGAAACTATCGCCTGGGCTGCAAGTATCAGAAAGAGCGGCTCTATTTCATACCTGAACCGCATATTCTCACCATAATCCAGCAGACTGCTAACTGTTAAAGAAAACAGTATCGTTAGTATTATAAAAATAGTAAGAAATGAAATAGATTTTGACCTCAGCCCTTTGCTTATCATGATAAAAAAAGTAAAGGTGTACAATACTAATTTTGGGATTGCTGCAATTACCAATGATTGTTTCTTTTTAAGATCATCTTTAAATAAATGGGCAGGATTAAAAGAATATAGCATGTCGTAATACCTGATCTGGTTATTATTTTCTTCAACTTTAAAATAACTGGAGGCAGGTGTAAAAAAGATAATGAATGCAGTGAATACATTTTTAAGATATGATAACGGATGCTGACTTACCCGTAGGAAACTTGCTGCCATATATTTTTTTGATGTTTCTATATAGCCTGCATTGTTCATATTTATATACCGGTCATTCTTTGTTTCCATTAATAAAATCCGGTCGTTAATTCCGGCGTATTCTCTTTTATAATCATCAGAGATGAACCTTTTATAATAAGATATGGGCATAAAAGGATGTACTGAAGCTATATTATTTGAATCAGGCATTTCATTATTGTGAAAAACAATTCTTGAAAAATTTATGCCAACCCAGGAGGAAGCAGAAAAGTTGTCAAAAATCAGGTAGTTTTTTAGATACCATCCTCCAACCAAAATAATGGAAAATAAACCTGCCAATAAAATTTTTTTAAAGCTTTTCTTTCCATAATAAATTAGTATCAGTATGCCTGAGATGATGATCAACCATACTAAATGATACATACTTCTTGTTAAACAGATCAGGCTTAATGCTGCAAACATTCCTGAAATATTTTGCCAGCTTTGTTTTTGATTAACCATTATCATAAAATGTACTGCTATAAGCAACAACAGTGAGATGAATGTGGTATAAAAAAGTTCGTTTTCAAATAACATAGTCGCCGGACTTAATATATATATAAGAGAAAGGATAAGTGAAAGATTACTGCTGTAAATGATGCGTTGAAGGATGCTTAAAAGAAGTAATCCATTACAGCAGGTGATGGCAAGCAACAAAAATTCTATAGCATACCGGCTGTAATTACCACTGGCTTTTAAAATAATACCCAGCAGCAAATTGAATAACGGCGGTTGAGAATGTTGATACCACAGGCTATTTAGTAAATTAGTTTTTAAACTTGTAATATCAAGGTATTGCCAATATTCATATAACGCGTTATAACCAAAGCTCACACCGAGTACCTTAATGATCACCCTTGACATTAAAAAGCAGGACAGCAATATGTATATGTCACGTTTGGATGAGCTTTTTTTATTCAATGATTAATTATTAATGATTAATTGTGAGTTGCATTATTTTTACGTTGAACAGGAATCCTGATCACTAAATTAGTGAACAATTAATCATTAATAATACTAATATAATTAGCCACTTACCGTTAATAATTAATCATTAACAATTAACCATTATATCAATGAAGCTTAAGCTAGTATCTATCGGTAAGGCACATGAGGCTTATGTTAAAAATGGCATAGATGATTTTACAAAACGCATCACTCATTATTTTCCGGTAGAGTGGCATATTATACCGGTTCCAAAGAATGCCGGTGTATTTTCTGAGACAGAACTTAGAAAAAAGGAAGGGGAGATATTTTTGGAATGGTTGAAGAAAGATGATTACCTGGTAGCGTTGGATGAAAGGGGTCTTCAGTTACAGTCTGAAGCAGTGGCAGACCTGATACAGATGAGGGCTAATAACAGCACGAGGCATTTGATTTTTTTAATAGGCGGCGCCTTCGGTTTGGATGAAGCGGTTTTAAAAAGAGCAAACCTAACCTGGTCGTTATCATTACTGGTATTCCCACATCAACTAGTGAGGTTAATACTTGCAGAGCAGCTATACAGGGCATGCACGATCATCAGGCATGAAAAATACCATCACTCATAAAATTTAACGATATTCGATTTTTTTTCACTATAAATTTGATTGATGTTTTCTATTACAGTTACAATTATTATTATCACCAGCCTTATTACATTTGCCGCATTTAATAACGGGAAGGTTAAGGAAGATATGCTGTTCTGGCCATCAGAGATCAACAGCCGAAAACAATATTATCGTTTTTTTAGCTATGGCTTTATACATCTAGAATTTTTTCACATCTTTTTAAACATGATTACCTTATACTCGTTTGGTGAGAGATTAGAGAAATATACTTTTGCTAAATATGAAATTTTTGGTACGCATGCTAAAATCTTCTACCTGATTTTATACTTAACAGCTATTGTTGTATCCGTTATCCCGGATTATTTTAAATATAAAAATAACAGTTCCTACATGGCCCTGGGAGCCTCAGGCGCCGTATCGGCAATACTATTTGCAAGTATCATACTTGAACCTAAGCTTTCCTTATATATATTCTTAATTCCCATTGCTGTGCCTGGATATATATTTGGATTTTTATACCTTGCCTACTCTGGTTACATGGCTAAAAGAGGAAATACAAATATTGGTCATGGTACCCATATTGCAGGCGCTATTTACGGACTGATCTTTACCATAGTTGCCACCAAATTATTTTCGAACTATAATGCAGTGCAAACTTTTTTCCGAGTTATCTTTAACCACCAGGTGTAAACCTGATCTGTAAAACTTTTGAAGTTTTACCGGTAACCTTAAACCGGTCATCAATCCTTCTCCCTGTAATCCAGATAATTTTTTTATTCATCTCAATCAGCCATACCTGCTCTTTCTCAGTAAGGGAAAGTTTCTGATCGCTAAGGAAACGATTCAGCTTCTTTTTTTTCTGCATTCCCAACGGATAAAAATAATCAGACTGCTTGCGCTTCCTAAGTATAAGTGGAAAAATAACCTCTCCTGCATCCAGCTGTGCTACTTCGGAAGAGGTTGACATCTGGTAATTATTAACCGGCACTTCTTTAAATTCCAGCAGGCCTTTTTCAAAAGTCAGTTTTTTATCTTTTTTATTTATTACAATCGTTTGTGAGTCATCGTTATTATTTGGAGATACTATCAGCCAGTTCCTGTTTTTAATAATCCGGTAAGAAGCAGACTGGATATACTTCCCGGACTCCGCATCAAGCAGGCCGATTACTTCAATTGTCTGGTGTGCTGTAAACCCGTACTCCTTAATAACTTCATAAATGATTGTTTCAAGAGGTGATAACTTTTTTAGTTTTAATACGGCGATATGAACCTCATTGCATTTTATTTCTATTAATTTTCTTTTGTGTTGCTCAATAGCTTGCCGGAATAATTGTTCTGTTTCCCTGAATCGTTTGAGGTTGCCTGCCAGGTTTTCTTCAACTCCCGGAAATACTTGCTGAATAGCAGGAAGCAATTGGTTGCGAAAATAATTACGGGTATATTTATCCGATTCATTGGAAGAATCCTCCACATAGTTTAAATCATTGTTTATACAGAAATCAAGGATGTCTGTTTTATGTGCAAATAAAAGCGGTCTTATGATCCTGTTTTGTTTAGGCAGCATTGCTCTTAAGCCGGTTATCCCTGTTCCTTTAAAAAGGTTCATCAGCATCGTTTCAATATTATCATCAGCGTGATGAGCAGTGAGCAAATATTTAGGATGGTCATATTTTAATAAAAGAGCTTTATCTCCAAGTATTTCATTAAACCAGGTATAACGCAATTCCCGGGCGGCTACCTGGATAGATAATTTATTTTCAAGTGCATGTTGATTTGTCTCAAATTTTTTAATAAGGATCGGTGCCCTGTATTTTTCAGCAAGTACTCTCACAAATATTTCATCTCTCGTGCTTTCCTCTCCTCTTAACTGAAAATTGCAATGTGCTATGATGAAATTAAATTTTGACTGCCTGCATAGTTCGCACAGCACTACAGAGTCTACACCGCCACTAACTGCCAGCAATAGTGTATCTGTTTGTTGAAAAAGATTTTCTTCTTTGATGAATTGTGAAAACTTTTGGAGTAAAGTCATGCCTTGCATTTATTTTTTTTTAACGCAGAGAGCACAGAGGGAGGAAACACAGAGAAGCACAGAGGGCGTCCTAATTTTACGCCTCATTGTATTTCTCTGTGTTCCCTCCCTCTGTGCTCTCTGTGTTAAAATTTCTTATCATACGAGATCTAAATTCTTAGAAAGTCAAATCCTCAAAAGCCGCCAGTAACTCATTAAAAGAATGTGTATCGCCGGCAAGTTTAGCATGGGCCATACCCTGTTCATAAATTCTGATGGCTTCATCCGTATCCCCCACCCTTTCCAGCAGTTTAGCCAGATGGTAATAAGAACCGGTATAACCTGCATCTCTTATCAATATAGTTTCAAAAAGCAACCGGGCTTCTTTCTCATTTCCAATTTTTATGTATTCCAATGCCAATGCATGTTGCAGGAAATTATCTTCCGGATTATCCTTCAAAAAATTAATTAACGATGCTATCCTATCCATAATCACTTGTTAAGGTATTCAAAATAAAGGCTTATTAAAAAGATACATACATAATTTTTTATCGTGTTATTCTTTCAACACCTATCTTTGTATTAGTTGCATAAACAACCTTATTTAATTATTCAATTTCTGGCATATGAAAATTTTAGTGTGTATTACTAAAACGCCTGATACAACCGCAAAAATAACCTTCACAGATAATAATACGAAATTCTCCCACGCAGGTGTTCAGTGGATCATCAACCCCTATGATGAATGGTATTCATTGGTAAGGGCCATTGAGTTAAAGGAAAAAGATTCATCTGTGGTAATACATTTGATAACAGTTGGCGGCGCTGATGCTGAACCGGTGATCCGCAAAGCTCTTGCTTTGGGAGGAGATGAAGCATTAAGAGTAAATGCAGAAAGCCAGGACAGCTTTTTTATAGCTTCGCAGATAGCAAATATTGCGGGCCAGGGATCCTACGACGTGATTTTTACCGGAAAGGAAACTATTGACTACAATGGCGCAGCAATCGGCGGCATGTTATCAGAATTGCTGGATATTCCATTTGTTTCGCTGGCAACAAAATTTGATTTAAATGGAACCACGGCAACGATTACCCGTGAAATTGAGAGTGGCGAGGAAGTATGTGAGGTAAGTCTTCCTGTTCTTGTAAGTTGCCAGAAGGGTGTGGCTGAAGCGCGGATACCTAATATGCGTGGCATTATGTCTGCAAGAACAAAGCCTTTAAAAGTTTCAGAACCTGTAGCTGCCGATATCCTTACCTCTTATGTAAGCTTTGAATTACCGGTGCCTAAGGCTGGTGTAAAATTAATTTCACCCGAACATCCGGAAGAATTAGTCAGGCTGCTTCATGAAGAAGCAAAGGTTATATAATAACCAGCTATCAGCAGGCCTGTGTATGATAAGTTTCCGCCTGATCGCTGAAGGCTGACTGCTGATAGCAAAAATTCAATCTGAAAAAACACAACATTCCGTTTCAACTTAAAATTATTATTATGTCAGTTTTAGTATTTATAGATCAGGCTGATGGGCATATCAGGAAATCGTCACTGGAAGTATTAAGCTATGGAACAGCGCTGGCTAAACAAATGGGTACAAGCGCTGAGGGCATTGTATTAGGTTCAATAACTGATGACCTTGCTGCTTTAGGAAAATACGGTGTTCAAAAGATTCATCATGTTGATAACGAAACACTCAATGATTTCGATGCCAAAGTTTTTACCAATGTTATAGCCCAGGCTGTTCGGGCTGCTGGTGCTGAGGTAATCGTCTTTTCAAACAATGTTGATGGCAAGGCCATCGCTCCAAGATTATCTGCAAGACTTAAAGCCGGACTGGTAGCTGGCGCTATCGCGCTACCTGATACCAGTAATGGTTTTGTGGTTAGAAAAAATGTGTTCAGTGGAAAAGCCTTTGCAAATGTTTCATTGAATACAGCTATTAAAATTATATCGCTTAATCTTAACGCGTTTAAAGTTACTGAAGGAGGCGGGCTAGCAGAGATAACACCTTTAAATGTTCAGATAGATAACCCGTTAGTTAAAGTAACTGCAGTTAATAAAGTGACTGGTGAGATACCATTGAGTGAGGCGGAGATTGTGGTAAGTGGTGGACGTGGATTGAAAGGGCCTGAAAACTGGGGTATTGTTGAAGACCTTGCCCGTGCTTTAGGTGCAGCTACAGCCTGCAGCCGCCCGGTAGCAGATTCAGACTGGAGGCCTCATCATGAGCATGTAGGACAAACCGGTCTGGCTATTGCTCCCAACCTTTACTTTGCGTTGGGAATTTCAGGTGCTATTCAGCATCTGGCCGGCGTTAACCGAAGTAAAGTTATAGTAGCAATTAATAAAGATGCAGAAGCACCTTTCTTTAAAGCAGCTGATTATGGAATAGTGGGCGATATATTTGAAGTAGTACCCAAAATTACGGAAGCAGTTAAAAAATTAAAGAAAGGATGATTGATGCTTTTGCTATCATCCGCAAGCTTTCAGCAATCAGGAGGAAACATAATAAACGTTGACCTGCTTTTAGCTGACCACAGATAGCTCATAGCAATTCTATACGTGATTTTATGCTTAATTTAATAATAAAAAGATATTTAATTAATTTAATTTTCGAAGCCTTTCATTTTTTTGAAAGGCTTTAATTTTTATATTTGCTTTTTTACTAATAAAATGAACCCGCGTACGGGTTAGGTTATGAGAAAGATAGAATTGGAAATAGTGGCCCTTTCGCATAGCATCACACAAACACATTCCTATGCTGTTGTGATGGGAGAAGTAAATGGATTACGCCGTTTGCCCATTGTTATTGGCGGCTTTGAAGCACAGGCAATTGCGGTAGCCCTGGAAAAGATGCAACCTAGCCGCCCATTGACTCATGATCTTATGAGGAATTTTATGAGCGCCTTTAATGTTGATCTTACAGAAATAATTATCAGTGACCTGCAGGAGGGTATTTTTTATTCGAAACTGGTTTGTGTAAGCGAGCATGATACGGTAGAAATTGATTCCAGAACTTCCGATGCCCTTGCCTTAGCCGTTCGTTTTGGTTGCCCGATTTTTACTTATGAACATATTCTCGATAGCGCCGGCATTTTAATGGAAGATACCGGTAAAAAGAAAAAAGGTTCTGTTGATACTACCAATGAAACCTCCAGCAATGAAGACCTGCATTCTATGTCGCTGGAAGAACTCAACACACTTTTAAATGAAGTGCTGGAGCATGAAGATTATATCCGGGCAATCACTATTCGCGATGAGATCGCAAGCAGGAAGAAGTAATTATTAATGGTTAATTGATAACGGATAGTGGTTGATCATTATTGATTCTTTATTCAATGTCGCTGAGTTAAGAGTTTCGTATGTAGCAGGCATCCCTTGTGGTCCTTGTGGGATTTCCTTTGTGTTCCTTGTGGTTAAAAAATTCCTGGAATCATAGATCGCATTTAACCACAAAGAACACAAAGGAGATCCCACAAGGGACTCTAAGACTTTTAATCAAATTATAATTTCACATATAAAAGAACACTTCAACCTTGTTATGTCAATGGCATTGATTTTTTATTAATCAATTTACAAACTTTAGCAGAACTATAGCATACACCATCTAATCGTTAACAATTAACCATTAACCATTAAAATTGATTGTTTTTCCTCACTGTAAAATTAATCTCGGACTTTCCATTACCGATAAGCGAAATGACGGATATCATAACCTGGAAACAGTTTTTTATCCTTTGCCCGTAAGAGATGTTCTTGAAATAATTACTGATAAAAATAGCAGCTCCATAACAACTAACCAGGCACATGGTGAGGTAAAACTTTTAACAAGCGGTATAAAGGTTAATGGCAACAGCATGGATAATTTATGCATAAAAGCATATTATTTATTGCAAAGAGATTTTCCTGAATTGCCTTCAATCCAGATGCACCTGCACAAAGCTATTCCGATGGGTGCAGGATTGGGTGGAGGATCAGCCGATGGTGCTTTTACGTTACAATTATTGAATACACAGTTTAAACTCGATCTTTCACCTGCCCGGTTAATGAGCTACGCGCTACAACTAGGTAGTGATTGCCCTTTTTTTATTATAGACACTCCTTGTTTTGCTGTTGGAAGGGGTGAGATTCTGGATCCTGTAGCCCTTGATTTGTCCGGGTACTTATTTGTTTTGATTAATCCCGGCATAGTTATAAATACCGGTTGGGCTTTCGCTCAATTGAACATAGATACTGATAGACTTGCGGAAAGGGTTGAAAGTTTGAAGGATAGCATTATGCGTCCTGTTAGTGAATGGAAAAATTTTATCACTAATGATTTTGAAAAGCCGGTTTTTGAAAAGTACCATGAAATCAATTTAATAAAAAGTAAACTCTATGAGCAGGGCGCCCTGTATGCTTCTATGACGGGAAGTGGTAGTACGGTGTATGGCATATTTGATAAAGGCGCTACGCCTGATTGTAATTTTCCAGACAATTATTGGGTAACTAAATTGAATGTATAAGCTATTAGTGTTGATATGATAACTGTTGCATAAAGTTCATTCCTAAAGTATTTCAACCATCAGGCCATCAGCCAACCTTAAACTTTACACCTTAAACCTTAAACTATATTTGTAAATTTGGTTATGTTTAAATTTTTTGAAATCCTTGCGGGCAGTCTTAAAATGGCTTTGGCGGAATTCAAATCCAATAAAGTAAGGACTTTTCTTTCATTGTTTGGCATTACCATAGGTATCTTTTGCATTATCGGAGTGCTTGCCACCGTTAATAGCCTCCAACAGAATGTTCAAAATGATATAAATAAAATAGGCACTAATTCTATTTTCCTTGACAAATGGGAATATGGCCCGGACAAGCCCTGGTGGAAATTATCTAAAAGGCCAACCATTAAGTACCCTGAGATGAAAATGCTTAAGCAGAAAGTATCCAGTGCACAATACATGGCTTTTAAAATTGGGGCCAATGATAAGGTTGAATACGAAGATAATCTGGTAAGTGGGGTAAACTATTATGGGTTCTCAGAAGAGTTTCCAGAAATACAGAAAATTGAAATCGGCCTTGGAAGGTATTTTCAGCAATCTGATTATGACCATGCTTCAAATTCAATAGTATTGGGATATACTGTGGCAGAGCAATTATTTTTTAAGCCGGAAGACGCTATTGGTAAGCAGGTAGAAATAAAAGGCAAGAAAGGAAATGTGGTTGGTTTAATTAAAAAACAAGGACAAAGCTTTATGGATATTTGGGGTTTTGATAATTGTATTATCATGCCTTACAACTTTTTAAAGACAATGGTCCGGGAAGAATACAGCAATCCTCTTATCATTATAAAAGGTTATGACAATGTTCCTATAGTAGAACTTAAAGATGACCTGACAGCCGCCATGCGTTCTATAAGGAAATTAAAACCTACAGAAGAAGACAATTACAGTTTGAATGATATTGAACCGGTGAAGCAATTAACAGCGAATATATTTGCAGGAATCAATACAGGAGGATGGGCAATAGCCGGACTTTCACTGGTTGTTGGCATGTTTGGTGTTGCCAATATTATGTTTGTTACGGTACGGGAAAGAACCAGCCAGATTGGTTTAAAAAAAGCGATCGGAGCCAAACGCTCAGTCATATTACTTGAATTTTTGATGGAATCGGCATTTTTATGCATCCTTGGCGGTGCTATCGGGATACTATTGGTTTTTATACTTACACAGATAATTTCTCATGTTATAGACTTTCCTATTTTCATTTCTATGGGTATTATGGCATTGGCTGTTTCCATTTGCATCATAATCGGAATATTGGCAGGTATAATTCCTGCGTCTATCGCAGCCCGTATGGATCCTGTAGTAGCCATAAGAAGTAAGTAATTATTAATGGTTAATTGTTAATTGTTAACGGTAGTTAGCAGTCTTTACATGACTTTAATATTAATCATTATTTTAGAATTGTCAGTTCCAATTTACGCTTTAAACGCTCACCGTTAACCATTAACAATTAACCATTAAATTGATTACACTCCTTTCAATAGAGTCTTCCTGCGATGATACTGCGGCGGCGGTATGCAGAGACGGCGTTATACTTTCTAACCTGATTGCCAGCCAGCAGGTACATGAACAATATGGCGGGGTGGTTCCGGAATTGGCAAGTCGTGCGCATATGCAAAACATTGTACCGGTAGTTGATAAAGCATTGAAAGAAGCTGGTATAACTTTACATGACCTTGATGCGATCGCATTCACACAGGCTCCCGGACTGATAGGTTCGTTGCTTGTAGGTGCTGAATTCGCAAAATCGCTGGCCCTGGCTCTTAACAAACCCTTAATAGCCGTAAATCATATGCAGGCGCATGTATTGGCTAATATCATCGAAGAGTCTAGGCCTTCTTTTCCTTTTTTATGTTTAACAGTAAGCGGCGGACACACGCAGATTGTACTATGTTCCTCGCCAGGCGATATGAAAGTTATCGGAGAAACAATAGATGATGCCGCCGGTGAGGCATTTGACAAGTCCGCTAAATTATTAGGACTTCCCTACCCCGGAGGACCTTTAATAGATAAGTATGCTAAGGATGGCGATCCTAAACGTTTTAATTTTCCGGAGCCGCAAATTCCCGGACTAAATTTTAGTTTCAGCGGATTAAAAACTTCTATTCTTTATTTTATCCAAAGGGAAAAAGCAAAGAACCCCGATTTCATTTCTGAAAACCTTGCAGATATCTGTGCTTCTATTCAAAGCAGGATTGTATCTATTCTTCTTCATAAACTGGAAAAGGCAACCAGGGAAACAGGGATTATTAATGTTTGTATTGCCGGTGGTGTTTCTGCGAATAGTGGTTTACGTAAGGCTTTTACAGAGTCAGGCAAACAATATAACTGGAACACCTTTATACCTTCTATGCAGTACTGTACCGATAATGCCGGGATGATTGCAATAGCAGCTTATCATAAATACCTGGCCGGAGATTTTGCAGATCTTTCAGTTAGTCCTAGCGCAAGAAGTGAATTTATTACCAGATTTTTATAACTACGGAGAGAAAGCCAGAGTAGAAGAAGAGGATACACAGAGACGTCCTCTGTGTATCCTCTTCTTCTACTCTGGCTTTCTCTCCGTAGTTATAAAAAAACAGGAACAAATGAAAATTATGCCTAATCCTTATTTCAAATTTAAGCAGTTCACTATCCATCAAGATACTTGTGCCATGAAAGTATGCACAGACGCTTGTTTGTTCGGAGCCTGGGTTGCAAAACAATTTGAAAAAGATCAACCACATAGAATTTTAGATATAGGAACAGGCACCGGCTTGTTACCGTTAATGCTGGCGCAAAAGTTAGGCGGAACAATCGAAACTATTGAAATTGATGAGGGTGCTTATTTGCAGGCATCAGATAATATCTCCAAGAGTAAATGGATAGAAAGGATTAATCTCATTCATGCTGATGTAAGGCAATATAATTTCATGCATCCATTTGATCTTATTATGTCTAATCCGCCATTTTACGAAAATGACTTGCTTACTGCAAAGGCAATATCAAATATGGCAAAGCATGATGAAACACTCACCCTTGAAGCGTTATTATCAATTGCAGCATTGCACCTTTCTGTTGATGGTTCATTCGCAGCGTTGGTACCATATGATCGCGCAGCTTATTTTACCAGCGCTGCTGCTAACTTTAATTTATTCCTTTTTAATATTGCTCATGTTAAGCAATCAACAAATCATCGCTACTTCAGGAGCATGATTGTGTTTAAAAAGTATCCTTCTCTAAATATCAATGAAAAAGAATTGAGCATCAAAGATGGAGATAATTATACAACTGATTTCACGGAACTTTTGAAAGATTACTACCTCTATTTGTAATGTATGTCCAACAACTTTAAACCTGAAACTTTAAACCTTAAACTAAATAGCTGCATAATCTTCCAGGTACTTAAAATGATCGGTGAGTCTTCCATCTTTAACCATAGTGGCCCTGGTAATAATGTCTGAGCTTCCTGAAATTAAATCTTCCAGAACATATTTTATTAGTTGTTCACCAAAGTATCGTGAAGCATCCCTGGGAAGTTCATTGGGAAGATTGCTGACAGCCATCATGTCGATGGAGCCTGGCAGGTATGCAGCCGTTCTTGTACGACTGATTTTATCTACCCCATACACAGGATCTGCAATGGTTGCATCACCGATATTACAAGGAATAGATCCGTTGTGATCATCGGTGATGTCTGCAATGGTTTGTATACTGAAAAGTTTATTTGAAACATCTTCCCATTCAAATAAGCGTGGAATGTTTTTATCCCAATAAATTCCATTCATCAGGATATCCGCTTTTTGGGTGTATGATGTAAACGTACAATGGTAATGTTCAGGATTAGCATGAAAATCTTCGCGGTTGTATTTTCCGTTTTCTTTATGTGCGTAAAGGTTTGCGCCTTTAAGATGTACATACACCGGATACGAAAATGTTCTTTCCAGGTATTCATCCGGTTCTACTTCAAATATACCAAGCAGGTTCATAATTTCAAGGATACCGCTGGCAACCCTGCCCGATCCGGTTACCGCTATTTTTATAATAGGCAGTTTAAGTCCGAAATAAGTATGAATAAGTAATTGAAAAGTTTTATGCTGATGAACTTTGTCGAGCGCATAAAGGCCGGTACGTTTACCGTAAGCCATCATTCCATTATGTGCACCCACCACTCCTGCAAAGAAACCAAATCCTATAATCCTCTTGCCGTCTTGATGTTCCAGGCACTCATAATCAATAAGTGTAATATTTTTTTTTATGATAGTTTGTAATAATTTTTGGTTATGAGGTTGTTTTTTTTTGGTGTGTGAAAAAAAGAGATAGGTCTTGTCAGGAATCAGTTGTTCAATCGGAACTTCCTTTATTCCTAAGAGAATATCGCAATCACTCAGGTCTTCTTTCACCTCCACTCCAGCTAATTGGTATTCTTTATCAGAAAAGCAGCGCAGGACTGAGCTTTGAGCAAGAATGGTAACCTTTTCTGAGTTTCTAAGTATCCATTTACATTGCGAGGGAATCAGGGCTACCCTGTTATCAGGCGGGAACTTACCTTCCCTGATCAATCCGATTTTCAGCATGTATATTCATGTGTTTAATCAATTAAACTGTAAATTACTGAAATAATAAGTGAGATTATATTCAACAAACTGTTTAACCTCCCCTTTCATTTGTTGCTGATGAAATTATGCTACAGAATAATTATGATCAGTTCATAATAGATACTACCCTGATATTTCTTATTAAAAGGCAGGCTAAAAAAACAACGGCGATGAAATAAATATAATGATAGAAGAGGCTTAACTTGTTTTAAAAAACATGGATGAATCAATAAGATATGTGCTGGAATTAAAAAAAATGCTGCCAGATGATAGGTATGAATATTCACCTCAGTTTATTATGGAAGTGAGGGATATTAATGAAGAGCTGATGGAACTGGAGATAGACGAAAAGCAGGAACAGCTAATGGAAGTGGAGCAGAAAGTAAACACTTTGCTAACTAAGATTTATGAAGATGTTGAACCGGTTATTGAATCTTATAAAGAAGAAACTGCTTCCGAAGAAACGTTGTTGCAAGTAAAGGATTTTTATTTCGAGAAAAAATATTTACAACGTATTTTGGATAGGATTAATGTAATACGTAATATTACCTCCCCTTAATAAACTGCTAAGTTATGCCCGGGTGGCGGAATTGGTAGACGCAGCAGACTCAAAATCTGCCATTCGCAAGGATGTATCGGTTCGATTCCGATCTCGGGCACTTTTATAACCTAGTAGACATTGATTTACAAAGTTTTATCTTTTAAGCACCACCACTCTTCATTGCTTTCTACCACATTCTACCGTTTTTTTTGACACATATTTGACACATGAAAACCATAAATTTGACACATGAATTAAAAATGTGAAATATGAATGTAGTTGTCAAACAGAGAATATCCGGAGCAAAAGATAGAACATATTATTCTTTGGAATTGGGCCGTTCTGCAGGCCAAAGAAAAGCCACTGGCATTTATACCTATACGAAGCCCAAAAATCAGCTTGAAAAAAATCTTAATAAGGAAGCTTTGGCAATTCTTAATGCAATAAAATCCCAAATGATTATAGAGGGTCAGTCAATAAATACTGGTCATATTCCGCAGCATAAGTTTACAAGTAACTTTCTGGATTACTATGAAGACTTTATAACCAAAAACTCTAGTCAGGGAAAATAGACACCTAATAAGTAGTTTTAATTCTTTTAAAAAATTTGTTGGCGCTAGTTATCTTTCTCCAATCGAAGTAAACGAGAATCTCTGCGAATGATTTAGAAAATATTTATTGGATCGATTAAATGGTGAAACCCCGGCTAATTACTTTAGTCGGTTTAAGAGAGTTTTGGAAGCAGCGAAAAGAGATGGTTATTTTAAAACAAGTCCTGCAGAAGGTCTTGCTGCGAAGACAAAACCAAACAAAAGAGTTAAAGATATTTTAGATGCCTCTGAGTATCTTCAATTAATGAATACGCCTTGTTTGAATTATGAAATTAAAAAGGCCTTTGTATTTTCTTTATATACTGGATTCAGATGGGCCGATGTAAAACCATTGACTTGGGAAAATATTAAAAAGGACGAACTGGTTCAAATAACTCAAAAAAAGACCGGCGAACAGCTTGATTTATCTCTGCATTCAATAGCCAGGCAGATTTTAGGAGAACGAAAAACAGGGTTGATCTTTAAATTGCCGACCGCTGATGGCGCCAATAAAGTACTTGGTAAATGGTGTGATGATGCAGGCTTGGGTAAACACATCACCTGGCATTATGCACGACATAGCTTTTCAGTATTATTGCAAGATAAAGGAACTGATATCACTACTGTGGCAGGAATGTTAGGGCATACCTCTACAAAGTACGTTCACAAAACTTATAAGCGTTATAAAAAAAATAATGCGTTTGATGCAATAAATAAGTTGCCGTCATTATAACTAAATTAATTTCTGAAATTATATTAGAAACCCTTAAGCTTCCCAATGTAAACAGCTACCTTCAGCTGGTAAAGAACAATGAATTGGGATTGTTTAACAACTTTTCTTATTCAAACTTGATGCCTGCATCTCCGGTTTGTAATACTGCCATCGGTTATCAGTGACAATTATGTTGATCTGCAACTGACTCTTTAAGAGAGAACTTACGTTATGACGCCGAATTTTGCTATACTTTCAACTTCGCGTTTGTTTGTAAAACGTTTAATTACATAGCATCTGACTACGGATCAGAAGGTTTCAGGTTTGAATCCTGACGCGGTCACAGAGAGGTAAACCAAAAAGTATTAAACCCCAGCAAAACACTAAACTTAGAACTCAGTTATCCTTTTCTTTCACGCTTTAAAAGCGATAATCCACGGCCCATTGTTTATCGTATACGAGCTTCATGGTATTCTCGCCGCCGGAAATTGTGGTCGAATTGACCTGGACAGAAATAGACTTTCCATCATTGATCAACTTCCAGACCTCTGTTACTTTAAAATCTGCTTTCTCACCATTTGTATCGAAGGATCTAACCGAGGTGACAGTCATAGTTTGGCCATCATTTGACCACCTTGCGCTAGACTTCTCTCTTGGTCTTCCGACAAAAGTAGCTTCACTTTCTTTACCGTCGAAAGTCAGTTTCTCTTGTCTTGTAACCAGTGCCCCGTCAGCAGATTCGCTGGCTACGTCTACAGTTAGAAAATCTGCATGTCCGGCTATTTTCATCGTTCTAGATCTCATACGATCCCCGCCGCCGAATATACATAGAGGAAACTGTCGAACAAATTCACTTTTTGACTCATTTAATTTCCATTCACCAGAAAATTTGGTGTGATCCTGGGCCATACTTGTTAGTGTAAAGAATCCAGCGGTTAACAATAAAACCGTCTTCTTACCTGCAAATGTTGTCACGATTTTTTGGAAGTAGCTCATAAATTATGTTTCTTAAGTTAAGGTATTAACTACATAAGGATTGTCTGAAAGTTCTCAGTGTCGGCTTTGTGGGTAGTTGGTGCAGCAACAACGAACTGCGCCGTTACATCCACTTCTTAAACCAGGCTATCGTCATAAAGTAGTGTTGGGCGTAAACCTGTGTGGCTCGTTTTGTTATTACGCTGAGTCCACGCCACCGCATATAGGCCCAGAGGTAAGACTGGGTTTGCCATGTTTTACGGCGGAAGACTCGGCAAGGAACAAAAAGTCAACCTGGATTTTTCAACATCCTCCATTTCTTGGTATCGCAAAAATCACGTTGCCTGAAACAAATAAATTGAAGACCTTATTTTCTATTGAAGGAAGTAACAGCTTCCATGTTTTTCCCTTGTCTGATGATCTAAAAATGCCGGCAGGATGACCACAAAAGAAGTATTCACCAACCTCAATAATTGAGGCAATGGAGAGGTTTGCCGTAAGGCCAGCATCAATAGGCTGCCACGTTTTACCGCCGTCGTAGGACGTTCGCACTCTCCTGGTATAAGACTCTGTATTGAAAGTGATAGCAGCGAATCCGCCTTTGATGTGTTCTACTGCTATGCCAACACCGCCTTCACTAATCACTAAATCCCAGTTCTCACCTTCATCGGTCGATCTTATTATCCCCCCCTGGCTGGTTGCCATGAGTACACCATTTGACTCTACCAATTTCATTACCCAGCCTCCAGTATGGACTTGTTTCCAGGTTTTCCCACCGTTAGTGGATTTAAAAAGGCCGTTGTCGGAGCCGATGAAAACTGTGCCCCCGGCAGTTTCAAAAACGGTGCGTACCTCATTCTGTTGAAAATTCGTGTACATAGGCGACCATACACTCGTTCCGTTTATTTTTTGTAAAAATTGGCCAGCGTAATTGTATGCAAATATCCCAGTCTTACCAGGGGCAATGCTGCCCTGTTTGTCGGGGAAAATCTCTTTTTTCCAAAAAGTAGCTGCGGAATTTGGTTTACTGTGATATATCCCATCGCCAGCACGTAGATAGAGCCCATTATCATTTGCAAAGAAACCATCTCTCAGAATACCATCTTCCTGCAAATTTTCGGGCAGCCCTTCGCTAATGTCCTGCCAGGTTTGTCCATCATCAGTAGATTTAAAAACAATGTTTACAGCCCCCGACTTGTGATTATTTAGTTTTTGCTGACTATCCGCGATTGGAGATGCAAAGGGGTATTGAAAAAGGAGTAAAAAAGCAAGGTTATAGATTTTCATGACTAAAATTGATTTGGTGAAACAATCAAGTAAATATATTGGGGGTCAACTACTCTAGAACTTTTTAATAGTAAAAAGTTGTAACGGAGATGTAAAATCTTTGTAAAACCGCCGAAAACCTTGTCAATTGTAATGCGTTGCCTGATTTAGATTAACGTGATTTCGTATCAGCCAATTTCAAGACGGGAGAGGCTTATTGCTTGCGCCTAATACGTTTCAGTGTCTAACAAAAGCACAATCTCCACAATCCACGTCGCTGCCCAATCTTTTTGTTTACAAGTTCAACGATCAACTCATCACTCTCCTACGCAGCTTTCAGAATACTAGAAATCTTAACTTTGGAAAAGATCACACCCTCACCCCACGGGTGACTTACAGGCACTCCGTTTGTAGCAGGTGCAGATAAATGGAATCTCCCTGTCTTACCGCTCTTTGGATTGCCTCTGGTGTTAAATCAAATTTAAAATGACGCTTTGCTATCAGCCTTCAGCTATCAGCTATCAGGAGGAAATCAAGTCTCGCATTGTTTTCCTGATAGCTGACTGCTGATAGCTGACTGCTGATAGCTGATAGCTAACATAACCGACAGTTTATGATTGACATAACACTAGTAACCTTCAACTCACTTTGAGATTTCAATGTAAACACGCTGTCGTTAAACGCCACGCCTTAAGCATCAGGGGTTGCAGTAAAAATTGTCATTTGGCTCGCGCATCTTGTCTCCTGCGCAGAGAAGAAACGAACTGAAACTGCCAGAAGATTGCGTCTAGGTAAGCGATGCACAACATTTCGAGTGCAAACAGAAGATGGCAAATGATTTCTTCACAAGATTCATGATCAAAAATTGTTTTAACTTCATATCTCCAAACGTACGCACTCGCGTCGCAGCTCCTTGTAAATCAATTGTAAAAAGAAATGTAAATGCGTGTAAATTCTGCTGTTACCGGCTTTTTCAGTAACCGGTTGGTGGTGAGGTCTCGCGTTGCGATCGTGATGCTCGCCAATTTTTTTATTGCCTCGTCTTTTACAGAACATTCCGGCCGCGACTTACGGGCGAAGCAGGTGAATCTTATTATCCGTCAGATTGGTGACCGGTTGCTGCTGCAGGCAGCTGATTCAACCTCACGTGTATTGCCCGTTACCGAGATTAAAGAAGGCACGTTTCTGCTCAAGTTCGAAAATGAATTCGTTTTTAACCATGACTCGCTCATGGTGCTGTCACATCACTTACTTCCCAAAACACAGTTCCCTTCCGGTTACACCGTTACAGTACATGATTGCATGAAGGGCGACATCGTCTATGGGTTCCAGGTAAATAATACTTCGCCAGACATCCTGGCTTGTAAGGGCAGAAGTCAGCCTCCAGGTTGTTATACAATCGAATTTGCCTTTCCGGATTTTTATGGGAACGTAAAACAGAAGAAAGCTGGCATCGACCAGCTGACCGAATCAGTTAAAGTTGATCGTCAGGAGGCCAATCCAAAACTTGAAGAATTCAAATCAACAACCTTCGGCTATGACAGCAACCAGGGGTCTCAAGAATTCAAATCAGTTAAGGTTGATCCTCAGCATGTCAATCCAAAACTTGAAGAACTCAAAACGACAACCTTCAACTATCCATTAATCAATGTGGTTTATGGCGGCATGCTGGTATTGTTGGGTGTTACCTTATTGATTGGGCGTTTTGGAAAAATTTTAAAACCGGCGCCCTTGCAGACTCAACATCACGCTATATCAAAAGAGTCCGTTCCGGAATTGGATGCGCTAGGAAAATTTTTATTTAATACGAAGGGGCAGCGTTTGCTTTTGGGAAGTGAGGTGATTAGTCTAACAGACAAAGAATGCAAAGTTCTGGAATTACTTCACAAAAATTTCGGTGAACTGATCCCACGCGAAACGCTAATGCAGGAAGTCTGGATTAACGATGGGGTCATCACCGGTCGCAGCCTTGATATGTTCATATCAAAGCTTAGAAAAAAATTAAGCGTTGATCCTGATCTTCGCATAACGAATATCCATGGTAAAGGCTACAGGCTGGAGACCTTAAATGACTTTAGTGCATAATTATTTGCTTTTTGTTGGACGATTTTTTTAGGTTGCTTTTTTAGAAGCTGTACAGTTGACGCCAACCTCCGACAGGTATTACAGAATAAGGAACAAGTTTTATGTAATGAGGATTGGATGAAGCATTCATATTCGAAATATCTGGTAAAAAAAGTACACCCCCCACCGTAAATTCAATATCTTAAAGGCGACAAAACGGTAAGATGTAAATGTCTAAAATGTACAAGCCTATGAAAAGTTCGCCCGAACTTATGTCCTTATTAGATCTTCAATTCATTTTTAAAGGCATGCTTCTGTGGTGCTGTTTATCATTCGGGGCAGTCGTGGCAATGGGTCAGACTGAAAGCTCGATAGACAATGTCGTGATAACCTTCAGCAATGAGAAAACCCAGGTCACTATCAACGAAGATGGGAAATTACAGGTGAATGTCTCCCCACAAAATGTTCAGGTGTTCAAGACTCGTGGATGGGTTGCGTATAGTGACTTTGGGGCCCGGGGCGACGGCAAGACTGATGATATAGATGCTATTGCCGGGACCCATGCTTTCGCTAATCAATATAGTCTGCAGGTAAAAGCAGGCGACGGCGGTACATACTATATCGGCGGTAAGGCGCGCGTTGCGGTGATCCATACAAATACCGATTTTGGAGAGGCGTCCTTCATCATCGACGATACCGAAGTTCAAAATCGTAATACCCCCATTTTCCTGGTAAGTTCCAGTCTGCAGCCTTTTGAGTTGAAGGGAATAAGTTCACTTAAACGAAATCAGCAAAACATCGCCACGTCTTTACCGGGAACCTGCCTGATCACGGTCACTAATTCCCGGGTGAAGCACTATATTAGGTTTGGATTGAATCAAAACGATGGGGCGGCGCAGACGGATATCTTTATTGTAGATAAAAACGGGAAGGTAGACACGAGCGCTCCGATCATCTGGGACTTCGACCAGATCACCAGGATCAGCGCTCTTCCTATTGACGCAAAACCGCTGACTATCAAAGGGGGACATTTTACTACAATCGCTAATAAGGCTGAATCGAAATATACCTATTACAACCGGAACATCGCGATTAAACGTTCTAATGTTTTTGTTGAAGGGCTCGAACATCGCATCACTGGAGAAGGGGAACAGGGCGCACCCTATGGGGGGTTCCTCAATATCCAGGAATGCGCCTACGTAACAGTCAGGAACACCATTCTGACGGGTCACAAAACCTACAGCACAATCGGTGCCGCCGGGAAGCCGGTCTCTATGGGCACTTATGATATTTCGGCCAACCGCGCGTTGAATGTATCCTTCATCAACTGCAGCCAGACAAACGATATCAATGACCGAACGTATTGGGGGATACTGGGGTCTAACTACTGTAAGAATATGCTGTATGACAGTTGTGTCTTCTCACGCTTTGATGCCCATATGGGGGTGGCCAACGCCACCATCCGCAACTCCACCCTGGGGCACATGGGCATCAACGCTATCGGCAGCGGAACTTTAAAGGTCGAAAACAGTACCATCCGCGGCAATACCCTCGTCAACCTGCGCTCTGACTACGGCAGCACCTGGCAGGGTGATTTTATCATTCGCAACTGCGTTTTCGTGCCCGCAAATGGTAAATCCAGCAGCGCTTCCCTGATCGGTGGATCCTATTCGGGTGACCATGACTTCGGTTACACCTGTTACATGCCGCACCGAATCCTCATTGAAAATGTTCAGATCGATGATTCCAACCATCCGGCGAATTACCAGGGAGCGGCAATTTTTTTAAATTTTAATCCTCAAATGACCAACGATTCTTTCAAGGAGAAGTTTCCCTACATCAAAACAAAAGAGGTGATAGTTAAAAACGTAACCACCGCCAGCGGCAAGGCGCTGCGCATCAGCGACAACACGTTTATGTTTAAGAATGTAAAAGTGGAAGTCCGATGACGCAATCTTTAGAGTACCGTTTCCCGTGGTGCCGCGAACAGGCAGGTATAATCAAAATGACTACGGAAAGCTATTATCTAAAATAGCCGGATGAAATAGGGTGCATTTCAAATTGTCGCAACGTAATTGTAAATTTAAGGAACTAATTATTCCTTGATATGACAAAAGAGCAATTAATTGCAGCTATAAGTGCTCACTATGATGAGCTGAATGCGTTAAACAA
>JAABUS010001895.1_pt1 | contig 42356 bp, 48 predicted proteins | sample 5560161 | NCBI WGS metagenome assembly JAABUS01 (sample SAMN10711885, study PRJNA513376) | rock metagenome | isolation source: Antarctica rocks | place: Antarctica: Victoria Land, Trio Nunatak nord | collected 2016-01-04
CCCCGACCTGATTGCCGCAATCGAGGCCTACCTGCAAGCCAACAACGCAGACCCCGAGCCGTTCATCTGGACCGCGACCGCCGAGTCGATCCTGGCGAAGGTCCGCCGCGGACGCGTCATCCTCGACAAACCGCCAGTTGATTCAGAGACACCGCACTAGGCGCAGGCGGCGGACTCGCGGGCGCCGAGCAGGTCAGCGCGCTCTGACGCGCACGGCGCGACCTGTCAGCGCCGCCCCTGCCGGCCGGGGCCGCGCTTGCCCCTGCGCGACAAACGGACGCGCTCGCAGTCGCGCGAGAACCGATCGCGGCGATCGGCGAAGATCGTGTCGCGGCCGCGTCCGCAGGTGATCCGGTCGCGCCGACGGTCGCGCGCGTCGACTCGATCGTTGCCGCTCCCCGCAGAGATCCGATCCCGGCCGCCGCCGCCCTTCAGGCGGTCTTTGCCCGGGCCGCCCTTGAGCCGGTCTTTGCCCGGGCCGCCTTTGATGCGGTCGTTGCCAGAGCCCCCCGCGGCGCGGTCGTTCGACCTTCCGGCAGAGATCGCGTCTCTGCCGGGGCCTCCGCTGATGCGATCGTTGCCGTTATCGCCCAGGCCGGTGTCGTTTCCCCTTCCACCGGTGATGCGGTCCCCCCCAGAGCCGCCCTTGAGGCGGTCCCTCCCAGCGCTGCCGCTGACTCGGTCGCCGCCGAGCCCCCCGCGCACGAGATCCGCGCCGGGCCCGCCCTGGCCGCGGTCTGCCCCCGTCCCCAGGTCCAGGCAGTCGTCGCCCGCCAGGCCATCGACCCTGTCCTTGCCGCTTCCGGCGAAGATCCGATCCGCCGCGACGGTGCCTCTGATCAGGTTGCTGGCGCTCGTACCGCGGATGACGTTAGCCGTGCGCGCCCCGCAGCCGGCGAACGCCGGACCACCGCCGCCGCCGCCGCCCGCGGCGCCCCCGCCACCCGCGGCGAACGGGTCCGTCAGCTCGAGCACGTATAGCCCGCCGTTGATGTCGCTGATCACGACCCGTTCCCCGAGCTTGGCCACGTCGACCACCAGCGGCACCTCGCCGTAGTTGCCGGTCGGGTCGGCAACTCCCGGCGGTACGTAGAACGGGCCGGGCTTGGGAGCGCCACGGTCGGTCAAGTCGACCACGCGAAGGCCGTCGGACATCCAGGCGACCAGCGCCCTGTTGCCGTCCCACAGCGGGTTGACGGCGTGGTACAGCCCATTCCCGGGCGTCAGGCCCTGCGTGTGCGGCGCGTTGAACACCGCCGCCTGCGTGGGCGCCGCCGGCGGGCTCGGCAGGTTGAAGATGCGTAGCGCTCCCCAGGTGTCGGGGTTGTCGGCCAGGGTGCCGACAACGGTCTGACCGCCGGCAAGGCCTGACTTGATCGCATCACCCGCCCCCTTTCCGATCAGTACCAAAGGGATGTTCACACCGGCATCGCCCGCACCCTCGGAGTCGGGCGAGAAAACCGGCTGTGCCGGGCCAGTGTTGGCCACAAGCACCGCGAGCGCTCCCTGCCCCTGCGCGATCCGCGCCTTGCCGTCGAAGCTGAAGCAGTCGCCGCTGCCGGTCCTGTCAAGGAGGACGATCTTGCCGGTTACATCGAGCCCGGCGTAGTCGGCGGGACAGCCGCCGTTGGCCACGAAGACCACCTGCCGGTCACCAAGCGACGGAGCGGCCTGCCGGTAGAGCGGGTTGCCCCAGATCGCCTCGCAGCCACGGAAGACCCCAGGCGCGCTCGCGCCCGGCTCAGTCACCGTTGCCGCCGGCCCCGTCGCGACGGTAAGCGTGGTCTTCGCGGGCAGGAGATCGTCGTCGGTGGCCAGCGCCGCCGTCTCGTCGCCGTTGGGCACGAAGCGAAAGCTGTTGCCTTCCTCGGAGGCGTCATTCAGCGCCTGGGCCAGCTTGGGAGGCGCCGTTCCCGGCATCGGGTTCGAGATATCGAGTGTCAGAAGTCCCGCGTCGCCGAAGGCGGCGTAGGCTCGCGACCCAGCCGCGTTCGGGCTGACGCCCTGCGCGAAGCCAAACGGCCGGCACCCTTGACCACTACTGGTCGTCGAGAAGGTGCCCACCGGCACCGGAGCCGCAGGCGCTGTCACGTCGACCACCCTGATGCCCCCGGACTGATTGGCCGCCAGCGCCAGGACGCGACCGTCGGCGCGCTGAACCAGGGAGACGTCGCGGGTGGCGGTCCCGATCACCGGAGTGTCGGTCCCGAGGCGAGTGGGCCGCAGGGGATCGGTCACGTCATACAAATCCACCCCCAGGCGGCCGGCGCCACCACAGCTCTCCAGCGCCACGGCCAGGAGATCGCCCGTGAAGGCGTTCGTCGGAGCGAGCTCCTCCACCTCGACCACAGAGACGGCGCGAGCGACCGTGGCTCCCGGATCCTCCCCGGCCCCGGTTACGTCGATGGCGCTCACCACCGTCGGGTTGGCGGGATCCTCCAGGTTGACGACCTTCACCTTGTTGGGCCGGGCATCGCACTTCGGCGTCTTGTTCCACTGGGCAGCAAAGCCCCCGTTGGTGCCAACCCCCACGTAGGCGTAGTCGCCGAGGACGTCCAAGTGGCCGTTGAGGCCCGCGCCGCCGAGGTCGGAGTGCCCGACGACCCTGAGACCGGCGCCCTCGCCCCCGTGAAGCGGGTTGGGCGGCGTGTGCGCGGACGTCGGGGCAGCGGCGGTGAATGCCAACAGCGCGACAGCGGCGCTCACAGTGCGCAAGCGTCCGAGTATTAGCCTGCTTCCCACTGCGCGGAGACCGTATCAGCGCAATGCCAGGTAGGCGCCACTCGACGACATGTTTGCGACCTTGTAGCTTGCGCGACCAATGAGGCTCGCCGTGGTCGGCAAGGGAGGCGCGGGTAAGTCGGTGATCTCCGGCACGATGGCGCGCGTCCTGGCCCGCCAGGGGCCACCCTTGTTGGCGCTCGACTCCGACCTGCTGCCCGGTCTGTCGTTCAGCCTCGGGGCTGGGGAGGACCCCGCGCTGCCGCCGCTGCGCGAGGCGGCCGAGAAGGACGAGGACGGACGCTGGCGGCTGAAGAAGGGCATCGGTCCAGCACGTGCGGTCCGCCGCTACTCAACTGCGGCGCCCGACGGCATCCGCCTGCTGCAGCTGGGCAAGACCCCGCGCGAAGGACTCGAGCCGATCATGGGCGCGGTCAACGCCTACTACCGGGTGATCCACCGGCTCGGCGAAGTCAAGACCTTCGAGCACTGGACGATGCTCGGCGATCTCCCGGCGGGTCCGCGTCACATCGCCTTCGACTGGGCGCCCTACGCGCGCACGTTCGTCGTGGTCGTCCAGCCGACAGTGCAGTCGGCGCTCGCCGGGCGGCGAGTCGCCAGGATCGCTCGCATGCGCGAGGGCGTCCACGCCGTCTTCGTGGCCAACCGGGTGAGCGGACCGGCGGACGTGACCCACGTCGAGCGGCTCATCGGCGAGCGGGTCCTCGCGGCGGTGCCCAACGATGACGGGGTCGCGGAAGCCGAGCAGCTCGGCCGCGCCCCGATCGACCACGCCCCCGACTCGCCGGCAGTCGCCGAAATCGAGCGACTGGTCACCGAGCTCGTGGACCTGTAGCCTCTACCGCATGAAGATTGCGGTAGCAGGTAAAGGCGGGGCTGGCAAGACGACCGTTTCGGGCACCCTCGCGCGTGCTTTTGCGCGGGCGGATCACGAGGTGCTCGCGCTCGATGCCGACGCAAACCCGATGCTGGGCGTATCGCTGGGGGTCGGGCCGGAGCGCACCGAGCTGCTGCTCGGCGTGCGCCAGGGGCTGGAGGCCGGCGAGGTCGAGCACGAGCCGACCATCGAGGGGATGGTCGAGCGCTTCGGCGCGGACGCCCCCGACGGCATCCGGCTCGTTGTCGCCTCCCGGATCGAGACCGACAGCCCCGGCTGTCAGTGCTGTGGCGTATCAGCCGACCAGCTGCTGCGCGAGCTCGAGGATGGCCACCGCACGGTGATCTGCGACCTCGAGGCCGGGCTGGGGACGCTCGTACGGATGGAGCCGGGCAACGTCGATGTCGTGGTCGTGGTTGCCAACCCAACCGCCAAGGCGCTCGAGGTGGCGCGCCGCGCGATCGAGATCGCGTCCGACAAGGACACCGAGATGGTCGTGCTGGCCAATCGCGTCCGTGATGACGCCGACCTCGAAGCCATCCGTGAGGTGCTCGGCGAGGACCGCGAGCTGATCGTGATCCCGGAGGATCCTGCCATCGCCCGCGCCGACCGCGACGGGCTCGCACCGATCGACATCGACGAGAACGCCCCCGGCGTTACCGCGCTGGTGGCGCTGGCCGACCGCCTGGCCGGCGCGCCCGTAGCCGCCTGACGCTGAGCCCTCCGCCCTGACGCTCAGCCCGGTCGGACTACGGCGCGCGAGCCGCGGGGCGAACGAGCCCTGCGATGTCGTGTACATCAACGCATCATTGCCGGTGATGCTACCGTGCATATGTGCGAACTACGGTGACTCTAGACCCTGATGCCGAGGCGCTCCTCAAGCGTGCGATGCGGGAGCGGGGGCTGACCTTCAAGCAGGCGATCAACGAAGCCGTTCGAGCCGGCTCCGGTGTGGCTACTGAGGCTGGCGACGTGTCGTTTCCCACCTACGACATGGGGGAAGCGGTAGTGGACATCACCAAGGCGCTGCGACTGGCCGGGGAGCTCGAGGACCAGGAGCTCACCGTTCGCTTCGCGCGCGGCACTTGACTCGTGCTGCTCCTCGACGCCAACGTCCTGCTTCACGCGGTGAACGAACGGGCGCAAGAGCATCGAGTGGCGAGCGAATGGCTGAGGCGAGCGCTCGGGGAAAGCGAAGCGGTTGCGTTCGCCTGGACCGTCCTGCTCGCCTTCCTGCGCCTCAGTACCCACCCCTCGGTCTTTCCCGAGCCGCTGTCCCCATCGCAGGCCGCGGAGGTCGCTGCACGCTGGCTCGAAGCGCGGGCATCGGTGACGCTGGAGCCGACGCGCCGTCATCTTCCGCTCCTGCGGGGGCTGCTCGAACGCGCGGGGACCGCGGGAAACCTCGTCGGAGACGCGCACCTTGCCGCGCTGGCGCTCGAGCACGGCGCGACCGTCATCTCGTTCGACCGCGACTTCGAGCGTTTCGACGTCGCCCTTCGCCGGCCGAACTGACCGCTCCTACGGCGCCTCAACCCTCGGGGGGCCGTAGGGGAGCCGACGGGTGACTCAGCGCTGCTCCCATGCGGGGCAGTTTCGCTCAACGCAGCTTCCGCAACTCGCTGCGATCAATGCCGGCATCCCGGAGGAGCCTTTGGAGCGTGCCGATGCTCATCACCCGCCGATGGCGAGGAACGGAGAGTGTCCGTGGCGAGCTCGGCTTTACATAGATGAAGTGGCTGCCGGTGCTCCGATCAAGCGCCCAGCCGGCACGCTCCAACACCTTTCCGAGTTCCTTGCCGGTAAGGCGGGGTAGCCGCTCGCTCACGCAGGAGCGAGCTTACGGTGCTCTACCTGCGGAGGATCGTAGCCGCGTGCCTTGAGCGAGCCCAGGTAACCGCCCATCGCGTCCTGGATCATCGCAACGGCTTCGTCGAGTGTCTCGCCCTCAGAAACGCAACCGGGCAGGTCCGGCACGTAGGCGGTGTAACCACCTTCACGCCCAGGTTCGAAAACGACATCGTACTCTCGCTGCTTCATAGCTCCAGCGTACACTGAGCGGGGAGCCAACCTGCTCAAGGGGAGCCCTCGCCTCTTGCCGGGACTCACGAACAGTCGGCGTCACCAATCCCCGTCTCGGCCCGAGCGACGGCCGCCGAGAGCCTCAGCTTCAAGCGCGAGCGGGCAAGGCGCTGCTCCGCAACGCGACGAACTCTTCGTAACGAACGAGGAAGGTATCGAGCGTGCCGAGCGCACTGGCCAGCCCCTTCGCCCGGTGGTGCAGCTCCTCCATGCCCGGGCGGGTGATCTCATAGATGCGCAGGTGTGGGCCCGCCTCGGAGGCCTCCCACGCCGAGCGCACGAACTCATCGTCCTCGAGCTTGCGCAGGGTGCGGTACAGCCCACCGGGATCGGAGCCGTCGAAGCCGAAGGCCCGGAGGCGCTCGAGCAGCGCGACGACGGTGAGCATCAGCTCGGTGTGCAGGGTGGTACCGCGGGTGAGGTGCTCGGGCGACGCCTCGGTGTCGAGGATCGTGACGTCCTGGGCGTCGTCTCCTGAAGCGCCGATGAGCGTGCGCACGGTGGCGTGCATGCTGCACAGGCACCCAGTGCCCGCCTCCTCGGGAGATCCCGTGGCAGCGTGGGAACGTCGTTGATGCGGTCGGCAGGGATCCCGAGCGTGAGCGCCTGGTTCGGGTTCGAGTCCCCATCGATCGCCGGCGCGCCCGTCCCGGCCTGAAGCGCGGCGTCAGTCCCGTCGCCTGGACGGGCGATCCGGCCGCTCGCCCGGCACGGACCGACCGGTCGCACGCAGGCGCCGGTTGAGCAACGGCGCGAGCGCCGCCAACAACACGACGAGACCGAGCGCAACAAGGAACTCAGGCGACGTCGGATCGTCGAGCGAGCTGCCGAGCGCCGCGTAGGCGAAGGTCCCGGGAACGATGCCGATCGCCGTGCCGACTACGTAATCTCGAGTCCTCAGCGCGGTCACGCCCGCGGCGTAGTTCAGGGCGTTGAACGGGAACAGCGGAACCAGCCTCACGTACAGCACCGCGAGCAGCCCCGACCGCTCGAGCCATGCGTCGAGCGCCCCGATCCGCCGGCCGGCGATACGCTCGACCTGGGCCCGGCCGAGCCGGCGGCCGATCAAGAACGAGGCGGTTGCGCCAGCCGTCGCCCCGATCAGGGTGAGACCCGTCCCGAGCAGCGCGCCGAACAGTGCGCCGCCGGCCGCTGTGATCACCGCCCCGGGGAAGAGCAGCACGGTGAGCCCCGCGTAGAGGAGCGGATACACGGCTGCGCTCGCCGCGGACGGGTCCCCGATCCAGTCCTCGACGCGCTCCTGGCTCAGCCCGCCACCGGTGAGGATCAGGGCAGCCGAAAGGCCGACGAGCAGCGCGGCGAGCGTCGCGAGCCGTGCACGCGGGGATTCGAGCAGCGAGGTCACGGCCCCCGGCGGCATGCCCTGGACCGCACGTTCCACCTTGCGCTAACGTTGAAGGAGAACTCGAGCAGGGAGGTGCCTAGGCATGGTTGAGTCCCAGTCACGCACGAGCAGGACGAAGGAGCTGATCCGCAACGGCGCGCTCTGTGCGGTGCCGGCCGCGGGCGGCTCGGGCGGCGGCGGAACGCTCCACGAGCTGGGCCCGCTCGCGCTGCTGGTCGCCGGCTTCGCGGGCGTCGGGATCTGGATGTTCCGCCGCTACGGCAGCGGATCGAAGGGCGACGCACCGGCGGCCGGGGCGCAGCCCGCCGGCGCGCCGAGCGCCGGCACGCTGACCGGCAATCCGGCCGGAGCCTGACGCACAGCCCCGGCGGCGCCCGATCTGGGTGCCGCCGGCCGGCCAACGACGAGCGGCGGCACCGCCGCCTCGTCCGTTCGCAGGAACTCAGGTCGAGCCCACCGGCTCAGGCGCACGCTCGGGTTCACGGTTTGACTGGGCCTGGACGATGCCGGCCACCACCACCAGCAGCGCTCCGGCCACCGACAGGTATCCCGCGATGCCGATGCTGGTCCCGTCGCTGCCGAAGGGCGGCTCGACCAGCCGGTAGAAGATCCGCGCGCCCGCGACGAAGCCGAGCACCGCGATCACGCCCCCGAGCGCCGACGGCGCCAGCGGCGAGCGCTCGCGCGACGCGGCGCGGATCAGCAGCAGCACGATCACGCTGATCGCCAGCACGAGGCTGCTCGAGTGCGGTGTGGGGATCCACCCGCTCCAGTTCACCTTGCCCCCGCCCGTAGCTGCGGTGGTGTAGATGGTGAAGAAGGTGTAGCCGAAGATGAACTGCGCGACGGCGCCGATCCCCGCGAGACCGAGCCACGGAGTCATCCCGGGCTGGCCGGCGGCCACCGCCGGCCGGGCCGGCGTCTCGCGCGCGCGGTGGCTGAAGGCGTGCAGGAACCCCGAGAGAGCGACCAGCACGCAGCCCGCGAGGCCGATGAAGATGCCCGTCAGCAGCTCGGCGTCCGCCGCGTCCCCGGGCGCGCAGTACCACTGGCAGGAGCCGAAGAGCTCGATCGTCTGATCGCCCGAGATCGACGCGCCGAAGGGCGGGGCGATCATGCGATAGCCGAGCTGCAGCGCGGCCAGCAGGCCGACGATGCCGATCGCCAGGCCCACGTTGCGGCCCCGCAGCGGATTGCGCCCGGCGGCGGTGAGGGCGACCAGTACGATCGCGACGACCGCCGAGAGCAGGATCAGGTCAGAGGCGTGGGGGATGCCGAGCCACGCGTCCTTTGTCTCGACACCATCCTCCCCCATCGCGTTGTAGAAGTCCGATCCGAGCGCCACCAGCTGGAGCGCCGCACCGGCCAGCGCCACCCACAGCCATATCGTCATTCGTGCCATATCGTCTGGACTCGTCCGCATGCGCCGCGGCTGGCCCGCTCACCTCCCTTGGGTGTAGTCGCCCCTGCAATTCGTCGTGGGGGCCCGCTACGGGGGGCCACGAGCCGATCGTACCCAGCCATCCTGGAAGCGACACTAGGTGTCCCAGCCACGTAGCGCGGCCCCGGCCGCCGGACGCCACGTCGAGCTACGGTTGCACCGTGATGCCGCTGCTCGGCGCGCTCTCGGTGCTCGCGGTCTGGCGCGGGCGCGCCGCATGAGCCGTCCCTACGACCTGGCGATCCTTGGCGGCGGGACCGCCGGTCTCGTGGCGGCGATCGGGGCGGCCCGCGGCGGCCGGGTGCGCGACGTCCTCGCGACCGTCCACCCCTACCCCACCTTCTCGGAGGCCGCGAGCCGGGCGGCGGGCGAGTACCTCAGCGCGCGGCACCTGACCCCCCGCAACCGCCGCCCGGCGCGGGCCGGGCTGGCGGCGCTGCGAACGCTGGGGCGCCTGCGCTGATTCTGCGTTGGCCAACCGGTCGCCTGGTCTTGGTCCATAGACTGCCCGGCCATGCTCGATGCCACCCTGCGCGCCCGCCTGCGCCCCGGGTTGGACCGGGTCGCAGGGGCGTTACATGCCAGGAGGGTGCCGCCGGGCGCGGTGACGAGCGTAGGGCTGGGACTCGGGTCGTCTACGGCGGCTTCGTGGTCGGAGTGGCGATCGCGCTGCCCGAAGCGCGGCTGGCATGCTGCGCGCTGCTGGCCACCTACCTGGTGAGCAATGTGGCGCTGCTCAGCGTCGGCGCGCTGGTCGAGCGCGATCGAGATCGCGTCCGACAAGGGCACCGAGGTGATCGTGCTGGCCAACCGCGTCCGTGATGAGGCCGACATCGACGAGGACGCCCCCGGGGTTACCGCGCTGGTGGCGCTGGCCGACCGCTTGGCCGGCGCGCCCGCCCTCGCCTGACGCACGTAGCAGCGGGAGGAGGCTCCTCAGCCGGCTGGGCTTGGAGCGGGCGTCGCGCTGCGCCTCAGCGCGACGAACTCTTCGTAACGGACGAGGAAGGTATCGAGCGTGCCGAGCGCGCTGGCCAGCCCCTTCGCCCGGCGGTGCAGCTCCTCCATGCCCGGGCGGGTGATCTCATAGATGCGCCGGTGTGGGCCCGCCTCGGAGGCCTCCCAAGCCGAGCGCACGAACTCATCGTCCTCGAGCTTGCGCAGGGTGCGGTACAGCCCACCGGGATCAGACCCGTCGAAGCCGAAGGCCCGCAGGCGCTCCAACAGCTCGTAGCCGTGGGCGGGCTGCTCGCGCAGCAGCAGCAGCAGACACGGTCGCAGGAAGTTCTTGGGCAGCACGGACGCCGCGGGGGCGACAGCCGCCGGCTGCTCAGTGATGGGCATGGGCGCGACCCTCGATGCAGTCAGCCGCTGCATCGGGCGAGTCGTGACACCAGCAGTCCGCATCGCACTCCCCGTGCCCGGCCTTGGTGAGGTCGGCGAACTCGTCGGCGAAGCCGCGCTTGCCGGCCTCCTCGCCCACGGCCGTGAGACGGTAGCCCGCGCCCGTGGGCTCGAGATGGCCCTCGGTCACGAACCGCTCGAGGAAGGGCCCCAGGGTGTCCGCGGGCACCGCGAGAAAAGTCGACAGATCCTTCATCGAAGGTTCCTCCGCGAGGCCCTCGGCGCGCATCCAGTACATAGCCTGGAGCACCTCGTCACGGACGCGGAGAGCCTCCAGCTCGCTCACTGGGCCGCTCCCTCCACGAGGTGGACCCGGGCGGCTCCGTTCCCGTTGGACTCGGCCATGAGCCGGGTAGCGAGGTCCTCGATCGCGTCCACCGCCGGCGATCCGTCGCCGAGGTCGAGCGGCGCGCGCCCGGCCTGCTCCGCAACCCGCATGCGGTCGTCGAACGGGATCACGCCCGCGACCTCGAGGTCGTGCTTGTCGGCGAACTCCCGCACCGCCTCCAGCTCGCGCTCGTCGCGAACCTTGTTGGCCACGAGCACGATCCGCTCGATACCGAGGTCGACGGCGAGGGCCGCCATCCTCCGGCCCGTCTCGAGCGACTTGAAGTAAGGCTCGACGACGGTGAGCATCAGCTCGGTGTGCAGGGTGGTACCGCGGGTGAGGTGCTCGGGCGACGCCTCGGTGTCGAGGATCGTGACGTCCTGGGCGTCGTCTCCTGAAGCTCCGATCAGCGTGCGCACGGTGGCGTGCATGCTGCACAGGCACCCAGTGCCCGCCTCCTCGGGAGCGGGGTGGGCCATCACGAGCAGCGTGGTGTTGTCCGGGCCCGCCAGCGAGTGCGAGGAGCGAACTTCCTCGAAGGTCTTGGTCAGCTCGAGCCCGTCGGCTCCCCGGCGAAGTAGGTCTCGCGGCAGGGTGGGCACCTCGTTGATGCGCTCGGCTGGTATGCCGAGCGTAAGCGCCAGGTTCGGGTTCGAGTCCCCATCGATCGCCAGCACGCGGTAGCCCTGGCGCCCGAGGACGCGAGCCATCGTGCCCGAGATCGAAGTCTTGCCGGATCCTCCCTTGCCTGCGACCGCGAGTTTCATACCGGAGGATGATACAGGTGCCGGTGTTCGGCTCGCAAGGGCGAACGCCCGCGCTGGCGCGCCGGCCCATGGCCGAGGGATCGCCTACGCGCGACCATGGCGCTTCACGCCAACCTTCGATCCAGAGCGGGGGTCGGCGAGCGCCGGGATCGGATCGCCGGGAAGCGCGCGGGGCAGGGCGAAGTTGAGCGTGACGAGGAAGTGGTCGACCAGCAGTAGGCCGCCAACGGGCCCAGGCCCTTCCGCCAACCGAGGCTCACCGCAAGCCGGCCGGCCGCCCGCAGGAGCCTCAGCCAGGCCCGATGTAGCAGTCGCGCGACATGCCGAGATCAGCGGCCTCGCGGTTCACCGTCTCGAAGTTGTCGGCGCTCATGATGATCGATGGGTCTTCGACCATCTCACCGAGCACCATGTCGGAATCGTCGAGCCACTTCCGGTAATCGTCGGCCAGGTCATCGGCGGGCTTCAGCCCGCGCAGACCCGTGATCTGGGCGCGCACCTCTGGTTCGACCGTACTCCGCGCCAGCTGACCGACTTCCTTCTTGCTCGGTAGCCGGCCGCCTGCCAGCAGCTCGCCCGAGGCCGCCCTGATCTTCTCGGTGTGCGGCTTGCAGATCGCGTTGGCCTGCTCGACGAGGTCACTCTTCTCGAGCTTCTCGTCCGTGGCGCAGCCGCCCGCGGCGAACGCGCTCAGCGCCATCGCCGCCAGCAACACCGACCCAGACTTGCCCGCCTCATGCAGTGCCACGCCAAAGCCCTCCCTCGATGGCCACCGTGGGCCCGAATATAGCCGCTCAGCCCGGCAGTGCCACCCGGCCCGGCTTCCGCGCCGGACGCCGCCCGCCGAGGTCGGCGATGACCCGCGCCAGCCCGGCTACGGCCCGAGGGTCGTGGCCCGGTACGAAGTCGTCCACGAACGGCATCGCCGCGCGCATCCCGATCGCCAGCGGCTGCTGGTCGAGCCCCAGCGGGCGCGGGTTGATCCACACCAGCCGGCGCGACTGCAGCTGCAAGCGGCGAACTTCGTCGGCGAGCAGCGCCGGATCGCCGCGGTCCCAGCCGTCGCTGACCACCAGCACGATCGCTCCGCGAGCAAAGCCGCGCCGGCCGTAGGTGCGGTTGAAGTCGGCGAGGGCCTGTCCGATCCGGGTGCCGCCGGACCAGTCGGGCACCGCCGCGCGCGCCTGCTCGAGCGCCAGTTCCAGATCGCGTCCGTCGAGCGGGCGCGTGAGCCGCGTCAGCCGAGTCGCGAAGACGAACGCCTCCGTCCTGCGTGCCGCGCCCACCGCGGCCTTCAGCGAGGCCAGCAGCACGCGCGAGTAGCGCTCCATCGAGCCCGACACATCGCACAGGAACAGCAGCCTCCGCGGCCGCCGTGTCTGAGCCATGTAGGAGAGCCGGAACGTCTCGCCGTCGGTGGCCATCGAGTCGCGCAACGTCCGGCGCACGTCCAGGCGGTGCCCGCCGTGGGAAGGGCGAACGCGCCGCGAGAGCCGCTCGGGGGCGGCCCGCCTGATGTCCTCCGCGAGGTGGCGCAGCGCAGTCAGCTCCTCGAGGCCGTACCCGAGCCGCTGCCTTTCGGTCACGCTCTCGTCCGAGCTCCAAGCCGCCATCACCCCGGGGCGCTGGTTGCTCGCCCCCTGGTCACCCTCCGCGCTCGGGATGTCGCGCGTGCCGCGCTGCTTATCGCCGTCGACCGGGGCCGCGGCCTTGCCCTCGTGCTGGAACTGAGGCATCGCCTCGCCGCCGTGCTGGGGGCCAACCATCCGGGGGTCGGCCTCGCCGTGCTCGGCGCCTCGCTGAGGCAGCGTCAGCGGGAACCCGTCCCAGAAGCGCTCGAAGATGCTGTCGAAGGCCGCGCGGTCGTCGGGGCTGTGCACGAACGTGGCGTGGGCGGCCCAGTAGACATCCGACTGCTCGCGCACGTCCAGCTCCGCCAGCGCGCTGAAGAACACGAGCTCGCTGTCCACGCTCACCGACATGCCCAGATCGCGCAGCGCGCGGGCGAAGGCCACCGAAGCGCTCAGAATCGCCTGGTCGGGCGTCCGCTCGCCCGCCTCGGCGGCGCCGGACGCCCGCGCAGCCGCACGCACCGACCAGCGGCCCTCGGCCCCCCACGGCTGTTCGGGGTCAGCCAGTCCCACCGGTGGTTCCATCCTGGCTCATCTGCGCGGCGCGCTCCTCGGCGCGCTCGACGAGCTGCTCGAGTCCCTTCCCCCGGATCCGCTCGAGATCGTCGCGCTCCTTGAGCAGCGTGCCGAGCGTCCGGTCGGCGGTCGCCGAGTCGATCTCGTCTCGCCCGAGCGTGTGGAACGCCTCGACCCAGTCGAGCGTCTCGCCCACGCCCGGCGAGCGGTAGAGGTCGAGCCAGCGCAGGTCCTGCACGAAAGCGCATACCTGATTGGCGAGCCGCTCGCCGACGCCCGGCAGCCGTGCGCGGGCGATCGCGACCTCGCGCTGAAGACTGGGATGGTCGATCCAGTGATAGAGGCAGCGACGCTTGAGCGCCTCGTGCAAGTCGCGTGTGCGGTTGGAGGTAATCACCACCGCGGGCGGCTGCTCGGCCTTCATCACCCCAATCTCGGGGATCGTGACCTGAAAGTCCGACAGGAACTCGAGCAAAAAGGCCTCGAACTCGTCGTCCGCGCGGTCGAGCTCGTCTATCAGGAGCACCGAGCCCGGATGGGCGAGCGCCTCGAGCAGCGGCCTGCGCACGAGGAACTCCTCGGAGTACAGCTGAGCCGAGCCGCCGGCTCGCAGCTGAAGCATCTGCCGCGGATAGTCCCAGTCATATAGGGCGTGGTGGACATCGATTCCCTCGTAGCACTGAAGCCGGATCAGGGGCGCGCCGGTCGAAGCGGCGAGCGCCTTGGCCAGCTCGGTCTTTCCCACCCCGGGCTCGCCCTCCACCAGCAGCGGCTTGCCCAGCCGCAGCGAGAGAAACACCACCGTCGCGAGTCCCTCGTCCATGAGGTAGCGCTGGCCGGTGAACGCTTCGCGCACCTGCTCGATCGATTCAAAGCCAGGCATTCACCGTCTCCTCCACCTTGGCCACCGCGAGGTCGAGTGCGGCCTCGACCTCCGGCGAGAGGTGCTCGCAGAGGTCGTCGACCTCCTTCGGCTGGCAGCCGACGATCCGCACCCGGTCCGGCAGTACCCCCATCGTCTTCGCCATCGTCAGGACGCGGTCGGGGTTGGCGAGATGCACGTCGGGGACGTGCTCGCCCTCGGGCACATCGGGCTCGAGCAGGAAGACCGTTCCCGGCGCGGCGCCCCGGTCGACCGCGTCGATCACCACCAGCCCGTCACAGCCCGCCATTATCTCCTGCAGCAGCGCGATGCCGCCGATCCCCGTCTCGATCACGTCCACCCCCGCTGGCAGGTGTCCGAGGCGCAGGGTGACCGCCGGTCCGAAGCCGTCATCGCCGCGCAGCACGTTACCCACACCGGCCACGAGCAGCCGCCCGAAGCCACCCGCCGGCACATCCTCCGCGCCGCGCGTCGCCCTGCCCGCGCTCACCGCCCTCGCGGCAGTTCCGAGCGCTGTCATGCGACATTCACCGCGACCTCGATCGCCCCGTCTCGGATCGAGATCGGAACTACGGCAAGACCCGGATCCTCGGCGCGATCGTCGCTGCGCCTGCCTGAGCGCGCATCGTAGGCGCAGTTGTGCCACGGGCAGACCAGCACCGCGCCCGAGAGCCGGCCGCCGTCAAGCGTCGATCGCCCGTCGGTGGGACATACGTTCTTGAACCCGTAGACCTCGCCGGCGACGTTCGCGAGCAGGATCGGCTTCCCGCCTGCCTCGACACCCGCGACCTCCCCGGGCGCCAGCTCTGCGAGCTTTGCCACCTCCTCGAACACCGGCTTGCGCAGATCCTCGATCTGGAGCAGCGTCGCGCCGGGCGGGCCCTCACCGTTGCCGTTGCCGTTGCCGTTCTCCGCGCCCTCGGGCTCGTGGGACACGACCTCCTTGAAGCCCTCGTAGCGCTCGCGCAGGATCTCCTCCACCCCACGTCGCAGCGTGATTGCCGACCCCGCGCACCCGTTGCAGGCCCCGCTCATCTGTACGTGCACGACGCCGTCCTCGACATCGAGCAGCTCGAGCCCACCGCCGTGGGACTCGATGTAGGGGCGGATCTCGTCAAGCGCCTCCTCGACCTCGATCAGATCGTTGATCGGCGCGAGGTCGTACATCGCCAGCAGCGTCTCCGCGATCGGGTGGTCATGATCGCCGGCGGCGATCAGCTCGATCCCGGGGCGGTGAACGGCGTCGATCAGCTGGAGCAACAGCAGCGCCCGCTCGTCGCCGTCGCGCTCGAGCGTGCCGACCAGCGTCTCCAGCTCCGCTACGGCCTTGTCGAACTCCATACCGCCTCCTCGAACTCTGCGAGCTTGGCCTCGATCGCCGGGCTGAAACCCTCGCCCCAGCCCTCATCCTCAGGCTCGATCTCGACCACGCGCACGTCATCGGGAAAGGCGCCCAACGCCTCTGTGACGATCAACAGGTTATCCAACGAGATCACGCCCGTCACCGCCTCCGACACCCGCTCCTGGATCTTCTCGACGGAGGGAAGGGCATGGTCCCAGCGATACGCCGTCACCGTACCCGGTACGCGGCCGCGCCTCATCGCCCCGACGAGGACTATCCGGTCGTAGGTCGGACGGTCCTGGAGGTTCTGAGTGAACCCCACGGGGTGGTAGCCGAGATCCTCGACCTCGAGGCCGTTTGTCGCGGTCTCGGCGATCCCCTCGGCCATCGCGTCGGTTACGTGGAGACCGACCGCTCCGTCACGCAGATAGCGGTAGCCGACACCGCCGACCAAGACGCGCATGACGCTAGCGGTCCGGTCTCGCCCTAGTGCTCGTGGGACCCCTCCGCCCCGCAGGCACAGGTGACGATCTCGCGCGAGATCGTCCGGTCATCCGTGTGGATGTGGGTCGTGCAAGGCATGCAGGGGTCGAAGCTGCGCAGCGCACGCAGCACGTCGATTCCCTTGAAGTCCTCAGGCTTCTCGTAGTTCTCCAGCAGCGGCGTCGCGATGACCGCCTCCTCGTAGGGTCCCGGGTTCCCGAACGGGTCCTTCGGCGAAGCCATCCAGGTCGAGGGCGTGAGGATCTGGTAGTTCTCGATCACCTGGTTGTCCATCGTCATGTGATGGGTCAGATAGCCGCGGCCGGCGCCCCAGAGCCCGACACCGATGCGGAAGTCCTTGGGCACCTTGTACGAAGTGGACATCTTGGCGTCGGGGCCGCCCTTGCGCAGCAGGTCGTAGGCCAGCAGCAGGTTGTCATAGGCGATCCCAGCCGTGTACAGGATGCAGTAGGCACGGGCGCGGTTACGCTCAAAGGCGCCCCACGTCTCGGGAATGAACCACTCGATCGGGTCATTGGGAGTGGCGGCCTTGGGCAGGCTGATCTTGACGCTGTGTCCCGTCGGCTCGATGAACTGGCTGCCGCGCCAGTCCTTGGTGCCCGCCTGGGCCAGCGCCCAGATCCGCGAGTAGGCACCCGTCTCCATCGCCAGCCGGTCCCAGCGCGGAGCGGTCGACCACGAGTACTTCTCCTTCCAGTTGGTCCCGCCCGGCCTGGGGATCGTCTCCTTGTTCCACGGGTGATAGGGAGACAGCGGGTTGCCCGACGGGTCCGTCGGGAACTTGTAGTGCTCGTCGCCGTGTCCGTTGCCGACCCACTCGTCATAGAAGGCGTGCTCCACGAACTCCTCGACCCCGGCGTTGAGCATCTGCAGGCTCGTGGTCACCAACTCGCCCTCGACGATCACGCCGGGCGGCGCCCAACGCTGACGCCCCCACGTGTCCGCGTGCTCGAAGGTGCCGTCGAAGGCGTAGGGGTCATCCCACTGGCCCGGCTCGATCATGTTCTTGGCCCGGGTCCCGACATCGCGGTACTTCGGGTTGACCTCGTAGAAGAAGTCGCAGATGTCGTTCCAGATCGCCACGATCTTGCGTCCGTAGTCGAAGAACTTGACGACCCGCATCATGATCTCGTTGAGGTCCGAGGGGTCGATCGTGGTCGACACTCCGCCCGGCACCACGGTCTGCGGGTGCGGGTACTTGCCCCCGATCAGGACGTAGGCCTCACGCGCGATGCGCGTGTACTGCAGGCACTCGAGATAGACGGAGCCGGTCAGCGGCGTCAGTTGGGTCATCAGGTCGGACATGAACTCGAAGCCATGCCTGTCCCGGCCCGGTGCACGCGTATGGGTCGCCCGTTCCCAGATCTCGGGGTTGGTCGCCCTGATCGCCGGCTCGGAGAAGTCGGGGCCGGCCAGCAGACCCAGGTGGATCGGGTTGTCGTAGAGGTACTCGATCGAGAGCAGCAGGTTGCGCGCCACGATTCCCATCGGCGGCGGCTGAATCCCGAACGCCATCTCACACGCCAGCGCGGAGCAGGTGGCGTGCACGCCACCGCAGACGCCACATGCACGGCTCGAGATGAAGATCGCGTCGCGCGGGTCACGGCCCTTGAGAATCACCTCGTAGCCGCGGAACAGGGTCGCCATCGAGGCGGTCTCGAGCACCTCGCGGCTGTCCAGGTCGACGACCGTGTGGAATGCCAGCGCGCCCGCCACCCGGGTGACCGGGTCGAAGTCGACCCGCCGCACGTTGGTGTTGCGCTCGACCAGCTCGCGCATCCGGTCCGGGTCGTCCTCGATCGGCGTCGGGGCCGGAGTCTCGGTGTACGCGTACGGGTTCGGGATGTTCGACCTCAGCGTCGCGTTGCCCTGCGCGTCGAAGTCAATCGGCAGATTCTTGAAGCACATGCGGTTATATCTCCTCTCGGGACTTGACCCGTTCACTCAGCACGTCGGTGCTGCGATTGAGATCGACGCCCTTCTGTCTCAGGATGTCCCGGCTGGCCGGCAGCGGCTGCTTCTTGTTGCGCTTGCCTTGATGGACCGAGCCGTGGTACTGCAGCTTCTTGTAGAAGAACGAGTTGGCCTTGTCGACCGCGCTGGGCTTGCCCCGGGCGCGTCCCCATGCGGAGGAGACCTCGCCGGCGTTGTCCCACAGGGGCTCGCGGTTGCCGGTCTTCATCGACATCCGGCGCAGGCGCCGGATACCGCCGCCGGTGACCTTCGAGATGCCGCCGGAGATCGCCGAGCCCGGCGCCGTCTTGTAGAAGGGGCTGTACTTGTCCGGAAAGCCCGGCATCGTGCAGCCGATGCACGCGCCACCCGCGACCATGCAGCCGCCCATGTGGTTGATCGCGCCGCGCTCGACGATGTTGCACTGCACCACCGGACCCCAGCAGCCGATCTCGACCAGGCACTGGTTGTCGCCCGGCTCCTCGGCGAACACGCCCTCCTCGTAATAGCCCGCCTTCGGGCAGTGACGGTGCACCGTCTCCTCGAACAGCCAGGCCGGGCGGCCGAGCTCGTCGAACTTCGGCAGCGGCCCCAGGTTCTGAAGGAACAGGAGCACGGCGGCCACCGTCTCGGTGAAGTTGTCGCCCACCGGCGAGCAACCGGGGACGTTGACCACCGGCACGCCGAGCGCCGAGCGGTAGTCCTTGCCGAGGAAGTCGCTGAGGCTCATCGAGCCGGTGATGTTGCCGGCCGCCGCGGGGATACCGCCCCAGGTGGCGCACGTGCCGATCGCGACGTACGCGGCCGCGCCCGGGGCGAGCTTCCACAGCCAGTCGGTCACACGGTTGGGCTGGTCGGTCTCCGAGTCCGGGTCGAAGCCGCCGCCGCCCATCGCGGAGAAGTAGCCGAGCTCGGACGGGAACGCCTGGTCGTCGGGCACCGAGCCTTCGAGCACCACGACGTACGGAGCGCCGAGCTCGCCGTTGACGGCGTCCTTCATCGGCCGGGTGAACTCGGCGCCGGCGCCGGGGGAGAGCACGGGGTGGTGAAGGATCACCTTGGGCAGGTTGGGGATCCTGCCGAGCAGGAGATCCTCGACCGAGGGGTTGGTCGCCCCGGTGGCTGCGATAGAGCAACCGTCACAGCTCATGCCCGCGATCCAGAATACGTGCACCTCGTTCAGCGGGCCGTCGGGGCTACCGCCCAAGCCGCCAAGGCCCATCGGCCAATCCGCACCGAAGACGGCGCCCGCGTTGGGCACTTTCTCTAGCTTGTCCCGACCCCGGGAAGACCTCGGATCGTATGACATAGTCTCGCTCCCTCTCTCTCCTCGGCCTGAACTGACTGCGCTGTGTGCACCCTACACCTACTGAGCATCCTACACCTAGGCGACCCCGCTGCCGCGCCAAAGGGTACTGGGCACCCTACCGCTCCCCGCGCCCAGGCGGGCCATCATGAGTGACGGACGCAGCGGCTACGTCCCCGTCGACACCGGGCTCGTGCTCCAGACACTCGTCGAGCGGATCTTCGGGCTCGTCGAGGGTCGCCGCGGCGACGGTCCACCGGAGTCGGTGGCCACAGTGCTCGAGGCGGCGGACCTGCGCGTGACCGGGAGCCACCATCAGCTCGAGGATGACCTGCGCCACGCCGGCTACCTCACGCGGGTCGTCGAGGTCGAGCTGTTCGAGCCCGCCCGGCAGCCGGCCGACTGGATCGCCGAGCTGCTCGCCGAGCGCTCCGCGTCGACGGCGAGCTGGGACGAGACGGTCGCCGGTGTCTGCGCCGAGCTCGCGCGCTCCGAGCCGCTGGGCAAGCCGAGCCCTGACGACGAGGCGGCGGTGAGCTGGCGGGTTCCCGGCCCGGGTGGGCACGTGCGCCACTACCTCGCCCGGCGCACGATCGAGGAGTACCTCAGCGGCGCCGAGGCTCCGGTGGGGGATCCCGCGGAGCTCAAGCGCCCGTGGATGTACGGCTTCTTCGTGCGCGCGTGCGAGGAGGTGCTCCCGGAGGGAGCGGCTCTCGGCGGCGGCGACTGAGCACCGGCGCGGCTCCGGCCCCTCGAGATCCGCAGCTTGCGAAGCTCGGATCCCTCAGTGCGTGGCGCACGTCATGCACGGATCGAAGCTGCGGATGGTGCGCAGCACGTCGATGCAGCGCTCGCGGCCGGCCGTGCTCAACAGGGGCGTCCCGATGAGCGCAGCTTCGCAGGGCCCAGGCTGGCCGGAGGCGTCTCGCGGCGACATCGTGAACGTGGAGGGAGCGAGGATCTGGTAGTTCTGGATCACCCGGCCCTCGATCGTCACGTGGTGGCTGAGGTAGCCGCGGCTGCCCCCCCAGAGCCCAGTCCCGTGGCTGACTGCCTTGGGAATCTTGTAGTGCGTGAAGACACCGGCGTCCGGTCCCCCCTGGCGCAGCAGGTCGAGTGCGAGCACCAGACATTCGTATGCGACCAGCGTCGAGTGCGCCAGCGCGTAGGCCTGCGCGCGGTTGCGTTCGAGCGCCCCCCAACGCTCTGGCGCGCGCCATTCGAGCTCGGTCGCCGGTAGCGCTCCCCGAGGTATCGAGAAGCGCAGGCTGTGGCCGGTCGGCTCGATGAAGCCGCGGTGCGGCAGCTTGTCGGCCAGCGCGGTGATCCAGAGGCGGGCGTAGGCCCCGGTCTCCATCGGCTGGCGCTCCCAGCGCGGCGCGGTCGACCACGAGTACTTGCCCGCCAAGCGCGTCTCGCCGGGCTGCGGGATCGTGCGCTTGTTCGCGGGGTGGTGGGCCGAGAGCGGGTTGCCGGCCGGGTCCTGACCGGATCCGGCCTGGCCCCCGGACAGCCAGTCGTCGTAGAAGGACCGATCCACGAACTCCTCGACGCCCATGTTGACCCGCCGGACGTCGGTGGTCCGCAGCCTGCCGTCGACGATCGCGCCCGGCGTCGACCAGCGCCGCTCGGCCCAGGCCGACGCGAACTGGAAGGTGCCGTCGTAGGCGTAGGGATCGTCCCACAGGCCCAGGTCGATGAAGTTCGGCGGCCCCACACCGACCTCGCGGAAGCGCGGCTCCGCCTCGAAGAAGAAGTCGACGATGTCGTCCCAGACGGCCACCGCCTTCTGGGTGTAGGCGAAGAACTCGGTGACCCTGAACATCATCAGCTGCAGGTCCGAGGCGCTGATATGGGTGCTCAGCCCGCCGGGCACGATCGTCTGCGGGTGCGGGTACTTGCCTCCGATCAGCACGTATGCCTCGCGCGCGCGGCGAGACCGTTCGAGCGCCTCTCGATAGAGCGTGCCGCTGAACCGGGTGAGCCCGGTCATGATCTCGGAGATCAGCGCGAAGCCGTGCGTGTCGCGACCCGGCGCGGGGGTCGTCTGCGCCAGCTCCCACAGCTCGGGATTGGTCTCGCGCACCACCGCTTCTGAGAAGTCGGGACCCACGCGCGTGAACAGGTGGGTCGGGTGGTCATAGAGGCCCTCTATCGCGACGAGCAGGTTGCGTCCCACGATCCCCATCGGCGGCGGCTGGATTCCCAGCGCCATCTCCAGCGCGAGCGCCGAGGCGGTCGAGTGCGCTCCACCGCACACTCCGCACGCGCGGCTGGAGACGAAGATCGCGTCGCGCGGGTCCCGGCCCTCGAGGATGACCTCGTACCCACGGAACATGGTCGCGAGGGCGGAGGCGTCGAGCACCTCACCGCGTTCGTGGTCGACCGCAGCCCGCACCGACAGGGCACCCGCGACCCGCGTCACCGGGTCGAAGTCCACGGCCTGGCCGGCCGTCCCCACAGCCGCCATCAGACCTCCTCCCTCGGCTTGACTCGCTCGCCCAAGACGTCGACGCTCCCATCGAGATCGACGCCCTTCTGCCTCAGGATGTCGCGGCTCGCCGGCAGCGGCTGCTTCTTGTTGCGCTTGCCGTGATGGACCGAGCCGCGGTACTGCAGCTTCTTGTAGAAGAATGCACTTGCCTTGTCGAGGGGGTCGCGCTTACCTCGCGCGATGCCCCAAGCGGAGGGGATCGAGTCGGCGTTGTCCCACATCGGCTCGCGGTTGCCGGTCTTCATCGACATCCGGCGCAGACGCCGGATACCGCCGCCGTAGATCTTCGAAACCCCACCCGAGATCGCCGAGCCCGGAGGCGACTTGTAGAACGGGCTGTACTTGTCCGGAAAGCCCGGCATCGTGCAGCCGATGCACGCGCCACCCGCGACCATGCAGCCGCCCATGTGGTTGATAGCGCCGCGCTCGACGATGTTGCACTGCACCACCGGACCCCAGCAGCCGATCTCGACCAGGCACTGGCTGTCGCCCGGCTCCTCGGCGAACACGCCCTCCTCGTAATAGCCCGCCTTCGGGCAGTGACGGTGCACCGTCTCCTCGAACATCCACGCCGGGCGGCCCAGCTCGTCGAACTCCGGCAGCGGGGCGACGCCCTCGAGGTACTGGAGGACCTGCGAGAGGGCCTCGGTGAAGTTGTCACCCACCGGAGCACAACCTGGGAGGTTGATCACCGGGATGCCGCGGGCGGAGCGGTAGCCGATCCCGAGGTAGTCCATCAGGCCCATCGAGCCGGTGATGTTGCCCGCCGCGGCGGGGATCCCACCCCAGGTTGCGCAAGTCCCGATCGCCACCGAGGCGGCGGCCCCGGGGGCCAGCGCCCAGATCCAGTCGGTGACGCGCAGCGGCTGGTCGGCCGCCCGGGAGGACGGCAGCGAGGACGGCCAGTCCGCGCCGGCCCCGAGAGCCGCGAAATGGCCCGCGCGCTCGAAGGTCTGGTCGTCGGGGATCGAACCCTCCACCACCACTACGTAGGGAGCTCCCAGCGTTCCCTCGGCCGCCTGGCGGAAGGGCTCGACGAAATCCCTGCCGGCGTTCTCGGCGAGCATCGGGTGGTGGAGCACCACCCTCGGCAGGGCGGGAATTCCGCCCATCACCAGATCCTCCACCGACGGGTTGCTCGCTCCGAGCGTGGACACCGAGCAGCCGTCGCAGCTCATCCCCGCCAGCCAGAAGACGTGTACGACGCCGTCGCTGTAGGCGCCTCGCGACCCCCCTGAGGCGCCCTGAAGCCACGGCGTTGTCTGACCTGCCATTCGTCTCCTCCTCCCACAATAACCGACCGATCTGCGCCGGTACCCTACTCGGCAGGCGGATGCCCCGGTAGGTGTACGATGCACCTACAGTAACCCATGGGAGGGTCGGATCGCATGCACGACAAGCGCGTAGGCTACGCTCATAGCCTGGTTTCGAACGGGCGGCCAGAGGCCGCCGGGAGGATCATCTAGACATGTGCCTCGGCATCCCCGGCCAGATCGTGGAACTGGTCGACGAGCATCATCACATCGCCAAGGCCGAGGTCTCCGGCGTGCGACGCAACGTGAACATCGGCCTGCTCGCCGAGACCGAGGACGCCGTGGGCGTCGGCGACTGGGTACTGATCCACGTCGGCTTCGCGATGTCGAAGATCGACGAGGAAGAGGCCAAGTCCACGCGCGAGTTCCTCATCTCGCTTGGTGAGCCGTTCGAAGCCGAGCTCGAGGAGCTGCAGGGCAGCAACATCGAATGAGCGCCGGTCCCGCCCTCAGCCCGGAGCGGCTCAGCGCTGGGATCTCAGGTCGTGAGCGCGCGCTCGAGAGCTTCTTCGAGCACGAGCAGGAGCGCCTCGCGCGCGCCTGTCACGAGCTGGCCCGGGCCTTCTCGCGCGGCGGGACGCTGGTCGCCTTCGGCGCGGGCGCCGCCGCCACCGACGCCGCACACGTGGCCGTCGAGTTCATGCATCCCGTGATCGTGGGAAAGCGTGCCCTGCCCGCGGTGGCCCTCACCAACGACGCCACGGGGGCCGCGCGCGGCGGCCGCCTCGCGGGCGCGGGAGACATCGCGCTCGCGATCAGCCACGGTCCGCCCGACGCGGCGCTGGAGCGCTTCCTCGACGGGGCGCGCGGCCGTGGTGCGATCACCTTCGCGTTCGGGGCCGAGGGCTCGGCCCCGGCCGCCGACCACGTGTTTGCGGTGGCAAGCGAGGATCCCGACATCGTGCAGGAGGTCCACGAGACCGCCTACCACGTGTTGTGGGAGCTCGTGCACGTGTTCTTCGAGTCCCCCGGACTGCTCGACGAGGCGTGCATCACCTGCGGCGACGTGGCGGTGGAGGCGCGGGTGGTGGCCATGCGCGGCGCGACCGCGATCGTGGAGCTCGACGGCGCGCGCGAGGAGGTGGCCGTCGAACTGGTCGAGGGCGTGGGCGAGGGGGATCTGCTGCTCTGCCACGCGGGAGTGGCGCTCGAGAAGCTCGCCGACGGCGAGTCCGACGCGGACGATCCGAGCGGGTTCCTCTATCCCTTCATGTCCTCCTCGGCGCCGGCCGACCTCGACTCGGTGCTGGCCGACGTGCGCGTCTCGAGCCTGCGCAAGGCCCAGGACGCGATCGAGTTGCGGCGCGGGATCGACCTCGACGCCATCCGGGCGTGCGCCGTACAGGTTCGCGAGCGCCTCGAGCGCGGCGGGCGGCTGATCGCCTTCGGCAACGGCGGCTCCTCGACCGACGCCCAGGATCTGGCCGCCGACGCGCTGGCTCGGGGCTGGCCCGCGCTCGCACTCAACGACGACGTCGCGACGATAACCGCGGTCGGCAACGACGTGGGCTTCGACAACGTCTTCTCGCGCCAGCTGATCTCCCTCGCGCGGCCCGCGGACGTGGCTATCGCGATCACCACCAGCGGCTCGTCGGCCAACGTCGTCGCGGGCCTCGAGGAAGCCCGCCGCCGAACGCTTCACACGATCGGCATCGCCGGCTACGACGGCGGCCGGCTGGCTCAGCTCGAGTGGCTCGACAACCTCTTCGTAGTGGGCAGTGACTACATCCCGCGCCTCCAGGAGGCGCACGCAACGATCTACCACCTACTCCTTCACGCGATTGGAGAAGCACCATGAGCATGCGCTTCGTCGACGAATACCGCTCGGGGGACGTCGCCAAGCGGCTGGCCGCGAGCATCGCCGAGCTCGCAGAGCCCGGCCGCCACTACAAGATCATGGAGGTGTGCGGCGGGCACACGCACGCGATCTACAAGCACGGCGTGGAGGATCTCCTGCCGCCGGAGATCGAGCTGGTCCACGGCCCGGGCTGCCCGGTGTGCGTGATCCCGATGGGCCGTCAGGACGACGCGATCGCGATCGCCGAGCGTCCCGGGGTGATCTTCACCACCTTCGGCGACATGATGCGCGTGCCGGGATCGCACGGCTCGCTGCTCGACGCGAAGTCGCGCGGCGCCGACGTGCGGATGGTGTACTCGCCGCTGGACGCCCTGAAGGTCGCGCGTGACAACCCCGATCGTCAGGTCGTGTTCTTCGCGATCGGGTTCGAGACCACGACGCCGTCGACGGCGGTCACGCTGCTGCGCGCGCGTGCGGAGGGGATCAAGAACTTCTCCCTGTTCGCCAACCACGTGACGATCGTGCCGGCGATCCGGGCGATCCTCGGCTCGCCCGACCTGCGCCTGGACGGGTTCATCGGGCCGGGGCACGTATCGACGGTGATCGGGATTCGTCCGTTTCGCTTCATCGCCCGCGACTTCGACCGGCCGGTGGTGGTCTCGGGCTTCGAGCCGCTCGACGTGCTCTCGGGCGTGCACATGGTGCTCACCCAGCTGCGCGAGGGCCGCAGGGAGGTCGAGAACCAGTACAGCCGCGTGGTCCGCGACGAGGGCAACCCGGTCGCGATGCGCGCGATCGCCGAGACGATGGAGCTGCGCACGACCTTCGAGTGGCGCGGGCTGGGCTTCATCTCCCAGAGCGCGCTCAAGCTGCGCGAGGAGTTCGCAGACTGGGACGCCGAGGTGCTCTACGACGTTCCGGGCGTGCGGGTGGCCGATCCCAAGGCCTGCCAGTGCGGCGAGGTGCTCAAGGGCGTGATCAAGCCCTGGCAGTGCAAGGTCTTCGGTACCGCCTGCACCCCTGAGCATCCGATCGGCACGTGCATGGTCTCCAGCGAGGGGGCGTGTGCGGCCTACTACAACTACGGCCGTCACGCCGGCAGGAGGCGACGCGAGGAATCGCCCGTCCCGGCGTGACCGACCCCGAAGTCCCCCCCGCCTCCGAGGGTGGGTCCAAGCGGCCACGCACCGAGGAGGAGGTTCTCGACGCTATCGAGCGCCGCCGCCGGCGGCCGGTGCGCAAGCTGCTCGATGACCGCATCACCCTCTCCCACGGGGCTGGGGGCAAGGCATCGCACACGCTCGTCGAGGCGCTCTTTCTCGCGGAGCTGCGCAACCCGCTGCTGGAAGCGCTGGACGACAGCGCGGTCTTCAGCGCCACGCAGGACGGACCGCGGCTAGCGTTCTCGACCGACTCATCCGTCGTGCATCCGCTGTTCTTCCCGGGCGGGGACATCGGCGAGCTGGCCGTCAACGGCACCGTCAACGACCTCGCCATGGCCGGGGCGCGGCCGCTGTACCTTTCGGCCGGCTTCATCATCGAGGAGGGGTTCGAGATCGCCCTGCTGCAGAGGATCGTGGCCTCGATGGCGGCGGCCGCGCGCGAGGCGGGGGTCTCGGTGGTGACCGGTGATACCAAGGTGGTCGAGCGCGGCAAAGCCGACGGCCTGTACATCAACACCGCCGGCATCGGAGTGCTGGAGCGAGACATCGACCTCTCGACCGCGCAGGTGCGGGCCGGGGATCGGGTGTTGGTGTCCGGCAGCATCGGCGATCACGGGATGGCGGTGATGATCGCCCGCGGCGATCTCGAGCTGGAGGTGGACCTGAAAAGCGACACCGCCCCGCTGGGCGAGCTGACGGCGACGCTGCTCGACGCGACCGACGGCGTGCGCTGCCTGCGCGACCCCACCCGCGGCGGCGTCGCCACCGTGCTCGCCGAGCTGGCACTCTCGGCAGAGCTATCAATCGCGATCGACGAGGCGGCGCTGCCGATCGCCCCGGCCGTCAACGGCGCCAGCGAGATCCTCGGCCTCGACCCGCTGTACGTGGCCAACGAGGGCAAGCTCGTGGCCATCGTCGCCCCGGAGGCCACCGACGCCGCGCTCGCCGCGCTGCGCTCGCACCCCCTGGGAGCCGAAGCGGCCGTGATCGCCGAGGTGCGATCGGACCCGCCGGGGCTGGTGATCCTCGAGACCGCGTTCGGCGGCAGCCGCGTGGTCGACATGCTGGCAGGCGACCCGCTGCCGCGGATCTGCTGAGCCGAGTCACGCCGTTGGCGGGCCAGTCGGCCTACGCCCGGCCCGCGGCTCGGCCGGTCTAACCTCGGACACGATGCCCGCGTTCCAGGAGACCTCCGCGGAGGCCACGCGGCCGCTGCGCCTGAGCGTGCTCGACCAGTCTCCCATCGCCGAGGGCTCGACCGGGGCTCAGGCGCTGGAGCGCACGCTCGACCTCGCCCGCCTGGCCGACCGGCTCGGCTATCACCGCTTCTGGGTGGCCGAGCATCACGGCTCGCCTACGCTCGCCGGCGCGGCGCCCGAGGCTTTGATCGGCCCGATCGCGGCGACCACCGCGCAGATCCGCGTAGGCAGCGGCGGCGTGATGCTGCACCACTACAGCCCGCGCAAGGTCGCGGAGACCTTCAGCGTGCTGGGCGGGCTGTTCGGTGGCCGGATCGATCTCGGCCTCGGACGCGGCGCCGACGCCGACGCGGTCACCACCCACGCGCTTCAGCGCGACCGGCGCGTACCCGATCCCCAGGACTACCCGGACCAGCTCGCCGAGCTGGTGGCCTACCTCGAGGATCGCCCGCCGCCCGATCGCCGCTTTGCGAGCCTCGCGGCCCTACCCGGGCTCCCAAGCGGTCCTGAGCCGTGGCTGCTCGGCTCCTCGCCCGACAGCGCCATCTGGGCCGGACAGCTGGGCCTCCCCTACGCCTTCGGCGACTTCATCAACCCGGGGCGCGGCGAGATCGCCCGTCGCTACCGCGCGAGCTTCGCGGGCTCTGACCGCTTGCCCGCGCCGCGGGTGGCCGTGTGCGTCGCGGCCATCTGCGCCGACAGCGACGAGCAGGCGCAGCGCCTTGCGGCCAGCGCTCGGATGTGCGCCCGGATGGCGCGTCTCGGCACGCCGATCCCGGTGCCGCCGGTCGAGCGGGCGCTGCGCTACCTGGCAGAGCCCGGGCAGTCCCCACCCCTACGTCGCATGGTGCTCGGCTCGCCGGCAACCGTGCGCGCCGGTCTGGAGGCTGTGGCGGACGAGTACGGCGCGAGCGAGGTCATGATCGTCACGGTCACCCACTCCCACGCGGCACGCAGACGCAGCTACGAGCTGATCGCCGACGCGTTCGGGCCACGGGAACGCGGACGAGCCGCGCGAGCGGGCTCGGGGCCCGGCGACTCGACCGCGACCGGTAGGCTCGGCCGGCCGTGAGCGAGCGCGGAGATCGACGCCCCGAGCGAGCGGGCTCGGGGCCCGGCGACTCGACCGCGACCGTTAGGCTCGGCCGGCCGTGAGCGAGCGCGGAGATCGACGCCCCGAGCGTAAGTTCGACCCGGCGCGGGCCGACCGCCTCGACGCGCCCGAGCGTGACGCCTACCTTCCCGACGCGCCGCTTGTGGACCTGCTGGCGTTGAACGGCGAGGAGACGGTCGTCGACTACGGCGCGGGATCTGGACGCCTCGCGATCGCGGTTCGAAGGGCTCTCGGCAGTGGCGGCCGGGTGATCGCCGTCGACGAGAGCGCTGAGATGCTGGCGCGGCTGGGCGAGCGGATCGAAGCGGCCGGCGGCCAGGTTGAAGTGGTTCTGATCGACTCCAACCGCATCGCAGAGCCCGACGGTACCGTGGACCGCGTGCTGGGCGTCAACCTGCTCCACGAGGTTCGCGGTGAGCGTGCGCTGGAGGAGATGCGGCGGCTGCTCGGGCCCGACGGGCTGCTGGTCGTCGCCGATTGGGAGCGCGGGCGCGATCCGGAGCGAGCCCTCGGCCCCCCGGACGAGCTCCTGTACAGCGAGGACGAAGCGGCCGCCGAACTCGAGGCCGCCGGCTTCGAAGTCGAGCGCCAGCCGGGCCAGCGCTGGCACTTCGTGCTGGTCGCACGGCCGCGGGCCTGATCGGCTGCCCCGGCATTCGAAGGCGTGGGCTCCGCGGTCAGGAGCTGTCCGCCGCCGACCCCCGCGCGAGCGTCTGAAGCGCCCGCTTGCGGCTGGCCTCGTCGATCATCTCTCCGTCGAGCAGGGCCGCCCCCCGGCCCCCACTCGACGCCGCGCGGTCGAGCGCGTCGATCACGGCGCCGGCTCGTTCGAGCTCCTCCTCGGTAGGAGAGAAGATCTCGTTGAGGGGTTCGACCTGGGTTGGGTGAAGCGCCCACTTCCCGTCGTAGCCGAGCGCCCGGGCGCGTCTCGCCGCGGAGCCCATCCCGTCGAGGTCGGGGATGTCGAGGTGCGGTCCGTCGATGGCCTGCAGCCCGGCGGCGCGCGCTGCGACCTGCACGGCGTCGAGCACCGCCAGCCAGTGCTCCCCCGCGGCCGGCGAGCGCCCAAGCGAGGCGCCGAGGTCCGCGTAGCCGACGATCAGCGCCTCCAGGCGATCGCTTGCACGGGCGATCTCGCGCACTCGCGTGAGCCCGGCCGCCGTCTCGATCAGTGCCTGAAGCGCGATCGGCTGCTCGCGCCCGGCCTCCTCCTCGACCATGCCGAGCAGACGGTCCACGAAGTGCAGATCCTCCGGCGCCTCGACCTTCGGCACGACGAGGCAGGAGAGCGCACCACCCGGGTGCTCGGCGATCTTGATCACGTCGCGATGGCAGAAGCGGCTCGCCGTCTCGTTGATCCGCACCGCGATCGAGCCGGCGCTCCACTCCCCCTCGCTCAGCACGGCGACGACGGCAGCACGGGCCTCGGCCTTGTGCTCGGCCGTCACGGAGTCCTCGAGGTCGATCACGATCTCGTCCGCGGGCAGCGAACGGGCCTTGTCGAGCATCTTGGTCGATGAGCCGGGGACCGACAGGCAGGAGCGCCGAGAACTCGTCACAGCGCGAACATACCGGCCCCGCTTGCAATACGCTCCCGGGCCTCAGCGGCTGCCGGCGGGGTGGCACGCGGGCACGGGCAAACGATAGGAGAGCGATGGCGGCGACGGACGAACGGGTCCGAGTAGGCGGGCCGTATTTCGAGGACTTCGAGGTCGGGCAGGTATTCGACGACGCGCCCGGGCTCACGCTCACGTGGGGCCACGCCGCGCTCCATCAGGCACTGGTGGGCGATCGGCTGCGCCTCCCCCTCGATGCCGCGCTGAGCCGTGAGGTAACCGGCCAGTCGAACGTGCTCATGCATCCGAACCTGGTGTGCGACGTGGCGATCGGCCAGTCCACCGGCCCAACCCAGCGCGTGCGGGGCAACCTCTTCTACCGTGGCCTCGTGCTGCTGCGCCCCGTGTTCCGCGGCGACACGCTGCGAACGCGCACCGAGGTGGTGGGCCTGAAGCAGAACCGTGCCGGCTCGGGGACGGGGCTCGTGGCACTGCGCATGCGCACCGAGAATCAGCACTCCGAGCCCGTGCTCGACTTCTGGCGCTGCCCGATGATCCCGCTGCGCGATCCGGGCGCGGAGACCGGCCACGGGGATCGCTTCGAGGGCATCCCGAAGGAGCTCGACATGGAGGAGGTCGAGGCCGCCGCGCAACTCGACTGGCGCCTCGACCTGTTCGCCGAGCGCGCGCCCGGAAGCCATTTCGCGGACCTCGTACCGGGGACGGTCTACGAGATCGAGGGGCGCGACACGGTCACCGCGGCGCCCGAGCTGGCGCGCCTGACCCTCAATGTCGCGATGACCCACACCGACGCGGGCGCGAGCGCCAACGGCCGGCGGCTCGTGTACGGAGGACACACGATCGCCGTCGCGGCCGCGCAGGCCACGCGGGCGCTGCCGAACCTGGTGACGATCGTCGCCTGGCGCCAGTGCGATCACACCGGGCCGGTCTTCGAGGGCGACGTGCTGGGAACCGAGCTGACGGTGGGCGAGCTTCACCCGCTCGAGCGCGGAGGGCTCGCCGACCTGCGCGCGATCACGACCGCCGACCGGGGCGAGGGCCCCGAGCAGGTGCTCGACTGGCGCCTCTTGGGGCTGCTGGCATGAACGGCATTCTCGACGGGATGCGGGTGATCGAGGGCTCGGCGTTCGTCGCCGCCCCGCTCGGGGGCATGACCCTCGCTCAGCTCGGCGCCGACGTGATCCGCTTCGATCCCATCGGCGGTGGCCTCGACCGCACCCGCTGGCCGGTGACCGATGATGGCGTGAGCCTGTTCTGGGCCGGCCTCAACAAGGGCAAGCGGTCCTTCTGTGTGGATCTGCGCTCGCCCGAGGGGCAGGAGCTCGTGACCGCGCTCGTGGGGGCGCCGGGCCCCGATGCCGGGCTCTTCTTGACCAACTTTCCGGCGCGGGGCTGGCTCGACCACGACGCCCTGTCGAGCGCTCGTCCGGACCTGATCATGGTCAACATCCTCGGCAACCACGACGGCTCCTCGGCTGTCGACTACACCATCAACCCGGCGACCGGCTTTCCGTGGGCCACCGGCCCACGCCACCTCGCGGTGCCCTTCAACCACCTTCTGCCCGCCTGGGACGCGATCACCGGCACGCTCGCCGCCGCCGGCCTGCTGGCCGCCGAGCGCCACCGCCGCCAGACGGGCGAGGGCCAGCTCGTACGGGTGGCGCTCTCAGACGTCGCCTTCGCCATGGTGGGCAACCTCGGAAAGATCGCCGAGGTCCAGATCAATCGCCGCGAGCGGCCAAAGGACGGCAACTACCTCTACGGCGCCTTCGGCCGCGATTTCACGACCAAAGACGACCGGCGGATCATGATCGTGGCGCTGACGCTGCGCCAGTGGGAGGGTCTCGTAGAGGCCACCGGCCTGCACGAAGCGTTCGACAACCTGGAGCAGATGATGGACGTGGACCTCACAAAGGAGGGCGACCGCTTCGAGGCGCGCGAGGTGATCGGGGCGCTGCTCAAGCCTTGGACGAGCAGGCGGACTCAGGCCGAGATCGGCGAGATCTTGGATGCCCATGGCGTCTCCTGGGGGCCCTACCAGACCTTCATGGAGCTCGTCGAGGAGGATCCGCGCTGCTCGCCCGACAACCCGATGTTCGCCGAACTCGACCAGCCCGGCATCGGCAGCTACCTCATGCCCGGCTCGCCGCTTGACTTCGGCGGCCTCGAGCGCGTGCCGGTCAGCCGCGCGCCACGACTCGGAGAGCACACCGACGAGATCCTGACCGACCTGCTCGGCCTCAGCGATGCTGAGATCGGGCGCCTCCACGACGGCGGGGTCGTGGCGGGGCCGGCAAACGAGGACTGACCAGCGTCGAGTCTCGGCGCCCGGCTCAGGACACGGCGCGCGCGTCGTCCGGAAGCTTCACCGCGCTCAAACAGCCGCAGAAGACATCGTGACCGCTGCAGCCGCAGCCGTTGCCCCCGCCCGCCTGGAACGCCACCAGGCGTTCGCGGAAGGCGCCGAGGTCGGCCATCTGGGCGTCGATCGCGGCGATCTTCTCCTCGAGCAGGCGCTCGACCTCGGGCATGACCGCCGAACAGGAGCCCCGCTCGGCCGCCCCTAACAGCCCACGGATCTCCTCGAGTGAGAAGCCCAGCGTCTTGGCCTGGCGGACGAACCGCAACCGGCTCTCATCCTCCGGCCCGTAAACGCGATAGCCGGCCGGCGTCCGCGGCGGGGAGACCAGCCCGATGCGGTCGTAGTACCGCAGCGTGCGGCTCGGGAGCCCAACACGGGCAGCAGTGTTCTTGACGGTATGTGTCACGTACATAGAGCATAAGGCTGCTCCCTAGTGTCATGTCAAGGACCCGGGTCGGGAGCCGGGTCGGGCGTGAGGCGGGCGAGCTCCTCGTCGGTCATCCCCAGCTCCCGGAGTCCGCCGAGAATGGCGTCTGCATCGGCGCGCCCGAGCTTGGGCAGCAGGTGGGGCAGGACCGCGACCGTCACGTCGGTCGCCGGCCATCCCCGTCGCTCGAGTTCGTCGATCACGAGCCGGATCTGTTCCCGATCCATCCCTGGCAGCGTCCGGTCCAGCCACGCGGAAGAGACCTTCGGCGGCACGAAGATCGCTGGCGCTGCACCGGACCGGATCTCGCCGCCCCCCGTCGCCGGAGGGGTGCGCGGCATGTAGGGCAGGATCCGCTCGGCCACCTCCTCCTCGGTCCAGCCCCGCTCGCGCATCCTGCGAAGAAGGGCCCTGGCCTCCGCGGGGGAGGCCGTCGGAAGCGTGAGCCGAATCCATCCGTGGGTGAAGCTTGGCGGGTACTCCCCGGGGGGCGGCCTGCGCTGGCGCCGCCGGAACCTCATGAACTGCTACCCCGAGGGATCCTCATTGGGGACGCCGAGGGAGCCGTGTGCCTGGACGAGCTTCCACTCCCCGTCCTCTTCGTGAAAGACCGCGGTGAGGCGGACACCGATCGCGCCTCCCGGAAGCTGCATCGTCGGTCGGTCGGCGACCCAGCCCACGGTGCCCTCGACGTAGGCCTCCGGGTCGCCGGCGACCAGCGGCATGCGGCCGCCCATCGCCTCCAGCTGCTCCTTCCACGCACCGGCGACCCGCGCGCCCTGCCACCACTCTCCGGGATCCGTTCCCACCCCTCGCGCGCCCTCCGCCACCGAAAAGTGGCGATCGATGAAAGACGCGTCGCCGCTCGCCAGGGAGTCGTAGAAGCGCAGCATCAAGTCCCGGAGCTCAGCTGACCGATCCATCCCTACTGGCGGTGACCGGCGTGCCGGCGCTACTTGCCGCAGTACGCGGTCGGGCCCGCGACCTCGTTGATCAGCGGCGCGCAGTCGATCGAGTTGGCATGCCCGTGAATCGTCCCCGGCCCCTCGGTGCTGTGCGCCCCGAGGGCCCCGGACCCGACGAACGTCGAGATCGGCGCAAAGTCGAGCTTGAGCGACTTCACCCCGCCGATCGCTCGCTTCGCGCGGCGGTTGATGGCGGCGACTCCGGAGTCGATCGACTTCGTCTCGGGGTCGAGCGCAGTGAACGTACCGAGGATGCGCTGCACCGAAGCCTTGATCGACGTGGCGTCCGTGGCGCCCACAGGGCCGACCCTGTTGAAGACCGACCTCACACGGGCGTTGATCGAGGTGACGTTGCCGCCGATCGAGTCGACCGTGCGGTTGATCGTCAGCACGTTGCCCTGGATCGAGTCCACCGTGTCGTTGATCGACACCACGCTTCCGTTGATCGTGCTGACCTTCTGGTTGATCGACCTGACCGAGCCGTTGATCGACTTCGCGGTCTGGTTGATCGCTACGGCGCTGCCGAGGATCTTCTCGACGCTCGTATCGATGCTCCGCGCCTCGGTGATGATGCGCCCGGCCTGGGCGGAAAGGGGCTTGGCCGTCTTGTCGATCCTCACCGCGATCCGGTTTGTCTCGGCGGCGAGCTTGACGTTGTCGAGATCCTTGTCGATCGGAGAGACCTGGTTGTTGATCAGCGGGATCGTGTCCTCGATCTCGCGAGCGTTGATCAACGTGCCGGTGAGCATCAACACCGCCGCGAGCGCCCAGACGATTATCAGCACGAGTACGAGCCCCGGCAGTAGGGGCGCCAGCCCCAGGGTTACGCTTCTCTCTCTCATCGGGAGGCGTGTCCCGGCTGAAGCCGGCGCGCGCTTGCTAGCACGGGCCCGCTCCCGGTCGGACGAAGTTTGGGATACCCGAGGGCGTCGACAGGACCGGCGCCTGGCAGACACTGGTGAGGTGCAGGTTGACCTGCCTCAGCCCCGCCAGGATGTTGCCCGCGTCGGCCTTGACCGGCGTCAACCCGTTGGGGTTGCCGCCGGGCCCGGCGAGGTTGTTGTCCCTGTCGCGCCTGTCGCCGCCTCGGCCGCCCCGGCGGAAGGGCCCGCCGTTGATGAAGCGCACCCGCCGCCAAATAGCTTGCGTGCCGACGCCCTTCACGTTCTCGGCCTGCACCAGCGTGCCGTCGATCCGGCCCGCCAGCGAACGAATGCTGATCAGCTGGCCCGCGATGTCACCGAGTGACGGCGAGATCCGTCGCAGCAGTCCCGAGGTGTCGACCAGCGAGCCCGAGATGCCCCCGAGCGTGCCTGAGGTGTCGACCAGCGAGCCCGAGATGTTTCCGAGCATGCCCGACGTGTCGACCAGCGAGCTGGTGATCGTCCCGAGCTGGCCGGAGGTGTCCACCAGCGAAGCGTCGGTGTCGGACAGCGAAGCGTCGGTGTCCACCAGCGACGAATCGACCGATACGAGCCTGCCGCGGATCGAGCCGAGCGCGCCGAGGATCTGGTCCGCCTGCCCGGTGATCGGCTTCAGCGACTTGTCGATCTTCGTCAGGTTGCGGTTGATGTCCTGGATGTGGTCGGGCAGTGGCTTGACATCGCCACCGGCTCCCGTGACTGCGGTGTCAGCCTCGACGAGGTTGTCGTCGATCGACGAGAGCGAGCCGACGATCCCGAGCAGGAAGCCGATCACCACCACCACGACGAGCGCGCCGACGGTGATCCAGATCCAGAGCCACCTGATGAATGTTGGTGCTGCTTCACGCATTGCCGTCGTCTCCTGTCGTTATCCGAGTCCGGGGACAAGGCGGTCCAGCAGATCGCCCGGAGGCGCTCCACCGGGCGGCTGGCCCTGGCCCTGGCCGAGGTCGGGCAGAAGCCCGTCGAGCACGTCATTCAGCGGTTTGACCGGTGTGTCAGGCAGCTCGGGCAGCGGGCCCGGGCTCGGTAGCGGCGGCACCGGCGGCAGAGGAGCGGGGGCCTCCGGCGTAGGGCTGTTGGAAGGCGGTGCCGGGGCGTCTTCGCTGAGGAACCTCTTGAGATCCTCGGGCGAGCGCAGCTCCGGCGGCGTGATGCTCCGGGGTTGCTGCACGCTGGCCGGAGTGGCCTGGCCCTGGCAGTCGCCGTCCTCGCCCGAGGCGCCGAAGAGCTTGCGATCGATACACGCGGCGGTGTCGTTGGCGCCCCCGGCCTGACCGAGGATGTTGCCGGTGTCGCCCTTCACCGCGCTCACAAGGCTGAGCGTCACGTCGAGGTTGGTGTTGATCAGCCTCACGTCGCTGTCGATTATGCGCGCGGTGCCGAGAATCGATCCGGCGATCGAGTCGATCCTGTTCGCGCTGTCGTTGATGCTGCCGGCCCTCTGGTTGATCTGACCGGCACTGACGTTGATGCTGCCGGCGCTGCCGCCGATGCTGCTGGCGCTCCCGTTGATCCGGACGGCGCTGGTGTTGATGCTGCCGGCGGTCGAGTTGATCGCGCTCGCGGCCGAGTTGATGCTGCCGGCGGCGGTGTTGATCCGGTCGGCGCTCCCGTTGATGCTGCCCGCTGTCCCGTTGATGCTCCCGGCGGTCGAGTTGATCGACCCGGCGAGCCCGTCGATGCCCTGTGCCGTGGAGACGATGCCCCCCAGCTGGGTATCGAGCGGTCGCGCCGACTTGAGGATCGATCGCGCCAGGCTGTTCGTCCGCGTGAGCTGGACGACCGAGTCGGTTGCGGTGTTGATCCCGCGTCCGGTGTTGGCGATGTTCTGCGCCTTGTCGTTGATCGACTGCGCCTCCTGGACTGTGCGGGCCAACAGCACGGCCGCAAGCCCGATCACCGCAACAACTACTACGAGCACTATCAAGCTCGCGATCGTAAACCCTCTCATACCCCTAAAACCCCTCCCTCGGAGATCCGGCCCGGCTGCACCAGCGGCAAGAGCTTAGACATATATGCCGTCGACATACAACCCCGAACTGTCGGAGGGCCATTCTCGGGCCCGCGCCGCGCGGACTTTGACCGGACTTGACAGCACTCTCAGGCGCGACCGGACAGGGCCTGCGCGAGCCGCTCCGGCTCGTGCTCGGAGCCGGCCTCGCGCGCCATCGCGTCGAGCGCCTGGAGTGCCCGCTCGTAGTCGTCGTAGCGCCGTACGGGTCGCATCCAGGCCCACCCGTGACGCGACGACAGCTCCGCGGTGCGGTCGCGCTCACCCGAGTCGCGCCGGGGCGCGGAAGCCCGGGTCTCGCACACGGGAACGGTCGCCCTACTGCGGGCCTGAGAGGTCTTGTGCGCCGCGATCGCCGCGCACAGCGACACCTCCGGCTTGGCTTCCAACTCGATGCTCGTCTCGATCATCGAGCGCAGCGTGTGCACCTCGCGCTCGCTCGCGGGGCGGGGCAGCCGGGCGCCCACGTACCGGTCCCAGGCGCGAGCGAAAGGCTGCCCGAGCCGCCTGGCCGGCGGGCTCGGGATGGCGTACATCGGGCAGACCCCACCGCGGAGGTTGCCGTCGGCCCCGGCGATGATCGAGTTCTGCTCGAGTCCCTCGAGCATCGCTTGCCGGGTCGCCAGCGGAAGCCGGTCCACCGCAGCCCTCAACTCGTTGGCCTTTTCCGTCTGTCGTCTCATCTGTCTCCTCAGCTTGGCGTTGATCCGCTCGTCCGCGAATGTCCGAGGCTAGGGGGGAACGTCGCCCCGTTCAAGCCGATTCCTACCGCTGCAGGAGAAGTTTCAAGCGGAACCTGCGTGTGCGCCGGCCCGGGGTGGGTTAGTCTATGTGCGCGCGGCACGCAGTTACGCCGCTGGTTGCCACTGCTAGAGACGATGGAGGGACGGATGACACAGGGGTTCGCTTCAACGGATCGCCAGAACGTGGCGCGCGTGTTCGCACTCGTTTTCGGGATCGGGTACCTGATCGCGGGAATCATCGGGTTCGCGGCCACGGGCATCAACGGCTTCGTCTCCAACGGCAACGACTCGCTGCTGGGCTTCGACCTGAACGTCTTCCACAACATCGTGCACTTCACGATCGGCGGGGGCCTGATAGTCGCGTCACGGCTGCGCGATGTGAGCATCACCCAGGGGGTGCTTATCGGCGTCGGGCTCTTCTACACGCTCGCCACCCTGCTCGGGTTCCTCAACTACCTGCAGATCATCTCGATCAACGGTGCGACCGCCGCGGACAACTTCTTGCACCTCTTCTCCGGAGCGTCGGCACTGATCTTCGGCCTGCTCGGCACGCGCCAGTCAGGCGACGCGGAACGCGACACTGCCGTCACGGCGGGAGCGGTCGTAGGCCGGGACGGGGAGCAGCGTTCATTCGAGGACCGCCGCGCACTGTGGGACACCGACGAGACGTACAGGGAGGAGGCGTACTAGTACGTCCGCCGGGCTCGCGCGGTGACGGCTGAGGCTCGCGGTCCCTTCGAGCCCGCCACCCTCCGCCGATGGGTCCCGGTGGGCGCGGTAGCGGTCGTCGTCGTCGGCGTGGCCGCGATGATGGTCGCGCGCGAGCTGGTCTCCCCCGCGCCCGACCCCCCGGCCCCGGCGGCAGCCGAGGACTCCGTCCGTTTCCGTGACGCGGCGGGTGGGCTTTCGATCTCGTATCCGACCGGCTGGGAGCGCGTCACCTCACCCGATCCCGAGGTGCGCCTGATCGCCCAGGGGGAAGGCTCCTCGATGCTGGTGCGCATGACCGACCTTGGGTTCGAGGTCGGGGCGGAGGACCTGGGTGCCGCGAAACGTCTGACGGACAAACTCGTGCGCGCCGCCGGGCAGGCAAAGCTGGTGCGTCCGCCCAGACAGGTGGCCCTCGGCGGACTCCCGGGCTACCTCTACCTCTATACGTTCGCGGACCCCACCACCGGGGCGCGAGGAGCCCACGCGCACTACTTCCTCTTCCGCGGCCGGACCCTGATCACGATCGTCTTCCAGACCGCGCCGCCGGAGCGGCTCACCCAACTTGCCCCCCTGTTCGACCGGATCGGGGAGTCGCTGGAGGTGACCTCGGGCTGAGCGCGACGCGGCGGGGCGCGACACCGCTGAAGCTCAGGTTGAGGCTGAAGTTGAGGTTGATGGCGTCAGCCGTCGCCCATCAAGCGCCGGCGCTCGCGCTTGTAGTTCTCCTCGCTCACCGTACCCGCCGCGCGCATCTCGGTGAGGCGCTCGATGGCGGCCAAGCGCGCGTAGTCAGGATCGGGCGCTCCCAGCTCCGAGGACAGGGCGCTTATCGCTGCGCGTCGCTCCTCGGGCGTGAGCGCCGCCATGTCGGCGGGCAGGCTACGCCGCCGTCCGTGCTCGTCCACATAGACGAGCTTTCCCCCGGGCTGCTCGGTGCCCTCGAGCATCCGAGCGAGGGAATCCGCCCGGTCGGCCTTCCACGCGGGCTCGCGATCCGGGCCGTCGGCGGCCTCGTCGCCGGGCGGCGCTTGCTCACTCATGTCGCTTCCGTTCCACCCATGCGCTCGCGAGGGGACGATCGTACTCGCTGCGCCCCCGACCCGGCTCTGGCGCTCTGGTAGGTTGGCGCCATCCGGCGCGCGCCGATGCAGACGAGGAGAGGGATTGGCCATGGAGACGCTGCCAGCGCAGAGCCCGCTTGACAGGATCAGCTACGCGGATCTCTACCGGCGCTGGGAGCAGGGCAACTGGCGCTCGACCGAGATCGACTTCGCGCGCGACCGCGAGCAGTGGGAGGCGGACTTCTCGGACTTCGAGCGCACGGCCGCGATGTGGAACTACTCGCTCTTCTTCTGGGGCGAGGACGCCGTCACCGACGGTCTCTCTCCCTACATCGACGCCGCGCCACTAGAGGAGCAGAAGTACTTCCTCGCTACCCAGCAGGCCGACGAGGCGCGCCACGCCGTCTTCTTCAACCGCTTCATACACGAGGTGGCCGGGATCGGCGACGGCACCATCGGCGCCAGCCTGACCGAGATCCGCCCTCAACTCACCTGGGGCTTCGAGCGGGTCTTCGACCGCCTCGAACAGACCTGCGGCGAACTCCGCCGCGACCCCTCGGTGCCGCGCCTGGCGGCAGCGGTGGCGCTCTACCACCTCGTGATCGAGGCGACGCTGGCGCAGACCGGGCAGCACTTCATCACCAGCTACCTGCAGGAGCGCGATTTGCTCCCCGGCTTCCGGGAGGGGATGGGACACGTCGAGGCCGATGAGCAGCGCCACATCGGCTTCGGGGTCAAGCTGCTCTCCGATCTGCGTCAGCAGGACCCCGAGGTGCCCCACGCGGTCGCCGAGATGCTGCGCGAGGTGCTCCCGTGGGCGGTCGCGGTGATCGTGCCGCCGGGCTGGGACGAGCGCTACCTCACGGCCTTTGGCAGCACCTTCGAGGACCTTGCCGAGGTGGGCGTGGTCTCCATCATGAGCAAGCTGCGCTCCGCCGGCATGCCGATGGACGAGCTGCCCGGCCCACCCGTGTTCCCGGTCCTGGGCACAGAGCGCGAGCGCGCCGAGCGCACCAAGCGGCTGTTGCTCTGCGGCTACATCGGAGAGAAGACCGGTCCGCCCTCGACCGACCCCGACGACATGCGACTGCTCTTCGAGACGGTCGCGACCGGACTCGACAGCGCCGCCGCCGCCGAGCCGGGGGTGATCCAGTGGGAGCTCACCGACGCCGAGCCGTGGCACATCTCGGTGGCCAACGGAGCCACCGCGGCGCAACCGGGGCGGGTCGAGAACCCGCACCTGCGCCTGCGCACGAGCCTCGAGGACTTCGTCGACGTCGTCGCCGGGCGCAAGGACCCCCGCCGGCTGGTGGCGACCGGCCGGCTGCGGCCGCGCGGCGATCTGCGCTGGGTCTGGCGAAGCCGCCAGATGTTCCCGCCGCTCTAGGCGCGCCTCGGAAAGGGGGCAACCCGATGTTGGACGCGGCCGGCTGGGACCGGCGCTACGCCGACGGCGCCCGCGTTCTCTCCTGCGAGCCCAACCCGCTGCTGGTCGAACTGGCCTCGCCGCTGGCCCCCGGGCGGGCGCTCGACCTCGCCGCCGGAGCGGGGCGCAACGCGCTCTGGCTCGCGCGGCGCGGCTGGCGGGTCACCGCCGTCGACTTCTCACGCGAGGGCCTGGGGCGCGCCGCCGAGCGCGCCGCGGAGCACGGACTCGCACTGGACCTCGTCCAAGCAGACCTCTACGACTACCACCCCCCGGCCGCCGAGTTCGACCTCGTCCTGATCGCCTACATGCATCCCCAGGCCGCCAAGCGCGAGGCGGTGTTCGCGACCGCCGCCGAAGCGGTCGCCCCCGGCGGGCACCTGCTGGTGATCGGATTCGACGTAACCGACCCTTGTGAGGGCCGCGGCCCCGCCGACCCCGCACGTCGCTTCAGCGTCAGCCGGCTCTCCGGCGCCTTCCCCGGGTTGCAGATCGAGCGCTGCGAGCGTGTAGCGGGCGAGCGTCAGACGCCCGATGGGCCGCGACCGTCGGTCGGCACCTTCGCATGGGGTCGGCGACCCGGCGGCGGCTGACGCCTGCGGCGCACGGAGTCAGCCCGGCGCGAGGCTGCTCCTGACCTGCCCCTTGCGGACACGCGGTGTCCTCAGCCGGCCGCCGGTTGGTTGAACTACTGGTCGCGCCCGCCGGCGATCAGGCGCATGGCCAGCACGTCGATGGCCCGCATCGCCGGGGCGTCGGGGCTGTGATCAAGAGGGGCGCGCGGAGCGCGGTCGGCCGCGTGGAAGGTCTCGTCGTAGGGAACCGAGCCGACGAGCTCGAGCCCGTGCTTCTCCGCGAATGCGGCGATCGTCGCGGCGTCGCGCTCGTCGCTCACCTTGTTGGCGATCAGTCCGACGCGCCCTAGCCCCAACTCGCGCGCGAGGGCGAGGACGCGCCTGCCGGTCTCGAGTGACGTACCGTAAGGCTCGACGACCGCATACATCGCATCGGCGAATCGGGCGGTCGCTACGAGCAGGTGCTCGGTCGATGCCTCGAGGTCGATTATGCACACGTCCTCGTCACCGTCGGGCGCCGCCCCGATCACACCGCGCACTGCCATGTGCATAGCGCCCATGCAGCCCATCGCCGTCCTCGGCTCAGACGCCACCAGCAGGGACACGCCATCGGGCGCCGGCACCGAGCAGGTGTCACGGATCTCGGCCAGCGACATCGCGAGCTCGTAGACGCCAGCCCCATTGCGGCGCACGATCCCGGCGGGGAAGGTGGGCAGGTCCGAGATACGAGCCGCCGGGATGCCGAGCGTGAGCGATAGGTTCGGATTGAGGTCGTTGTCGATCGCGAGCACGCGCCGGCCACGGCGGGCGATCACGCGGGCCAGCGTCCCCGCGATCGACGTCTTCCCGGCGCCTCCCTTGCCGGCGATCGCAACCTTCATGGCCGCGTACTCCGCCTCACATGATCGACGCGATCATGGCCACGATCAGCCCGAGCAGGAAACCGGCGCCAGACAGGGTCGACAGTACGATCGCCCACGGCGGCACCTGCTCGGGATCGGCCGCGTAGAGGGGCGCTTGCTTGCGCGCCCGCAGGTAAGGAGCGGGCTCCTCAGCCGGCGGGTAAGGCGCAAGCTCAGCCTCCGCCGCCGCGCAATGGGGCGCCGGCTCGGCGGCGTCGGCGGAGGCCGCGGGCTCCTCGGCGGGCGGCGGGTCGGGCACGGGCTCTTCGTCCGCGGGCGAATAGGGCACGGGCTCCTCGTCGGCGGGGGGGTAAGGCGCCGGCTCCCCGTCGGCGAGCGGGTAGGGCGCCGGCTCGTCGGCGGGCGGGTAGGGCGCCGGCTCGTCGGCGGGCGGGTAGGGCGCCGGCTCGTCGGCGGGCGGGTAGGGCACGGGCTCCTCGTCGGCGG
>JAABUS010001896.1_pt1 | contig 42356 bp, 39 predicted proteins | sample 5560161 | NCBI WGS metagenome assembly JAABUS01 (sample SAMN10711885, study PRJNA513376) | rock metagenome | isolation source: Antarctica rocks | place: Antarctica: Victoria Land, Trio Nunatak nord | collected 2016-01-04
AAACCGGCCCGCTCGGTTCGGCAGGATAAAGTGTGTGGCACCCCGGGTTTCAGCCTATTGGCCCATCACCTGTTCGTTCCCGTACTCCCGCCGGGTCGCAGCGGCGTCTGCGGTTAAAACCGGCTGGCGGCACCGTGAGCGTGCCAAATGGATGACAGCAGGGTGCGGTCGTGCAAATAGGACTGACATCTTAAAAACTGCCACTACGTAATCCCATTCACGTCTGAATCTTCTGTTTACGAAGATCAACGGCGATCATGGGTTGTCAAATCCTGATGTAAAACTCTAGACGGCGCCCTCGAACAACCGAGCAACCATGTTGTTGCCTGCATTTTTGTACGAGGAGAGTGCCCGTGACCACAATTACTGTTGGTAATGGCGAGAAGTATTCAACTATTGCTGCCGCAGTTGCGGCGTCGAGCAGCGGCGACACAATCAATGTGGCCGCCGGGACCTATACCAACGATGTGCTCAACATCTCGCACAGCCTCACGCTGCAGGCTGTCGGCGGCATGGTGAACCTGGTCGGCACGGCGCAACCGGCGAATGGGAAGGGCATTATCGACGAGGGCGGCCCCGGGGTGAACGTCACCATCAGCGGGTTCGACATCTCGGGCGCGACGGTGAAGGACGCCAATGGCGCCGGCGTCCGCTACGAGGGCGGTAACCTGACCCTGAACAACGTCAACATCCACAACAACCAGAACGGCATTCTCGCCAACGCCGATGCGAACGGGTCGATCACGATCGCCAACTCGAGCTTCGCCAACAACGGGATCGGCGACGGCAAGACCCACAACATCTACGTGGGCGCTGTCGGAAGCCTGACGGTGAAGGACAGCACGATCACCAGCGCGCAGGTCGGCCATGACATCAAGAGCCGGGCCGCCAGCACGACGATCACCGGCAACACGATCACTGACGGTTCGACCGGGACTGCGAGCTATGAGATCGACCTGACGAACGGCGGCATCGGCGATATCGAGAACAACTACATCGTCAAGGGCGCCAATGCGCAGAACCCGATCGCCATCACCTTTGGCGAGGAGGGAAATGTCTATGCCAACAGCAGCTTGACAGTGAAAGGCAACACGATCGTCAACGACTACACCACTCACTATACGACGGCAGTGGTGAATAGGACCGGGGCTACGGCAAACATCAGCGGCAACCAGCTCTACGGCTGGAACTCGGTGGCGTCCGGGCCGGCGAACATTGGCAGCAACACCACCGCGACGACCAAGCCGGCGCAGGCCAGCCAACCGACAAGCAGCGCGACCCAGAGCGGCCCGACCCCGACCAGCGCAGTGGTGAGCAGTCCGACGCCTGATGCAGTGTCTGGCACGACCGCCATGAATGCTCCCATGCCGGCGGTGACGAACGGGACGGCGATGGCTGGGTCGAATGTCGGCAGCACGATGGACACGGCCAGCGGCAACACAACGATCTCGCCCGACACGGTGGCTGCATCTCCGGCCACTCCGAGCTTTGTGGCCGACGGCTCCGCAAGCGGATTGCAGCAAAGCCCGGCGGACAGTTCGGGATCGTTGTCCGCATCGGATGTAACCAGCCAGACGCTGGCGGACCATGCCGATGCCGCAGCTATGTCAGCAGAGCCTGTTGTCGTGTCCACAGACTGGACAATGTCGCCGGACCAAACAGGCAGGACGGATGCTGGCCAATATTGCAGCGGCCAGGATCAATCGGGTGGAACCGGCGTATCGGCGATGATCAGGTCCGACCAGAACCAAAGCGCGTCCGGCACGACGGTCTACGCATCAATGCACAGCGCCTGACTCGCTGGACGGACTGCCCCTCAGCCGCAAGGCCGAGGGGCGTTGGTCAAGCCGAAGCTAATTTCGGCGCCACAACTCTTCGCTGAGCAGGGTCGCGAACCCAAGCCATAGCGTGAGCGGCACCGTCATCAGCGCCGCCGGCCGGTCCACCTCGCGGGCGGCGGCCACGGTTCCGAGCGCCGCTGCGAGCATGGACGCAGAGGCGACTGCGCTTTCTCCCAGTTGCTTCCGCCGGAAAAACAGCCACGGGTACCCGGCGAGGCCGACCAGGGTCAACGCCCATGACCCGATCGCCGCGGTCCGCGCCTCGGCGCCTCGCGCCTGCAACAGCCGATATCCTGAGCTCGCGAGCAGCAGTTCCAGCGTGCCCCACGCCGCGCCGATCAACGGACCCGGCGGCGTGAACCGCGGCTTGTCAAGTCGGGCATACCAGAGTGCCGTCATGGGCCGCTGCGGACCGTTTCGAGCCCCGAGCACGGCTGCGACCAGCACGCCGCCTATCGCCACCGCCGCTGCCGACCGTTTGTCCATCGCGCACCTCCTCGCTTCAGCCTGTGCGGACTACAACCGGCAAACCCGCAAGACGTTCCCTGGACCCGTCGCCGCCATGGGCCGCTCGATGACGCACCCTGCCGCCGCATCGTCCCGTCACGAGCCAATTTTTGGATTATGGCGTCGAAACATGCCGCTGAACCATGAATAAGGTAAGTGGATATATTCGTTGGGTTTTGATACGTATTATGCGCACTATAGCGTGATAGACCGTCAACGGAGTGACAAATTCCCTTGCTGCTTGGCGAAATAGACGCAAGCGAGGCCGGGCCGAAGCAGGCAGTTGCGTGATGCCGCGCGACCGCTCCATTCGCTTCAGCCTTGTCGCGCTCGTGTTCTGGATCATCGTGCCCGTCGTGGCCATTGCCGCCGCCGGCGCGGTTTACGCGTGGCAGGCCGGCCGGAATGCGACGGAGCGCGAGCTGACCTCCCGCGTGCAGGCGCTCGCCGCCGGGGTCGCCCTTGAGCTGGAGGTGTCGAAGGCAGCGCTGCTGACCCTGGCGACCTCGCCCTCTCTGGCCACGGGCGATTTTGCGGCGTTCCAGCAGCAATCGCTGCAAATCCCCAAGCCGGACGGCGCGCGCATCGTGCTCACGGACACGTCCGGCCAGATGCAGGTCGACTCGCTCCTGCCCTATGGCGCTCCGTTGCCGAAGCCGGACGAGCTGGGCGTTATGTCGCAAGTCTTCGCCACCGGCCGGTCCCAGGTGTCGGACTTGCATGTCGGGCCGATGACCCGTGACTACCTGGTCGCGGTCGATGTGCCGGTCGAACTGGACGGCCGGGTCGCCTATGGCCTCACCATGGCCTTCACCCCATCGGCGTTCACCCGGGTGCTCAACGCCCGGAAGGACGTGTCCGAAGAATGGCGCGCCCTCGTCGTTGATGGCAACGGACGCGTCGTGGCGCGCAGCAGCAACGTAGGGGCACTGGTCGGGCGTCAGGTCAGCGCCATGTCGCGCGCCGCCATTGGCCGCGGCGAGGGCGTTTTCACGACAACGTCCCAGGACGGCTACCCGATGCTGGCGGCGAATGCCCCTATACCGCGCACCGGCTGGTCAACCGTAGCGGCCAAGCGCCTCGACTTGATCGAGGCAGATCTGCTGCGCTCGTTGATAGCCACGGCCGCAGCGAGCGCCGCCCTGCTGTCGCTCGGCCTGTTCGCCGCAGGCTCGTATGCACGCCGCATCGCCAGACCGCTGCATGCCCTGGTGGACGCTGCGGACGCGCTGGCCCAGGATGGGCAGCCGCGACCCATACCGCCCGGCGTACGGGAGGCGAGCCGGATTGGCGTCGCACTCGCCCAGGCGGCTGCGACGCTGCGGTCGCGTGAGCAGGAACGCACGCGGAGCGACGCCGCCGTGCGTGAGAACGAGGCGCGTTTTCGCACCATCACGGATGCCATGCCGCAGATGGTCTGGTCCACGCGGGCGGATGGGCACCATGACTATTACAACCTGCGCTGGTATGAGTACACCGGCCTCCAGCCCGGCAACATCGATGACGCAGACTGGCGTGGGCTATTTCGGCCAAACGACCTCGCCCGGACCATGGCTGCGTGGCGGCACAGCCTGGCCACTGGCGAACCCTTCGAGGTGGAGTATCGCCTCCGGCGGGCGGACGGGGCGTGGCGCTGGTGCCTGAGCCGGGCATGGCCGATGCGCAACGCGGACGACGGGGCCATCCTGCGCTGGTTCGGCACCTGCACCGACGTTCAAGACCTGGTGGAGGCGCGCGAGACCCTGGCCCGCAGCCGTGCGGAGCTGGAGCGGCTGGTTGCCGAGCGTACGCAGGCGCTGCTGCAGGCCGTTGACGCACTGCACGCTGAAGCGATCGAGCGCGCGGAGGCGGAGGATGCGCTTCGCCAGGCGCACAAGATGGAGGCAGTGGGCCAGCTCACCGGCAGCATCGCACATGATTTCAACAACATGCTTCAGGGCATCTCCGGCAGCCTGGAGCTGGTGCAACGCCGGACTGAGCAGGGGCGTATTGCGGAGGCCGGACATTTCATCGACAACGCGCTCAGGACGGTCGATCGTGCGGCCGCGCTGACCCGCCGGCTGCTTGCCTTCACCCGCCGGCATCCCCTGCAGCCCGAGCCCGTCAACCCGGATGAGCTGATCCTCGGGATGGAAGAGTTGATCCATAGAACCGTGCGGTCCTCGATCAAGATCGAGCTGCAGGTCGGCGACGGGGCCTGGGCGGTGCTGTGCGATCCGAACCAGCTTGAGAATGCCCTGCTCAACCTTGCCATCAACGCCGGCGATGCCATGCCCAATGGCGGCCGGCTCACCATCGGCATCCGGCAGGTGGAACTGGCCGAAGCGGACATCGCCGGCCAGGAGAACGCGAGCCCAGGGGAGCATGTGGAGATCGCAGTTGCCGATACCGGTATAGGCATGGACGATGCGACCCGGGCGCGCGCCTTCGAGCCTTTTTTCACTACCAAGCCCGTCGGAAAAGGCACTGGACTGGGCCTCTCACAGCTTTCCAGCTTCATGCGGCAACTAGGCGGGCTGGTCCAACTCGACAGCGAACTAGGCCGGGGCACCACCGTGCGCCTCTACTTGCCCCGGCATGAACCCGCACCGGCGACCGGCAAGCAGGAGACGCCTTTCCCCGCTAAGCAGGCTCTGGCGTCGTAAGCTCCCTGCGGGCCGTCGCATAGTCGGGGTCCATCACGAGTTCAAAAAGCAGGACAGACCGGCCCGTCACGTCATAGCTCGAACCGAACTCAATGTCGGTTCGTCCGTGTTATCGAGCTGGTTGGTGTCGATCAGCCGTGTCCAGCGCTGTCCCCCAACGACCGCTGGCAGATGGAACGGCACCAGGTCGTGATACGAGTTCAAAACGACCAGCAGGCTTTGATCGACGCCACGCCGGTGCATCCCGGTCGGCTGCGCCCGGCCATCCAGCAGCATGCCCATGCAGCGGGCGTTGTCATCCGTCCAGCTCTCGTCCGTCATCTCCGTATCCGAGGGCGTCAGCCAGGCCACGTCCTTGACGCCGATTTCCTGGTTCCACTGCGCGGTCAGCCAACGGGTGCGGTGCAGGACGGGGTATTTGTGGCGTATCGCCGCAACGCGCCGCGTGAACTCCAGAAGCCTCTGCCCTTTTTCCTCTAGGTTCCAGTTGAGCCAGGAGATCTCGTTATCCTGACAGTAAGCGTTGTTGTTGCCATCCTGCGTACGGCCGAACTCGTCTCCGGCCACGATCATCGGCGTGCCGCGCGAGAGCAACAGCGTGCTCAGCATGTTGCAGATCTGCCGCTCGCGCAGCGCGTTGATCTCAGCGTCGTCCGTCGGCCCCTCGACGCCGCAGTTCCATGACTGGTTGTCCGAACTGCCGTCCTTGTTGTCCTCGCCGTTCGCCTCGTTGTGCTTCTCGTTGTACGTCACGAGGTCGTTTAGGCAGAACCCGTCATGCGCGGTGATGAAATTGACGCTGGCCCAGGTCTGCCGGCCGCGATGGCTGAAGAAATCGGCGGAGCCGGTGAGGCGCGTCGCGACCTCCGGCAACTTGCCCGCCTCGCCCTTCCAATAGGCCCGGATGGTGTCGCGATAGCGGTCGTTCCACTCCGCCCAACCTGGCGCGAAGCCGCCGACCTGATAGCCGCCGGGGCCGCAGTCCCACGGCTCGGCGATCAGCTTGACCTGCGAGAGCACCGGGTCCTGCCCGACCGCTCGCAGGAAGCCGCTCTGCTGGTCGAAGCCGTAAGGCTCGCGCGCCAGGATGGTGCCGAGGTCGAAGCGGAAGCCATCCACGTGCATTTCCTGCACCCAGTAGCGCAGGCTGTCGGTCACCATCTGGATGACCCGCGGATGCGAGAGGTTCACCGTGTTGCCGGTGCCGGTGTCGTTGATGTAGTAGCGCTTCTGGTCCGGCAGCAGCCGGTAGTACGAGGCATTGTCGATGCCCTTGAAGGACAGGGTCGGCCCGCGCTCGTTGCCCTCGGCCGTGTGGTTATAGACGACGTCCAAAATGACTTCGAGGCTGGCGTGATGCAGCCGGGCCACCATCTCCTTGAACTCCGAGAAGGCGAAGTCGGGCACGCTCGCGTAGCGGCGCGCCGGGGCGAAGAAACTGATGGTGTTGTAGCCCCAATAGTTCACCAGATCCTTTTCGAGCAACTGGCTATCGTCCACGAACATATGGACCGGCAGCAACTCCACCGCGGTCACGCCAATCGACTTGATGTGCTGGATGACCTCGGGCGTCGTCAGGCCGCGGAACGTGCCGCGCAATGCCTCCGGCACCGCCGGGTGCAGCTTGGTGAGGCCGCGCACATGCGCCTCATACAGCACGGTGTGCTCCCACGGCGTTTGCGGCGGCCGGTCGTCGCCCCAGGTGAACGCCGGATCGATCACCCGGCACTTCGGCATAAACGGGGCGCTGTCCCGCTCGTCGAAGGTCAGGTCGTCCATCGACTCCATCTGGTAGCCAAAGAGCTCTGGAGCCCACTTCAGATGCCCGACCATCGCCTTCGCATAGGGGTCGATCAGCAGCTTGTTCGGGTTGAAACGGTGCCCCTCTTCCGGCGCGTAGGGGCCGTGGACGCGGTAGCCATAGACGGTGCCCGGCCGTGCATCGGGCAGGAAGCCGTGCCAGATCTCGTCAGTGTACTCCGGGAGCTCGATCCGTTCGAGCTCGACCTCTCCCTCGTTGTCGAACAGGCAGAGTTCGACCTTCGTCGCATTGGCGGAGAACAGCGAGAAGTTCACGCCGCGCCCGGTCCATGTGGCCCCGCGCGGATGCGGCCGACCCTCGGTCACGCGGGATCGGTTCAATGCAGCAGCCATCGGGGCAGTCCTTTGTCGGGGTGGATGTCGAAAGAACGCCTCTACGCTCCAGCACAGGGCAAAGTTCTTTCGCGTGGCATAATGGCATGCACTGCGGCCGGCAGAGTCATCCAGGCTGGTGCGGGTGGCCCAGCGCGCGGTCCAGCCGCCCCTCCTCGAAATCAAACTCCTCGATGATCGATTGCAGGACCTCGCCATCGACCGTCCTCGCGCGCTCCAGCACCGCCCCGCGTGCGGCCTGCACCGCCTCGCGCTCCAGCCGCAGCCGCGCCGCGTTGCGCCGGGCCATCAGCCCGACGCCATGCTCCATCTGCCGCGCGCTCTCGGCCCGGCGCCGGAACTCCCGCAGCATGTCCGCGTCGGGCAGCCCCAATACCCGGCCTGCGTAGATCCGGCTCTCGACTGCTGCCAGCGCCGCCTCCGCACCAGCGCGGCGCACGACGGCCTCATGCGCCACCGCGCTCTGCTCCGAGACCTCGACCACGTCCAGCCGCCGGATGACCCAGCCCAGCGTGGTGCCCTGCAGCACGAGCGTCACCAGGATCGCGCAGAATGCCAGGAAGATGATGAGGTCGCGGCCCGGGAAGCCGATCGGCAGCGCCAGCGCCGCGGCCAGGCTGACCACGCCGCGCATCCCCGCCCAGGAGATCACCACCATGTAGGAGACGGGCATGGCGGCCTGACCCAGCCGCAGCCGCGCCGGCACGGCTCGGGCGATGCCGGCGGAGGCGAACACCCACACGAAACGGCTCAGGATGAGCGCCCCCGACACCGCCAGCGCGGTGGCCGCGAGGCCGACCACGCCCTCGTCGAGCCGTTCGACGACGTCGCGGAGCTGCAGCCCGATCAGGATGAAAACCAGGCTCGTGAGCAGGAACTCGACGAAGTTCCAGACTGCGGCCGACTCGACCCGGGTGCGGGCGGAGAAGGCTTGGTGCTGATAGCGGCCGATCACCAAGCCGCAGGCGACGGCGGCCAGCACGCCGGACATATGGAGGTACTCCGCCACGATATAGCCGACGAAGCCCGCCAGCACGATCGCGGCGATCTCCAGCAGGGTGTCGTCGAGCGCGCGGGTCGCCACGATCACCGCCCGGCCGATCGCATAGCCGATGACGCCGCCGCCCACGGAAGACAGCACGAACGAGGTGCCGGCATCGGTGAAGCTGACGCTCGCCGCGGTCGCCGCCGAGACGGCGAAACGATATAGGATCAGCGAGGACGCGTCGTTCAACAGGCTCTCGCCCTCCAGGATGGTCATCAGGCGCCGCGGGATGCGGATCGCCTTCAGCACGGCCGTCGCGGCAACGGCGTCCGGCGGCGCCACGATGGCGCCGAGCGCGATGCAGGCCGACCACGGCAGCGACGGCACCAGCAGCTTGGCGGCGACCGCGACCGCAAAGGCGGTGAACAGCACCGCCCCGAGCGCCAGCAGCAGGATCGGCCGCAGCTCCAGCCGGAACGCGTCCCAGTCCGTCCGGAATGCGCTGACCTGCAGCAGCGGCGGCAGGAACAGCGCGAGGGCGATATGCGGGTCGAGCTCCACCCTCGGCACGCCCGGGATGAAGGCGAAGGCCATGCCGCCGAACACCAGCGCCACGGCGGGCGGTATCTGCACGGCGCGGGCGATCAACGCCAGGGCGACGCAGGCTGCGATGAGGCCGACCAGCACCTCTACGAGTGACATCCGTTGTTCCAGTGTTCCAATTGCCGCGATCCAGCGACCGGACAACGCGATGCTGCAGCCCTGGATGCCTTCGTTCCACCAATGCAGGAACTCTGCGCAAGCAATGTGGGTTACAGGTCACGCAGCTTCTCCGATCATCACTGGACGCGTTTGATGCACACCGAGGCCGAAGGCTTTTGACGGCGCCGCAATCCACGATCCTGCTCATCGTCGCGGCAATTTTCGCCCTGCTCGCATACGGGCGCTGGCGCTACGACATCGTCGCGGCGCTGGCCCTGCTCATCGCCGTGCTGGCCGGGCTGGTGCCGGCTGCGCGGGCCTTCGACGGGTTCGCCGACCCGGCAGTCGCGACCTTGGCGCTGCTGCTGGTGATAAGCGCCGCAATCCGCAACTCTGGGGCGCTCGAGTTCGCCATCGGCCCGCTCAGCCCGTTCCTGCGATGGACCGCTGCACGCGTCGCGGTGCTCGGCGCGATCGCGGCGGCGGCCTCGGCGTTCATGAACAACGCGGCCGTGCTCGCCGTGGTCCTGCCGGCCGCGCTGCAGGCCAGCCAGCGGCACCGGCAGTCGCCGACCCCCGTGCTGCTGCCAATCGCCATGCTGTCGGGGCTGGGCGGGCTCGCCACCCTGGTTGGAACGCTGCCCAACCTGCTGGTGTCCGGCGTCCGGCAGCGGACACTGGGCCAGGGCTACTCGGTGTTCGACTTTGCCGCCGTCGGCGCACCCCTGGCGTTGGCGGCGCTGATTGTCTTGCCGATCGCCTGGCGCCTGCTGCCGCGGCGCCGGCCGGGTCGGATGGGCGCCCAGGATCTGGTCGCCGTCGAGGGCTATACGAGCGAGGTGCTCGTCCCGCTGGGCTCGTCCGTGGCCGGGCAGAGCGTGCGGCTGCTGGAGGCGCGCAGCGAAGGCGTGGTCAAGGTCAAGGCGATCATCCGCGAGGAGCACCGGCGCGTCGCGCCCCGGGCCGACTGGGTCATCGAGCCGGACGACGTGCTGGTTCTCGCCTGCGAGCCCGACACGCTGCAGCGGCTGATGGAGCAGGCCGGGCTGCGCATCGTCGGCGGGGCCGGCGGCGATGTCGATCCCGAGCGCGTCGGCGTGCTCGAGGCCGTGGTGACGCCGGGCTCCGAGCTGGTCGGCCGCTCGCCGGGCGAAAGCGGGTTCGACCGGCGCTTCCGCATCAGCCTGCTGGCGATCGGCCGCAGCGGCGGCCAGCCGCCGATCCGCCTGCGCCGCATGAAGCTGCGCGCGGGTGACGTGCTTGTGCTGCAGGGCGAGCTTGACGCCTTGCCGGCCACGCTCGCGGGCCTGGGCTGCCTGCCGCTCGCCGAGCGGCGCCTTCGCCTGGGGCGGCGCCGCCAGGTGTTCACCCCCGTGGCGCTGCTGGGCGCCGCAATCGCGCTCGCCGCCTCCGGTTTGTTGCCGGTCGCCATCGCCCTGCTCTGCGCCGTGCTGGTGCTGGTGCTGTTCCGCATCCTGACGCTGAACGAGCTCTATGCGGCGGTGCCCTGGCCGGTCGTCGTTCTGGTGGGCGCATTGCTGCCGATCAGCGTGGCGTTCCAGGGCACCGGGGCCGCAGCCCTCATCGCCGGGTGGGTTGGCATCGGCACGGCCGGGCTGCCTGTGGCGGCGGTGCTGCTGCTTGTGCTGGTCGCAACGCTGCTCATGGCGCAGCTCTTCACCGGGGCTGCCAGCGTGCTCGTGGCGGCCCCGGTTGCGGCAGCGCTCGCAGCGCAAGGCGGGATCAGCGTCGATCCGTTCCTGATGGCCGTGGCGGTTGGCGGTTCGTGCGAGGCCGTGGCGCTGGTCGGCCGGCAGTCCACCCTGGCGCTGCTAGGGGCTGGCGGGCACAGCAGCAAGGACCTGTGGCGGCTGGGCGTGCCGCTCGCGGCACTGGTGGCCCTCGGCGGCGTCGCCGGCATCCTGCTCGCCTGGCCGCTGCGCTGACCATGCCGGGACCGAGCCTGCGCCAGCGGATGCTCGAGCTCTGGTCCCGTCTGCGCCCGCAGCCCGTCCGGACTCGGCCGGCGGGCCTCGCGCCGCAGGCCGACCTGGCCGACGCGCCGCTCGATGTCTTGGCGAGCAAGATCGTGTTCAGCCACCTGCGCAACCTCCAGCAGCTCCTGGGACCGCCGCCCACTGCCCTCGGCCACCTGGACCAGGGGCAGACCGAGCTGCTGATCCGGGCGGCAATCGCCGCGGCCCATGCCGACGGGCGCTTCACCGACGAGAAGGAACGCCTGCTGCGCGGCGCCCTGTCGTCCTACGGCCTGCAGGTCGAGGAGCACGGGTTCATCGCCGGCGCGATCAAGCGCCCGGCGCCGCTCGACAGCCTGCTGCGCGAAGTCCGGGACCCGCATGTCGCGTCGCTGTTCTACGCCGCCTCGCTGCTGGCCATCGACAAGCACGACCCAGTCAACCGCACCTACCTGCAGTACCTGGCCACCCGGCTCAGGCTGCCCGCCGAAGACTTGGCCCGCGTGCACAGCCAGCATGGCTTCGACGGCCTGCCCGCGATCGTGTGAAGCGACCTATGCCGGCCCCTCCGACAGCTCCCGCACCGCGCGCTGGATCAGGCCGTTCTCCAGCAGCATGGTGCGCGAGAGGTCGGCGAGGGTGACCAGGCCGACCGACCACCCGGCCGTTGGCGTCCAGCACCGGCAGGCGGCGCAGGTTGCGCGCGCCCATCAGGTTCAGCGCCGTGCTGATGCTGTCCTCCTGCCGGCAGGAGAAGATCGTCGTCGTCATGACGTCGCCGACCAGCACCTCGGTGTTGCTCAGGCCCCGGGCGACGACGCGGAACAGGATGTCGCGGTCGGTGAGGATGCCCTGCAAGTCATCCGTGGCGCCGATCGGCAGCGCGCCAACGCCGAGGTCGCCCATTGCCGCCGCGGCCTCCGCGACGGTCGCCTCGGCGCCGACGAACTCGACATCCCGCGTCATCACGTCGCCTACCTTCACCCGCTTCACTCCCCAACTGCGGCCTGGCGCCGAGCCAGCGACGCCTGCAGCAGCCTATTGCGCCGCGGCCGCCGTACCGGACACGAGCGCCTCGATCTGGGCGAGCAGGCGGGAAAAGTCCACCGGCTTCGGGTGATAGTCGTTGCAGCCGGCGCTGAGCGCCTTCTCCCGGTCGCCAGCCATTGCGTGCGCCGTCAGCGCGATGATTGGTATTCCCGCGGTCTCGGCGCCACCTTTCAGCGACTGTGCCACGGTCCAGCCGTCCATGACCGGCAGGTTCATATCGAGCAGGACCAGGTCGGGCAGCTCCGCCCGCGCCTTGTCCAGCCCGGCCTGGCCATCGACCGCCACCGCGACTTCGTAGCCGCGCCGTTTCAATCGACGGGACAAGAAGTCCCAGATTTCCTCGTGGTCCTCAACCAGCAACAGACGGGTCATGTCGTTCATTCCTTAACGCTCGCATCCTGCTTGGCTGAAACCGGAGCCAACGTGCGCAGCTCGCCGGCAAGCTGCTTCAAACTGATCTCGCCCTTGCTGAGCACCCGGTCGGCGCCGCGCAGTTGCTGCCGGTCCTCGGAGCTGAGGTCCCGCGCCGTCAGCACCACGACCGGGATACCGGCGCAATCCGCACGCTGGCGCAGCGCGTGCAGGAAGGTGAAGCCGTCCATCACCGGCATGGTGAGATCCAGCAGGATCAGCCGCGGGATCGCGTGCTCAAGCCGGCCCAGCGCCTCCTGCCCGTTGCTGGCCTCCACGACCGTCCAGCCGTTGCGCTCCAGCAGGGTGCGCATCCGCTGGCGCACGTCCGCGTCGTCGTCCACCACCAGCACGTCGCCTTCGGCGTCGCGGAACTGGTCCATGACCATCTTGAGCTGGTCCCACTGCACCGGCTTCAGCACGTAGTCGGCAGCGCCGAGCGACTGGCCGAGCCCCTGCTCGTTGACAAACGTCACCATCACCACCGGAATTCCGGCCGTCTTGCTATCGGCCTTGAGGGCATTCAGCACCGACCAGCCGTCCATTTGCGGCATCATCACGTCGAGCAGGATGGCGCGCGGCTGCACCGTGCGGGCCAGATCGAGCCCAGTACGGCCGTCCGGCGCGGTCTGCACGGCAAAGCCCTCCCGCTCCAGGAAACGCGTCAGCAGGTCGCGCTGCGCTGCGTCGTCGTCGATCACCAGGACCAGCTCCGCATCGGCTGCCGCTGCAGTGGCGTCGTGCAGCGCCTGGGTAGCCTCCTCGGTCTGCGAGCCGTCCGGCATGACCAGCGGCAGGCGCATGCTGAACACCGTGCCCTCGCCGTAGCGGCTCTCCACCGTCACATCGCCGCCGAGCAGCCGGCAGAAGGCACGGGTGATCGCAAGGCCCAGCCCCGTGCCGCCGAACCGCCGGGTGGTCGATATGTCGGCCTGGGCGAACCGCTCGAACAGCTTGTCCAACTGGTCCGGCGTCATGCCGATCCCGGTGTCCTTCACGCTGAACAGCAGCCAGTCCTCCGGCTCGCGGCGGACCTGCAGGGTGATCTGGCCCTTCTCGGTGAACTTCGCCGCGTTGCTCAGCAGGTTGAACAGGCACTGCCGCACCTTGACCTGGTCCGAGTGCATGGTGCCCAGGCCCTCGCCGAGGTCGAGCACGAGCGTGTTGTCCTTCTGCTGCATCAGCGCGTCCACCGTCGAGCCGACTTCCTGCGCCAGGTCCGCCACGTCGAAATCCTCGGCGAAGCTGGTCATGCGGTTCGCCTCGATCTTCGACAGGTCCAGCACGTCGTTGATCAGGCTCAGCAGATGGCGGGCATTCGCCTTGATCTTGCGTATGTCGCCCAGCAACTGCTCCTCGCCCAGCTCCTCCACTTCCTCCTCGATCATCTCGCTGTAGCCGATGACCGCCGATAGCGGCGTGCGCAGCTCGTGGCTCATGTTGGCCAGGAACTGGCTCTTCGACTGGTTTGCCGCCTCAGCCGCCTCCCGCGCCGCCTCGGCCGCCTCGCGGGCTGCGGCCACCGCCTGCTCGACCTGCTTGCGCGCGGTGATGTCGGTGTGCGTGCCGACCCACTCGCGGATCATGTCGTCGTCCCCGAGGATCGGCACCGCGCGGACCGCCATCCAGCGCCACTCCCCGTCGTGCCGCCGGATGCGGTGCTCCACGGTGTAGTCCAACCGTCGCTCCACGGCGGCGTTCCAGGCCTCGATCGTGGCGGGCTGGTCCTCCGGCTCGATCGCGTCCAGCCAGCCCCAGCCCTCCAGCTCCCCGTCCGCCTGCCCGGTGAACTCGGTCCAGCCAGGCTGCGGCGGCTCGAACTGGCCCGATGGCGGCGTCGTCCAGACGATGGATGCGGTCGCCTCGATGAGCGAGCGGAACCGCTCCTCGCTTTGCTTGAGGCGCCGCTCGACCCGGGTGCGCGTGGTAACGTCGGTGACGACCATGCCCGCGCCGTCGGAACTCGCCGGCCCGTCCGCATGGCGCATCGGGTAGAAGCTGAGCTGGAAATGCCGCAGCAGCCCAGGGTTGGCGGCCGAGGCGGCCGAAGCCTCGACGTTGGGGATCATCCGGCCCCCGTCCACCACGGAGCGCAGCCGGTCCTCGAACGGGCCGCGCAGATCGGGCAGGATGTCCCAGATCTCCCGGCCAAGCATCGTTCCCAAGGCACGCTCGCTCATGGCGAGCAGCGACCGGTTGGCCCGGCGGACCCGCAGCTCGTGGTCGAGGAAGCCCAGGCCGACCGGCGCGTTGTCCAGCACCCCTTCGAGCAGGCCGGCGGTCGCCTGCTGCTGCCGGCGCCGGGTCACGGCGAGCCAGGCGAAGTAGCCGCACGCCAAAAGCGCCGAGACGAGCGAGAGCGCGGTGAGCACGCGGTTCCGCAACGTGTCGTCGCGTTGGCTCGCGGCGATCCTGGTCCCGCGCTGCTGGCGGATCTCCCGCACCCGCACCCGCACGGCGTCCATCGCCGCCTTGTCCTCCCCCGAGCGCACGGACGCGATCGCGTCCTCAAGCCCTGCGGCGCGGCGGCTGGCGATCGCCCGTGCCGCGATGTCCCGCTTGACGGCGACCAGGGGAAGCAGCACGGGCAGCGATCCGTCGCCCGTCGCCGGCACATCGCCCAGCAAGCCTTCCAAGTGTTGCTCGGCGAGGTTGTACGGCTCCAGGTATTGGTCCTCGCCCGTAAGAAGGAAGCCCCGCTCCCCGGTCTCCAGATCTTTCAAGGCGGACAGGATGTTCTCCGCCCGCGTCGCCACCGCCGTATCGTGTGCGATCGCGGCCGTCGCATTTGTGCCAGCGGCGATGTTCGCAACCGCGGCCAGGACCGCGACGACCAGCACCACGACCGCCACCAGCGTGCCCCTGCCCTGCCGGCGTATCGCGCCAAGTAAACCCGGGGTGCCGCTTGCGGTCATGCTTGCCACGGTTGAGTTCCAATCCATCAGCGAGGGCATCGGGCAGCAATCAAGTCCCCGCATTTCGCAAGGTCGAGTGAAGGGCAACGCAACGGACGAGAAAAAGCTGCACTGGCGGAACCCTGGCGTTGCCGATTTGTTTTGCCGTGACGGCGGGATTTCCAACGCCAGGAGAACCGCTGTTGACCCTTGGACCAGGCCGTCTCGCTCGCCGTCGTCCTGGGCACCATTGCGCTGTTCGCATGGGGCCGGCCGAACCTATGGCGCAGGCGAGTGGTCGGCCTCCTCCGCGCGCAGCAGCGCCGCGTCGATCTGCGTCAGCAGCAGAGGAAAATCAACCGGCTTCGGGTGGTAGTCGTCACAGCCGGCCGCCATCGCCTTGCTGCGGTCGCCCGCCATGGCGTGCGCCGTGACGGCGATGATCGGGATGCGCGCGGTGGCGCCCTCCGCCCGGAGCCGCCCGGCCACGGTCCAGCCGTCCAGCACCGGCAGGTTCATGTCGAGCAGGATGATGTCAGGCTCCTCGGCCGCCGCCTGGTCGAGCGCCTGCTGGCCGTCATGGGCCAAGACAACGTCGAAACCCCGCCGCCGCAGTCGGCGCGATAGGAATTCCCAGAGCTCCTCATGATCCTCGACCAGCAAAACCTTGGTCATCATCCGCCTCCCATCGCCTCAGATGGTGCTCAGCTAGGGCGGGGCTGCGAGTCCGTCCAGGGCACGGCCGTTCGTCGGGTTCGCATGGTCGGGCGGCTCCGCATTGTCAGGCGGCCGCACATAAGGGACATGCAATGACCGCTGCGCCGGACGACGCCGAAGCCGGGCCTGCGTCGAAAAAGCCGCTGATCCGGGGAGTGCCGGTCACCGGGCCGGCAGCGCTGAACGCCGCCGCGGTGATCGTGGCAGCGCTTTACTTTGCCCGCGAGCTGCTGGTGCCCCTGGTGCTGGCGCTGCTGCTCGCCTTCGTGCTGGCTCCGGCGGTCGGACTGCTGCAGCGCGCACGGGTGCCGCACGCGGCGGCGGTGCTGGTCACGGTGCTGCTGGCCTTCGCCGTGATCTTCGGCGTGGGCGCGGTGGTCGGCGGCCAGGCCAGCCAGTTGACCACCGGCCTGCCGCGCTACGAGACGATCATCCGCGACAAGCTCTCGTCCCTGGCCGTCGGCGGCGCAGTCGTGGAGCGGCTGAACGGCACGCTGCAGAACCTGATCCGCAGCATGGCCGGCGCGGCGCCGGAACCCGCGGCCGGAGCCATGCCAGCGCCCGAAACCGCACCGGTCCCAACGGCACCGGTTGCCACCGTTCCGACGCTCGACGGCTCGTCGGCGCTCGTCGTCGTGCGCAGCGTCGTCGAGCCGCTGCTGGGACCGCTGGCGACCGCCGGCATCGTCATCGTCTTCCTGATCTTTGCGTTGCTCTACCGCGAGGACCTGCGCGACCGGCTGGTACGGCTGCTGGGGCGCCAGGACCTGCACCGCACGATCCTCGCCATGAACGACGCGGCGCAGCGGCTGTCCCGCTACTTCCTGTTCCAGCTTGCGCTGAACATCGGGTTCGGCGCCTTCATCACCGGCGGCCTGTGGCTGCTCGGGCTCCCAAGCCCGGTGCTCTGGGGGATCCTCGCCGGCACCATGCGCTTCGTGCCGTTCATCGGCACCGTCATCGCTCTGGCGCCGACCGTGCTGCTGGCCTTGGCCGTGGTGCCCGGCTGGTCGCTCGCGCTGTCGGTGCTTGCGCTGTTCATCGTGAGCGACCTGATTGTCGGCCAGGTCGTCGAGCCGCTGCTGTATGGCCACAGCACCGGGCTGTCGCCGATGGCGGTGATCGTCGCGGCGGCGTTCTGGACCTTTCTGTGGGGCCCGATCGGCCTGCTGCTCTCGACCCCGCTCACCGTCTGCCTCGTGGTGCTCGGGCATCACGTCGAGGCCATGGCGTTCCTCGAGGTGATGCTCAGCGACCGGCCGCCGCTGCAGCCCGAGGAGACGTTCTACCAGCGCGCCCTGGAGGGCGACTCGCGCGCCCTGCTGGGCCAGGCCCGCGCACAGCTCGGCGCCGCGTCGCTGGCGGAGTACTACGACAAGGTGGCGCTGCGCGGCCTGTCGCTCGCCCAAACCGACCTGTCGTCGGACCTGCTGGAGTTCGAACGGCTGGAGGCGATCCACCAGCAGATCGCCAGCCTGCTGAAAGCCATCACCACGATCGACGCGGCACACGGCGAGGCCGGCGCATCTGCCCGGCCTGCATCAGACTGGGCCGCGGATGGCAGCGTCGTCGTCGTGCCCTCCCGGGGCCAGCTCGACGACCTGGCGGCCGACATGACCGCCCAGGTGCTGCGCAGCTTCGGCTTCGGCGCACGGGTGGAGCCCAACGCGGTGCTGGGCGGCAGCCGCAAGACCCAGATCGACCTGTCCGGGGCAAAACTGTGCTGCCTCTCGGTGCTGGACGGCGGCAGCACGGTCTCCGGCGTCCAATACCTGCTGAGCCGCATGCGCCGCGCGATGCCGCACGCGTTCGTGGTGCTGGGGCTTTGGCACGGCGACCGCAACCGAACGATCCTGCCCAGCCTGCGGGAGGCCGGCGTGGAGGAGACCGTTGTGACGTCGATCCAGGAGATCCTGGCGTTCTGCAAAGCCAGGATGGCCCAGTAGGCTCGGCCTGCCGAGGAAGCCTGTCGCCGCCTGGCCGGTCCGGTTTGCGGACGGCCACCTGTCGGCTTTCCAGACGTGAGCAGGGGACAGGGGGGCGGCTTTCGAATGGAAATCAGCTTCGACGTTTTGGCACGCTGTTTGCTGTGTTCAGAGCAGCTTGGACCAGCGCAGTTCCTTGCAGTTCCAACTTCGCTGAGGCCCCAATGCGCCCTTCCCCGCCGATGCCGGACGAGATCAAAGCTGGCTTCTACCCCGATTTCGAGCACGGCTGGCGCAAGGCTGAGCTGGCGGGCCGGACGGTCATGCTGCTGGCGGTCTGCGCGACCCTGGCTGGCCTGCTGGGCGGCGGACCCGTCAGCATCTGGACCCGGCACGCCAAGGCCGGCGCGCTGCAGGTCGAGTATTCGCCGGTCGTGCGCTTCGGCACGCCGACCGGCCTCACCCTCCGTGCGGCGCCGGCGCCGGGGCAGGACCGGGTGGCGGTCACCCTGCCGGCCAGCATCGTGCAGCGCTATGGCCTGCAAACCGTGTTTCCGCAGCCGCTGGAGTGGGCCGCGGGCGACGCAGGCATCCGCATGGTGTTCGCCATGCTGCCCGGCGCACCGGCGGCGATGATCCAGGTCGGCGGCATGCCGTCCAGCGGCGGGGTCATGCGCCTGTCGGCCCAGCTCGACGACGGCCCCGTCGCGCGATGGTCGCAAGCGGTGCTGCCGTAGCATGGACACCGTGCTCAAGGCCGCCGCCGCCTATCTTGTCGTACTGTTCGCCATGCGGCTGATCGGGCGGCGGACGGCCAGCCAGGCGGCGCCGCTCGACATGGTCTTGCTGTTCCTGTTCGGCGGCATGACGACCGCCGCCATCCTGGGCGAGGACCGCTCGTTCACCGCCGCCATGACCGGCCTGTTCACCGTCGGCCTGATGCACGTCCTGGTGTCGTGGCTGAAGCTCCGCTCGGTCATGTTCGAGCGCATCGTCGATGGCACGCCGATCGTCGTGTACGACGAGGGACGCTGGTCCGAGGACCCCATGCGCAAGCTGCGCATGCAGGAGGCCGACATCCGCACCGCAATGCGCCAGCAGGGCATGATCGACATGGACGACATGCGCTACGCGATCATCGAACGCGACGGCACGATCTCGATCATCCCCAAGGAGAAGAAGTGATGCCCTCCAACGGAACAGTAGCCGGCCGCGTGCTGGCCTGGCTGCACATTGGCGACCTGCATCTGGCCGAGGCTGGAGCGGAGAACCACCGCGACCTCGGCCGCATCGTTGCCCTGGCGAACGCCCTGCCGCCGGGCAGCCTCGATTTCGCGCTGCTGCCCGGCGACAACGCCGACGACGGCACGGCCGAGCAGTTCCAGCTCGTCCGCGACGCCGTAGCGCCCCTACATCTGCCGCTGCACATCCTGCCCGGCGACCACGATTTCAAGCCGCGCAGCCTCGACGCCTACTACGCCGTGCTCGGCGCCGAGCATCTGCCGTTCGCCAAGACGGTCGCGGGGCACCGCTGCCTGTTCCTGGACGTCGTCTCCGCCGGCACGGGCGGCCCCGACTTCCGCCTGGGCGAGGACCAGCTCGCCTGGGCCGAGTGCGAGCTGCAGGAGGCCGAAGCGGCGGGCCAGGGCGCGGCCGTGTTCATGCATACCTATCCCGCCGACCTGCGCGAGGGCGGCGAGCGGCTCGGCGCCCTGCTAGCCCGGCCGCAGGTGCTCTGCGTGGACATGGGGCACACGCACTACAACGAGCTGGCCAACGACGGCGGCACGATCTTCATGGCGACGCGCTCGACCGGGCAGATCGAGGAGGGGCCGCCGGGCTTCTCCATCGCCGCCGTGGACGGGCGCACGGTGAGCTGGCACTTCAAGCCACTCGATCAGGCATGGCCCTTCGTCCTGGTGACGCAGCCGGCGGACCGGCGGCTGGCCACGGATGCGGGCCAAATTGTGCGCGATGCGTTTACGGTGCGCGCCAAGGTACTCGGTGACGCGCCGATCCTGTCCGTCGAGGCGCAAGTGGACGACGGCAGGTGGGTGCCGATGGCGCGGGCGCCGGGGGAGAACCCGCTGTGGGAAGCCCGGTGCGAGGTGCCAGGGAATGTCGTGCGCGTTCGGGCGCGGGATGCCAAGGACCGGACGGATCAGGACGCTGTAAAGCCGGCGCGCCCAGGCTGGACAGTGCCCGAGGGAGCAGGAGATGGCAGCGACCGGGACCGGGTGGGCACCTGGCCGGAGCGGGGCATCCTCGACACCCAGCTCGGCCCCAACCGCAACGGGAAGAAGTGGTGAGCGCCGCCTCGGCACCGGCCGCGGACCGGGCGGACGCGGCGCAGCCCTCGACGCGTTCGCTGCACGGGCTGGACGGCATCAACCTGCTGATGGCCGACGTGCGGGACGGGGTGGGTCCGTACCTGTCGGTGTTCCTCAAGGGTGGCGAGCACTGGGATTCGGGCGCGATCGGCATCGCCATGGCGGCCTCCTCCATCGCCGCCGCGATCTGCCAGGTGCCGGCCGGGCTGCTGGTGGACGGGACCCGGGCGAAGCGGCTGCTGATCGCCGCGTCGGGGCTGATGGTCGGCGCGGGCTGCCTGCTGATCGTGTTCTTCCCGCATTTCATCACGGTGGTTGCGGCGCAGGCGCTGCTGGGTGCCGCCTCGGCGATCATCCCGCCCGCCATCGCGGCGCTGTCGCTCGGCCTGGTCGGGCGGCGGCTGTTCGACGGCCGGATCAGCCGCAACGAGAGCTTCAACCACGGCGGCAACTTCCTGGCCGCCGGCCTTGCCGGGGTGCTGGGCCAATATGTCGGCTATCACTGGATCTTCTACCTCGTCTGCGGCTTCGCGGTCGCGAGCGCCGTCATCGTCACCCTCATCAACCCCGCCGAGATCGACCACGAACGCGCCCGCGGCGGCGAGGAGGCGGCTGAGGGCGGCCAGCCGATCGCCTTCCGCGACCTGTTGCGCCGCCGCGACCTGCTGGTGTTCCTCGCCGCCGTGGTGCTGTTCCACTTCGGCAACGCGGCGATGCTGCCGATGGCCGGCCAGGTGCTCGCCATCGCCCACCCCGGCAGCGACACCATCGCACTCTCGGCCTGCATCATCGCGGCCCAGCTCGTGATGGTGGGCGTCGCCTGGGCGGTCGGGCGCGCCTCGGGGCGGGGCATCGGGCGCAAGCCGATCTTCCTGCTGGCGCTCGCCGTGCTGCCGGTGCGCGGCGTGCTGTTCTCCTTCACCACCAGCCCCATTGCCGTGGTGGCGATCCAGCTTTTGGACGGCGTGGCGGCGGGCATCTTCGGGGTGATCTCGGTGCTGATCGCGTCCGACCTGATGCGCGGCACCGGGCGGTTCAACCTGGCGCAGGGCCTGACGGCGCTGTCCGTGGGCATCGGCGCAGCGCTCAGCAACCTGACGGCGGGCTTTGTCGTGCAGTGGTTCGGCTACGCCACAGGCTTCCTGTATCTCGCGGGCATCGCGGGGGTGGCCCTGGTGTTCTTCGCCGTGCTGATGCCCGAGACCCGGTCGTCAGAGACGCAATCGGCGGAGACAGCATGATGGGCGCGCTCGCCGCCTCGCCCTGGGCTACCTGGGGCATTGCCGCCGCTGCCACGGCCGGGGTCATCATCCGGCCGTTCTCCTGGCCCGAGTTCGTCTGGGCGGCGTCGGGTGCCATCCTGCTGGTGCTGCTCGGCCTGCTGTCGGTGCCCGATGCGCTCAGCGGCGTGATGAAGGGCGCCGACGTCTACCTGTTCCTGGTCGGCATGATGCTGCTGGCCGAGGTCGCGCGCCAGGAGGGCCTGTTCGACTGGCTCGCCGCCAAGGCCGCCACGCTGGCACGCGGCTCCGCCATGCGGCTGTTCACCCTGGTGTTCGCGGTCGGCACGGTGGTGACGGTGTTCCTGTCGAACGACGCCACCGCCGTGGTGCTCACCCCCGCCGTCGCCGCCGTCGCCCGCACTGCCAAGGCCGAGCAGCCGCTGCCCTATCTGTTCATCTGCGCCTTCATCGCCAACGCCGCGAGCTTCGTGCTGCCGATCTCCAACCCGGCCAACCTGGTGATCTACGGCAGCCACATGCCGCCGCTGCTCGCCTGGCTGCCGCGCTACGCCCTGCCGTCGCTGCTCTCCATCCTCGCCACCTACTTCGTGCTGCGCTGGACACAACGGGCGTCGCTGCAGCAGGACATCTCGTCCGAGATCGAGCTGCCCGAGCTGCCGGCCGGCGGCAAGATGGCGGCCTGGGGCATCGCAGGCACCGCGGTCGTGCTGCTCGCCTCCTCGGCGTTCGACGTCCAGTTGGGCCTGCCGACCTTCCTCGCGGGCACCGTCACGGCGGTGCTGGTGCTGCTGCGCTCGCAATGCGGCCCGCTGACGGTGCTGAAGAACGTCTCGTGGGGCGTGCTGCCGCTGGTCGCCGGGCTGTTCGTGCTGGTGGAGGCTTTGGAGAAAACGGGCGTCACCAACAATCTGGCCGGGCTGCTGCACGACTGGGTGCAGCGGTCGGCGACGCTCGCGGCCTGGGGGTCGGGCGTGGTGCTGGCGGTCGGCAGCAACCTGGTGAACAACCTGCCGGCCGGGCTGGTGGCGGGCCGCGTGGTCGAGATTGCCCAGGTGCCGGACCACGTGCGCGCTGCCGTGCTGATCGGCGTGGACCTTGGGCCGAACCTGTCGGTCACCGGGTCGCTCGCGACCATCCTGTGGCTCACCGCGCTGCGGCGCGAGGGCCAGAGCGTGGGCGCCTGGACATTTCTAAAGCTCGGCGCGCTGGTGATGCCGCCGGCGCTGCTGCTCGCGATCGCCGGCGCCCTCGCGTTCGGCTGATCCCCACCAACCCTCTTGGAGAACACAGCCTTGGAAAACATCAGCTCGGCCTGGCTTTATCCGATCATCCTGGTCGCGGGCGCCCTGCAGGCGTGGGGGCCGCCGATGAACGGGGCGCTGCGCAGCGCGCTCACCAACCCCTGGCTCGCCAGCATCGTCTCCTTCCTGCCGATCGTGTTTTTCCTGGCCGTGCTGTTCTTCTGCCTGCCCCGTCCGCTGCCGACGACGGACGGCGTGAACAGCATGCCGTGGTGGGCGCCGCTGGGCGGCCTGGCCGGCGCCTTTGCGGTGATCGCCGGCCTGCTGTTCGTCAACAAGGTGGGCGCCGCCGTGTTCGGCGGCCTGACCATCACCGCCAACATCCTCATGTCGCTCGCCGTTGACCAGTTCGGCATGTTCGGCATGGAACAGCACAGCCTCAACATCGGACGCATCGTCGGCGGCGCGCTGATGGTTGCCGGCATCGCCCTGATCTCATTCTTCTAGCGATGCCGGGCTGCAGGCGGTCGGCCTGCCTGAACCGGCCGTAGCCCGGCGGCTCGCCCCCGCTCGCTACTCCGTCGCAACGCCCAGCAGATGCGCCCTCAAATCCTCCGATGGCGGCTTGTCGCCGATGAAGCCGGCCAGGATGCGAGTTGCCAAGTCCGGGTTCGCGAAGTCGCCGATCTGCTTGTTGTTGAACAGCACCCGCACACCGCGCTGCGTGAACACATAGGTCAGCGTGTCGCCCACCGCGGCGCCCGGCGTCGCCGCGACCAGGCGCTCGAAGTCGGCCTGGTCGGACGCCGCGCATTCGCCGTGGCCGCAGTTCCTGGCCTCGCCCTCGCGATACTGCTTCTCCACGTCCGCTTTCGACGCCGTGTGCAGGAACTGCATCAGGATCACCTTCGGACCCGGCGACGCCAGGATCGCGCGCGCGTCCCGGCTCGTTTGCGTCACGTACAGCCCAGCGACATAGACCTTCACGTGAAAGATGGTCAGCGTCCTGATGCCGAGCCCGTTCAGCACCAAGGCCTGCCCCGCCAGCGGGTAGGTGTCGGGCAGGCTCAGGCCCGAGATGCTTGCAGCCTGCCCCGGTCCCGCCAGGCCGAGGAACCCGCACAATGCCAACAACGCCAAGCTTCGCTTCATCGATTGCTCCATTCAATACAGCCGGACGACAAACGGCCGGTCAGGTGGGCGCGATGTTGACCACGGACGTCGCTGGCGTCGAGTGGTCCGCCAGCCAAAGCGGTTCGACAGGTCGGGCAGGCCGGCGCACACTGCCGCCGTTGCGGCGCCAAAGGAGCATGAGACGATCCCAATCAGACAGCACGCTGCCCGGCCTATTTGCCTGAACGCGTTCGACATGGCGACGCCGGGTCATATTCAGCAGGGAATGTGGACCCATCCGCGCGACACGAGCGCCGACTACACGCGGCTGGAGCACTGGACCGGCCTCGCGCGCCTGCTCGAACGCGGCCTGTTCGACGGCTTGTTCCTGGCCGACGTGCTCGGGGTGTATGACGTTTTTGGCGGCAACCCGGATGCGGCGCTGCGCGGCGCCGTCCAGGTGCCCCTGCTCGATCCGTTGATGCTGGTGCCGGCGATGGCCGCGGTCACCACCCACCTCGGTTTCGGCGTGACGTGCAACCTGGCCTACGAGCCGCCGTACCTGTTCGCGCGCCGGATGAGCACCCTCGACCATCTCACGCGCGGGCGCATCGGCTGGAACGTGGTGACCGGCTACCTGGACAGCGCCGCCCGCGCGCTCGGCTACGCCGAGCAGATGCGGCATGACGACCGTTACGACCTGGCCGACGAGTACATGGACGGGGCCTATGCGCTATGGGAGGGAAGCTGGGCGGATGGGGCCGTGGTGCGGGACACGGCGCGGGCGGTGTTCACCGATCCCGCCAAGGTGCGCCGGATCGAGCACGTTGGCCGGCAGTACCGGATCGGCGCCATGCATCTGTGCGAGCCATCGCCGCAGCGCACTCCGGTGCTGTATCAGGCAGGCGCCAGCGAGCGGGGCCGCATCTTCGCGGGGCGCCATGCGGAGTGCGTGTTCGTCAACGGGACGATCCCGTCCGCCGTCGCTGCCCTGGTCGCCGACCTGCGCGCGCGGGCGGCGCCCCGACCCATACGGGTCTTCGTCGGGGCGACGGTCGTCGTCGGCCCCACCGAGCAAAAAGCCCGCGAGCTGCTGGCCGACTACGCCAGCCATGCCAGCGCCGAAGCCGCCTTGGCCCAGGCCTCCTCCTCGCTGGGGATCGACCTTGCCCGCTTTGGGATGGACGAGCCGGTTGCGGCCGGCCCGACCAACGCCATCCAGTCGAACGTGGCGGCGATGGCGCGGGTGGCCGGCCCGGCCTGGACCAAGCGCAAGCTGCTGGAACAGTCGGTGCTGGGCAGCCGGCAGCCGCCGATCGTCGGCGATCCCGTACAGGTGGCCGATGCGCTCCAGGCCTGGGTGGCTGCGGCCGACGTGGACGGCTTCAACCTGTCCCGGACCGTGATGCCGGAGTGCCTGCAATCGTTCATCGAGCTGGTCGTGCCGATCCTGCAGGAGCGCGGTGTCTATAAGTCGGCCTATGCGCCGGGCACCTACCGCGAAAAGCTGTTCGGCCAGGGGCCGCTGCTGCCGTCAACCCACCCCGCCGCCCGGCACCGGGATTGGGGTAGATCTCCATGAATGCCGCCGCCTACTCGCCCCGCGGGTCGAAGGCGTGGCGCAGCCCGTCGCCGAGCAGGTTCACCGCGATGACAGACAAGAAAATAAGCAGGCCCGGCAGGACCGCCAGCATGGGCGCCGTGGTGATCAGCTCCTGCGCGTTGTTGAGCATGTTGCCCCATGACGGCGTGGGCGGCACGATGCCGAAACCCAGAAAGCTGAGCACGCTCTCGAACAGGATGACGCGGCCCACCGTGAGGGTGACGGCGACGATCAGCGGGCTGGCCACGTTGGGCAGCACGTGCGCCAGGATGGTGTAGCCGGCCCGCGCGCCGCTGACCCGGGCGGCACGGATGTAGTCCGCCTCGCGCACCGCGAGCGTCGCCGCACGCACGATGCGGGCGATGCCGGTCCAGTCCACGATGGAGATGATCACCACCCGCCAGAACCCGGCCGCCCCCGAATGGGCGAACTCCGCCGAGAAGCCCAGCTTGGTCAGGTCGAGCGCGCCCAGCACGATCAGCAGCGGCAACAGCGGCAGCGCGATCATGCCGTCGGTGAAGCGCATCAGCAACGCGTCCAGCCGCCCGCCGAAGTAGCCGGCGGCGACGCCGATGGAGGTGCCCAGCAGCGCGCCGAACACGGTGGCGATCAGGCCCACCAGGAGCGAGATCTGGCCGCCCACCATCAGCCGGACCAGCTCGTCCCGGCCGGCGTCATCGGTGCCGAGCGGGTGGGCGGCGCTGGGCGGGTCGAAGCGGGCGAACAGGTCCGTGGTGGTGGGGTCCACTCCCAGCCACCACTGCGCCGGCGCAGCAGCCAGGCAGAACAGCACGACGAGCAGCAGCAGCGCGAGCGCCGCCATCCCGGTCCGGTGCCGGCGGAAGCGGCGCAGCCGGAGGCGCCAGGGACTCTGCGCCGCCTCCAGGGCCGGGGCGCGCGGGACCGGGAGTTGGACGTTCATGCCACCGAGATCCGCGGGTCGAGCCAGCCATAGGCGAGGTCGGCGGCGAGGTTGCTCAGCAGGGTCACCAGCGTCGCGAACAGCAGGCCGCTGAGCGCCAGGTTGAAGTAGTTGCCGAGGATGGCGTCGTAGATCATCTTTCCCATGCCGGGCTGGGCGAACATGGTCTCGGTGATCAGCGCGCCGCCGAACAGGCCGCCGAAGCTCAATGCCATGACCGTCACCACGGGGATCAGCGCCGGGCGCAGCGCGTGCACCAGCACCACCCGGCGCTCGCCCGCACCTTTGGCCCGGGCGGTGCGGACGTGGTCCATGCGCAGCGCGTCCACCATGGCCGCGCGCACGTAGCGCACGAACTGGCCGGTGATCGACAATGCCAGGGTCGTCACCGGCAGGACCATGTGCCGCAACGTGTCCGCCCACGAGCCGTCGCCCACGCCGCTGGCGGGCAGCATGTGCAGGTTGACGGCGAACAGCAGGATCAGCACCAGGGCCAGCCAGAACACCGGGACCGAGACCCCCGCCAGCGCCACCGTGCTGACGGCGCCGTCCAACCAGCTTCCGGGCCGCAGCGCCGCCGCCACGCCCAGCAGCAGGGACAGCGCGACAGCGATGCTGAAGCCGCCCAGCATGAGCTTGCAGGTCTGCCGCAGCGCCGGGATCAGCACCTCCAGCACCGGGCGGGCGTGCATCCGGCTGAACCCCAGGTCGCCGCGCAGCGCGTCCCAGAGCCAACGGGCGTAGCGCAGCAGCAAGGGCTGATCGAGGCCGTAGATGACGCGCAGCCGGGCCGCGGCCTCGGGGGTCATGCCGGGGTTGCTGGCCATCATCAGGTCGATGGGATCGCCGGGCATCAGGCCGATCAGGCAGTAGATGACGAACGACATCACAATGAGCACCAGCAGGGCCTGGACGGTGCGGCGGAGGAGGTATTGGGCCACGGTCCTACTCCGCGAAGTGGCAGGCGCTGGACACGCCGGGGCGGCCCGGCGCCGGGCGGAACGGCGGGGCGTCGGTGCGGCAGACGGCCTGGACCTTCGGGCAGCGCGGATGGAACACGCAGCCCGGCGGCGGCGCGAGCGGGCTGGGCATCTCGCCGCGCAGCGCCGAGCCGCGGGCACGCCGGTGGCCGATGCGGGGAGCGGCGTCCAGCAGGGCGCGCGTGTAGGGATGGCTAGGCCGGGCGAACAGCTCCGCGCGCGGCGCCAGCTCCACCAGGCGGCCGAGGTAGAGCACGGCGATACGGTCGGCCAGGTGGTTCACCACGGCGAGGTCGTGCGAGATGAACAGGTAGGCCAGGCCGCGCGTCGCCTGCAGGTCGCGCAGCAGGTTCAGCACCTGGCTGCCGATGCTCACATCCAGCGCCGACAGCGGCTCGTCCGCCACGACCAGCTCCGGCGCGGGGGCGAGCGCCCGGGCGATGGCGATGCGCTGGCGCTGCCCGCCGGAGAACTCGTGCGGGTAGCGGTTGAGCGCGTCCGGCGGCAGGCCGACCTGGGCGGCCAGCTCTCCCGCGCGCCGATGCTGTTCTGCCGCCGGGCGGCGCGCGATGCGCAGCGGCTCGGCGATGATGGCGGAGACCGGCATCCGCGGGTCCAGCGCGCCGAACGGGTCCTGGAACACCACCTGGATCGCCCGCCCGGCGTAGCGCACCGTGCCTTGGGTGGGCGCGCGGAGGCCAGCGACGACGTGGCCCAGCGTGGTCTTGCCGCTGCCGCTCTCGCCGACCAGCGCCAGCGTCTCGCCGGGCTGGATGTCGAAGCTCACGTTCTCGACGGCGCGCAGCACGCGCGGCTTGGTGAACAGGCCGCCGCCTTGGGGAAAGTGGACCGAGACGTGCTCGACCGCCAGCAGGCTCATGCCCGCACCTTGAAGCACGCGGCCCATTGGCCCGGGGCGTGCTCCAGCAAAGCGGGCTCCGCGGCGCGGCACCCGGCGTCGGCGCGCGGGCAGCGCGGGGCAAAGCGGCAGCCGGGATCGGGGCGGCCGAGGTCCGGCACGCCGCCGGGGATCACCGGCAGGTGCTCCACCCGGTGCGACGCGTGCGGCAGGGTGGCGATCAGGCCGATCGTGTAGGGGTGCAGTGGCCGGGCGAACAGGGCATCGGCCCCGGCGCGCTCCACGATGCGGCCGGCATACATCACCACGACCTCGTGCGAGACCTCGCTCACCACCGCGAGGTTGTGCGAGATGAACTGGATCGCGGTGCCGGTCTCCTCTTGCAACGCCAGCATGAGATCGAGGATCTGCGCCTGGATGGTGACGTCGAGCGCCGTAGTCGGCTCGTCCGCGACCAGCAGCGCGGGGCGGCAGGCGAGCGCCATGGCGATCATCGCCCGCTGCCGCTGGCCGCCGCTGAGCTGGTGCGGGTAGCTGCCGGCCTGCTCCCGCGCGGCGGGGATGCCGACCTGGGCCAGCAGCTCGACCGCGCGCTCGCCGGCGGCGCGCCAGCCGATGCGTTCGTGCAGCACCAGCGCCTCCGCGACCTGGCGGCCCACCGGCATGACGGGGTTCAGCGCGGTCATCGGCTCCTGGAACACCATGGCGATGCGGTCGCCGCGGAGCGCCCGCCAGGCCGCGCGGCCCTGCCCGACCAGCTCGCGCCTCTCGAAGCGGACGCTGCCGGACACCCGGCCGGGCTGCGGCACCAGGCCCATGAGCGCCAGCGCGGTCATGCTCTTGCCGCAGCCGCTCTCGCCCACGACACCCAGGGTGCGGCCCGGCGGGATGGAGTAGCCGATGCCCGCGACCACCGTGCGCGGCCCGCCCGGCAGGTCGAAGGCGACCTGCAGCCCCTCGACCTCAAGCAATGGCGCTACTGCGATGTCCAGTGCTCTGCGAAGATGGCGGCGATGTAGCCGTTGCCCAGCGGCTGGTAGCCATGCAGCCACTTGGGGGTCACATGCGGGTCGGCACGGAAGAACAGCGGCAGCGCCGGCAACTGCTCCGCATAGGTATGCTGCATGGCGGCCCATCCGGCGCGCGCCTTGGCGGGGTCAAGCTCGCTCTCGACCTGGGCGATGTTCGCATCCATGCCAGCGTCGCTGAACCCCGGGTAGTTTGCGCCGCCGTAGCTGTTGGCCGGGCTGGGGATCTGGTCGGTGCCCAGCGTGCGGCGGGGCGACTCCGAGACGGTGCTGCTCCAGCCATACAGGATCATGCCCGTGTAGCTGCGCCGCTTGAGCGTCTCGCCGAAGATAGTGCGGGCCGGCTCGTTCTTGATCGTCGCTTCGATGCACGCGGCCTTCCACTGGCTCTGCAGCACCTGCTGCTCCAGCTCGCGCAGGCGGTTGCCGGCCGTGGTGCCGAACTCGATCGACAGCCGCTGCCCGGCCGCGTTGCGGCAGATGCCGTCCGGGCCGGGGGTCCAGCCGGCGTCGGCGAGCAGCTTCTTGGCGCCGGGCAGGTCGAACTTGGTCACCGTGACGGCCTTGTCGTACATCGGGTGCAGTGGGTTGACCCAGGTGGCGGCGACCGGCTGCAGACCCTCGAACAGCCGGGTCACCAGCGTCTGACGGTCCAGCGCCGACAACAGGGCGCGGCGCACCCGCACGTCGGACAGGATGGGGCTGTCGAGCTTGAGGTCGATGTGCTCATAGTTGAGGCTGGGCTGGAAATTGTAGGTGAAGCAGTCCGGCGCCTGTTTCCGCAGCGCCAGCGCCTGGTCGATCGTCAGGCCCACGCCCTCGCCGGCCACCATGTCGATGTCGCCCGACAGCAGGTTGGCCTGCAGGGCGGCGGTGTTCTCGATGGTGCGCATGGTAATCTTGCGGAGGGCGGGCTTGGGGCCGGGCCAGTGCAGGTTCGGCTCCATCGCCACCTGGGCGCCGGACTGGTAGCCGGTGATCATCCAGGGGCCGTTCCACAATCCGGGGGTAGTGGGCGCGCGGTTGTACAGGGTGGTGCGGATGTAGTCGCCCGGCGCGCTGGCGGCGGCAGCCACAGGACCCTCTAGGTGCTCGGGCAGGATCTGGTCCCACATCATGTAGTCGGACAGCACGCGCGGCAGATGCAGCACGGCGGTCGCATCGTCCACCACATCGACCGACGCGGCGCGGTCCCACGGGTAGGGGTTGCTGAAGCCGGCGTCCGGGTTCTGCGCGAGCTTGAGGGTGAAGGCGATGTCGCGGGCCGTGACCGGCTGCCCATCGCCCCACATGAGGCCGGGCTTAAGCTTGATGGTGACGGCCATGCCGGTCTTGCCGTCGGGCAGCTCCTCGATGCGGGCGAGGCCGTTCTCCAGCGACGGCAGCTCGGCGCAGAGCAGGCAGACCGGCTTCCAGTCCTTGTCGTAGGCGCTGATCTGCCGTTGGGTGAAGGCGTGGGCGTAGGTCTTGATGACCTCGGGATTGATGGCGGGATGCAGGCTGGAGGGGAACTGCGCGACGCCGACCACCAGCTCCGTCCTTGGCATGGGCCGGCATCGCGGGGGAGTGCCAGGAACGGCAGGAGGAGCAGGAGACGGCGCATGGCGGATGGACCCGGCTTGTGGCAATGCAGCATAGCGCGTTGGCGGGCCGGGGCGTCAATGCACGGGAGGACCTGCTGCACCGCCATCACCCCGCCAGGCGGCGGTAGGGCACGTCCTTGACCCGTCCGCCGTTCACCATGAGCCCAGTGACCGCCCCTGCCCCGTTCCGCAGCGCTTGCGCGTCCAGCCAGGACGCGAACAGCAGGTCCGGCGTGGGGATGCGGACGACGTCGCCCTTGACCGGCTCGATGCGCCATGGGCCGCCGCGCGTCACCGGTCCCCGGGCCAGGATTTGCAGCCCGCCGGCCTCTGCCTCGATCGTCCAGGCCGCATCCATCTCGTCGTTGCAGTAGCTGCCGGGCAGTCCATCCGGCAACGCCGCATTGGGCGGAACACGGAGGAACGTGGCGATGTGCCCGGCGTCCAGCTCCACCTCAATTGTGTCCGCATCCACCGGGCGCAGCGCGAAGCGGCTCATGCCGCGCACCGTGCCGAGCCGGCCATCGGGCAGTGTCGAAGGCTCGAACGGGAGGCCGTATGCGGTGAAGCTGGTGGCGCCGTCCTGGGTTACGGCGATGTCCAGCGTGGCGGCCGTCGCCGGGTCGAGCCAGCGCCCGGCCAAGGGACGCGTGACCTCCGGGTTGGCGCGCATGGGTGCGGGCGCCGCGCCGGGGCGGGCATCCAGCAACAGGTCGAGCACCTGGTGCGCCAGCAGGAGGGGATCGGCGTCCGCGCGGTTGGCGATGACGATAACCGCAACGTCCTCGGATGGCGCGCGCAGGAATTCGGTGCGGTAGCCCGGCCACAGGCCGCCATGCCCCACGGTGCGGACGCCGCGGTAGTCCCGGACCACCTGGCCGCGGGCATACAGGCTCATCGTCCCGTTGCCGAACGGCGCCTGGACGGCGAGCGCGCCCGCGAGGTCGGGGTTGGCGTCCAGCCACCGGCTCCAACCAGCAGGCGCTGCACCCCGCGGGCGAGCGCCAGCCGCGCGAGGCCGGTCATGGCTCGCTCCGCCAAAGCTCGGCCCGAAGCCGCGCAGCCAGGGGGGCATCGCCTGCGGGATGACGGTGACGAACAGCGGCAGCGCCGGCAGCCGTTCGGCGTAGATGCGCTGCATGGCCGCCCACGCCGCCCGGCGCTTGCCCGGATCGAGCTCGGTCTCGGCTATGTCAACAGCCTTGTCGAACTCCGGGTCGCTGAAGCCGGTGAAGTTGGCGCCGCTCCAGTTGTTGGCCTCCGATGGCACCATGCCGGAGCCGAGGGTCAGGCGCGGGCTCTCGCCCACCAGGCTGGTCCAGGTGTACATCACCAGGCCCGGGAACGCCCGGTGCTTGGTGGTCTGGCCGAACAGCGTGCGGGACGGCTCGGTGCGTAGCGTGACCTCGACGCCCAGCGTCTTCCAGGCGTTCTGCATCACGGCCTGCAGCAGCTCGTTCACCCGGAAGCCCGCGGCGGCCAGGAACTCGATGCTCAGACGCGGCCGGCGGCGTTGCGGCGGATGCCGTCCGGGCCGGGGGTCCAGCCGGCCGCGTCCAGCAGGCGGCGCGCCTCGGCCGGGTCATAGGGCACGAGCGGCACGGCGGGGTCGAACTCCGGGTTCTTCGGGCTGACGAAGCTGGTCGCCAGGGTCACCTTGCCGCCATACAGCCGCTCGTTGATGGCGCGCCGGTCCACCGCCAGCAAGAGGGCGCGGCGCACCCGGGTATCCGCCAGGATCGGGTTGGCGCCGCTCGCGTCGATGTGGGAGTAGGTGAGGCTCGGGGAAAACGAATAAGCAAAGCGGTCCGGGGCCTGCTTCTGCAGGGCCAGCGCCTGGTCGAGCGTCAGGTTGTAGTCGATGTCGATGTCGCCGGAGAGCAGGTTGGCCTGCAGCGCCGCGGTGTCGGCAATCAGGCGCATAGACACCTGCTGGAAACCCGGCGCCGGGCCGGGCCAGTGCGGGCTGGCCGTGAGGGTGACGGTGCTGCCGGACTGGTAGCCGCTGACCAGGAACGGGCCGTTCCACAGGCCGGGGTTGAGCGGGTTGCGGTTGTACTCCGTCGTGTTGACGTAGCCGCCGGGTGCTTTGGCCCGTTCGTAGATCGGCCCCTCGATGTGCTCGGGCAGCAGTTGGTCCCACTGCGCGTAGGACCCCAGCACGCGGTCCAGATGCAGCACGGCGGTATGGTCGTCCACCACGTCCACGCTGGTGGCGCGGGTCCAGGCGTTGGTATTGCTGAACCCGGCATTCGGGTCGCGTCCGACGCGCCAGGTGAAGGCCACGTCCCGCGCCGTCACCGGCACCCCGTCGCCCCAGCGCAGGTCCGGCCGCAGCTTGAGGGTGACGGCCATGCCAGGACCCTCCATGCGCGCCAGGCCGTTCTCCAGCGATGGGACCTCGGTGCAAAGCAGGCTGGAGGGGAACTCCGCAATGCCGATTGTCAGGGCGTCGCGGGCCTGGGCGGCCGGGTGGAAAAGCAGGAGGGCCGCGAAAAGGGCAAGAGCGGAGCGAGGCATGGTCAGTTCTCCTTCACCGGGCCGCCGATGCCGTGCGGTCCGGCTCGGCGCGGGTTCGTCACCGGCCTACTCCGCTGCGGCCAATGCCGGCTCGCCTTGCATTGCGGCCCAGGCGGCATCCAAGCCACGGCCGAAGCGAGTGCACAGCTCACCTGCCTCCGCGTGGTCCAGGATCAGCGGCGGGGTGAAGGCGAGGCGGTCGCCGATGGCGCGCACGATGAGGCCGGCACGCTCGCACGCAGCCTGAACACGCAGACCGATGCCCGCGGCGGCCGGGTAGGGCTGCCGGGCAGCCTTGTCGGCCATCAGCTCGACGCCGGCGATCAGGCCGACGCCGCGCACGTCGCCGACCAGCGGATGGTCGCGAAACGCCTCCAGGCCGTGCAGGAACGCTGGCGACACGTCCCGCACATGGCCGACGATGCCGCGCTCCTCATAGATCTTGAGCGTTTCGATCGCGACGGCGCAGGCGACGGGGTGGCCGCCATAGGTGTAGCCGTGGCCGAAGGTGCCATGGCGCCGGCTGCCCTCCAGCAGCGCCTCGTGCACGCGGGTGCTGACCAACAAAGCGGAGATCGGCTGATAGGCGGCAGAGAGCTGCTTCGCGCAGGAGATCATGTCCGGCTCGATGCCGTAGGTCTCGCAGCCCCACATGCTGCCGGTGCGGCCGAAGCCGCAGATGATCTCGTCGGCAACCAGCAGGATGTCGTGGCGCTTCAGCACCGCCTGGATTGCTGGCCAGTAGCCGCGCGGCGGGGTGATGGCGCCGCCGCCGCCCTGCACCGGCTCGCCGAAGAACGCCGCGATGGTGTCCGGCCCCTCGCGCTGGATCAGCGCCTCGAGGTTCGCCGCCATGCGGTCGCTGAACGCCTCCTCGCTCTCGCCCGCCTCGTGGAACCGGTAGTAGTTCGGGTTGTCGGCATGGGCGAAGCCCGGCAGCGGCAATCCGAAGCCCTGGTGCATGTGTGGCTGCCCGGACAGGCTGGCCGTCGCGACGGTGTTGCCATGGTAGCCGCGCACCCGGCCGATGAGCTTCCGCCGCTGCGGCTGCCCCTGCACGCCCCAGTAGTTCCATGCGAGCTTGATGGCGGCGTCGTTCGCTTCCGACCCGCTGCACTGGAACAGCACGCGTGCCATGCCGGGGGGTGCGATGGCCAACAGCCGCTCGGCCAGCCCCACCGCGGGTTCGTGGCCCTTTTGGAAGAAGGTGTGGTAGTACGGCAGCTTCAGCATCTGCCGATGCGCCGCATCCGCCAGGCGCCGCTCGCTAAAACCGAGGCTCGCGCACCACAGCCCGGCCATCGCCTCGATATATTCCCGCCCCTCGGTGTCCCAGACGCGGCAGCCCTCGCCGCGGTCGATCAGCACCGCTCCCTCACGGGCGTGGCGGTCGAGGTCGGTCTGCTGGTGGACATCGAGCGGCCCTTGTAGCCCTCCTGCACCAGCTCGGTCAGCCCGTCCCACACGTCCAGCGGACCCGACAGGAACAGGTCCCGCACCAGCCCGCCGCTGGTCACGCCGACCCACAGCGCCAGCAGCAATGCGGCACTCGCGCCGGTGATGGCCCATGACGGCAGTGCGCCGCGCATCAGTCCCGCCCGCGCCAGTGCACCAGCCGGCGGTCCAGCACCCGCATGAGCCACGCCAGCAGCACGCCGAGGCCGCCCAGCAGCAGGATGCACAGCACGATCACGTCGTTGCGCAGGAAGTGGCTGGCGGAGATGACCATCCAGCCGAGCCCGTCCGTCGCCGCCAGCAGCTCCGCCGATACGACGGTGGAGAACGCCGCCGCCAGCACCACCTGCAGCCCGGTCAGCAACATGGGCGCCGCGGAGGGGAACACGACATGGCGGAACACCTGGGCCTGGCTGGCGCCCATGGCGCGGGCGACCTGGATGCGCTGCTGCTTCACGCCGCGCACGCCCCCGGCGCTGGCGGCGGCGATGATCGGGAACGCAGTCAGGAACAGCAGGGCGGCCTTGGGCAGGTCGCCGGTGCCCAGCCACAGGATCAGCAAGATCATGTAGGACAGCGGCGGCAGCGGGCGCATGAACTGGACGATCCAGTCGAGCGCCGCCGCGGTCACGCGGTTGACGCCCATCCACAAGCCCGGCGGCACGCCGACCAGGACCGCCAGCCCGAACCCGGCGCCGAGCCGTCCCAGCGTGGACAGCGCGTTGCCCCACAGCGTGGTGCCGCGGTAGCCATCCCGCAGGATCTCCGCAGCCGCCGCTCAGACGTCTCCCGGCGAAGGCAGCAGGTCGCGCGAGACGGCGCCACCGGCCGAAAACGCCCACCACGCCAGCAACATGGCCGCGACCGAGGCCGCGCTGAACGCCAAGTTCGGCACGCTGGCCCCCCGACGCGCCGGGACCGGAGCCGGTGGCGCCGCAATCCCGGCTTCTTCAATGCGTCTGCTGAGAGCGCTCACGATCATGGCTAAGCTTTCTGCAATGCTCACTGCAATGCTCATGCCATATGCAATGCTTGTGCCATGAACAGCCCTTTTTTTGAAACGGTCGCTGCCCCGGCGGCAAGTATTCCGCAGAGCGGATGGACAGTCCGCTGAGGCGCGCCGGACTGCCGGTCTTTGGCGGCTCAGCGCGCCGCACATGCTTGGAGGCGGCGCGTTCGATCCTGTTCCATAGCCGGCGGATGCTTTCGGTCACCGCGAGATAGATGAGCGCCGCATACAAATAGATCGAAAAATCGAAGGTGCGGGCAAAGATGAGGCGCGTTTGCCCCATCAGGTCCAGCAAGGTGACGATCGCCGCAAGGGCGCTGGCCTTGATCACGAGGATCAGCTCATTGCCCAGCGGCCGCAGCGCGGCCAGGAACGCCTGCGGCCAGACCACATGCCGCGCCGTCCGATAAGGCGATAGGCCGAGAGCGACCGCCGCCTCCTTTTGGCTTCTGGGGACGGACCCGAGCGCCCCGCGCAGGATCTCCGCCTGGTATGCGGCGGTATTCAGCGAGAATGCGAGGATGCAGCAGTAGAACGCCTCGCGGAAGAACCACCACAGTCCGATGCTGGTCAGCCAGGACCGGATCTCGCCGGCCCCGTAGTATGCGAGATACAGTTGGCACAGCAGCGGCGTGCCGCGGAACACGGTGATGTAGCCCGTCGCCAAGCCCCGCAGCAGCATGTTGGGCGACATGCGGGCGCGGCAGATCGGGTAGGCCAGCAGGAAGCCGAAGCTGCATGACAGCAGGACGACCTCCGCCGTGACCTGCATGCCGCTCAGCAGCCGCCAGCCGTACTGCGACAGCAGCTCGGTGTTGAAGACGAAGCCGAGCAGGCCGCGCAGCCGGTCCATCAGCCATAGCCCCGGTTGGCGCGCCGTTCCAGCGCCGCCTGGCCAAAGCCGGAGGCCAGGCTGAACAGGAGGTAGATGGCCGCGGCGGCGCCGTAGAACAGGATCGGCCGCGTCGTGTTCTTGCTGGCTTCCGACGCCGCCCGCAGCAGATCCGTGACGGCAAGCGTGGAGATCAGCGACGTGTCCTTGAGCAAAACTGTCCAAACGTTGCCCAAGCCCGGCAATGCGACACGCGCCAGTTGCGGCAGCACGACCAGGAGGAAAACCCGCCTCCGATCCAGCCCCAACGATCGCGCCGCCTCGACCTGGCCGGGCGGCACCGTCTGCAAGGCCGCGACCCAGACCTCGCCCGAATAGGACGCCGCCACGACGGACAGCGCAATCACCCCGGCGAAAAACGCGCTCAGCTCGAGGCGCGATGCCAGACCGAAAGCCTGCGTCAGGCGATCCAGCAAGGCTTGCAGCCCGAAATACACGATGAATAGCGCCAGCAGATCCGGGATGCCGCGGAAAAAGGTCGTGTAGGCTTCGGACAGCCCGCGCACGACCCGCCAACGCGACAGCTTCAGCCCCGCCAGCAGCAACCCGCCGCCGAAGCCGAACGGCAAGGTCGTCAGCGCTAGCAAAATGGTGACGACGGCGCCCTTCAGCAGCAGCATCCCCCAGCCGTCCGGTCCAAACAGCAGGCCGGTCGCGGTCACGATCGCCTCGCGGTCATGGCCGCCTATTTCCCGCGAATGTCGATGGTGAAGTACTTTGCCTGGAGCACGTTGTAGGTCCCGTCCGCGTCCAGCTCGGCGATAGCCTTGTTGAACGCGGCCTGCAGGTCGGTGTCGTCCGGCCGGAAGGCGGCACCTATACCCGGGCCCTGGATATCCGGCACCCGCTCGATCTGCGACAGCATCTTGCAGCAGCCATTGCCCTTGTTCTTGACGAAATCCTGTTCCACCAGGATGTCGCCGACCACATAGTCCAGCCGGCCGCTGGCGAGGTCCAGGTTCGGCTCGTCCTGGGTCGGGTAGAGCTTGATCTCCGATCCCCCGTAGAACCGTTCCAGGAAGTTGGCATGGATCGTCGAGGACTGGGTGCCGATCGTCTTGCCTTTCAGCGCCGCCGGGCTGATGTCGGTGGATTTCTCGCTGGCTTGGCCGACGAATACGGCCGGCGTCGCATAATACACGTCGGAGAAGATCACCCGCGCCTTCCGGGCATCCGTGATGTTCATCGAGGAGAAGATCACGTCGAACTTGTTGGCCAGCAACGACGGAATGATGCCGTCCCAGTCCTGGTTCTGAAACGCACAGGTTGCCTGAAGCTTGGCGCAGATCGCCTTGGCATAATCGACTTCGAAACCAACGATCTCACCTTTTTGGTTCACGCTTTCAAACGGTGCGTAGCTCGCATCCATTCCGAACCGGATGGTTTTCCACTCCTTCGCACTCGCACCTGCGGCGCCGACGCCAGTCATGAGGCTGTAAGCGAGGCCAACCATAAATAGCAGCTTCGGAATACGCATTCTGATGTCCTTCGTTCTTCAGAGGATTGGCGTTCTTCGGAGGACTGGCATTGGCCTGAGGGTAAAGCAATAGAGTCGGCAAAACTCATGCCAATGCTCCCCTATCAAAACAATGGCGCTGAAGCATAACTGACTGCAGTGCCCAGCCTTTCGCCCGGCGATGACGGGCAACACTTCAACCGATGCAGACCCTGCTCCTCATGCATCCGGCCTTCCTGCGGCATTGTGGAGGGAGGAGGCTTTCTTGCGAGACGATGCCGAAGCCGCGATCCTACGCGCGCATAGCTCCGCTCACCTGGAGCACGTACGGGGAGACTCAGTGAGCGGTGGCGGCTTGCCGGGGCGCATCGACCTCGACACGGTGGTTTCGGCGGGCTCATGGGAGGCGGCGCTGCGGGCAATCGGCGCGGGCCTGCGCGCGGTCGATGCCGTGATGGACCCGCATTCCGGCCCCGTCCAACGCTACGCGTCGCAATGCGCGCTGTCGCCGCCTGTGACGTCGCAGGTTGCCCCGCTGACCATTCGCGCCTCGTCGGAAGCCAGGAAGACCACGACTGGCGCCACATCCTGCGGGTCGATCCAGGGGATGCTGAGTGGTATCTTCTTGATCAGCGCCGCTTCCGCTTGCTTCTCATCTTGAAGCTGGGCGCCGGAAGGCTTCTGGCCGGCCGTCTCAAGGGCCTGAGCATAGCGCGACTCGTGCCAGGTCAGCGGCGTGTCGATCAGTCCGGAAATCACGGCGTTCACCGTGATCTGGTGGGTGCCAAGCTCCAGCGCGGTCGACTTCATCAGCCCGATGATGCCCCACTTCGATGCCGAGTAGGCTGCTCCGTACTTCGCGCCGTGCCGCCCTTGGGTGGAGGACGTCACGATGACCCGGCCGCTGCCCCATTTGACAAGCAGCGGCGCAAAGGCGCGGGTCGCAATGGCGGTGCCCGTAAGATTGACATCGATCTGATTATGCCAGTCCGCGCCCTGTACATAAATTCTTACCGTGTCAAAATAATTTGCCGATACCTTACGTTGTAGCTGAGTTGATCGAGCAGAATACCGTTACAGTATATGTATTGAATGCTTGTTGCACATAACAAACAAAGAGCGCAGCTTATTGCTGCAGTGGCAGGACCGAGAAGCTCGTCGAAATACCCCGCAGATAGCGCCACACTATCCAATGTTCAGACTTCTGACTGCCAGGGCTCCTACGGCCAGACATGCGTCGTCCAAAAGTAAAGGAAACCATGAATGCCGGATGATGTCTCATTGCTGAGTCTGCCCAGCCAATTAGGCCATGCTGTTCCGGCGCATGATCCTGTAATCGCCGTCAATGAAATCCAGGGCGACGTGCTGATCGGCTTGCCGAAGAAGGCCCAAGTATTCGTGTTCTTCACGATCTTGGACAAGGCCGCATTCAAGCAAACTTTCGTCAAGTTCCTGCTCGGCGAGGTGACGGCCACGCAGCAAGTGCAGCAGCAGATGGCGCAAATCGCGGCTTCCAAGAAGACCGGCGGGTCAAACCTGCTGCCAATTTTCGGTTTCAATGTGGGCTTTACCTATCGTGGCCTGCTGCTGCTGGGGAATGATGTCAAAGGTGTGGACGACTCGTTCACCGCCGGGGCGAAGGCGCAGGCGCTGAACAAAGACGTGTTCTTCAAGACCGGCCTGAACGATCCGCAGGACAACAAAGGCAATCTGAGCACGTGGAGGCCGGAGTACCTTGCGGACGACAAGATCCATGGCGTGATGATGTTCACCGGGCCGCAGCTCGACCAGGTGACGAACCGCGCCAATGATGCGCTCGCTTGCCTGGCCGCCGCCGCCGTAGCCGAAATCAAACGCGAAGTCGGGCTCGTGCGGCCCGGCTTGAGGGATGGGCATGAGCATTTCGGCTACCTGGACGGCGTGTCCCAGCCCGGTGTGCGCGGGCTTACCCAACGCTTTGACAAGGACATCCGTCCGAACCAGGGGCTGCCGGGCCAGGAGCTGCTGTGGCCGGGGATGTTCGTGTTCGGCTGTCCCGGACAGGCCGCGCCGACCACGCCGCCCAGCTTCGATTCCCGACGAGTTCGCCTCCGGACCGGCGCCATCGTTGCTGCCCGGCCTCAAATGGATGGAGAACGGCTCCTTCCTGGTTTTCCGCCGGCTGAACCAGAAGGTGCCGGAGCTGCACGAATTCGCCGCCCAGCAGGGAGCGGCGCTTCAAACCGATCCAACGCTGATCGAGGCTCGCATGGTCGGCCGCTGGAAAAGCGGCGCGCCGCTTGAGACGACGCCGCTGCAGGATGGGCCGGAACTGGCCCGGGACGTGGCAGCCAACAACGACTTCGTGTTCTCGTCCGACGTGTTCCAGCGCGCCTGCCCGTATTCGGCGCACATCCGCAAGGTCAACCCGCGGGACGACGAGACCGATCCCGCTAACGGCGCCACAGCCGCCAACGCGCACGCAGCGGTCCTGGTCCGCCGCATCATGCGTGCTGGCATCGCATTCGGCCCCGAGGTGAGTCCGGAGCAGGTCGTGACGCGGACAACCACGGCGGACCGGGGCCTGCTGTTCGTTTGCTACCAGACCTCGATCCATCAGCAGTTCGAGTTCGTGCAGACGGCCTGGGCCAACAACCCCGGCTTCATCTTCAACAAGAACCGGCCGGCCAGCGCCACCCATGTCAACCCCGGCTTTGACCCGCTGATCGGCCAAGGCGGCCCGGCTGGCCACCGCACGCGCACGAGCGACGAACCCGCGGCGAACTTTCCAAGCGGAAGCGCGCGCAGCACGCTGGACATGCCGAACGACTTTGTCGTGCCGACCGGCGGAGCATACATGTTTGTGCCGTCGATCAGCGCACTGCGGACCACTTTGCTGAACTGACCTGGCTTGCCGCAGGGCCGGCCTCGCCGGCCCTGCCATCGGCGCCGTGCTCATTGCAGTGAGGGCGGACGTACCGGCCAGGTCGAATCGATGGCATTGATCGAGCATGACCAGACGCTTGATCTGGCCGAGGCCGATTTGCATTTCTGCTCCTCGCACGGCGCGAGTTGCGGCGGCTGGTGGCCCGATCAGGCGCTCGGCCAGATCCAGTCGCGCGGCATTCCGGACGAGGCGGCCTTTCCCTACGCATCTGCCTTCGAAGGTGCTGCACCGCACTGCTATCTGGTGACGGACCGGGATGCGCGCGCAGTGTGCATAACTTCCTTCGGCAGCCTCGCCGATGCCGCAGCGCGCAAGAACCACCTGTCGGCGGCCGGCCCCTGCTCCGCGGTCCTACACGTCTTCAACGATTTCTTCTCCTATGGCGCCGGCATCTACCACCACGTGGCCGGCACCGAGGCCGGGCTGCATTGCGTCGAGGTGGTCGGCTATTCCGAAAGCGATCGTTGCTGGATCTGCAAGAACTTCTGGGGCTGGGGCGATGGCGGCTTCTTCCGCATCGCTTATGGCGAATGTGGCATCGACACCGAATTCCCGTTCTTCTTCGGCACCGGCGTCGTGCTGCCCACCCACCGGGGCTGGAGCGGCTGGGTGCCGTTGGGCGCGCCCGCTGCGGGCTTCATCGACGCGCCAGCGGTGGCCTCGCGCAACAGCGCAGTCTGCAACATCTACGTCCGCGGCGGTGACAATGCGCTGTGGCAGAAGGGCTGGTTCAACAATGCCTGGCACGACTGGAGACGCCACGACCGACGGCGTGCTGGCTTCGGAGCCCGCGCTCGGCTTGATGGGCTCGAACCACGAGCACGTCTTCATCCGCGGCGCCAACAATCAGGTCTTGCAGAAGTGGTGGAATGGTTGACACAGATCGAGTCACGCTGGACCTCGCGATGGGCGATACCGGCAAGGTTCCGCTCGAACGCTACGCGACAGCAGGCTGCGCCTGGCAGATCGTGCAGGTGCCGCCCGGCATCGCGAATGTGTCAGTTGTCCCGCGCGCGGGTGCTGGGAGGGCACCCGGCGCCGCAACATTGGAGACGCTGCGCCTGCGTGCCACCGCGCCTGGCCAGCACGAAGTGGTGCTGGCGCTACGCCGTCCCTGGGAAGCCACTGCCCTGTGGGAGATTTGGGTCAACGTCCGAGCACGCTGAGAGGCCAGGGACTATGGCGGCCGAACTGAAGAGTCTTGTTGATGCAGTCCATGACGCGCGCATTGGCTTTGGCAAAGCAGTACAAACGATTGGAATGATATACCCCGTTCACGCGAGGATCCGAAAATCCTTGGGCGAGATGACGCGGAAGTTGTCGGATACGGCGTCACAATAGAAGTGCCACTTCCTGGGCACCTCCTCACGCAGGAACGTCAGGATCGC